>Ga0187778_10001516_pt1 | contig 16032 bp, 16 predicted proteins | sample 1015_Q2_SP5_20_M_FD_132418 | JGI IMG/M metagenome (GOLD analysis project Ga0187778, IMG submission 132418) | Tropical peat soil microbial communities from peatlands in Department of Meta, Colombia - 1015_Q2_SP5_20_MG | ecosystem: Environmental > Terrestrial > Soil > Wetlands > Peat | place...
AATACATGCCAGGCCAAAAAGAGCAAGCAGGTAGACGACCATCGGAGCCCGGTTGCGCCAACACGCGAAAAAACTATAAAACAGCGACTTGGTCGCGGGCATGCGGTGCCAGGCGACCAGAGCGGGCGCGAACCAAATCGTCATCTGCAACGGCACCAGGATCGCAATCGCCGTCAAGAGCATTGCTACGCGCAGCGGCGTGAGTGAGAGCTCCGGAGCTTGGGGCTCGAGCGGTGTGGTACCGGTCGCTGGATTGGCCGGGGACGCCGGCGCCGGTGCGCCATCGGCTCTCGGCGAGGGGACCGAAGGTGCCGGTGGATTCGATGTTGCAGGGGCACCGCCGCCGGCGGGAAGAAGCGACCAGAGCGTAACTAAGACACCGATCACTAGGGCGTAATACACGCCGATCTTGAGCAACTCCCAGCGCGCGACGGGGTCGCGCAGGACCGCGAGATAGCTCGATAAACCGGGCATTGCCCCTTCGTCGACGGCACGGCACACTGCCAGCATCCCTAGGGAGATCGTCGGAAACAAGATAAGGGCAAAGGCCGTTCCGACTATGGGCAGCAGACCAATGGTCCAGTTCAGCAGCGGACCGAAGGCGACCAACACGACGATCACCAAGGGACGGCGCGCAAAAAGCCGCAAGCCGGCTTGCACCCATGCCAGACCGGCCGCCGCCTTACGCGTTCGAATCGATACGTCGGTCATTGCGCTCTAGACTTGCTGGGACGCCGCGTACGGCCAAGGAAGATTGCGCTCGCGCACTCGTAATTTCAGGATCCGTTCGAAGCGATTCGGGTCGTGGGGCCGCAACACCGCCGCGGGGCGCGGCAGGTACATGTCGTAGAGGCGGGAAAGCCAGAACCGAAGGGCGGCGGCCCGCAACATTGCTCGCCAGAACATGTGCTCCTTGTCCTCCAGGGGTCGCACGGCGTGGTAGGCCTGCAGCAGCGCCGCCGCATTGGGTTCGTCAAATGCGCCGCTGACCAGATCGACGCACCAGTCGTTCACCGTGATTGCTAGGTCAAACAACCAGGCGCCGCAACCGGCAAAGTAAAAATCGATTACGCCGCCGATCTTACCGCCATCGAATAACACGTTGTCGCGAAACAAGTCCGCATGAATCGGTCCGGTCGGCAACTGCTCGAAATCGGCACTGCGCGAGACGCTGTCTTGGTAAATGACCTCCTCGACCAGTTCGTGAAAGGTTTCCTCTTCCAAATACGGCTGCAGACTGGCCGCGGTGTCCTTCCACCAGCCAAGGCCCCGCAAGTTGGGCTGAAATATGGGATAGTCGCGAGCGGCCAGATGCATTTGCGCCAGCAACTGGCCCACCAGAGCACAATGCTCCGCCAGAGGGAATTTGAGCGCTTTGCCCGGCAGGCGCACGACAATGGCTGCGGGCTTACCCCGCGCGTACGTAAAAAGCGCGCCTTGAGCGGTCGGTATCGGTTCGGGAACCGGAAGACCGCGGCGCGCAAGATGCTGCATCAAGCCCAGGTAAAAGGGCAACTGCGACGGGTCGAGGCGCTCAAACACCGTGAGCATGTACGCGCCCGCGGCGGTGCTCAAGAAAAAATTCGAGTTTTCGATCCCGGTCGGGACCCCCTCAATGTGGAGCAATGGCCCGAGGGGGTATTGTTCAAGCAGCGCAAGGATTTCGACGCGCGACAAATCGGTAAACACGGCCATATGGCGGCCATTTTATCGTTACGGGCCGATACCCGCGGCGGGCGCCGGCCGGTGGGTTGCACGAACTCAAAGGTACAGGAGCTGCTCGCGCTCGTCGCCGCTTTGCGCGAATCCGCGCCGCTCATAAAAGTCGAAGATCCGCTCGGTCACCGCCTCCGCGTCCTCGACGACCTGCATGAGATTCATGTCCTCGGGCGAAATCATCCCGTCGGCAACCATGCGCTCGCGCATCCAGTGGAGCAAGCCGCCCCAAAAGGCGCCGCCCACGAGAATGATGGGAATCTGTCGGCCCATACCGGTCTGAATGAGTGTGAGCGCCTCGGTTAGTTCGTCCAGCGTCCCAAATCCGCCGGGCATGACCACGTACGCGCTGGCGTATTTGACGAATGCGACTTTGCGCGCAAAGAAATGGCGAAACCGAAGGGAAATGTCCTGGTAGTCGTTGCCATGCTGCTCAAAGGGCAGCTCAATGTTCAGCCCGACGCTGGGGGAGCGGCCCGCAAACGCACCGCGATTGGCCGCTTCCATCGCTCCGGGCCCCCCGCCGCTGATGACCGCAAATCCGGCATCGGAAAGCGCGCGCGCGATCGTTACCGTTTGCTGGTACAAAGGCGATTCCGGCGTAAAGCGCGCGCTCCCGAAGATCGAAACGGCCGGACGAACGTCCGCCAGCCGTTCGGCTGCTTCGACGAACTCCGAGATAATGCCCCAAAGATGCCACGACTCCCGTGCCTTGACCTTGGTTGCCTGTTCCTGCGCCGTAATGGCGCGCAATGTCGGGATATTCTTCTGGCGGTCGAGCATAAAAGACTCCTATGAAAACACTCCTACTCGTGGACGGCACCGGGTATTTGTACCGGGCCTTTCACGCGATGCCGGATCTTCGCACTTCCGGCGGGGAACCGACCGGCGCGATTCGCGGCTTTATCGGCATGCTGCGCGTGCTGCGCGCGAGCGTTCCGTGCGATTACTGCGCCTGCGTGTTCGACGCCAAGGGTAAGACCTTTCGCGACGAGCTATTCCCGGAATACAAGGCACATCGCCCCCCGATGCCGGGCGAACTGGCGGCGCAAGTGCCCATCGTGCACCAAGCCGCCGCGGCCCTCGGCTGGCCGATTCTGCAGATCGGCGGTGTGGAAGCGGACGACGTCATCGGGACCCTGGTGGCTCGTGCCCGCGCACAGGGGCTGCGTACCGTGATTGCGACCGGCGACAAAGACCTGGCTCAGCTGGTGGGCGATTCGGTGCAACTTATCGACACGATGAGCCGGGACGGCGGCCCGCCCAAGCGGTTCGATCGGGGCGAGGTGGTCGACAAATTTGGCGTTGGCCCGGAACAAATCGTCGATTACCTTGCCCTCGTAGGCGATCCGGTGGACAACGTCCCCGGTGTCGAAAAGGTCGGTCCGAAGACAGCCGTCAAATGGTTGCAACAGTACGGCTCGCTCGATGGAGTGTTGGCGCACGCCGCCTCGATCAGCGGGGCGGTCGGCGAGAATCTGCGCCAGGCGCTGAACTGGTTGCCCACGGCCCGTATCCTCGTTACGGTGCGCACGAACCTGGATCTGGGTCCGGAGCTGCAGTCACTCGAGGCGCTGCAAGTGCGACCGCCCGACCGAGAAAAGCTGCGCGAAATCTTCGCGCACTGCGAATTTCGCAGCTGGCAACGGGATTTTGACGCGACCTATCCGCCCAGCGGCGCCGCCGGGGCAGCGCCCGCTCCCGAGGCGGTGCCCCCGGCCTTGATCGAGCGGGAACCCGGCCGGGACCTGCCCGGAGCGACCGTGCCGGAACCGGCGACGGCCTACGAGTGCGTTTTGACCGAAGAACAGCTCACCGCCTGGCTGGAGCGCATCGAGGCGGCCGATTTGACCAGCATCGACACGGAAACGACCTCGCTCGATCCGATGGCAGCCGAACTCGTGGGCATTTCTCTGTCGGTGCGTGCGGGCGCGGCCTGCTATATCCCGCTGGGGCACAGCTACCCCGGCGCGCCGCTTCAGTTGGAGCGCGCGATGGTACTGGAGCGATTGCGGCCCTGGCTGCAAAACGAGCAGCGCGCCAAGCTGGGCCAGCACAGCAAGTACGACGCCCACGTGTTTGCCAACGCGGGTCTGCAGTTGGCCGGCGTGCGCCACGATACGCTGCTGCAGTCCTACGTCGTCGAAGCCCACAAATCGCACGACCTTGAGTCGCTCGCCACGCGCCACTTGGGGCGCGCGACGATTTCGTATGAACAGGTCTGCGGGAAGGGCGCAAAACAGATTGGATTTGCTCAGGTGCCGGTGGAGCGCGCGACCGAATATGCGGCCGAAGACGCCGATATCACGCTTGCGGTCCACGACGTTCTGTGGCCCATGCTCTCGCAGGATTCGGGGTCGCGCTTTGTTTACGAATCGATTGAAATGCCGATTTCCCGGATACTGTTTGCCATGGAGCGAACGGGCGTGCTCGTCGACCCGGAGCGGCTCCGAGCCCAAAGTCAGGAGCTCGGTGCGCGCATCGGCGAGCTCGAGCGCAACGCCTACGAGTTGGCGGGCCAGACATTCAATCTCGGGTCCCCAAAGCAAATTGGGGAAATTCTGTTCGGCCGGCTCGGTTTGCCGGTGCGCAAGAAGACCGCCACGGGCGCCCCGAGCACGGACGAAGAGGTTTTGGAACAGCTCGCCGCCGATTTTCCGCTGCCCAAAACGTTGCTCGAACATCGCGCCTTGTCCAAGCTGCGCTCGACCTACTGTGACAAGCTGCCGGCCATGGTCAATCCGCGTACCGGCCGCGTGCACACGACGTACGGGCAGGCAATCGCGGTCACCGGTCGTCTGGCCTCGTCGGATCCGAATCTGCAGAATATTCCGGCGCGCACGGTGGAGGGACGTCGTATTCGCGAGGCGTTTATTGCGGCGCCGGGCGCGCGCATCGTGTCGGCCGATTATTCCCAGATCGAATTGCGCATCATGGCGCACGTTTGCGGGGATCCGGGCTTAATCGCGGCGTTCGAGCGCGGCGACGACGTACACCGGGCGACGGCCGCCGAAGTGTTCGGCGTTGCGCCCGATCGGGTTACCGACGATCAGAGGCGCACCGCCAAGGTCATCAATTTCGGGCTGATTTATGGAATGAGTTCGTTCGGCTTGGCGGCCAACCTGGGAATTTCGAAGGATTCGGCCAAACTCTATATTGACCGCTATTTCGCGCGCTACCCAGGTGTCGCGCGCTACATGGAAGCGACGCGAGCCCGCGCGCACGAACTGGGATATGTCCAGACGGTATTCGGGCGGCGCCTCTGGTTGCCGGAGATCAACGGGGCCAACGGGCCGCGGCGACAAGCGGCCGAACGCGCGGCGATCAACGCCCCGATGCAGGGTACCGCTGCGGACTTGATCAAGCTGGCGATGATTGCCGTCGATCGCTGGATGGCGCAAGAGCGCCTGACAAGCCGCCTCGTGATGCAAGTGCACGACGAGCTGGTCTTCGAGGTCCCGCAGGGCGAGGTGGACGTCGTGAGTGCGACGATTCCCACCATCATGTCGGGCGTAGTGCGATGGGATGTGCCGCTGGAGGTGGATGTCGGTGTTGGAGAGAACTGGGATGAGGCGCACTGATGCCCACCCTGCTTTTCATCGTTGGCGCGAACTTGGCATCGACCGCCGCTTCTTTGGCCCTGGCGGCGATGCTCAGCTTTCGCTGGCTGTCGGGTCTGGTCGATCGAATGGTTCACGTTTCGATTGGCCTGCTGCTGGCAACCGCTCTGGTGCACATCGTTCCCGAGGCGCTCGCCGGCGGCCTCTCGGCGACGCATCTGGGTTGGACCGTACTGCTGGGAATTTTGGGTCTGTTTGTGCTCGAAAAGATGATGCTGATTCACCATACCCATCATCACGAGGGAGACGGACATCACCACGGGCAGGGCCATGATGCACGGGAGGTCGGACGTGGTGCGTACCCCATTTTGCTTGCCGACGCGCTTCACAATTTTGCCGACGGAGCGGTAATCGCCGCGGCGTTTTTAGTGGATCCGCTAACGGGCTTGGTAACCGCCCTTGCGGTCGTGGCGCACGAAATCCCCCACGAGATTGGCGATTTCATGATTTTGCTCAACGCGGGCTTTTCGCGACAACGCTCCTTTGTTTTCATGCTGCTGTCGGGTTGTTCGGCCGTCGTGGGCGGCGTCGTCGGCTATTTCGTGCTCGCCCGGGTGCAGGTGCTGCTGCCGTACGCGCTTGCCATTGCGGCGGCAAGCTTTATCTACATTGCACTTTCGGACTTGCTGCCGGAATTGATGCGTCGCTCCTCGCTGCGCAAATCGCTGCCGGAAGTCGTCTTCGTCTTTCTTGGGGTCCTGATCGCCATCCTCGCGATGGCCCTGGATCGCTAGCCGCGGCGAGCGTTGCTCGATCGTTGGTTACGCAGCCGCGCCGATTCGGACCGGGCGCGATGGGTCGGCAATCCACTGGCTCCACGACCCCGGAAACAAGGCGGCTCCTTGCAATCTCGCCACGTGCATTGCCAGGATGTCATGGCAAGAGGTGACTCCGGAGCCGCAGAGGAAGGCCACCTGGCAAGGCGACCGATCACCCAAGAGCGCGATGTATTCGGAGCGCAGGCGAGCCGGTGATTTGAAGCGTCCATCGGGGGAAAGATTTTGCTTCCAGAAGCGATTGATCGCTCCGGGCACATGGCCGGCGACCGGGTCGACGGTCTCGTTGCGGCCTTCGTATCGATCGGGAGCACGCGCATCGATGAGCAGGTTGGCTGACGCGGCTTGGGTGCTTTGCGACCATTGCGCAACCGTTTCCACCTCGATTGTCGTCTCCAGGGGGACGCGCGCGACAAAGTCGCCCATCCGCGGCGCGGGTTCCTCCTCGCTCGTCGGGTAGCCCGCGGCGAGCCAGGCATTCCAGCCGCCATCGAGCACCGCGACGTTCGAATGTCCGAGCCAGCGCAAAAGCCACCAGGCGCGCGCCGCGTAAGAACCCTCGCTGGCATCGTAAGCGACCACCTGGCTGGTCGTATCCACGCCCCAGGAACGTAAGCGTGCGGCCAATTCCGCGCGGCCGGGAAGGGGGTGGCGCCCGTTTTTACCGGTCTTAGCCCCCGAGAGGTCGCGATCCACGTCGGCAAAGACGGCGCCGGGTATGTGCGCCTGCACGTACTGCATTCGACCAAGGTCGGGTTGTGCAAGGTCGTGGCGACAGTCCAGTATTCGCAGCTGGGGCGCGGCCAAACTTTGGCGTAAAGACGCAACATCGATGAGCGCGTCGTAACCGACCTGCGCCTCGTTCAAACCCTGGCTCATTTCCGATCCTTGCCGGCAAGGGCAAGTGTACGCGGCCCCTGCCTCCCGTCTTGGCGAGAAGTGCCCGGTTGCCAAGACCGCCGACGAGACAAGCGTCGAAACGTTAGAATGCACTTTGCGCGGCAGCCGCGCGGGGGCGTGATATCGGGGTCCTTGTTCTTTTTTCGTCCCACAGACCATTGTAAGGCGCATGAAAAAGGTCGCGGAACCAAAGGCACCGGAGGACTTGAGCTTCGAGCAAGCGCTCGAGGAACTTGACGGGCTTGTTCGAAAAATGGAGTCGGGAGAGTTGGGTCTGGACGAGTCCATCGCGGCCTATCGCCGCGGAGCGGAACTGGCGCGCTACTGTCAAGCGCGTCTGAGCGCTGCCGAACAAGAAATTCGCAAACTCGACAATGACGTGTTAAAGACACTGGAACCCGACGAACTGCGGGGAACCGATTCGTGAAAACGGAATCAGCAGCTCCTGCGCTGGCGGAGGCCGTGCCGACGACGGATTGCGTCCGTCCGGGCAATGCACCGCTGTCATTGGCGCAATGGATGCGGGAGCGCCAGGAGCGTTTCGAAGCCCACGCGAACCGGCATCTGCCCGCCGCGACGCGCGATCCGCAACGACTTCATCGGGCAATGCGCTACGCGGTACTCGGCGGAGGCAAACGCATTCGGCCGCTGCTGGTCTACGCCGCGGGGGAACTCGCGCAGGCCGAAACGGACGCGCTGGATTACGTGGCCCTTGCGGTCGAATATGTGCATGTCTACTCCCTCGTGCACGATGACTTGCCCTGCATGGACAACGATGTGCTGCGCAGAGGAAAGCCAACCGTGCATGTGGCCTTTGACGAGGCTACGGCAATGCTGGCGGGCGACGCTCTGCAGGCGGAGGCGTTTCGCATGCTCGCGGAAGCGCCGCTGGGTGCTGCCGTGCGATTGGATTTGGTGCAAGAGCTCGCGTGCGCTGCCGGTACCAGCGGCATGTGCGGCGGGCAGGCCATCGACCTTCAGGCCGCGGGCCGCGTGCTCGAGGCATCACGACTGGAGCAAATGCATCGCATGAAAACCGGTGCGTTGCTGCGGGCGTCGGTCCTCATGGGGGCGCGCGCTGGGCGCTTGGAAGCCCCCGCGCTCGTCGCGCTCGAGCGCTACGCGCAGGCCGTGGGGCTCGCATTTCAGATTGTCGACGATATCCTCGATGTGGAAGCCGATTCGGCCGAATTGGGCAAGACAGCAGGCAAGGATCAGGCCCAGGCCAAAGCCACCTACGTGTCCGTGCTGGGTATGGCGGCCGCCAAAGATCGAGCGGCGCATCTGCGGCAGGTCGCGGATGTCGCCCTGCAGCAAATGGGCCTGGCGCAAGAGCGAACGAACCGCTTGTTGCAGTTGGCGGACATGATCGTTGCGCGTCGCAGCTGACCGAAGACAAAAGGGCGTCAATCCATGAACCCGGTTCCGTCGCGGTCCTTGCTCTGGCAGATCGATTCGCCGGCTGATCTGCGCCGTCTCGATCGCAGCCAGCTGCGGCCCCTAGCCGATGAGCTACGCGAATTCCTATTGCGCTCGGTCGCCAGCACGGGAGGGCATCTGAGCTCCAACCTTGGCACCGTCGAGTTGGCCGTGGCGTTGCATTACGTATTCCAGACCCCCGATGACCGCATCGTTTGGGACGTGGGGCACCAGACGTACGCGCACAAGATCCTCACCGGTCGCCGCGACGCGATGAAAACGTTGCGGCAGGAGGGTGGAATTTCCGGTTTTCCGAGGCGATCGGAGTCGCCATACGACGCTTTTGGAACCGCACACTCGTCGACGTCGATCTCGGCGGCGCTCGGAATGGCATTGGCCGCTCGAAGCCGAGGCGAGGAGCGACATTGTGTGGCGGTGATTGGCGACGGCGCCATGTCCGGCGGCATGGCGTTTGAGGCGCTGAATAATGCGGGCATTGCTGAGGACGTGCGCCTGCTGGTCATTCTGAACGACAACGATATGTCGATCTCGCCGGCGGTCGGCGCGCTAAATCGACACCTCGCGCGACTGATGAGTGGGAGCTTTTACATGGTGGCCAAGAGTGCCGGCAAGCAGGTGCTCAAGCACTTGCCTCCCATGCTGGAACTCGCGCGCAAGCTCGAAGAGCACGCCAAGGGCATGGTGGTGCCCGGCACGATGTTCGAAGAGTTTGGCTTTAACTACATCGGGCCGATCGATGGTCACGATTTGGACTCGCTCGTTCCGACGCTGCAGAATCTGCGCGGGCTGCGCGGACCGCAGTTCTTGCATGTTGTCACTCGCAAGGGCCACGGTTACGCGCGGGCCGAAGCCGATCCGATTCTTTACCACGGGCCGGGGAAGTTCGACCCGGACGTTGGTATTCACAAGGTCGCACCCGCGCAGCCCACTTTTACTCAGGTATTTGGCGACTGGCTCTGCGACATGGCGGCCGCCGACGCGCGCTTGGTTGGCATCACTCCGGCGATGCGCGAGGGCTCGGGAATGGTGCGTTTTGAGCGCGAATTCCCGAATCGGTATTTTGATGTGGGAATCGCCGAGCAGCACGCGGTCACCTTTGCGGCGGGATTGGCCTGTGAGGGCGTCAAACCGGTTGTCGCGATCTATTCGACGTTTTTGCAGCGCGCCTATGACCAGCTCATCCATGACGTCGCGCTGCAGAACCTGCCGGTGATGTTTGCGCTGGATCGGGGCGGATTGGTCGGCGCCGATGGCGCGACCCACCACGGGGTGTTTGACCTTTCTTTTTTACGCTGCATTCCGAACATGGTAGTGATGACGCCCAGCGATGAGAATCTTTGTCGCAAGATGCTCACGACGGCTTTTTGCCATGCCGGCCCGGCGGCGGTCCGCTATCCGCGAGGTACGGGTGTTGGAGCCAAAGTCGAGGCAACCTTCGAGACGGTACCGATCGGCAAAGGGGAAATCGTGCGCGAATCGCGCGCGCGGCCCGGTGGTCGGATCGCGATTTTGGCGTTTGGACCCCTGTTGCATCCCGCGCTGGCCGCGGCGGCCACGGCCATCGATGCGACGGTAGCGGACATGCGCTTTGTTAAGCCGCTGGACCTGGATCTCGTACGTCGGCTTGCCGATGCGCACGATGCGCTCGTGAGCGTCGAGGAAAACGTCTTGCAGGGCGGCGCGGGAAGCGCTTGCGCGGAAGCGCTGGAGGCGCTGCAACGCGCGACCCCGCTGCTGCGCTTGGGGTTGCCCGACCGGTTCATTGACCATGGGGACCATGCGCGCTTGCTGTCGGGAGTCGGGTTAGACGCCGATGGCATCGAAGCCGCGATACGGGCGCGATTTGGCGATCTGCTGCGCGAGCCGCGTCTGGTGCAAAAGGCCGGCTGAGCGTTCCGGCTTGCTCTTTTGCGCGTCGTTTTGTCTGTACGTTACGGCGCGCCAAGCGGCGGATCAACGATCTGAGCCAGGTTTTCCTCCATGACGGGATGTGTGTCGGGGCGCATTTCGGCTCGCACGCTCCCGCCCGCATCGAGCACGTAGGTCACCGGTACCGAGGCGGGGTCGCCGAAGCTGTTTTGGCTGGCCTTGTGCGCCATGGCCGCGGTGTATCGCATGTTCGTGTGGTGCACTATGTGGTGCACGTCGTCGATGTCCGGCATGCGGCCCTCGCTGAGCGCGACGACTTCGACGCCTCTTGCGCGATAGCGCTCGTAGAATGATTCCAATGCCGGTATTTCTTTCACGCACGGCGCGCACCACGTCGCCCAAAAGTGCACCAGGACGTCGTGTCCCCGCATCGTCGTCAAATCGAAATTCTTGCCTTCGGGCGTAACGACGGCAAGCGCTGCGGACGCGCTCGATTCCTTCGCCGTTGCTGTCGCAGCCAAGCGCCCCGGTCCCCTCAAAGCTTTCTTGGCATCGCGAACGGTGTCTCGCTAGGGTTTGCTCGGCACCGGCCCGCGGTCAGGCCAGCGCGAACCGGCACATTTTCCCGGCACAATATGACTTTATGGAGGCGTGGCCGAGCGGTTTAAGGCACCGGTCTTGAAAACCGGCAACGGGCAACCGTTCGTGAGTTCGAATCTCACCGCCTCCGCCAGAAGCCCCTCTATGGGGCTTTTATTTTTGCTTAGAAATCTATCTTTCCCTCTGTGAGTACGGCGCAGTACGTCGCTTGACTTCGCAACTCATCGCGTTTACGATGTTGGGAAAGTTGTTGGAACCAAGCGCAAGAGAGAAATTCGATGCCGAAACGGGCGAAGGCTTTAGGGCCGCTGGAGGTCTCGCAAAAGAGTGAGCCGGGGCTTTACGCGGTTGGTGGGGTGGCAGGGCTTCACCTTATAGTCGGTGGTCCCAAGTCAAAGTCCTGGATCCTGCGGACGATGGTTGGCGGCAAGCGCCGGGATATCGGGTTGGGTTCCTACCCCGAGAATGGTGTCGCCAGGGCGCGTGAGAAGGCTCTGGAAGCTAAGGATGAGATCAAGAAGGGACAAGATCCCATCCTCGCTAAGAAGGCTGCCAGAGCCGCGATTAGGGCCGAGCGGGACCGTGCTATCACCTTCGGGAAAGCGGCCGAGGAATACATCGCCGCGCATGAGGCCGAATGGCGCAACGGCAAGCACGCCGATCAATGGCGCAACACCATCAAGACCTACGCCGAACCCTACATCGGCAATGTACTAGTGCGGGATGTGAATACGGCGCACATCGTGCGTATCCTCGAACAAAAGGAAGAAACCGATAGCCCGACTCTTTGGGTAGGCAAGAACGAGACGGCGAGCCGGCTACGCGGCCGGCTGGAATGCATCCTCGATTGGGGCGCGGTCCGTGGGTTGCGGACGGGGGAGAACCCGGCGCGCTGGCGGGGGCATCTGGACCATCTGCTTCCCAACATCAGCCGAGCAAAGCGGATCCAGCATCATGCGGCGATTGCGCTGGACGATGCGGGCGCATTTATGGCCGAGCTTCGCAAGCTGGAGGGGACCGGAGCGCGGTGCCTGGAGTTTCTTGCGCTGACCGCCTGTCGCAGTGGGGAGGCGCGCGGCGCGCTGTGGTCGGAGATCGACCTTGAATTGAAGGTCTGGAGTATTCCGGCATCGCGGATGAAGGCGGGAAGGCCGCATCGGGTTCCGTTGAATGATGCTGCTATCAATCTACTGAAGGCTCTGCCACGCTCCGAAGGTGTGGATCTAGTGTTTCCCAATGCAGCAGGGATGCCGCTTTCGGATATGGCTATGACTGCACTCATGCGACGAATGGATCGGCGTGATGCCGAGGGGCGCGTCGCGGTTCCTCATGGCCTGCGGAGTACGTTCCGGGATTGGGCCGGCGAGCGCACGGGATACCCCCGCGATGTTGTCGAGCAGGCACTAGCGCACGGTCGGGAGGACAAGACCGAAGCGGCCTACTACCGCACCGATCTATTCCAGAAACGCATCCGATTGATGGCAGATTGGGGAAAGTTTCTAGATAAAGTAATTAATAAAGACAACGTGTTTCCTATACACCGAACTGCATAGCGAACATTGATGAACTGTCAGCGCAAATCTTTTTGCGGTGAAGCGCGGTTCGTTGCTTGACATCGCAGATGGATGCGATCAAAATTTTCTCCAAGCGAGGTACTTAGTTTTGGGGTCAAACTCGCCGACCTCGGTAGAGGTGCCAGACAAATACGGCTGATCCCGAAACTAGGTTCAACTAGCCATTGAACTGATGCTCCCTTAGGCGGGGAGCGATGCCCGTGCCGGGGCTGCCCGTACTGAATCGGAAGGCTACAAGGATCCGATTCGTCTAGACGAGGCCAGCCCGATGTCCACAGAAGTTACTTCCTCTCGCCAACGGCGGGACGTTTCTCCTTCCCCTGCACGTTTTATCAAGCTGCCCGAAGTTGAGGCGAGAGTCGCCTTCGACGGCGCGACTGTCTACCGCCGAGTCAAGGCCGGCACGTTCCCGCCTCCCGTCAAGGTCGGAAAGCGCGCATCTCGTTGGCTGGAAGCCGATGTAGAGCGTTGGATTCTTGACCAGGCGGAGCAGCGCGCATGACCGCCGCCGATCTCATCCGTCGCTTGTCGGTCCTCGCGGCGGACTGCGATAGCGAGGGCTTCGAATGGGTCGCCACCGTCCTGCGATCCGTCCTCCTGCAAATAAAGGATGTGCCATGACGGCCGCTGCGCAAACGCTGCCCCGGCGCAGCCCGCTAGCGATGGCCGTCTCCAATGCGTTGAATGACCTAAGCCTAAATCATCATGCGCTTGATCGTTCGCTGGTAAGCAAGCTGATATCGCAAGTAAAGGCCGGCAACTCTGCAAAGGCGGAAATGCTTGCGCACGCCGTCACGGTCGAGTTTGACAAGATCGGAAAGCGAGCGGCCGTCGCGGACGTTCTCGCAATGGCGCGGGACTACGCCGAGACAAGCCGTGCGGTAGATCGCATGAACCTCGCACCGTCTGGGCCGGCGGTCGAGCTGATCCGGGGCGATACCGTGCAAATGGTGGCCGTGCGCTGGCTTTGGGATGGTTGGCTGGCAAGGGGAAAGCTGCACATCCTGGCCGGTGCCCCGAGTACGGGGAAAACGACGATTGCCCTGGCGATGGCTGCCGCTATTACTACAGGCGGTCGCTGGCCCGATGGCGACAAGGCCGAGGCCGGATCAGTCCTGATCTGGAGCGGAGAGGATGATCCTGCCGATACTCTAGTGCCACGGCTCGCGGCGATGGGCGCCAATCTCTCGCGCGTGCATTTCGTTACGCGTGTCATTGACGATAAGGGCGAGCGGACATTCAGTCCCGCCGAGGATATGCCGTTGCTGATGGCGACGGCGGAGCGCATTGGCGATGTTCGATTGTTGATTGTTGATCCTATCGTTAATCCGGTATCTGGCGACAGCAATAAGAGCAACGACGTTCGCCGCAATCTTCAACCGATAGTCGATCTTGCATCGAAGCTTGATTGCGCCGCATTAGGGATATCGCATTTCAGCAAGGGGACCGCCGGCCGGGATGTGGTCGAGCGGGTTACAGGGAGCATTGCGTTTGGCGCCCTGGCCCGTGTCGTGTTGGCTGCCGGGAAGATCAAAGAAGATGACGGCACCGAGCGCCGGCTGTTAGCCCGTGCGAAATCCAATCTCGGCCCCGATGGCGGCGGATTCGGGTACTCCATAGAGCAGGCTGCGATTCCGGGCAAATCCTTGTTTGCCTCCCGCGTGTCCTGGGGGAGCGCCTTGGAAGGGACGGCGCGGGAACTGCTGGCAGAGGTCGAGGTGGACGAGGAAGCCCGATCCGAGCAGCAGGACGCTGCGGAATGGCTGCGGATAACGCTCGAGTCCGGTCCATTGGCAAGCCGGGAAATTCGCATTGCAGCCGACGAAGCCGGTCACGCGTGGCGAACCGTTCAACGGGCAATGAAAAGGCTAGGGGTCACTACCGAACGTCACGGATTCGGGAAGGACACAAAGACCATTTGGAGCCTGTCAGTCGCGCCAAATCCCTCAGTCGCGCCAGTCGCGCCAGATTCAAAAAGTGGCGCAAATGGCGCGACTGGTGGCGCAAATGGTTTTGCGGTGCGGGAATTGGGCGAAGGGGAGGCTTTCTGATGGCGCCCCTCGAAACCTTGGCGCACGCCGGACTGCATATCTATTTACTACCCAACGATGTGCTTTGGGTAACACCCAAACATGCAATCACTCCTGCATTGCGAGTGTTTATCCAACAGCACAAATTGGAACTACTCAATGCATTAAATGCTGTTGAGTGGATAACCGAACGTAGTGCGATTTTGGAATTTGATGCCGATATGCCCCGAGCGTTGGCGGACGCGCAGGCATGGCAACTATGGCACCGCCGAACGCTGCATTAAGGAGATGCGATGAACGATGACCCGAGACAACTTGCCGCACTGCGCCGCCGAGACTTGGAGGAATGGCAATTCCGGCAAAAGGAACTTGAGGATTTGCAGGCGCCGGAGGAATTGATTGAGGCTGAGCGGCGCAACTATGACTCGATCAACCAGGCGCGACAGATCGCCGGGATCGAGAAGATCGGGGAGGTTTGGGAGAGGGCCAAGGCGATGCGTGCGGAGGGCGACAAGCGGCCCGACGGGGAATTGATCTTGGAGGCTGCCGAGCGCATTGCGGGAATCTATGAGCCCGGCGACGGGGAACTAGCTGCCGCGCTCTCCATCGGCTCCGAGGAAGAAGCGGCCGCAGCAATCCTGCACTTGCGGCCGCATCTCACCCCGGAGCGGGCGACGATGCTGGCCAGGAATTTACAGATCGGGGATGCGGATGCGCGGTCCGCCGCGTTCGATGAGGTCATGGGGGGCGAGAACTATGACGCTCAGGAGTCCGACTATCAAACTGCAATCGCACAGATCGCCAAGGCCCGCGAAGGTCGGTTAGTTCCGCAGGAGGATCCGTATGCAACGCGATGAGCTAATCGAGCGCATCCGGAGCAAGGTCCAGGCGTCCGAGGAATGGGGGCCGGAGGATGCGGAAGCGTTCTATGGCGCGGTAGCTCAGTTTGAAAGCGAGCGACCCGACCTTATCAATTCCCCGGTGTGGTGGGACCGTCTGTGCCGGATCGATGACCAGTTGCGGTCCCAAGGGGACAGCCGCCCGTACCTGATGCGTTGGCGAGATTGCGCCCGAAGGATCGACGGAGCCGAGAATCCCAACGAGAAATTGCTTGCGGCTATGGATAGCGGGGATCCGGCAATTGTCCACCTGCTGCGAACCGGCCAGTTACCGCACCCCGAGCAGTCACAGGAAGCACCCGAGGGCAGCGATTACGGGGAAACGATTGGCGTTATGGCATCGAGCAGAGCGAGCGTGCAGGTAGCGCGTGCCGGCGCCGAGGTAACGGCGAGAGCGATGGGATTGAAGAAGTGAAAAGTTGTACTAACTGCAATAACGCTACGAAGTGGGGTTCATGTGCAATTCCGCATCGTGTCGGATTGCTAGTTGGCTATGCGGTGCATTGTTTCGCACCTGTTGGGTTTGCTAATCAATGTTCAATGTTTGTTCCACTACATAGCGAGAAAGGAAGTGAGATGAGACAGCGAAAGACGGACGTTAAGGCCGG
>Ga0187778_10001517_pt1 | contig 16029 bp, 17 predicted proteins | sample 1015_Q2_SP5_20_M_FD_132418 | JGI IMG/M metagenome (GOLD analysis project Ga0187778, IMG submission 132418) | Tropical peat soil microbial communities from peatlands in Department of Meta, Colombia - 1015_Q2_SP5_20_MG | ecosystem: Environmental > Terrestrial > Soil > Wetlands > Peat | place...
TAGTTGAAGCGAACTGTCCCAACGGGAGGCCTCACCGCGACCCGTTCGGCGTGCGTCTTCCGCGACGATCGCGTTACCGGTCTGTGACGGTGCCTGTCCCGGGACAGGCACCGCCGGTCTTTCGCGCGACCGAGAGGTCGAGCAGCCTGTGGGCAACGCCCGCCCAGCTCCAGCGCTCGACGGCGGCCGTGCGGGCGGCGGCGGAGAGCGCTGTGCGATCCCGGGGCGACAATCCGAGCAGGCGATGGAGCTTCGCGGTCAGCTCAGTCGCGTCCCCCGTCGTGAAGCTGGCGAGGTCGCGCAGCTGGGGCGGGTACGTCTGCTCGAGGCCGATCGCGATCTCGGCGAGGCCGGAGTGCCGTGCCACGAGCGGCGGCGAGCCGGCTGCGGCTGCTTCGGCGGCGACCATGCCGAACGCCTCCGGGAAGATCGACGGAACGACGGTGACGTCCGCGAGCGCGAGGAGGTGGACGAGGTGACGATGCTCGAGCGGGCCGGTGAAGAGCGACCGGGGTGGCGCGATCGCCTCGAGCTCGGCACGGTAGTCCCCGAACCCGACGACGACCGTGCGCGCCGCGACGCCGCTCATCGCCTCGAGCAGGACGTGGACGCCCTTGTTGTAGAGGAGCTTGCCGAAGTAGACGACGGTCGGCGCGTCGCCGGCGAGGAAGGCGGCGAGCCGTGCCGCGTTGCCTTCGTCCGGGAACCGCTCGTTCGCGTTCCCGGGGTTCGGCGGGTCTCGACGTGCTTCGTCGAGCAGACCCGCGAGCGCCTCGTCGCGCGGCCGTGGACGCCAGTCGTCGACGTCCACACCCGGCGGCACCTCGTGTACGCGGTCGACGTGCCCGCACACCTGCTCCAGCACGTCCCGAACGTGGGCCGAGCCGACGAAGACGGAGGATGCCTCGCGGAGGACGTCCCTCCCCCATGCCTCGAGCTCCGGCCGGCCGCGCATCGAGTACTCGAGCTCCGAGCCGTGTGCCTTCACGGCGTACCGTGCTCCCGACGCCGCGCCGACCGCCCCGCCGAGCAGGACGTGGTTGCAGAAGACGAGGTCGGCGGGCAGCTCGTCGCGGACGGCTGCGGCATTCGCCTCCGCCCAGGTGTCGAGCTCGGCGCGCGTGCAGTCCTGCAGCAGCTTCACCTCGTACCCTTCGTAGCGGTCGAGCACGAACACCGGGAGCAGCCCGTGGACGTCCGGTCGCGCCACCCGCGCGCCACCGACGTCGTGACGCTCCGGGTGCGGCTCTTGGCAGAGCACGACGACGTCGTGCCCGGCGCGGCTCCACTCGCGCGCGAGCGCGCGTGTGTACACGTTCGATCCCGTCCCGCCGAGCAGGTACCCGTGCCAGAGAACGATCCTCACGCGCACATCTTTCCTACGACGTCGGCGCGGCCCGTCGGTGCGTCGGGTGACGGCCGCGCACGCGACCTCGCGCGTCGCAGACGGCTGCGCGTCCAGCTAGCGCCTGCAGCCGGGAGGCCGCTAGGCCCCGTCAGGCCAGCTTGACGCCGGTGGTGAAGACCATCTCTCCCTTGCTCTGCCGCCACGGGAACGAGAGCAGCCTGATCAGGTTCCAGCGCATCCGCTCGCTGAGATAGCTCCGGTAGCCGAGCTCGGCGAGGAAGAGCACGCTTTCCGTGCGGAGGCCGACGTCGGCGAGCGTGGTGAGCAACTCCTGACCGCTGATCGGCTCCTCGTCCTCGGAAAGGACGTCAGGCAACGTCTCCTCGGCGTCGTCGGTGAGACGGCCGAGGCCGTTGCTCCGGGTCACGGTGCGCTTGAGGTCGATCAACGCCCGTTTCACCGGGGCGACGTCGCGACAGCAGTCCGAGATGTAGAAGGAGCCTCCCGGCTTGAGCACCCGTGCGATCTCGCTGAGGCAGGGACGCAGCTGCGGCAGATGGTGGAGCACGCGCTGGCAGGTCACGACGTCGAACGACGCATCGGGGTACGGCAGCGAGTTGGCGTCGCCGACCTCCAACGAGACGCGGTCGGCGAGTCCGAGGTCGGCGGCCTTGCGCCGTGCGATCTCGAGCATCTCCGGCGTGTGGTCGACGCCGACGACCGTCAGACCGCGACTCGCCGCCGCGAGGGCGACGACCGCGGTTCCGCAGCCGACATCGAGAAGCCTCCCTCTGGGCAGCCGCTTGGTCAGGCGGTCGAGAAACGGCTCGACGTGGTAGGTGTGGAAGACGGAGTAGTCCTTCGTGACCAGATCGTCGTAGCGCCCCGACAGGGCCGCCATGTGGGCGATATCGCGCGAATCGAGCTCGGTGGCCATCGTTCCCACGGTAGTGAAAGGGTCGGGGAGCGTCAATCGACGGCACCCGATGTGCGACGCGGCGGTCGAGAGTCCGGGTCGAGCGGCTAGGTCAGGTGGAAATAGAGCGCGTAGAGAAGCTCGACGGCGGGGTTCGACGTGTGCACCTGCACGTCGCCGGGAACGGTGAGCAGCGCCTGCGAGTAGTTGAAGACGATCTTCACGCCGGCGCGCACGAGCGCGTCCGCGGCTGCCTGACCGGACTCGGCCGGGACCGCGAGGACGCCGACGATGATGTTCCGGTCGCGGCAGACCCCGTCCATCTCGGAGACGGAGCTGACATGGACGCGGCCGATTGGGCGTCCGATCTTCGTCTCGTCGGTGTCGAAGATGGCGGCGATGGTGATCCCGTGCTCGGCGAAGATCGGCGAGCTCGCGATCGCCTCGCCCAGTCGGCCCGCCCCGACGAGGGCGATGTTGTGCTGGCCCTGCGTGCGGAGGATCTTGCGGATCTCGCCGAGGAGCGAGTCGATCGAGTAGCCCACGCCGCGTTTCCCGAACCTCCCGAAGCCGGAGAGATCGCGCCGGATCTGCGTCGCGTTGATGTTCGTGTACTCGGAGATCTCCTGTGAGGAGATCCTGTCCTTCCCCATCTTCTTCGCCTGCGTCAGCACCTGCAGGTACCGGCTCAGGCGCGCTGCGACACCGACCGTCAAACGCTCTGCCAAGACTGCTCCCTCGTTCCTCCGCTCTCTACGACCCGGCAGATTCTGCCTAGCCACTTCCGATGACCGGCGGGGGAACCGTCAGCGCGGTCGTTCAGCGGAGCGCTTCGCGCAGGCCGTCGGGCGAGACGAAATAGGTGAACGCGCGCTCACCGTCGACCTCGACGACGGGCAGGTGCTCGCGGTAGCGGGCCTCGAGCTCGGGATCGCCTTCGATGTCGACGAGCTCCAGGTCGAAGGGCGTGTCGCGGCGTACGTCCTCGACCACTTCGAGCGCCCGGTCGCACAGATGGCATCCGGGCGCGTGGTAGAGCGTGACGCGGCGCACGTTTCGAGGGTAGTGGGCTCCGTCCGGCGCCGTCGCCTCAACCCTGTGGACAAACCGACACGAAACCGGCACAGAGCAGGGACTGTCCCTTGGTGTAAGCGTTTCGTGCCAAAGTGTCCACAGGCTCGCGCACCGAAAGGCCGAGCTCCGCGCCCGCAGGCGTCTTTAGGGGTAGAGGCCGCGGGTGGTCGTCGCCTCCGCGACGCGGCGCACGGCGAGCCCGTAGGCGGCGAGCCGCATGCTCGTGCCGCGCGACTCGCGCGTCTGCCACGTTTCCTCGAACGCGCGGACGACGATGTCGTTCAGCTTCGCGTTCACCTCGTACTCCTTCCAGAAGTACTCCTGGAGGCCCTGCACCCACTCGAAGTAGGAGACGACGACGCCGCCGGCGTTGACGAGGACGTCGGGCAGGACGAGCACGTCGCGGTCTTCGAGAACTTCGTCGGCCGCAGGCGTGAGCGGCCCGTTTGCGCCCTCGGCGACGATCCTGGCCCGGACGCGAGGCGCGTTCTCCTCGTTGACGACCTGCTCGAGCGCGCACGGCGCGAGCACGTCGCAGTCGAACTCGATCAGCTCGGCGTTCGTGATCTCCTCGGTTCCGGGGAGTCCGGCCAGGACGCCGTGCTCCGCCTTGTGCGCGATCGCCGCCCGGACGTCGATCCCGTACGGGTTCGCGACGCCGCTGCGCGAGTCGGAGAGCGCGACGACGCGGACGCCGTCCTCGGCGGCAAGCCTCGCGAGGTTCGAGCCGACGTTGCCGAAGCCCTGGATCGCGAGCCGGGTGCCGTCGAGCCTGCCGCCCTGCTTCTGGATCGCGGTCCGGATGCAGTAGAGGGCGCCACGGGCGGTCGCCTCGGTGCGCCCGACCGAGCCGCCGATCGCGAGCGGCTTGCCGGTCACGACACCGAGGACGGAGTAGCCCATGTTCATCGAGTACGTGTCGAAGATCCATGCCATCACCTGCGAGTCGGTGCCGACGTCCGGCGCCGGGATGTCACGCTCGGGCCCGATCTCGTTGATGATCTCGCTCGTGTAGCGGCGGGTCATCCGCTCGAGCTCGCCGCGGGAGAGCTGCTTCGGGTCGCAGACGATCCCGCCCTTGGCGCCGCCGAACGGGAGGCCCATCAACGCGCACTTCCACGTCATCGACATGGCGAGCGCCTTGATCTCGTCGCGGGTGACCGCCGGGTGGTAGCGGATGCCTCCCTTCGACGGCCCGCGCGCGACGTTGTGGGTGACACGGTAGCCGTCGAAGACGCGGACCGCCCCGTCGTCCATCTGGACGGGCACGGCGACCTCGACGCACTTCTTGACGCCCGAGAGAACGCCGATCAGATTGGGGTCGAGCCCGAACACCTCGCCGACGCGCCCGAGCTGCGCGCGGGCCAGGTCGAACGGATTCTCGCGGAGGTGTGAGGACGCCGCCTCGGTCGCGCTCATCGTGCGACTCGTACCCCCTCGGTTCGCACGCCGGCTGCTCGCACCCCGGTCACGAGCGCCGAGTATACGCGGCACTACCGAATGCGAAACGGCACGTCGACGGTGTCCTGGTCGCCGCCGTCGACCGGCGTCGCGACGAGGCGGAGCATGTACGAGCCGGAGCGCAGGAGGCGACCGTTGGCATCCCGACCGGTGAGACCGAAGCGGTAGTAGCCCGGGAGGACGTCGCGCAGCTGGGCCAGGCTGCCGAGCAGCCGCCCGTTCGCGTCGTAGAGCGTCAGATCGAGCTCCGTGAGCGGGAGCAGCGCCGGCCGAAACACCGTACCGTCCACGCGACCGACCGAGACGTCCAGGACCGACGGGTTGACGTCGGACGGCGCGAACGTCGTTTGCGAGAGCCGCGCACCCGAGAGCAGCGGCTTCCCGCGCACGGGGACCGCGATCGCCCACGGCACCCGGAACGGCGCCGCGAACTGCGGGATCACGCGAATCGCGCCCGTGAGCGCGCCCGGAGCCGGCGGCAGAGTCGGCACCGACGCGCTGACCGTGACGACGCCGGAGGAGCCGGGAGCCAGCGAGAGACGCTGCGGCGTGACGGTCACGGTTGCGCCCGAGCCGGCGCTCGCGGGGTCGAACGAGAGGTCGAGTCGCCGCCTCGAGACGTTCCGCAACGTGAGGGTGCCTCCGACCTGGGCCCCGTCTGCGAACACGGAGCCGAGCGCGAGGGTCGCCGGGTCGGCGACGACCTCGGTCGACGCGGCCGCCGCGACGTCGACCGTTCCGGGAGCCCCGCGATCCGCCCCCGGCGCCCGCTGGCCCGCCTGGACGAGCGCGTCCTTGAGCGCTGCCGCGTCGAGGTCGGGACGAGCCTCCGCCAGCAGCGCGGCCGCGCCCGCGACAACGGCCGCGGCGACGCTCGAGCCGCTGACTGCGCCGAAGCGCGGCGCACCGTCTTCGTCCCGTCCGGGATCGGACGTGACGAGGTCGACGCCGGACGCCTCGAGCTCCGGCTTCGGCCGACCGTCGAACGCGAGTCCGGTCGACGCGAACGGCGCCGCCGCCCCGAAAGCGGCGTTCTCGGCGAGCGACGCACGCCCGACGGAGAAGAGGACGGGCCGACCGGCCCGCAGCACGGCTCGAGCCTGGGCCGCCGCGGCCGTCGGGACGCCGACGACGGGAACCGCGACCGGCTGGTCACCGCCGAGGGCGCCCGGCGGAATCGGGCCGTCGACGAGCACGGCTGCCGCACCGGCGGCGACGGCGCGGCTGACGTCGTCCGGCCCGACCGCCCCGGGCGGCAAGAGCACGGCACGGCCTGCAACCGTCGAGAACCCCCGTTGATCGAAGTACGCGGCTCCCGCGGGCGGCGCGATCGTCTCGACGGTCTGCAGCCCGCTCGTCGGAACCGCCCCGCCGAGCTGCTGCCGCCCGTCCAGGAGCACCAGGAGCCCGCTGCGAAGGAGAACCTGCGCAGACGGGCTGACCGGTCGCTCGTCGACCGGCCCGACCGTCAGGGCGGCCGGCGCACCGCCCGGCCCGCTGATCGTGCCGAAGCTCGGACCCGCCGAGCCGTCGTTGCCGGACGGCGCGACGACGAGCGTGTCGAGGTCGGCGGCACCCTCTGCGGCGCGTGCCAGCGGCCCGTCCGCGAATGCGGCATCCGGCTCGACCACTCCGATCAGCGCGATGCGGGCGGCGTCGTGGGCGTCGCCGTTCTGATCGGGATCGACGGCCGCCTCGAGACCGGCGAGCACCTGATCGGTCCGTCCGTAGACCGCGACGCCGCCGGCCGCGTCCGGCTGCCAGCCCGCAACCCGGATCGGCAGGATCGAAGCGGCGGGCGCGACTCCGTGCAGCCCGCCCGGGCCGTCGTTGCCCGCGACGACTCCTGCCAGCTCTGTCGCGTGCGACTCGAGCTCCGACGGGGCGAGCGGGTTGGCCGCGGCGACGGCACCGGCGGTCGGGTCGAGGACGTCGATCCCCGGCAGGAGGCTCGCCTGGACGAACAGGTGCGAGACGTCGATCCCCGTGTCGAGGAGCGCGACCGTGACCCCGCGTCCGTCGTAGCCGGGCAACGAGACGCCCGCGCTGCCCGCGGCCCCCGCCGCCGACGACGGCGCGACGTCGGACACCGTGGCCGGGTACGCGGCGCGCACCGGGTACACGCCGGCAACGTCCGGGTCGCGCTCCAGGACGGCAATCGTGCGCGCGTCGAGTGACGCTGAGAAGCCGTTCAGGACGCGTACATAGCTCTCCTCGGGGGTGATCGGCGCACCCTCCTGCGCGAGGCGCTCGAGCACGCCGCGCTGCGCCGCCTCGGCCTGCCTCGTCCACGCCCGCTCCTCCGCCTCGGTCGCCGTCCCGCCCGCCGCCTGCACTCGGTCGGCGAGCGAGTCGAGCCAGAGCACGACGATCTGCCGGTTGCCGAGCTGCGCCCCGGGCCGGGCTCCGAGGAGGCCGCGCCAGCCGGCGGCGCTCACGTCCTGCGGCGCCGGGTTCTTGCTCGAGCCGCCGCCCGCGAAGGCGAGCGCGACGGCCAGCGCCACCCCGGCTGCAACGGCAGTGACGACGAGCACGTCAACGACGCGACGCATACACGTCCAGACCGAGGTAGTCGGGATAGGACAGTGCAGGTGCGAAGCGCGCGGCGGAGGCGATCATCGCGGCGTTGTCGGTGCAGTAGTCGAGCGGGGCGAAGGCGGCGTCGGGAAGGGCCGTGCGGAGCGCCGAGTTCGCGGCCACGCCGCCCACGACCGCGACGCGATCCAGCTCGGTCTCCCGCACGGCGTCGCTCACCCGTCCCGCCAGGGCTCGGACGATCGCGTGCTGGTACGAGGCGGCAAGGTCTGCTCGGCGCCGCTCCAGTTCCGGCTCCGAAAGCTCGGCTACCGCGTAGCGGAGCGCGGTCTTGAGGCCCGAGAACGAGAAGTCGAGCCCCGGCACCCGCGCGACGGGAAACGAGAAGGCCGTGGCATCTCCCTGTCGCGCGAGCCGGTCGATCGCGGCGCCGCCCGGATACCCCAGCCCGAGCAGACGAGCCCCTTTGTCGAACGCCTCCCCCGCAGCGTCGTCGAGCGTCGAGCCGAGAACCTCGCTCCGGCCGTGCTCGTCGACGCGCAGGAGCAACGTGTGCCCGCCGCTCGCGAGCAGGCACAGCAGCGGCGGCTCGAGCACCCCGCCGTCGAGGTAGAGCGAGGCGACGTGGCCCTCCAGGTGGTCGACCGGCACGAGCGGCAGCCTGCGCGCCCACGCGAGCGCCTTCGCAGCCGAGACGCCGACGAGCAATGCACCCACGAGTCCCGGCCCCTGCGTGACGGCGACCCGTCCGACCGCGTCGAGCGTCTCTCCCGCCCGCCCGAGCGCCTCGCCGACGACGGCCGAGACGAGCTCGAGATGCCGTCGGGACGCCACCTCGGGGACGACCCCGCCGTATCTCGCGTGCAGGTCCGCCTGTGACGCCACGACGGACGCCCGGACGTCGCCGTCCTCGGTGACGAGAGCGGCAGCGGTCTCGTCGCAGGACGTTTCGATTCCGAGGATCACCGGCCGTCCCGATCGGCGTGGTTCGACGCGTTCACCGTCTTCCACATCACGAGCGCGTCCTCGCGGTTGTCCGTGTAGTAGCCGCGCCGCAGCCCTCTCGTCTTGAAGCCGAGCCGCTCGTACAACCGGATCGCCGACAGGTTGGAGACGCGCACCTCGAGCGTGTAGCCGCGGTTGCCGTCACTGGTCGTGAGGTCGAACAGATGGCCCATGAGCATCGCGGCGACACCGGCCCGGCGCTCGTCGGGCGCGACTGCGAGGTTCATCACGTGCCACGCGTCGACGTAGCGCGAGACGATCAGGTAGCCGACGAGGCCGGAGCCGTCCCGGTAGGCGCCGAGGCAGAGCGATCCCGGCTTCGCGAGCTCGCCGGCGAACATCGCCCGCGACCACGGCGTCGGGTACGAGGCGCGCTCGATCCGCTCGATGTCGTCGAGGTCGGCCGAGCCGAGCGTGCGCAGCTGGAGCGTCACGTGAGCACCTTGTCCGCGTCCGGCGCCCGCACGTAGAGCGGCTCGATCGCGTCGGCGGGGCCGAACTCGCGCGCCAGCTCGGCGAGGAATCGCCCCCGGACGGCGTGTCGCTCGTCGTCGTCCGCCGGCACGACGAGGCCGAGCCCCTCGAGAACCTCACGATGACGACGCGCCCCGTCTCCGACCGCGGTCGTGCCAGGCTCGAGCGCGAGCGACTCCGGCCGGGTGGCGAGCGGGCCGGGAACGAAGACCTCGCCGCGCTTGGCGTCGATCAAGGGAATCGCACCCGGGGCGCCGGCTGCGAGCGTGTCGAGCGTCGAGACGCCCGCGGCGGGAACGCCGAGTGCGAGCGCGAGACCGCGGGCGACCGCGAGCCCGATCCGCGTCCCGGTGAAGCTGCCGGGACCGGTGCCGACTGCGAGCGCGTCGACGTCGCTCGGCTGGAGTCCCACCTCTCGCAGCAGCTCGTCCACGTCCTCGAGCATCGTCTTCGGCGCGGAGAAGCGCTCCCCGATCAGGTCGCCGTCGTCGACGAGCGCACTCGTCGCGACGTCAGTGGCCGTGTCGAACGCCAGGATCAGCACGTGCGATTCCTTCTAGCAGCGACGGATCGGCCGCGTCGACCGTGATCCGCCGTGAGCGTTCGCCGACGTGGGCGAGCTCGACGGCGACGCGCGGGGCAGGCAGAGCGCGCGCTCCCGCCTGAGGCCATTCGACGAAGACGACGGCGTCGTCGAAGTACGGCTCGAGGTCTCCCCACTCGGCAGGCGAGAAGCCGGCGAAGCGGTAGAGATCGAGATGGGAGACGTCGACGCTCGTACCGCGGTAGCGGTGCCCGATCGTGAACGTCGGGCTCGTCACCGGCCCGGTCACGCCGAGCGCCCGGCAGGCGCCGCGGACGAAGGTCGTCTTCCCCGCGCCGAGCTCGCCCGACACCGTGACGACGTCGCCGGCAAGGAGCCGGCCGGCGAGCGCTGCCGCCGTCGCCTCGGTCTCCTCGGCGGACCGCGAGACGAGCTCCCACACGTGCGAGCTCAGAAGAGCCCGAGCTGGACCGGCTGGGCGGACACGACGGTCACCCCGTGCTGGTCGGACGGCCCGACACGCAGCGTCGTCGACATGTCTGCCCGCTCGATGAGCGCCGGAATGCGGCTGAAGTCCTCCTCGAGCACCTTGAGCATCGACGGTGTGTAGAGCGCCGCGGCCGGGTGGTAGAGGGGGAAGAGCAGCACCGAGCTCTGGCCGAGCGTCACCTCCTGCTCGTGGCCGTGCACGCGGGTGATGCCGAGCGGCTTGCCGGAGAGCAGCTTCGTCGCGAAGTTGCCGAGCGTCGCCACGAGCTTCGGCTGGATCAGCTCGATCTGCCGGAAGAGATGGGACTCGCAGGCCGCGATCTCCTCAGGCTGCGGGTCGCGGTTGCCGGGTGGCCTGCACTTCAACACGTTCGCGATGTAGATGTCGGAGCGCTGCAGCCCGATCCCGCCGAGGAGCTGGTCGAGGAGTCTCCCGGCCTGGCCGACGATCGGGATTCCCTGCTGATCCTCGTGGAAGCCCGGCGCCTCGCCGACGAACATGAGGTCGGCGTCGGGGTTGCCGACACCGAAGACGACCTGGGTCCGGCCGGCAGCGAGCGGACACCGCATGCAGTCGGCCGTCTCGTCCGCGTAGGCGCGGAGCGCGCTCGCACGATCGACCGCATCGATCACACGGGCCAGTCTAGGACGGAGTGCGGACGGTCGCCGAGCGACCGCTCAGCTGCAGTTGCCGTTGCTCACGAAGCCCGGCGCCGGAGCACCCGGCCCGGCGACGCTCCACGTGTGCCCGTCGACCGAGTCGGCAAGGCAGTAGCCCGACTGGGTCGGCGTTCCGGCGACCGCCACGCCCGGAGCGAGCCCGGCGTCGTACTGGGCGCGGAGGACCCCTGCGGTCATGCCGGCGTACGTCCCGTTGTCGACGTAGTACGCCTCTGCCGACGGCAGTGCCGCCCGGAGATTCGCCTTCGCCGACGCGTCGGCGGCCCTCCCCGTCAGCGCGAGGTACGACGGGATGGCGATCGCGACGAGCACGCCCACGATCGCCAGTACGACGAGCAGCTCGACGAGAGTGAAGCCCGCCTCCCCCTCGGCGCCCCTCGGCCACTCCCGTCGTGCGCTCATCCCGTCGCCCCCTCCCCTGACGTCCGCCGCTCTCATCACAGCCGGAAAGGGTGAGCCGGAAAACCCTCGAACGAGGGAACGACGTCCCTCGATGGGGCGAACTCGCTGCGCTCGGACCGTGGATCCGGCTCAGTGGCCGCAGCCGCAGGAGCCGCCGCAGCAGCCTCCTGCGCCGCCCGACGAGAACGTCGGCTTGGACGCCACGCCGTGCACGGCAAACGTCGAGAACTGCTTCAGCACCTTCGCGGCGCCGCACGAGGGGCAGATCACGACCTGATCGTCGCGGCGGACGAGCTCCTCGAAGTGGTCCTCGCACTCCATGCACGCGTACTCGTAGATCGGCATGTCCCGAGTGTACTGTCCGGCACGTACTGTGAGCAGATGGAGCGCTGGCAGGCACCGGTGCTGAGCGGCCGGATCGTCCGGCTCGAGCCGCTGGAGCAGGCGCATCGGGATGGACTCTGGGAGGCGTCTCGCGACCCGCGCGTCTGGCGCTGGCTGCCTGTCCTCCAGCCCGAGACACCCGAGCAGATGGAGGCTTGGGTCGACGAGGCGATCGCGCGCAGGGAGGCCGGTTTGGACATTCCGTTCGCCACCGTGTCGCAGGCAAGCGGCGCGGTGCTCGGCTCGACGCGATTCCTCGCCCTGCGCCCGGAGCACCGTTCGGTCGAGATCGGCTGGACGTGGCTCTCGCCCGCCGCGTGGGGGAGCGGCGCGAACCAGGAGGCGAAGCTCCTCCAGCTCCGTCACGCGTTCGAGGTCTGGGGCTGCCAGCGCGTCGAGCTCAAGACCGACGAGCTGAACATGCCCGCCCGGCGCTCGATGGAGGAGTTCGGCGCGGTGTTCGAAGGCGTCCACCGGAGGCACATGCTCGTCCGGGACGGCGTGAGCCGGTCGAGCGCCTGGTACAGCGTCCTCGCGGACGAATGGCCGGACGTCGAGGCCCGGCTCGTGAAATCGGGTCGGGGACAGACTTGAGTCTGTCCCCGACGCATCTTCCCCCACGCGATCTTCGGGCGCTACACTCGCGCGAGCCCGGTATCCACACGGAACTGGAGCACGCGTGTTCGAGAAGGTTCAGGTCATCGGCGCCGGCCGGGTCGGTTCGGCAGTTGCCGCCCGCCTGGCGGAGCGGGGCGTCGCCGTGGGCGCCGAGGATCCGGAGCTCGTCCTTCTCTGCGTCCCCGACCGCGCGATCGCCGCGGTCGCCGCCGAGGTGCGCGTCGGCCCCTGGGTCGCCCACACGAGCGGCGCGACTCCCCTGACGGCCCTCGACCCGCACGCGAGGCGGTTCGGCGTGCACCCGCTTCAGACGTTCACGCTCCGTCGAGGCCCCGAGCAGCTCGACGGGGCTTTCGCGGCAGTCACGGCGGAGACGGACGAGGCCGTCGCCGCCGGCTGCGAGCTCGCCCGCCTGCTCGGGCTCGAGCCGTTCTCGCTCGACGACGCCGAACGGGCCGCCTACCACGCAGGTGCAGCCATCGCCTCGAACTACCTCGTCACGCTCAGACGCGCAGCGCGGACCCTGCTCGAGTCGGCGGGGGCCCCACCGGACGCCCTCGACCCGCTCATCCGGGGGACGGTCGACAACGACTTCGAGCTGACGGGCCCGGTCGAGCGCGGCGACTGGGAGACCGTCGAGCGACACCTCGTCGCCATCCGGGCCCATCGGCCGGAACTCGAGGAGATGTACAGAGCGCTCGGCGCACTGACCGCGCTCCAGACCGGGCGGGAAGGCCCCAGTCTGTTGCAAGGTGCGACGCGGTGAGGACCTGCCGCGCGGTCGCCGAGGTACGTGCGGCCCTCGAGTCGAGACGGGGCGGCGTGATCGGCCTCGTCCCGACGATGGGTGCGTTGCACGCAGGCCATCTGGCGCTCCTCGCCGCGGCCCGCGCCGAGTGCGACAGCGTCGTGCTGAGCCTCTTCGTCAACCCGGCGCAGTTCGGGGAGACGGCCGACCTGGACGGCTACCCGCGCGGCGAGGAGCGCGACCTCGCGCTCGCCGCCGATGCGGGCGCCGACCTGGCGTTCGTCCCTGCGGGCGAGGAGATGTACCCGCCGGGCTACCAGACGTGGGTGGACGTCGTCGAGCTGGGCTCGACCCTGGAAGGAGCGGCACGCCCCGGCCACTTCCGCGGCGTCGCCACCGTTTGCCTCAAGCTCTTCACCGTCGTCCGGCCCGACCTCGCCTACTTCGGGCAGAAGGACGCACAGCAGGTCGCCGTGCTCCGCCGCCTGATCCGCGATCTCGAGCTCGAGCTCGAGCTCCGCGTCGTACCCACCGTGCGGGACCCCGACGGTCTCGCACTCTCGTCACGCAATGCCCGGCTCTCCGCAGACGAGCGGCGGCGCGCGCTCGCCCTCCCTCGCGCGCTCTCGACCGGGAAGCCGGAGGAGGCGCGCCGCATCCTCGAAGAGGCCGGCGTCGAGATCGACTACGTCGAGACCGCCCCGTTCGACCCACCCGTGCTCGCCGCCGCGATCCGCGTCGGCTCCACCCGCTTGATCGACAACATCCCCTTGAGAGGAGACGGTGCATGAGCACGCCGCCGCCCGCGAAGCTCGCCCTCCCCGAGCTCGCCGAGATGAAGCGCCGCGGCTCGAGGATCGTGATGGTCACGGCGTACGACGCCCCCGGCGCACGGTTCGCCGAGGACGCCGGGATCGACGTCCTGCTCGTCGGCGACACGGCCGCGATGGTCGTGCTCGGTCACGAGGGCACAACCGTCCCGGTGACGATGGACGAGATGCTCTTCCTGACGCGGACGGTCGCACGCTCGGTCAGGCGGCCGATCGTCGTCGGCGACATGCCGTTCGGCTCCTACCAGGTCTCGGACGAGGACGCCGTCCGCAACGCGATCCGCTTCGTGAAGGAGGCGGGAGCCGACGTCGTCAAGCTCGAGGGGGCCGGCCCGTCGCTCTCCCGCGTGCGCGCGATCGTCGAGGCCGGTGTCCCGGTGATGGGCCACGTCGGCCTGACGCCGCAGTCGGCGACGATGCTCGGCGGCTTCAAGACCCAGGGCCGCACGGCGGAGGCCGCGTTGCGGCTCGTCGACGAGGCGCGCGCTCTCGAAGCCGTCGGGTGCTTCTCGATCGTGCTCGAGGCGGTACCCGCACCGGTGGCGGCGCGCATCACGGAGACGCTGACGATCCCGACGATCGGAATCGGCGCGGGCGCCGGCTGCGACGGTCAGGTGCTCGTCTACCACGACCTCCTCGGGCTGTCCGAGGGTCATCTGCCGCGGTTCGTGAAGCGCTACGCCAACCTCTCCCGCGAGATCCGCGGCGCGCTCCTCGCCTACGCCGACGAGGTGCGTACCGGAGCGTTCCCTTCGGACGAGTACGACTACTCGATGCCGGAGGCCGAGCTCGCAGCGTTCGAGCAGGCGGTCTCCGCGCGCGCGTAGCGCTACGCGGCGATGCCGCCGCCTTGCAGCACCTGCGGCCGCGACGGCAGGGCGCCCGCGGTCAGGTAGGGCGTCATGCCGATCCGCCCGGCGGGCGAGCCGAAGAAGAAGCCCTGGCCGCTGGCGCAGCCGAGCGCCGCGACGGCCTTCGCTTGCGCAGCCGACTCGACGCCTTCGGCGACGACGCCGAGCTCGAGCGAGCGCGCCAGCCGCACGATCATCTCGACGAACGCCGCGTCGACGTGGCCGTCCGGAAGCCCGGCCACGAACGGCTTTGCGATCTTGAGCGTGTCGAGCGGGAACTCGCGCAGGTGCGCGAGGGACGAGTGACCCGTGCCGAAGTCGTCGAGGGCGAGCGAGACGCCGAGGTCGCGGAGCGCGTTCATCGTCGAGAGTGCGTCCCCGGGATGGCGCATCACGCCCGACTCGGTGATCTCGAGGACGAGGCAGGCGGGATCGAGGCCGCTGGCCTCGAGCACCGACTCGACCTCCTGCGCCAGCGTCGGGTTGTGCAGCTCGCTCGGAGCGAGGTTGACGTTCACGGTCAGGACGTCGTGGTTCGGGAACAGCCCCTGCCAGGCGCGGGCCTGGACGCAGGCCTCGCGCAGCACCACACGACCGATCTCGACCATGAAGCCGATCTCGTCCGCCAGCGGGATGAAGCTCACCGGCGGGAGCAGCTCGCGGCCGGTCCGCTGCCAGCGCGCGAGCGCCTCGACGGCGACGAGGCGGCTCGTCTCGAGCTCGACGATCGGCTGGAAGTGGACGGCGATCTCGCCTCGCTCCACCGAGCGCTCGAGCGCGGATGCGAGCTCGTGACGGCGACGCACCTTCTCCTGCATGTGCGGCTCGTAGCAGGCGTAGCGTCGCTTGCCCCCCTGCTTCGCGTGGTACATCGCGATGTCCGCGTTCCGCAGCAGCTCGTCGGCGGTGTCGGCCGCGGTGCCGAAGGCGATCCCGACGCTGGCGTGGGCGACGATCTCGTGCCCTTCGATCAGGAACGGCTCGCTGAGCGCGTGCACGAGCCGCTCGGCGACGCGCTCGGCCTCCTCGGTGCTGGACCCGTCCGCCAGCACCGCGAACTCGTCGCCGCCGAGCCGGGCCGGCACGTCGGCCGGACGGACGCAGGCCTTGACGCGCTCGGCAACCGCGACGAGCAGGGCGTCGCCGGCCGGATGCCCGTGGCTGTCGTTGATCACCTTGAAGTCGTCCAGGTCGAGGAACAGCACCGCGGTGCGCAGGTCGAGCGCGAGCGAGCGGGCCACGTGCTCCGTGAACAGCATCCGGTTCGGAAGCCCCGTGAGCGAGTCGTGGAACGCCTGATGGCGGAGTTGCTCCTTGAGCGCGGTGAGCTCGTGCACCGAGTCCTCGAGCCGGTCGTTCTCGAGCAGGACGCCCGCATGGCCGGCGAACGTCTCGAGCAGGCGGACGTCCTCCACGCCGAACGGCGCCTCGGCGTCTCGGTTGCCGACCAGCAGGACACCGAACGGCCCGCTGTCGCCGTGGAGGACCGTGGCCAGCGCGTGTGCGAGGTCGTGCTCGGACAGCAGGGCGCGGGCGTCGGCAGGGCCTCGTCGCCGGGAAAGCTCCAGCACGCCCTTGGCCGTCAGCGCGGCGCGCACGAGAGCCTGCTCGTGATCGTCGAGAACGGCAGGGGCGAGCGAGGCGGAGTCGGTGCCGGCGAGCTTCGCGA
>Ga0187778_10001518_pt1:0-10000 | contig 16021 bp, 16 predicted proteins | sample 1015_Q2_SP5_20_M_FD_132418 | JGI IMG/M metagenome (GOLD analysis project Ga0187778, IMG submission 132418) | Tropical peat soil microbial communities from peatlands in Department of Meta, Colombia - 1015_Q2_SP5_20_MG | ecosystem: Environmental > Terrestrial > Soil > Wetlands > Peat...
AGCAGGGGCGCGACCGCACGACGGGCGACCAAAGCTGTTTCGAGCCCTCTCAGCTTCATACGGCGAGCCGGTCGCAATTCCGGAACGTGCTTCAGTTCGCGAATGTCTTCGAGCGTATCTCTCTCGCCAGGTTCAGGTCTTAAAACGGTTCGATCCTGGGACTCGGCTCGGAGGGGAGCCAGAGGATCTGCACCAAATGCGGGTGGCGGTAAGGCGGTTGCGGGCCGTGTTTCGTTCGGTACGGAGAGAGTTGGATCCCACATGGGAGGCTCCGCTGGTGTCCGGACTCTCGTGGCTGGGACAGTTGTTCGGGTTCGCACGCGACTTGGACGTCCAACTGGAATACTTCCGAAGTGAAGCGTCGCACCTCAATCTACGGGACCGTAAGCCACTTGAACGATTCGTGTCGCATCTCGAAGAGGAACGGGCCGGTGCGCAACGGGCACTGGTCGGCGAAATGAAGAGCGCCCGCTACCTTGGATTTCTCAGCAAATTGGACCAGGCTGTGTCCGAACCGGTCGTTGTAGAATCGGATCGCAGGATTGAGGACATTGCCGCTGGTGCGTTCAAAAAATTATCTGTGGCAATGCGGGAGTTGCCAAGCGTACCTTCGAATGCGGATCTCCACCGCTTGCGGATCAAAGCAAAACGCGCTCGCTACGTATCCGAATTGGCTGAGTCGTCCGGTGGAAAGTCGGCGAGCCGATTCATCAAAGTGGTGAAGGCGTATCAGGATCTGCTGGGAACCCACCATGATGCCGTGCTCGCCGAGCAATATGTGAGGGAGTTTGTGGCGAGCCTTCCCGGTGAGCGAGCCGCGTTCGTGGCCGGTTTGTTGATGGCCAGAGCGCACCAGCGACGGGACCATGTGCGAGAGACATTTCGATCTGCCTGGAAACGCGTCAAGAAACGTGGGAGGAAGGCCTGGGGTTAGGTTCTTGGAGGATCAGCTGTCCGCCATGCGATCATCGGGACTCGGTTGGGTCGATGATACGCGACGCAACCATGCCTCGCTCATCCTACGCTAGCTGAATACATCCTCAGCCACACATCCGTGCCTCCGTGACCCATCGACCTCTCCCGGTACTTCGTTGAACCTTCGACCAACGAACAATCCCCGTATCGTTGTGGATTCCATGAGAATCTATTTTGATTCTCCGATAGTCACTCCTGTACGGCGACATAGTCCTTCGCACCGCAAATATCTTTGAAAATACTGGCAACACCGATACCCGGCTTTGCACCGTTGTTCTGGAATGCCTGTTGCGATGCAAGGGTTCCGGTAGCCAGCCGATCAGCGTGTCGACTGAACGTGGCTGTACATGATCGCGATATGAGACCTGTTCTATGGAGCGACGCCAGACTCTCCGATTGAAGGTTCAGTTCCGAAGTGCGTTCTCCGCACCGGACGTGGTGGAGGGCGACGGGACGGTCGTGGATCTATCTGACACCGGTTGTCGCATTGCGACGTTGGTCAAGGTGCCTCGTGAGACCAATCTCGAGGTCAAGCTGAGCTTACCCGGCGACCTAATCCCGGTCACCATCGAATCCTCCATTGTCCGCTGGTCGTGGGAGCACGAATTTGGCGTGCAGTTCCTGAAAACTCGGGAAGAAGACCGTGCGCGACTTGCTCACTATGTCCAAAAGATCCAGTCCAGCGCTTCCTCTCCCCAAACTCCATGAACGCGTGACCTTCCTTTGGATCCTGTCCCCCGATCTGATTTGGAATCAGCCATAAAAGAGCGGTAATATGGCGCCAAGAAGCGAGAGCTGCGGCACCCGCTGAGGCAATGGGCCGTGAAATCCACACTCCTGATCGCGCTCGCCGGTTTCTGTGTGGCCACGGGCTGTTCTGTGTTCATCCCGAAAGAGTGCCGTTACTTGAAGGTGGCCGAAGGACGGGCGACCGGCGAAGAGGTGCAGCACAATCTGGGAGTGCCGCGAGAAAAAATATATCTTCCGACAGGCGGATCACTCTGGCACTACGAAGTGCTGGAAGAGCAGCCCACGCATCGAGGGTCGCCGACAGGATTCTGGTGTGATGAATACCGACTGACTTTTGGCCCGGACGGGGTACTCCGCCGCTGGACCCATCGATCGTTCTTTCATGGTGGAGAACTCAGGCCAGAGCCGTGCCGAGCCGGCTCTGAACGATTGGCGTTGTAATCATCGTCTAGCTACGGTGAGTCCTCATTCACCATTAATCGGTACCTCTCTTCTCGTGGGCGATGTCGGCAGATAAGCCGCTGTCGACTCACTTGACCTGTATCGTCCAGCCTGATAGCTAAGACCTCGCTGGCCAGAACGTTCCGAACATCTCAAGGACACTCGCGTCTACAATGACGGCTGACCCAATATTCTTTCGCGATCTCGCGTATGTGTTATTGGCTGCTCTTCTCGGAGGCAGTGCGGCTTGGTTGCTTAAACAGCCGCTCATCGTCGGGTATGTGCTTGGCGGCATCCTTATCAGCCCGTTCACGCCTGGTCCGGCCGTCTCCAATCTTCACCGTTTTGAAGCAGTGGCCGAGCTGGGGGTCGTTCTCCTGATGTTTTCCATCGGGATCGAGTTCTCCTTGCGCAACCTTCTTCGTGTGAAATGGGTCGCACTTTTAGGCGGCCCCTTGGGGATCCTGTTGTCGATGGGCCTGAGTTTGGCTGTAGGGTCATGGCTCGGCTGGAATGTCGTCGAGTCCGTCGTGATCGGAGCGGTGACCTCGGTCGCGAGCACGATGGTGCTCGTGCGTCTCCTGCTTGACAGGGGCGAGTTACAGTCACGCCATGGAACCGTCATGGTCGGCATTACGCTGGTGGAAGACCTGGCTGTCGTGGCCTTGACAGTGCTGCTGCCGACATTGGGTTCGATCGGGCAGGGAGGCTGGTTGCAGATCGTCGTGGCGTTTGGAAAGTCGGCAATTTTCCTCGCCCCTGTGGTGTATTTTGCGAGCAAGGTCGTCCCGCCGATCTTGGCGCGCGTGGCGCGAACTCAAAATCAAGAGCTGTTTCTGCTGGTCGTGCTGTCCTTGGCGGTCGGGACTGCCGCCCTGACTCAGGCGATCGGGTTGTCAGTGGCGCTGGGAGCGTTTTTAGCCGGTCTGTTGATTAGCGAATCGGAATATGCCTATCAGTCCTTCGCCCGGTTACTCTCGCTTCGGGATGCGTTCGTGGCGATGTTTTTCGTGACAATCGGGACGTTGATCGACCCGACGATCATTTTCCAGAATTGGCCGCTGCTGGCCACGGTGATCGGACTCGTCGTGTTCGGGAAGCTGATGATCTGGACCGGAGTCGTCCGACTCTTCGGCTATTCGATCGGGACGGCTTTTCTCGTCGCGCTAGGGCTCACTCAGATCGGCGAATTCTCGTTTGTCTTGGTCGGCGTTTCCCGGTCGGCCGGCCTGGTCGGAAACGAAGTGTACAGTGCTACGCTCGCAGCCTCTCTGATCACGATCTTCCTCAACACGCAGCTGCTCTCCATCGTGCCCAGGTGGATTCCGATCGGTTCGTATGCCTCAGCGAAGGTCGATCAATCAGGCGCTCCTATCATGACTGGCACCCGAACGACGTCTCAGCACTAACCTGAAGGTCATTTCGTCGGAAAGGATTGCCCTGGGCAGGAAGAGTCGTATACTAAATTATCAGCGGGGTCCGCAGTGCGATTCATGACGCAGACGGAGTAAATGATTGCAACCTGCACCAGGCAATCACCAAATTCATCGCATTCCTCAAACATTCAGAGAGGTCCACAATGTGGCATCGCATGACCGGGATGAATAGAGCGGCGGCCATGCTGCTGGCTCTACTCGCCGATACAGCATTCGCTGCGCCTGTACAGGTCGCGACTCCAGAACCGGTCCCCTATGCCGAATTCAAGCAGATCAAGAAATTTGTGTCGGTCGAGGTGCAGACTCTAGGCACCGCGGAAAAGATCGGACTGAAGAAGGCAGAACTGACTGACGTGACGCGATTGACGTTTCTCAAAAAACTCCCGGGGGTTCCACTCGTCGGGTCCGGTGGTCCCCCTGCCGACGGGACTGACCGGCTGAATCAACTCGGTTTTCTCACGTGCGAAGTCTGGACAGTCGGCGAAGAATACATGGTCGCCTATCACATGGACTGCAATGCCGGCTCCTATCTCATGCCAAGAATGCCGGGAAGCCTGTGGAATCGGGCGATTCTCGGCTACGGGCCCAAGGATCAAATTCCCGACGCAGTCCACAACGGTCTGAAGGCCATGGTCGAGCAGTTTGCAGCGACCTTTTTGAATGTGCGGGGCGAAGGGGAAATCCGGTAGGGGCCGAATCGGCCCAAGACAGCATTTCCCCGGCGAGGCATTCGGCTAAACGTGCAAGCGAAATGCAGTACGACACTCGTCGTACTGGGTGCGCTCGTAGCCCTGGCAGTTTTCTTCGCCCTGTACCTCAGCACCCTGAGCGGGTTTTCTCAGCTCGCCCTTCGAGACGACCAACTGACGGTTCGCTACATCCTGCCCGAACGCGACATGGTTCTATCGTTCAGCGAAGTGATGAACGTGCAAGAGGAGCAGGCCTACAAAGGTCGGTGGCGCCTCGTTCTCACCACAGAGACGAGCGGGACCTATGAGAGTTCATTAGCTTCTCGAACGGATGTCCGCAAGGCCGGAGACTTTCTCAGACGGCAGATGACTCAGCCATATTCCCTTCCCCGGTGAATCCTGGGTGCTCCTCTTGGCGGACCGAAACCAAACCAGGCCGATACCCTAGTGCTTCGAACCAAACCCTGCTGGAAACTCTCCGCATGCTTGGCTACACTGCGCTGTCACTTGCGTGACGACCGACGACAAGGCCAGAAACATGATCCCTCATTCCGTCCTTTCCTTGAATCGAAAGTTCGCTACCGCGACTGCAGGCCTCCTGTCCCTCATCATCGCTGTCACGGGCTGCCAATCTGTCGAACCGAGCAAGCAAAACGGCCGTCGGTGTCCGGACATCGAGAAGGAAATCGGTGATGCGAATCGAATCGCCGTGCTCAACCTATTGTCGGAGGCGTCCTTGACGCACTGCGACGACCTCGTGTGAAGTATGGAGCGCAAGCTCGATCACAATTCCAGCACAAAACATTCTCGGTCATTCGAGAAACCGCAAATGTATTCGTGCCTGACGGCACATTTATCGAATACATAATGGAGAGTTATGAGCGGGGCTATCTCAGCATCCTTCTTGCGAGCAGTTATGTCCGAATGCACAAAGTCGAGGACGCCAAAGTCGAGTTGCGAGACTTGGATCATGAACTATTCGCGCCGATCTACAACTTTGGAGAAGATCCGGTCAACCTTTTGCTTTCTGCGGTCCTGTGGGAACAGCTCGGGGATGTCGGTGAAGCCCGCGTGGACTGGCTCCGCCTGAGAGACTTTCGAATATTTACGATGCGGGAGGATCCGCCGCTTCGCCTGTTTGCCGAAGAGCGGGTCAATCAAATCGACAACAGAGAAGAGATCGCTCCGGAATGGCATGTGTACCTGGTCGGGCGGTTTCCCCGGCTCGACTGGGATCTGCGATTCAGCAACTCCACGAGCGGGTATTTTTCCATCACTCCCACAGAACCGTTCATGGCGTCCTGTGCGTCAAGCACAGGCGTATTGGTATCGACGGAAAGCTGGTTTAACAAGATCGCGATCCGTCACAGCCATGCCTATCATCCGTTGCTGAACATTCAGACGTGGATTCGCCTTCCGGTTGGTTTGACGTACAGCCTGATTCCCGTCGCTGCCGGGGCAGGAATCATGGTCGGAGGGTGTATGCTCGATGCTGCTGGGAACGGCAAAGGCTCACTCTGTCAACTTTCGGTGGTCGGTGGGGTAGCGCTGATGCGGACGGCACCTCAGGTGCTGGAGGGAGCATTGCGCCCGGATCTGCGACACTGGGAGCGGGTCCCGGCTGCAGTTGTGGTCACGAGAGCCTCAGCGCCTGATCAAGAGCCTTGTTTATTGAAGGAGCGCTCTGACGTAAAACGCTTGCTTTAGGCAAGTGCTGAGGAGAGTGTCTGGCTCGACCGTTAGCTCGCCTGAGCTTTCGTTAGTGAGGCGGATCCTGTCTCGGTCATTCACTGAAATCCCCGCTGCTTGATCCCACCGTTCCTCTTGGATACGATCGATGCGCTGATCAAAGGAGGAAGGTGGGGTATGGTCGCAGGGATCGCCTGTTTAATCGGCGCGGTGTTTCTTCTAGTTTCCGCCGTGGATATCCTCACGTTCCTCATGCCGTCTTCTCCCAGAACCGGGATGCCTGGGACTTGGGATCCAGTTAAGCTCGCGTGGATGGGCACACTCTGTGCGGCCGCCTCTTTGTTTCACGGCATGAATGCGTGGCGGCTATTCCTGCCATCATCCTCGCAGCGTGCTATCGCCGAACGATGGTCTCCGCTCGCGATTCTGCTATGGTGGGGGGCAGCGGTCGTAGGTCTCCTGGTCAACTATCCGATTCCGTATTTCAACCACCATGTCGATAAGTTCTTCCTGATTCTCGGTTTGGTGGTGGGTTGGGGAGCCTGGTTGTGTCTGCATCCGGCCAGCCTGGGAATGGTCCTTGAGAGCCATGCGTATAGTTGGGTCCGGGTGGCAATGATCAATGGGCTGATCTTCTTTGTGCTTGCCGAGATCATACTGCGGCTGGCGGATCCCGTCTTGGCCCGGAGCGGGCTATTCAGCGTTTCATACGATACACCCGGCGGAGGGATTCCCCACCAGGTAGTGGATGCCACGACCATGCGGACCAATTCCCTTGGGTTCCGGGATCGTGAGCGAACTCTGGAGCGGACGTCGCAATCTGCGCGAATTGTAGCAATTGGTGATTCATTCACCTGGGGATCGGGGGTAACTTATGACGAAACTTTTGTTTCGTTGGTTGAACGCGGGCTTCAAGCCGCTGACCCGCGTGCGGAGGTAATTAATCTTGGGTTAGTCGGCTACCAGCCCGAGGATTATCTCTCCTTGCTAGAATCGCACGGCCTGGCCTATCAACCTGACCTCGTGCTCATCAATTTCTATATCGGAAACGACCTCATGCCCGCACAGGGTTCACAGCTAATCGTGGCGGGTCAACGGCGGCGCGCGCATATCAATGGGAACTGGTTTCATGATCATCTGTCTTGGGACCACTGGTATCTTGCTCATGATCTCGAGTACGCGTGGATCGTGGGAACGGCGCGTATGCGGCAAGCAAGGGGACAATCCGATCTTGGGTTTATGACTCCGGCACCGGCAATCCAGACTGGTGCGCGCGAGCCTCCAACGCCGTTCTCCGGCTGGAGCCCGCGATATCTCCGTATGATCCAAGGGATGGGAGATCAATATCTCAAGTACGATACCGAGGCATTTCTCGGACGGTGGAACGAGACCCGGGCGATCTTGGAGAAGATCGATGTGCTCCTGCATGGGCTGGGAGTCCCATGGGTCCTGGTGTTGTTACCGGCCGAAGAACAAGTCGACCGGGAGCTGCAGCGACTGTATGTGAAAATGCTCGGAGGCGCACCTGAACGCTATGATTTTGGCAAACCCCAACGGCTCTTGGAGGAGTGGGCCGTGGGCAGAGGTGTGAAGGTAATCGATCTTACGCCAGCCTTTCTCGCCAACGTGTCACAAGCCCGTCTATTCATCGATAACGATATTCACTTGAACCGCAATGGTCATGCCTTGGCTGCTTCGTCGATCCTGCGGGAACTTCAGCCAGACCTTGCCAAGACAAGTCGGAGTCTTCGACTTCGCGATGGGGGCTGACTGCTCTGGGGTCTCTTTCAACGCCGAGGTCTAGTGCCGTCTATGGAGTAATGTCCGCTTGCTTCGTGACAAGAGGGGGGAGTGATGACAAAGCGCTCGCTGAGCCTGAAGGAAGTTCCAGACTGTTCTCATCGCTGCAAGAGCTTTCGAACCCAATATCGAGCCATGCGCGATAAACCTCAAGGGGAGCCTCCGGCGAACTCTGTCACCGACGTGAGATAGCACTCCATCAGAGTCCACTCGCTCGTTTCTTCAATTGGCACGGCGCCTTAGGGCACCCTTGCTTAAAGAGATAAGCGCTACTGGAATCGAAATGGAGGCCTTTTCAGCCGACTGACTCAACATCCGCGATGATCGTGTAATAGCCGGATGCCCTCGCGGGCTACGGTTGACTCAGGCCTACTTTCAGAAATTCCGGATGTCGACACGCACTTCTTTTCGTACATTTTGATGCTCGACCAGGAGCTTAGCCGGAAGTGTGATGCGTTGCGTCACGCTTCTGTAAGGACCCCCGCCAACTTCGAGGATGCGGTCTCCTTCTTGTAATCCCGCATTGTGCCCGGGACCGCCATGAAGGAGCCCCAGCAATCGGATCCCTTCAGTGCGAGAGGACATGTCCGGCACCAGCCCAAGAGGGTTATCGCCGAAGGCGGCCGCCAACGCGGCTAGCGAGTGGGTATAAGCGACTCGCAATGTTTCTCGTTGCGCATCATCCATGACCTCCTCGGGCCAGGTCTGGTTGTTGTGTGGAGGAGGAAGTCGGACTTCTGCCAGGGTTGTTTGTCGAAAGAGCAAGAGGCCGGTTTCGACCTGCGTGAGGGGAATTTCGACGGAATGCGCCACCTTGCCTCCCTGCCGTGCGACGGCTTGGAGCCGCTCGGTCGAAATTTGATCAATCTGTACGATCAGCAAGGAGTCCGCGCCCTTCCATCCGCCGATACGTGCCACGGTGTCATTCTGAACTTTGCCTGCATATTGGAGAATCAATTCTTGCGTAACGGGTTCGAGACGTTCACGTTCCACGACGGCCAAAGTTGGGTGGAAGGTACGGAGGTAGGCGAGTGTAAGATCCAGGCCAGAAAAAATGTAAGAGGTGTTGGGGCCGTGCGGAACGATTACGGCCAGTCGTTGAGGATACATGGTGAGAGGTTGCGGCATCAGCACTGTTGTGGCAGATGGGATGATGCGGGGCGTGAGGGACGTGGGTGACACATCTGCAGGCGATTTGCCGAGCACCAGGTCGTCACTAGAGAGCACCTTGAAGCTGATCATGCGGTCTTGGGCATCATACTGCACCTCCAAAGAGAGATCTGGCGGGCGAATTCCCTTCTCGAGACTGATGCCGTAGAGTTCCCATATTCCGAAGGTAAAAGCATCTGCGGTCAGGTGGAGTCCTGCACGCAACATCTTGAGTTCCTTGGTGTAGCCTTGCGACACTCGGAAATCATCCACTTTCTTTCCGCCGTATTCCTCTGTTTTTATCGGGAGACCAAGTTCCTTGATGATGACGGATCGAGGAGATTCGGGTTCGAGGACGGCGAGATTCTTCGGCTCTGGCTGCTGGAGGGCCATGACGACCGAGCAGCCTGGTAGGCCGAACAAAAGGAAGGCAATCCAATACCGGCTCAAGCTATCGAGCATTCGAACAATCGGAAGGGTTCCCTTTCTCGTGGCAGAAGGGGCTGCTCGTGCACCGCGCAAATTAGGTCTGCTCAACATCCGCGATGATCGTGTGCAGGCCCGACGCACCCGCCGGCTGCGGTCTCACCAGTTCCGAAATCTGCAACTGTCCTTTCGCATCCGTCGCACGCACAACGACTTGGAATTTGCCGGGCTTGGGCGGTTGCCACGTGTAGTTCCAAATCACCCAGGAGTAGGGCGACATCGGCTTTTCGATCTCGCAATCATTCCACGTGCGACCTGCGTCGAAGCTGAGCTCCACTTTGCTGATGGAGTTCGGCCCCCCGAAGGCGATGCCGCGAAACGTCTGCGCTGGGCCCTTGAGGGATTGATAATGCCCGGGGCTGTCGATGCGCGAGAACACTTTGATCGTCCCGTCGTCGGTCCAGCCTTTCCGTTGCCAGTAGCCGAGATGGTCGCCGGGATAGACTTCGATCTCGACGATCCACTTCACGTTTTTGATACCGTAGAGCCCTGGCACGAGCAGCCTGATTGGAAAGCCGTGTTCCTTCGGCAGCTTTTCGCCGTTCATCAGGTAGGCCAGCATCACATCGTCCTGCATGGCCCGTT
>Ga0187778_10001518_pt1:15000-16021 | contig 16021 bp, 16 predicted proteins | sample 1015_Q2_SP5_20_M_FD_132418 | JGI IMG/M metagenome (GOLD analysis project Ga0187778, IMG submission 132418) | Tropical peat soil microbial communities from peatlands in Department of Meta, Colombia - 1015_Q2_SP5_20_MG | ecosystem: Environmental > Terrestrial > Soil > Wetlands > Peat...
CGACGGGTGCAGATAATCAGCAGGAAAGACTCGAAGATACCTTCGAGAATCCTCAGAGACTGTACGCCGGAATCCAATTCTAGTTGGATAAGAGATAGTCCGACCTGCATGGCGACATGCAGAGACCGGCAGAAATGTCCGGTCCCGATTTGACCTTAATAGGGAAAACGGGTAACAGAGTGAGCGAAATTCCTTGTCGGGTAAGTAACATTGCCCGTGGCGGGAGCAATCCCGTCCAAACAACCGGCTCAAATCGGTGGAGCCCACACGGTATCTTGCAGGGATGCCGCGGGTAATACCGAGGGTAAGATCGTCGCACGACGATCCCCGTAACGACTCAGGGGTTGAGAGCCCTGGATGGAATCACGAGGTTCCATAACACGCCGGCCCTGATCAACCCGATGGATCTTGCATCCTACATTTCAGGATTTGTCGATGGAGAAGGATGTTTCTGCGTTTCGTTCCAGCCGAGCAAGCGACACAAGTTCGGGTGGGAGGTAAGACCGAGTTTTTCGGTTAGCCAGAATGCAGACCGCGCTGAACTCCTCTACATCATCCAGAAACAATGGGGATGCGGGTTTATTCGACCTGATCGATCGGACAAAACCATCAAGTATGAAGTTCGAAACGTACAGGACTTGGTGGAGAAAGTTCTCCCTCATTTCCATGCCTATCCGCTGGCATCGTCAAAACGATACGATGTGGAGCGATTCGCAAAGATCTGCCGGATCATCTACGAGACCCGGCATTTGGAAGAAAGAGGGCTTTCGGAAATTGTCGAGATTGCAATGGCGATGAATCCGTCAGGTAAGAGAAAGTATCGAGCCAGCGACATTCTCAAGTCGTTGGGATCAGGTGAACGTATAGTCTATGCCGCGGGAAACTGCGGAAGCTCATGAAGTTCCGACCTGCATGAATGGCGTAACGACTGGAGCGCTGTCTCGGGGAGTGACTCAGCGAATTTGTTGTTCCGGTGAAGAAGCCGGGTGCCCGCAACTAGACGGAAAGACCCTGTGCACCT
>Ga0187778_10001519_pt1 | contig 16015 bp, 12 predicted proteins | sample 1015_Q2_SP5_20_M_FD_132418 | JGI IMG/M metagenome (GOLD analysis project Ga0187778, IMG submission 132418) | Tropical peat soil microbial communities from peatlands in Department of Meta, Colombia - 1015_Q2_SP5_20_MG | ecosystem: Environmental > Terrestrial > Soil > Wetlands > Peat | place...
CCCGGCGCGCCGCTGGGGCCTGCCCCCCGGGGCGGTCGAGCCGGCTCTGGAGGCCCTGCTCGCGGCTGGCTCGCTGGTGCGCGGTGAGTTCCGCCCCGACGGCACCGAGCGCGAGTGGTGCGACCCCGAGGTCCTGCGGATGCTGCGCCGCCGCTCGCTGGCGCGCCTGCGCCGGGAGGTGGAGCCGGTCGAGCCGGCGGCCCTGGCTCGCTTCCTGGCCGGCTGGCACGGCCTCGGCGTCTCCGGCGGTGGCACGAGTCGCCTGGCCGAGGTGATCGCCCAGCTGGAGGGCCTGCCGCTGCCGGCCAGCGTCCTGGAACGGGAGATCCTGCCGGCCCGGGTGCGCGACTACGCCCCCCGGCTGCTCGACGAGCTGGGTGCGGCCGGGGAGGTGCTGTGGGTGGGGCAGGGGAGCCTGGGGCAGGACGACGGCCGGATCGCCCTGTACCGTCCCGACCGGCTGGCGCTGCTGCTGCCGCCCGCGCCGCCGCCCGCCGACGGCGGATGGCTGGCCGCGGCGATCCTAGTGCAGCTGGAGGCGCGAGGGGCGTCGTTCTACCGCGACCTCCTGGCCGCCGCGCTGCGGGAAGCGGCCACGGCGGGCCGACGTGCGCCGGCCGCGCGTGAGCTGCTCGATGCCCTGTGGCAGCTGGTGTGGGCCGGCCAGGTCACCAACGACACGTTCGCCCCGCTTCGGGCCCTGCGCTGGAAGCGGCGGGACCAGCCGGCGGGACGGCCTCGGCCGGGCGCGGTGCGCATGGGTCCGCCGGAGGCCGCCGGCCGGTGGTCGCTGGTGAGCGAGGCGGTGGCCACGGCCGTCGCCCTGGTCGGCGAGGCGCCGACGGAGACCGCCCGCCGTCACGCGCTGGCTAACTCCCTGCTGGACCGCCAGGGTGTCGTCACCCGGGATGGGGTGGCGGCCGAGGGCACCGTCGGCGGTTTCGCCAGCGTCTACCCCATCCTGCGCGAGCTGGAGGACCGTGGGCGGGTGCGGCGTGGCTACTTCGTCGAGGGCCTGGGAGGGGCCCAATTCGCCCTGCCCGGCGTCGTCGACCGCCTTCGCGCCGCTACAGAGACGGGGGTCGCGGTGCTGGCGGCGACGGATCCTGCCAACCCGTATGGCGCGGCCTTGCCGTGGCCGATGGCCACCGACGGAGCCTCTCTGGCCCGGGCGGCCGGTGCTCACGTCGTCCTGCTCGACGGTCAGCCGGCCCTCTACCTGGAGCGCGGCGGCCGCTCGCTCCACACCCTGCCGGCCGCAGCGCGGGAGGGTGCGTTGGAGGCCGGGCTGGAGGCGCTGGCCGGGCTCGTCGTCGACGGTCGGCTGCGGTCGCTGGAGATCGGCCGGGTCGACGGCCTGCCGCCCGCGGACACGGCGTGGCGGGGGCGCCTCGAGGACGCCGGCTGGCGGGCGGCGTACCGCGGCTGGGTCCCGTCCTCGCGCCAGGTCAGGCCGGGAGCCCGCTACCATCGCGCCGATGTGTGAGCTCCTGGTCGCCCGCGCCGCACAGCCGTTCGCGCTGGCGGACCTCTGGCCGGTCGCGGCGCGGATGGAACGGGACGGGCTGGCCGGCTACGGCTGGGGCGCGGCCTGGATCGCCGAGGACGGGGATCTGCGGGCCTACCACTCCGTCGAAGCCTTCCGCCGGGATCCGCGCGCGGAGCGCCTGGGTCCGCAGCGGACCACCGCGGCCCTGGTCCACCTCCGGCGGCCGTCCCGTCTCTCCACCCATGCCCTACCCGACACGCAGCCGTTCGTGGATCCCGGGGGGCGGTTCGCGCTGGGCCACAACGGTGACTTCCGCGACTACCGGGCGGCCCGCGAGGCGTACGTGGCCCAGGGGCGGATCCGCGGCCGAGCCGACTCGGAGGTCGGCGCGCGCTGGCTGGAGGACCACTGGGACGCGGAGCCGGGTGCCCCGGCTGCTGCCGCGGCGGCTCGTCTGGCGGCCCTGCACGTGGCCCTCGGTGGTCAGGCCAACCTGGGCCTGCTCCAGGCCGACGGATCGGCCCTCATGTACGCGGGCAACACGGAGAACCCCGTCTTCGCCTTCCGCCTGGGCGGCCGTGAGATGGCCGCCACCGGGCTCTACTCGCTCGACCGGTCGTTCTTCCGCCTGGCCGCGCCGGGCGCGATCGACCGCCGCCTGGTGCGGTTGGGTCGCTGCGCCGTCCTGGCCGCCTAGCCCAGCCCGTCGCATGGGTCGCCGCTGACCGATCCTGACGCCACGCGGTGTGAACCTCAGATGTTGCGTACGACGAACGAGGGCACGCTCCCCCGGGCGCTGCACGCTGACGCCGCGTGGTGAACATCAGATGTTGCCTACGACGATGGAAGGCGCGCTCCTCCGCGTACTGAATGCGTGGGTTTCACGCCGAGCCCGGAGACGCCAGGAACGGACGGTCGGGAACATGTCAGCCGTCGTTAGCCGCATCTGATGCACAGGCCGGCGGGCAGGCACCGTGTGCGTGCACACACCGGCGGGGGTCCTGCGCAGCGGGCCGGGTTGACGGCGCGTCCCTGCAACCGAGCTGGAGGCCCGCCCAGCGGGCTCGGACAGGCCGGCAGGTCGCCGGCCCTAGCCCAGGCCGAAGAAGGCGCGGAGGCGGACCCCGGCGGCGCGGCGCGCCACGACCGTGGCCCGCTCCGGATCACGGCGCCAGCGCCGCAGCGACCCCTGGACGCGCTCGGCGGCGGCGCGGGCCACCCGCGGCAGGTCCCGGCGGTTGACCCACCAGAGCGGATCGGCGTGGCGCCAGAACCAGGGCACGGTGGCCCACAGCAGGAGCAGGTAATCGAGGCGCACAGGGCGCGGGAAGTTGATGGCGAGGTCGATCTGGACCAGCGTCTGCGGCCAGGTCGCCAGCGTCAGCAGCAGGGCGATCGCGGCGGCGGCAAGGCCCCACAGGCGTGCCCGGGGCGGCAGGAAGATGAACAGCACGACGGGGAACCACTTCATGGACGCCGCGACGACCCATAGCGACGCGCTCAGGCGCGGGCCCACGAACTGCGCCGCCCACACGGCGAGCGCGAGGAGCAGCGTGACGTTCCCGGTGTCCAGCGTGGCGATCAGCGGCAGGAGCAGCAGCCACACGATGACGGCCGTGGCCAGGGGATGCCGCCGGTAGGCCCACTCGGCCGTCCAGAGGAACAGCAGCACGTTGAGGCCGCTCCAGACGAACCACGCCACGCTCCACGGCAGGAGCGCCCAGGGCACGAAGAGCGGCAGCAGCCACGGGGCGTACACATAGGGCAGGAACGGGCCGGTCGGGTGGTAGGGGTCGCCGCCGTCCAGCCAGGTGCGGACGCCCACCCAGTAGGCCCTGGCGTCGGCACCGACGAGGTCGCCGCGCGAGACCAGCCAGACGACCGCCGCTGCCCCGGCCACGCCGAGCAGGAGGATCGCCAGCAGGCGCCGGGGCTCGTGGAGGCGCCGCCACTGGGCCCGCGCCGCCCGCCGCAACAGGCGCGCCCGGGCGCCCGGCCGCACGGTGGTCCGCGGCCGGGCGGCCACGGCCCCGGACGTTCCGGGCGACGTGCGGGGTTTCGTGGTGGCGGTCATGGCGGTACCGCACGGATGGTAGCAGTCGGATCGCCCGGGAGCGCCGGTATACTCGGACGATGCCCAAGGGTCACGTCATGGTCATCGGCGGGGCCGAGGACAAGGTCCGCGAACGGGTCATCCTGAGCCGTTTCGTCGAGCTGGCCGGCGGTCCTGACGCGCGCCTCACGGTGATCAGCACGGCCTCGTCGCTCGGGGCGGCGGCGGGCGAGCTTTACAAGCGCGTCTTCGCGGAGCTCGGCTGCCACCACGTCCGGCCCATCCACACGGTGACCCGCGCGGAGGCCAACGACGAGGGCAGGGCCCAGGCCCTGCGTGACGCGACCGGCATCTTCCTGACCGGCGGCAACCAGCTGCGCCTGAGTTCGACCATCGGCGGGACCCTCATGGCCCACATCATCCAGGAGCGCCACGGCGCGGGCGCGGTGATCGCCGGGACCAGCGCCGGGGCCTCGGCCATGAGCACCCACATGGTGGCCTTCGGGGCCAGCGGCGCCTCGCCACGGCAGCGCATGGCCCAGCTGGCGGCCGGTCTGGGGGTGCTGCCGGACGTCATCGTCGACCAGCATTTCCAGCAGCGGAACCGGCTGGGACGGCTGCTCTCGATCATCGCCCAGAACCCGGCCCTGCTCGGGATCGGCATCGACGAGGACACGGCCGGCGTCGTGGGGCCGGACCACGTCATGGAGATCATCGGCCGGCGCAGCGTCACGATCGTCGACGGTGGTCGCTCCGACACCGATGCGTGGGAGGTCCCGGCGCACCGGCCCATCATGATCAGCAACGTCGTGCTGCACTCCCTGCCCAGCGGGTACCGCTTCGACCTGCGCCGCCGCGAGCGCCTCGCGACGCCACGCCTGCGGGCCATCGAGGGCGGCGAAGCGGCAGCGTCCAGCTAGGCGTCGGGGAGGGCGCGTGTCTGACGCGGCGACCGAGGCGGGGCAAGTGGACGCCGGGGGCCCCCGGCCGGACCTGCGGGTGCTGGAGACGCGCGTCATGCGTGGGGCCAACTACTGGGCTCGCGAGCCGGTCATCCGCATGCTGGTCGACCTGGGCAGCCTGGAGGCGTTCCCCTCCAATCGCATCCCCGGCTTCACCGACCGGCTCATGGCCCTCATGCCGACGCTCACCGAGCACGCCTGCTCGCTTGGGCGACGCGGCGGGTTCGTGTCGCGGCTGCGCGACGGGACTTGGATGGGCCATATCGCGGAGCACGTCGCGCTGGAACTGCAGACGCTAGCCGGGACCGAGGCGCGCCACGGCAAGACCCGCTCGGCCGGTACGCATGGCCAGTACAACGTCATCTACCAGTACGTTGAGGAGCAGGTCGGCCTGGCCGCCGGACGGCTTGCCGTGGCCGTGGTCAACCATCTCGTGGCGCCGGACGACCCGGACGTGGCGCTGGACTATCCGCTGGAGTTGGAGAAGCTGATCCGGATCGCCGAGCGCCAGGCCTTCGGCCCGTCCACCCAGGCCCTCATCGACGAGGCGGCGCAGCGCGACATCCCCTGGATCCGGCTCGACCGCCACAGCCTCATCCAGCTTGGCCAGGGCATCCACCAGCAGCGCATCCGGGCCACGATGACGTCGCGGACGGCGGCCATCGCCGTCGACATCGCCTCCGACAAGGGCCTCACGAACGCCCTGCTCAGCGCCGCCGGGCTGCCCGTGCCGCGGGCCGAGGTGGTCACGGACGCGGATGCCGCGGTCGCCGCCGCGCGCGCCATCGGCTACCCATGCGTGGTGAAGCCGCTGGACGGCAACCACGGCCGCGGCGTCAACCTTGACCTGCGGGACGAGGCTGCGGTGCGGGCCGCCTTCCCCCGTGCGCAGGCCGAGTCACGCGGCGGTGACGTCGTGGTGGAGACGTACGTCCACGGCAACGACTACCGCTGCCTGGTCATCGGCGGGCGCATCGCGGCCATCGCGGAGCGGGTCCCGGCCAGCGTGACGGCCGACGGCACGCACACCGTCCGCGAGCTCGTGGAGCGCGAGAACGCTGACCCGCGGCGCGGCATCGGCCACGAGAAGGTGCTCACCAAGATCACCGTCGACGACGCGGCCGAGGCGCTGGTGCGCTCGCAGGGTTACGGGCTGGACGAGGTGCCGCCCGCCGGGACGTGGCTGAAGCTGGCCCTCACCGGCAACATGTCGACCGGCGGCACGTCCATCGACCGGACGCTCGAGGCGCATCCGGAGAACGTGGAGGTCGCCGAGACGGCGGCGCAGGTCGTGGGCCTCGACGTGGCCGGCATCGACTTCATCGTGCCCGACATCGCCGTGCCGGTGCGCGAACAGGGCGGCGCCATCGTGGAGGTCAATGCGGCACCGGGCTTCCGCATGCACACCCACCCCACGGTCGGCGATCCGCAGTACGTGGCCAAGCCGGTGCTGGACCTGCTGTTCCCGGCCGGCAACGCCGCGCGCATCCCGATCGTCGCGGTGACCGGTACGAACGGCAAGACGACCACCGTGCGCATGATCAGCCACGTCCTGAAGCTGATGGGCCGCCGCGTGGGCATGACCACCACGGACGGCATCGTCATCGACGGCCGGATGATCAAGAAGGGCGACATGTCGGGCCCGCGGTCGGCCCAGATGGTGCTCCAGAACCCGTCGGTGGACACGGCCGTCTTCGAGGTCGCCCGTGGCGGCATCCTCCGTGAGGGCCTGGGCTACGACCGCAACGACGTGGCCGTCGTGACCAACGTGACCGAGGACCACCTGGGTCTGGGCGGGATCACGACGCTTCGCCAGCTGGCGGCCGTGAAGGCCGTCGTGGTGGAGGCCGTGCCGCGTTCCGGGACCGCCGTCCTCAACGCCGACGATCCGCTGGTCGCCCACATGGCCAGCGACTGCCGCGGCTCCATCGTCTACTTCTCGATGGCCACGCAGGCCGGCGAGGGCGGCTTCGACCGCGTCGACGGCCACTGCGGCCGGGGCGGCGCGGCCATGGTCGTCCAGGAGACCGCCGAGGGCGAGCTGATCGCGCTGCGCCATGGGCCGCGCACCATGCCCATCCTCTATACCCACCTCATCCCCGCGACGTTCCAGGGTCACGCCCGCATGAACGTCCAGAACGCCCTCGCGGCGGCCGCCGCCGCCTGGGCCGCGGGGGCGCACCTGCACGACATCCGACAGGGACTGCGGACCTTCTCGACCTCGTTCTTCCAGGCACCCGGCCGCCTGAACCTCCTCGAGGTCAGCGGTCGCAAGCTGATCATCGACTACTGCCACAACGTCGACGGGATGCGCCGGCTCGCAGAGTTCGTGAACCTGACCATGGCCGACGGGGCGTCGCCGGCGGCGCGACGCCGCGGGGGCCGGGCGGCCGCGGGTGCCGATGGCGTGCCGGCGCCGCGCACGGGCCGCGCCATCGGGGTGATCGGCGTCCCCGGCGATCGCCGTGACGCGGACCAGCGCGAGTACGGCGCCCTCGCCGCGTCGGCGTTCGACAGCATCTACGTCCGCGAGGACGTCAACCTGCGCGGGCGCAAGCCGGGCGAGAGCGCCGGCCACGTCCTCGAGGGCATCGAGGCGGCGCGCAGGGAGGGTGCCCGCACAACCAGCGCCCGGGCGGTGCTCGAGGAGCATGACGCTTCCCGGGCCGCCCTCGACGAGGCCCAGCCCGGCGACCTCGTGGTCGTCTGTGCCGACGATGCACCGGGTATCTACCAGCTGGCCATGGCCCACGGCCGGACGGGCCGCGGACGGGCCATCTCCGACCCCGGCGAGCTGGCCGTCCCGGAGGGCTGAGCCCAGGGCCGCGGTCCCCAGGCGCCACGCTCAAGGTCACGACGCCTCCTGCGGCGGGGGCTTCCTGCGGCGGGGGCCTCCTGCGGCGGGGGCCTCCTGCGGCGGCGCACCCGTTTCCGCGGCCACGCGCCCGTTCGTTGCGCGTGCCGGCGCTATCGACGGACGAGACCCTTCGGAAGTCCCGCCTTGCACCTCTTGAGCGCCGCACGTGTCGGCTCGCGCAAGGATCTACGGATCAGGATCTTGTGCTCCGTAGACAGCGCCGCCAGCTGCAACGGGGTCGCCTGCCTGGCCTCAGCTCGTGAGGCCGGCCTCCGCAAGTGCCTCCAGGGTCGCCAGGTCCTCCGTCGTGCCATCGGCGGACAACGGGATGATCGCTACGTGGTCCGCGCCGGCGTCACGGAGGGCGCGCCAGCGGTGCCAGATGGCGGGCATGGCGCCCCACGCCACCATGGCGTCGACGAGCCGGTCGCTGCCCGGCTTCTCGCGGTCGTCGGCCCCGAACCCCTGGAGGCCCCATGACGCCTGGTAGGCGGGCGGCCGCAGGTACGTGGACAGGTAGGCGCGGGCGGTGGCGCGCGCGGTCTCCGGCGCGACCTCGGTGACCACGGGCATCGTCACGGCCAGGACCGGGCGCGCCCTGGGGATGCCGGTCGCGGCGGCCCTGTCGACGGCGGCGCCGTCCAGGTGCTGGCGGATCCAGGCCACCCGTTCGGGGGTCACGAGGTAGGGGAACGCGCCGTCCGTCGTGGCCGCGGCGAGGGCCAGCATGTGCTCGCGAAGGGCGGCCAGGAGGATCGGCGGGTCCGCCCCGTCCGCCGGCATCGGGCCCTTGTAGATGGCGCGCGCATACGCCGCCAGGAAGTCGCGCATATGGGCCAGCGGCCGATCGTAGACATGGCCCCGGAGCCGTTCGGCGAGGTGCGGATGGGACACGCCCAGGCCAAGGACGAAGCGCCCGCCGGTCGCCTCGTCGAGGGTGTGGGCCGCCATGCGGGTCGTCTGTGCGTCGCGGGCCCAGATGGAGGCGATGCTCGTGCCCAGGGCCATCCGGCTGGTCTCGCCGGCGAGCAGGCCGAGCGACGTGAAGGGGTCCCGCCCAACGGTCTCGGGGACCCACAAAGTCCCGAAGCCCAGGGCCTCCACGCGGGCCGCATAGGCTCGAGCCCCTGCGATCCCCAGCGTATCGAGGTGGCTCCACACACCCACCGCCCCCAGGCTGGGGGCACGGCGGGTCCGGTCGGGGGTCGTCGTCTCGGGCCGGTCGGTCATGGCCGACCCTGCAAGCGAGGCATCAGCTCCAGCAACTCCCGCTGATCGGCAAGCGGGCGGGCGCCGAGCTCGCTCAAGAGCCCGACCACGCCATCCCTGTCCTCGTGGCACATCAGCGCGATCACGCCCGCTTCGTTGGCATGCGCCGCAGCCCCCGCGCCGTTGCCCAGGACGGCCCGGAGGGCCGCGGTTTCGGACGGATAGGCCGGCGCCTCGATCGTCAAGCCGCCGTCGCGAAGCCCGGTCCGGAACTCGCCGACGACCGATTCGCGGCTGCGCCCGCGCAGGTAGTTCAGGGTCTCCTTGATGACCACGCGATCGGCTCGGCCGGCGGCGAGGCGGGCGATGCCGCGGAGCGTATCGTCCGGCCGGTCTCCGGCGGTGCCGATGATGATCGTCACCGGGAGGCGGCGGCCGGCTGCGTCGCCGGCGATCGCCTCGGCCACGTCCAGGAGCACGGCTACGCCGGCCTCGTTATGGGCGAAGTCGACGATGACGACCCTGGCCCCCAGGCGGTAGAGATTGAGCCGCCCGGGCGCCTGCTCGGCGGTCGGTCGGAAGTCGCGCAGGCCATCGACTACGGCATCGATGGGGGTGCCCAGGGCGAGCGCCGCAGCGGCCGCGGCAAGGGCGTTGGCGACGTTGTGACGGGCCAGTCCGAACAGGGCCGTCGGGATCTCGTCGACCGCCACCAGGCGCTCGCGGGCCGAGCCGCTGGCCCGCACGAGCCAGCCGTGGTCCAGGACGACGGCCCGGCCGCCGCGGCGAAGGTGCCGGGCCACGCGGGGCGAGCCGGCCTCCAGCGAGAAGAGACAGACCGCGGCTTGCACGCGGCGGGCCTGCCCCGCCACCAGGGGGTCGTCCGCGTTGAGCACCACCGTGCCGTCCGGGCGGGTGATGCGGGCGATGACCGCCTTGACCTCCGCCAGCTCGGGCAGTGTGTGGATGCCCTGCAGGTCAAGGTGGTCGGCGCTCACATTGGTGAGGACCGCCACGTCGTTCGACTGGTAACCCACCCCCTTGAGCAGGATCCCGCCGCGAGCCGTCTCGAGCACGGCTACGTCGAGGTCGCGACGGCCCAGGACCTGGCCCGCGCCGCCGGGCCCGGTCCAGTCACCCGGCTCGACGAGCCGCTCGTCGATCAGGACTCCGTCGGAGGTCGTGGTGCCCACGTGACGGCCAGCCCGACGCAGGATGTGCGTCAGCATGCGGGTCGTGGTGCTCTTGCCGTTGGTGCCGCTGATGCTGACCGCCGGGATGCGGCGATCGGCGTCGGTGATCCAGGCCGGCGCCGGCCCACCGGCGGCGACGACCTGGCGCATGACCCGCGCCAGCGCCCGGCTGCGACCCGGCGTCGTGCGCGGGTCGATCTCTGCCTCCGCGAGGCGCCAGGCGCCATCGGCGATCTCCTGGGCGCGCTCGCGCTCGCGCCACGGGAAGGCAACGATCCAGTGGCCCGGTTCACTCGTGCGATGGATGGCGACCGGTACGGCCGTCCCGGGGGGCCGACCCGCGCGCGTGCCACTGGAACGGTGCAGGCGTCCCACCCAGCTGGCGAGCTCGCGCACCGGCGGCGGGGCAGCCGCGCGTGCCACCGACCGGCCGAGCTGGACGATGGCGTACGCCCCCGGCGTGCGCTCGCCGTACCACGTGCGGCGCCGACCGACCGTCACCTCGATCTTGACCGTCGGCTCCAGCCGGTACAGGTTGGGGCCCTCCAGCAGCCGCACTTCGACGAGTCGCACGATGGCGCGAGTATAGGGTCGGCCCCGGGCCGCTAGACTGCCGGCCGATGCCTGCCCTGCCGCCGCCCCCGGCTCCCGATCCGATCGTGACCGACGACGAACTGGCAGCCCTGCGCGCGCTCATCGAAGCCTCCCGGGCGGCCTATCTGGCGGACCTGGAACGCCTCGTGGACATCGACTGCGGCAGCTACACCAAGGCCGGTGTGGACGAGGTGGGGCGGTTCGTGGCCGGGCACCTGGCGCGCCTGGGCGCCGACGTGATGGTGCATCCGTCCCACCAGTTCGGCGACACGGTCGTCGGCGTGCTGAACGGCGAAGCCGGGCGGCGGGCGCTGCTCATCGGCCACATGGACACCGTCTTCGAACCCGGTACGGCCGCCGCGCGCCCGTACCGGACGGAGGCGGGGCGGGCGTACGGACCTGGCGTGACCGACATGAAGAGCGGCCTGCTTGCCGGCCTCTACGCCCTGGCCGCGCTGCGCGGCCTGGCCGGCGTGGGGGCCGAGGAAGCCGCCGATCCGACCGCCTGGCTGCCCTTCGCGCGACTCGTGTTCGTGGCCAACCCCGACGAGGAGATCGGCTCGCCTCAGAGCTCCGCGATCATCCGCGAGGCGGCCGCGGCGAGCGACCTCGCGCTGGTTCTGGAGTGCGCCCGGGCAAACGGTGACATCGTCAGCTCGCGCAAGGGCACGGTGGACCTGCGGCTGACGATCACTGGCCGTGCCGCGCATGCCGGGGTGGAGCCGGAGAAGGGCCGCAGCGCCATCCTGGAGGCGGCCCACAAGACGATCGACCTGCAGGCGCTCAACGGCCGCTGGCCGGGCGTGACCTGCAACGTGGGGGTGGTGCGCGGCGGGACGCGGCCGAACGTGGTCGCCGAGCAGACGGTGCTGGAGGTGGACCTCCGGGCTACCAGTCGCGCTGCACTGGAGGCTGCCGAGGCGGCCGTGCGGGCCATCGCCGGCGCCTCCACCGTCGCCGACGTCACCTGCGACGTGGCCGAAGGCGGCCGCCACTGGCCCATGGAGAAGCTTGCCGCGAGCGGCCGCCTGGTCGACCACGCCGTCGCCCTCGCCGCGCGGCTGGGTTTCGCCCTGACCGACTGCGCCACCGGCGGTGCCTCCGATGCGAACACGACGGCTGGCATGGGCGTGCCGTCGCTCGACGGTTTGGGCCCGATCGGCGGGCTGGACCACGCCCCGGGCGAGTACCTGGAACTCGACTCGATCGTGCCCCGGGTGACGCTCCTGGCTGCGCTCCTGCTGGCCACCGCCCGCGACCCTCGCCTGCGCCGCCCGATCTGAGCTACGGAAGCGGCGCGAACCCTATCGCGCGGGCCGTGGCCGTGACGACGACCGCGGCCAGGATGCCCAGGAACAGGTTGCGCCGCCAGGCGACGATCGCGACGCCGACGACGACAGCCACCGGTTCGAGGCCCACGTGGAGGCTGAGGCGACCACCGGCGTTGGTCACCACCAGCACGTTGACGGCGGCCAGGGCGGCCAGCACGGCCGGGCCCACCAGGCGCAGGTAGGCGAGCGCCCAGCCGGGCAGCCGCTCGAGGCCGGGTGCCACCAGCGCGACGGCACGCGACGGGTAGGTCACGAGGGCCATGAGGACGGCCAGCGGGACGAAGCCGAACGTCACAGCGGGTAGGCCCTGACCTGGGTGAGGCGCTCTCGATCAGGCGGCAGCAGGCCCACCAGCGGCCCGAGGAGACCGCCGGCCACCACGCCCACCGAGGGCTGGGCGGCGAGCGCGACGGCGACGCCGATGAGGAGCCCCGCGAGGGCCGCCACGGCCTCTCGACGGCCGGTGACGAGGCCCACGGCGAGCCCGCCCATGGCGGCCGGGAAGACGATGTCGAGACCGAGGCGCGCCGGGTCGGGGATGACCTGGCCGCCCATGTAGCCAAGGGCGGTGGCGGTGATCCAGGGGACGACGACGAACGATGCGGCCAGCCAGTAGCCGGGCCCCTCGAAACGCCCCAGCCGCCGGAAGTGGATCAAGGCCAGGGCGAACGTCTCGTCGGTCAGGACGTGCGCCGCGGCCGCGCGTTCGATCAGCGGGCGCCCGCGGAACCACGGGGCGAGGGCGGCCGAGTAGAGGAGGTGCCGCGCGTTGAGGAGGAACGTCAGCAGGACGATGGCCGGCCACGCGGCGCCCGCGGCGATGAGGCCGACCGCGGCGAACTGCGATGCGCCGGCCAGGACGAGGGTGCTCATGGCCATGGCGTCGACGAGGGAGAAGCCGGCGGTGCGCGCCGCCAGGCCGTAGACCACGGCGAACGCGCCGGCGGATAGGGTGACCCCGACGGCGTCCACCACGATGCGCCGCCGGGAGGCGGCGAGGTCGGCCGCGGTCAGCGCAGGAACGTCTGCCCGCAGGCGTCGCACGCGGTGTACAGCCCGTGCCGCTCGAGGGCGTAGCCGGCGACGTGGAGGCGGCCGCTGAGGTCGCCGACCGGGCAGACCCAGACCCACCAGCGCTCGTCGGGCTGGACCTCGCCAAGGGGACTGGCCTCGACCGCGATCCGGTCGCCCAGGCCCGCGAACCGCGCGACGGCCGCGGCGACGGCGGCCGCTCGCTGCGTCTCGGACTCGCTCGCGTACGGGTAGTTCTGGCCGACGTTGGAACTCACGGGACCCTCATGGCGGGCTCGCGGCTGGGCCCCGGCGGGGCCATCCTGGAGGGGCAGGGGAGGCGGCCAGCCGCGGAGGTCGTGAGCGCGGCGCGACCGGCCGAGGCGAGAGTATACCGCCCCGTACCAGACGCTCGGCGACCGGTCCCCGGCGGGATCGATCAGGCGGGCGGCGAGATGGCGGCCGCGGCGGAGACCGGCGTCCACGACCCGGCCGCGGACGCCAGAGCGGGCAGGATGACCCCCACGCGCGCACCTCCACCGGGCATGTTCTCGGCGAAGGCCCGGCCACCGTGGGCGCGGGCCAGCTCGTCCACGATGGCCAGCCCCAGGCCGGACCCCTGACCGGCGCGGGCCGGGTCGGCGCGGTAGAAGCGTTCGAAGACGCGCGGCAGGGCCGACGAGGGGATGCCCGGGCCGTCGTCGCGGACGGCCAGCATGACGGCCTCGCCCGGTAGCGGCACGACCTCCACCCTCACATGGCCGCCCGGCCGTGGCGCGGCGGCGAGCGCGTTGCGCACGAGGTTGCCCAGGATGCGCTCCACTGCGACGCGATCGCCGGCCAGCGGGAGCGGGACCGTCTCAGTGGCGGCCGTCACTTCTTGCCCGTCGGCGGCCGCGCCGGGGGCGAAACGCTCCGCGGCATCACGGGCCAGCAGCCCCGCATCGAGCTGCTCGAGCTGCAGGGGCCGCACGCCGGTCTCGAGGTCGGCCAGCGCGCCCAGATCGGTCACCATGCGGTCCAGGCGTGACGCCTCGTCGGCGATGGCCGCGGCCGCCCGCCCGGCCTCCTCGCCGCTGGCCGTGCCGTCCTGGAGCGCCTGGGCGAACCCGCCGATGACGGTCAGCGGCGTCCGCAGGTCGTGGCGCAGGCCGGCCAGCATGTCGGCCTGGGCGCGCCGCGCGTGCTCCACCTCGGCGGTCATCGTGTTGAAGGCCTGGCTGGCCTCCTGGACCTCCTGCGGCCCCTCTGAGGGCAGCGGCGGCGGCAGGCTGCCCTGGCCCACGTGCCGGGCGGCGACGGCGAGGCGCTCGAGGGGGCGCGACACCTGGCGCGCGAGAAGGGTGGCCAGGGGCAAGCCCACGATGAGGAGCGCGAGGAGCGCCAGCAGCAACCCGCGCACGAGGTCGCCAAGCGCCTGGGCGGTGGCCGTGTCGGGATGCGCCAGCACCAGCGCCCGCGCCCCGCCGGGCGTGGCGTCGGCGAACAGGGTGGCCGCCACGTACTGATAGCTCCGGCCCCCGAGCTGGTAGGTGCCGTTGGTGACGTCGCCGCGGCGCTGCGGTCCCGGGATGACGAGGCGGCCAGGCGCGCTGGCACTGCCGGTGTCCAGGACCTGTCCGTCGTTGTCGGTGAGGAAGACGCTCACATCGCTGCCCTCGGTGAACGGCGCGAGCGCCGCCACGACCTGGCTGGGGGCGGTCCCGGCGACCAGGCGCAGCCGCACCTGGACCACGAAGGGCACGAGGGCCTCCGTCAGCGCCGCCTCCTGCGATTGCTGATTGAGGTCGCGCAGGATGACGAACAGGGCCCCGCCGACACTCAGCAGGAAGGCCAGCCCGAGGAGGGCGAACGCGGCCAGGACCCGGGCGCGCAGGGAGCGGATCATGTGGCGCTGATGGCCGGCAGGGGCTCACGGGCCGGGGGGACCAGGCGGTAGCCGACACCGCGGATGGTCTCGATCTCCGGGCCGTCGCCGCCCAGCTTGGCCCGCACGGCGGCGATGTGGACGTCGACCGTCCGCGTTTCGCCCGGGAAATCGGTTCCCCACACCGACTCCAGCAGGCCGTCCCGGGTCAGGACGACGCCGGGATCGCGCGCCAGGGCCGCCAGGAGGTCGAACTCGCGCGGCCGCAGGTCCAGGCGCCGGGCCCCCACGTACACCTCCCGCCGCCGGGGGTCCAGGCGCAGCTGACCGACCTCCACGGGCCGCCCGCCCCGCGTCGTCACGTCCGTGCGGCGGAGGATGGCCTTGACACGGGCCACCAACTCGCGCGGATTGAACGGCTTGGTCAGGTAGTCGTCCGCGCCCAGCTCGAGACCGACGATGCGGTCGACGTCATCGGCGCGCGCGGTGAGCATGAGGATGGGCACGTCGCTGGCGCGGCGCAGCTCGCGGGTGACCTCCAGGCCGTCCATCTCGGGCAGCATCAGGTCCAGCACGATGAGATCCGGGTCGTGGCGGGCGGCGAGCGTGAGGGCCTCCCGGCCGTCGCGCCCGGTGACGACGGCGAAGCCCTCCTTGTCCAGGTAGAGCCGCACGAGATCCAGGATGTGGCGTTCATCGTCGACCACGAGGATCGTCTTCACGGCGGCAGGATACGCCGCGTCCACATGGCCACCGGAAGGCTACGTAAGGGGGGTGTAAACGCCGCCGAACGTCCGCCATCGATGGCCGGCGCTAAGCTGCCCACGTGTTCGCCACGCTCGCGGGGGCTTACCCGCCGCCACCGGAGACGGCCGCCTCCCCCGAGCTGGCCCTGCGCGCGATCCTGCTCGACCAGCTCGAGGCTGGCCTGGAGCTCCTGGGCGACGGCGAGGCCGGAGCACCCGATCCCGTCGCCGCGGCGGTCGCCGGGCTCGAGGGCGTGACGGTCGGCCCGGCGCGGGTCGTGCTGGCCAGCGGCTGGGGAGCGGCCCAGCCAGTCGTGCGGCGCCTGCCGACGTGGCGCGCGGGGACGCTCGTGGCCCGCTGGCGGGCGGCCACGGTCGTAGCCCAGGCCCTGGCCGGCGAGCGGCGCGAAGAGCCGCGCCCGGTGCGCGCCCAGGTGCTGGGTCCCTACACCCTGGGCCGCCTGGCGGACCGCGGCCGATTCGGCCGCCGGCGGGTCACGGTGGCCTTCGCCGAGGCGCTCGGGGCGGAGCTCGCGGAGCTGGCCGCCGCGGGCGCCGCCCTCGTGCAGGTGGACGAACCCGCCCTCGTCGACATCGGGCCGGCCGACGCCGCCGAGCGGGCCCTGGCGGCCGAGGCCTGGCAGTGCCTCGCGACAGCCTCGCCAGGCCTGCACCTGACCCTCGCCATCGCCGGTGGGGCGGC
>Ga0187778_10001521_pt1 | contig 16010 bp, 16 predicted proteins | sample 1015_Q2_SP5_20_M_FD_132418 | JGI IMG/M metagenome (GOLD analysis project Ga0187778, IMG submission 132418) | Tropical peat soil microbial communities from peatlands in Department of Meta, Colombia - 1015_Q2_SP5_20_MG | ecosystem: Environmental > Terrestrial > Soil > Wetlands > Peat | place...
AGATTTCTCACCCTCACATAATGTTGAAATTCGTTCTCTCGTTCTTCGCTCTTGAAATCAATTATTCCATCGCTAAGCGATTCGTACTGCTTGTAGAATGAGGTGGAAGTTACGTTCGTCAAGAGTGAATATATATTGACGCATTCCCGTGCTCTTGAATACGGGATATACCGGGTTCGCCAGAAGTCTATGATCGCCTTCTCCTCGTTGTACTGAAGAAGGATGCCGGTGTTATCGTCAATATGTAGACGTCTTTTCATGGTCTCAGAGATGCCCATCTTGAGATCTCTTGCTAGAGCAATGCTCCAGTCGGCCAGTTTCACGGAGACTTGAGTAACATCCGTCTGGTCTTTGGAAGTGTCATGTCCTGTTTGTACGGTGTAGCTATCAACGATCCAGAGCATGTTGTCGTCCTCTAGCTTCCTCACATCCAGCCCTCGGCGGTCGAGAGCTTTCCTAATGTCATTAGGAGTGTGTTGGAAATTGTGATAGTCAATCTTTATCCCCGTCCTGAGTGCGTGAGCGGCGATCGTCAGCGACGTCTCATACCATAAGGAGTCCGCCTCAAATTCGACTAGCAAGTTAGTACCATATTCGATGCCTCCGGGGATTAGCTCTTTCAAAAACGGAGGAGTCATGGCATTCGACAAGAAGCAATCTCCCAATTATCGCATTCTCGGCTCCAATAGATTTGTGCGTTGCTGTTCTCGAATCTGCAAGATAATCCGAACAGGATCCAACGAATTTTCGATGGTGGCCCTAAGGAATAAGCTTCCAGAGATGTCGCTCGGGCTAAGTCTTTAGATGTACTAGGAAGTTTTCGTCTATCCTCAATTCAGTCAGCTCGCGATTGTAGTGCACGTTTCTCATATTCCTGATCTGCATGACGTCCCTTGTCTCCTGACCGGTGTCCTGCAGTTTGAACTCGATAACTCCGTCTGCTGAACCCTCGAGTTGTCTGTATGCCCATTCGCTGTGTACTCCTTTCATTATTCCGAAGACGAGAGTCGAATTCGTTGCGGGTGCGAGCGGGAAGACGCGGGTAAGCATGAATTCGATCCAAGATTTCTCGTCGTTGAAACGTGCGAGCGTGGAGAAGTTGTCTGCTATTCTTAGCGTTTCAGTCCATTCAGTAGCCGGCTCATTCGGATCATCCGAAATTCGGAATTCAATACTCAGGTCTGCAACTCTCAACGAGTCGATTCCATCCTTCGACTTACGACCCAGAGTTGGGGTATACCAATCAAGAATCAGAAGTCGGTCATCCCTCTCTAGCTCGTCAACGTTCACTCCGAGGGTTGTGAGTTGCGTTCGTACTCTATCGGGCGGTTGGGCGAATCCATTGTATCCAACATCCCCTCCTTGCTTCGACCAGCCAGCTGCCATCGCGAGGGACGAATTGTACCACTGTGATGTAGGTTCAAACTCGATCAGGACATTAGAGCCCGGTGGCACGGGGCTTCGGGTCAAGTCGTCGATAAGTGGAATCTTTCTCAATAGCGACACGCGAGGAATAGCTTCCTGCAATGTTTTCTCCTTTGTGGATACTACGTGCCATGTAGTACGCGTGATGGTCCTAGTATTCGTCGTGGCTTCAGCGCCAGTTCGTCGCTCCGGCGCGTCAACTCCTTCTCCATATCAAGCAGATTCAGCCGGGCAGCAAGCCACTCCTCACGTGTTCCAGTCTTGTGACTAATCATCCGTACTCGTGGCAATTGTTTTGATCGCTCTGTAATCAACCAAACCTTGAACGCTTACCTTGGAACCAGCGGACTGATCTCGAGCACGTGCGCCAACTCCTTTGGGCGGGAGATTAGCAACCTATAGTGGTGTAAACACACAATAACGGTTCGAATTTCCATATTCAAAAAAATCAACGTCTGACGACAGTTCAAATTTGTCTGCACCACCGGAACCGCACACATTGATTTTGTGAAACATTCGCCTAATCGAATTCATCTAGATATGATCCAGAATTCAGGTCAGGAGAAAGTGTCACGGTAATAAGCGCTGCTTGCCTGTCGAAGAACAAGAGATTAAGAACCATTGAAGTAGACACACGTTAAACTCTGACCTACTCGAAGGCCTACGATTCTTGAAGAACAAACCAATTGGGTTCGTCTTGATAATGATCGCTGTCTTCAAGATAGTCATTGCATTAGCAACTTTAGGAAACCTGTTGGTTGTCTTTCAAATTGCTGCCGATCTATCTATCTTGGACCTTTTTGTGGGAACAATAGTACTCGTCGTAGGTCTCTACCTGATTCGTAAGTAAACCTGGCTGAGGTTGGTGAGGCGCCTTTGAAGAAAGCAAGCATAGTGAGCTTGGGCTGGTTACTCGTAGGCGTCGTAGCACTCTTAGTTTTCGTAGATTACATGGGAGCGAATGGATTACTTCTTATTCTCTCTCGAGTTAATCTAATCGCAATTTTTCTGCTCGTCTCGGTAGAGCTTGTAGGTTTTCTCTTATACGGAACTACATGGTACATCTTGATTCGAAGCGCTGGCCATAAGATCAGATTCAGCATGTGTCAGATGATTACTTTTGCTAGCGTATTCATCAGTTTCTTGACCTCAAGCGGATTCGTCCTTGAATCATTGCGCGTGGTCCTAGGATCCAAGGAAGCTAACATGCATACCGGAGAATCTGCTTCAACCGTCATCCTACATCGCATAGTCTACATTATTACAGTTATAGTGAGCACCATAGCCGCAATGTTCGCCCTGTCAATAAGAGGGTCACTACCCCGCGCTGAAGCACTACAACTCGAAATTGCTTCGGGAACACTGATTGTTCTCATTTTGTTGGGTATTTTTCTTTCGAGCTCACCGCGCTTTCTTCGACCGCTTCAGTCAGTAACATCTAGATTCATACACCCAATAGTGGACCACGTAAAGCGGCTGCAGGCGCATGAAGCGGATTGGAGTGTTGAACGATTTCTAAGTGACTATGAAGATACATTCAGACGACTCCTTTCAAATAGGCATGCCATGTTGCTCACTTTTCTTTCTTGTAGCGGGGACTGGAGTTGTTCTATAATCCTACTGTGGGGTGTACTGGCTACGCTTGGACATATTCCCTCGATATGGGTAGTTGTCGTCGCAATGGCGGTCGGTGAAATTGTTCAGATGCTCCCGATCCCAGTTCCCGGTATGATTGGAATATACGAAACGACCTTAACCGCCACCCTCGTCACATTCAATCTTCCAGCAACCGTCTCAGCTTCAGCCGCAATTCTCCTACGACTGATCCAGTCGGTTTTTGATATTCCTGCAACAGGGTATGCAGCCTACCGTTATGGGTACCGGACGCTCATGAAAGGCATTTCTTAATCATCGATTTTTCGCAACAATAAAGCCACAGGGTGGCAGGCTTGAGCTCTTTATCAGATCAAGCACTATGCAATTTACCGTTTAGGCTTAGAAGTGCCTCCTCAACATCAGAGGGTCGATTGAAAATGAAATCGGGGTTGAGCGCTCTTATCTCCTCAGTGTTTTGCGATCCCCAGAGAGCTGCTCCTGATCGTATTCCAAAGCGCCTTGACGCTTGAATATCCAGTGGACTATCACCAATGCAGACGGTTCTTTCTGGAGATGCTTTCATCAGGTTGATCACCAGACCTAAACCCTCTGGATCTGGCTTTGGGTGGGTTACGTCGTCCCCTGTAACGATAGAATCGAAGAACTGGGATAAACCCGATTTCTCCAAAGTTATCTTCGCGGCCTCCCTGCCCGCTCCGGTCAAAACGCCCAACCGATAGTCCGCTTCTTTGAGAGAGGTCAACATCTTGCAGACGCCTGGATAAGCCTTAGCTTGTTCATGGAAGTGGATGCTATAATACTCGTGATATTTGTTGACAGCAGAGTCCAACAATTCTGGAGCCACTACCTTGGCAACGATCTTGCTCATCGGCGGGCCGAAAAGTGCCGAAACCTCTTCCAACCCAAATTCCCTCCCTAGATATTCGGAAACTGCATAATTGTAAGCAGCTACAATTAGATCAAGATCCTCAACCAATGTGCCGTCCGTATCGAAGATCACAAACGAGAGGGGCAAATGAGAAATCACTTAATCAAAGGTAAACGACCAGATAGTTTTGGATTTCGATTGACAACGTAGCCTTAGCTTATCTTATGTGTGTGCGCACTACTAGAGGGCTTAGTGTTTGTTTCCAGATGCCATTATGGCTCTGTTTCTTCGTAGGTTGTCTTCCTAGGGCCTTTCGGCGCGTTAAACACTATAGAGGTTACTGTACTCCTTATGCCCTTGATCTTCAGAACTTTATTCTTCAAGAAATCTCTGAATTCATCTATGTCGGCTACTGACGCAAGCGCGACAACATCGAATTCCCCCGTCACTTCGTAGAGTTCTTCCACATTAGACAATTTAGATAGGGCTTGCACGACTTCATCCAGACAGGGTGACTCGACAAAAATGTTTACGAAAACTAGAAGTCGTGACAAAACTAATCAGCAATCCTAGGCTCCGATTCAGTTGAAACTGCACCGAACATTAAGCCGCAAATTAAACATTGTCAAGGACAACCGGAATCGCGTAAGGGGCACAACCACAACTTACCAAATCGAGATACGCATATCTTCGTGTGTGTGTGCGTCACTAATGGTGCGAGCAACGAGATTTGACCCGTCATCTTCCGTTGTGTGGGAGGTATTGGTCCGCTGGTGCTGGCACTAATTCGGACTCCCAGTCAAGTGTGTGAGGCATAACCAGTCGTCGTTACTGCTCAACTTCTCTTTCATCCTTGAGCGCGACTTCAAGGCTTCGAGTTATTTGATCCTCTTTCACGCCTAATGCGTGTTCCCAGACTTCAACCTGGGACTTGACCGGTAGTACGGCTATATTCTTGTCTTGAAGAACCTGCCATTCGTCTATCGACCTGTCATAGTTCCATTGTGGTAACAGGAATTTCTGGACTTTTACCCTCTTCGTCTGCGTTGCAGCAAGGAACTTGCCGGCTCCTCTCCAGCCGACTCCACCTACGGGGCCAACATTCCCTTTGATGTCACCCTTCCCTGTCATCACAACCGTCGCGCTTACGCCCAAACCTGAAAGTTCGGATACTGCTGCTACGCTAAAGGCTGCTCCTAAGCTGGGGCCACTAACTCCCATGCCTGCTGCGCCTTCAAGTGGACTTATGACTTGAAACGTGAAATCGTACATACCTATATCGAGTTTCAATTTCTCCCGGACGTAACTTCGAACGTACTCGGTGACATTTCGTGCACTCTCCGAGACGCTTACGTCCTCGATGGTAGTTGCAGGCCCCAGCACGGCTGCCTTAGCTGCTCCTGTAACTCTGACCTTCCCGGTGCCTTGTTTGTTAATACTGCACTCTGTCAATAGGATGATACCTCGTCTTCCCTGAGGGTCCGTGCCTATGCCATACGCTACACCCCTTTGAGGTGTTTCCACCATTACGCTTTCTTGAGCTTCGATCAGTTCCTTGTCGAGATCTTGTTCGAGTTGCAGTGTTGCTTTCTCGAAATGATACAGATGAATCTTGTAGTTCTCAGTGAGCACTTCTGCTTCTGAAACGGGGCCTTCACCAGTTTTGTGGTTAACAGCAAGAACTTCTCTGAGTCTTTCAAGGTCTTCTTTGAACATCTTTGCAGTGCGCAGTCGATGTTCCTCGTCTCCTCTGTGCGTCTCCCAAGCAGCGATTATCTCTTGAGATCTAAGGCGATTGGCCTCTCGTATGATTTCAGCCATCACCCTAGGTGATACTATTCGATGTTGCTTCATGATGTTGAGAACTTTCTTAGTTGTCACTTCTGGATGAAGGTGAGCTGCATTCTGTTTGAGGTGAATGGTGACTATGTCGCATCTTTCCTCATCGTTCTTTGGGAGAGGTATCTCGAGAATATTCGGCTCGACCCGGTTGAGAACCGCTTCATCGACCATGTCCGGCTTGTTCGTTGCGGCGATAACGATTACGTTCTCTAAGGGTTGAAGGCCGTCGAGTTCGGTAAGTATTTGTGCGGTGATCTTGTCTCCAACTGGATCTCCTTTCCTTTTTCCAGCAATGATGTCGAATTCGTCGAAGAACACTACGCTTGGAGCAACCTTCCTGGCCATGGTGAAGAGATCTTTAACGTTCTTTTCTGGTTCGCCGACCCACTTTGCATTTATCAGTAATTGTGCGGCTGGGGCGTAGAAGAATGATGCTCCATTTTCTCGGGCTATGGCTTTGGAGATGTGAGTCTTTCCGCACCCCGGTTCACCCCAAAGTATGAAACCTTTAGGTGGTATCCATCCAAGCTTATTCACCAAGTCGGGTCGAAGGCTTAGAGAGATAGCTTTGAAGATTCTATCCTTCACACCAAATAATCCGCCAACGTCATCGTAGGTAATAGAAGGTTTAATCTTCAGAATAGAACTTATGACCTCACTACTCTTCTCAGTCTCTACGTAGCCTCTTAGTTCTCTGGCCGCCAGCTCAAAGTCTTCGAGCGTAACAGTGAAACCCTTCGGCGTTTTGCTTCGTTCCTCAAAGTTCAAAAAGAGACTTCGCCGCAAAGGTTCTATCTTCTTGTTCCTGACCTTGTGACACACATCGATAACATCGAAGGGTGTGAGCTGCGTCTGCCTGTAAACGCTGACCGCTCTTTCAAGCGATGTCATAACTTGTTCAGGATTAAGGTAGTTCCAGCCGAAGTTTGCAAGCTCGGACGAGAGAATTGCTAGAAGCATTTCGCGGTTAACATTTTGATCTAGGTCTATTACAAAGGCACGCCTTCTCACATCTTCTCTGATAGACTCGAAAACGTTCGTGGCGACTATCACAACTGTCCTGACTTTTGTATCAAGTACTTTTGTTAAGCTACTGATGAATATGCTCTGGACACGTATGTCTTCAGACTGTATGAGCGGCGAGGCAGCCTTGTCGATTTTCTTTCCAAAACTCTCAAACTCGTCAATGAATAGGATGGTGGGTGTTTTGAAACCGTTCTCGAAGATGTGCGCTAGGTTCCTGGCTGACTGCCCGTAGTACGGGTCGAAAACGTCTGCGCCCCTTACGGACATGGGTTGAACGTTCACACCGTTCATTATCCCGTGAACGACTCCTTCCCTTATGCAAACCTGAGCAAGAATGGACTTTCCAGTTCCACTGGAGCCTCTCAAAATGAAGAATTTGGGTGGTGGAGCATTTCGGAAGATATCGAGTACGTATCGATCCCGGACAACATGAAAACCAATGCTTGACATGATCTGCTGATATTCATCATCTCTTCCAATGAGCTGCTCGTGCGCCGTTGGGAACCTCTGATCGACGGCTCGCATAAGTTTTCGAAGCTTTCTCGGCGTGAGTCTGGCGTTTCGCCACAATCGATAGTTCTTAGTCGTGAAGTAGAGAGGGACACTTAGCAGCTTTCTCGCGACAGCATGTTGAACCCACCAATACTTGAATTCTTGAGTCGGTTCAGTATTCCTCGTCGACGAGATCATACCAATCCCTCCATTTCGCTAAACCATACGTGACACCCGTCACAAGTAACATGCATAACGACACCTCAAGAGTCGTAAAAGTCAACTGGAGAACCTGCTGCAACGACGCCGGATTCCTAAGCGCTGTGAGCAGTAGAAGCCCAGCGGCTATCATTAATGTAACTAAAAAATTCAGGAGAAATGCGTAGAAGATCGTTCGAAGCATGAGAGCGATCGAATCTTGTCGCGTCCAATTATCCTGCCTCATCTTCTTTAGGTCTTGGAGGTTAAGGAAACCTGTAACGAGAAAGAGAACTACAATCAAAGAGTAGAGCATAATCTCGAACGGCGAAATCACGTCGAGATACATCATGATCGAAATATCTTTCCCATGATGGTATGGGAAAACTCATATGAAAAACATTTTGGTACGAAAACTCACGGCGAAATTCTTTGACGTTAACTTCACATGATCCAGAACTCCTCACGCTGAATGACAAGTACGGAAGTGGGTTCAAGAATGGCCGGAAGACATTTTCCTGGCAGAATTCTACTCATCAACTGGTAACTCGTATGAAGATCGAAAAGTCTAATCGGGTAGATTGTTTTTGACTATACGTTTTTTCGTTTGTGCGCGTACCACTCAAGGCGGGTCATCATTTCTTGACATTCTTGAGGAAAACGGCAAGTGCTTTCATATGATCTTGGATGTTCTCGGCTGTTTCTTCGTATGTATGGAGATCTTGAAGGTAAGGGTCGGCGATTCCCCAGGAAGGCAGCAGTTTTTCACCCAAGGATGGGAAACTCTCCTTCAGATCGTCAAAGACGCCATCGGCCATGGGAATGATATAATCAAAATCTTCCATGTGCACATTATTTACGCTCCGTGATCGATGCGATGAAATATCTACTCCGAACTTGTCACGAATAGTTTTCACAGCATTGCTGGCTGGCGGATCTCTGATATGAGCGTGAGTCCCAGCGCTTTCTACTTCGACATTACCTCCAAACATTTTGCGTGCAATTCCTTCAGCCATAGGGCTTCGACAAGTATTGCCAGAGCAAACAAACAATATTTTCAATCCCTCAACATCTCCGAAGTCCCGTTCCTTAATCATGAACTGAACTCTTTGAGGCCAATTGCAGACATCAACGGTTCGATCTTCGTAACGTTCTATAGCAATCGATTGGCCGCTGCCACGCCTGCTCCATGAGTGAAACTGTGATTCTGTTCTGACAGTGCCTTCTCTATCGCTGAGATCGTGGCCAGTAGATCATTCTTGTCCACATTACCCATATGACCGACTCTGAACGTCTTTCCCTTCAAGGGTCCAAGTCCGCCCGCCACGACGATTCCCGAATCGACCAAGCATTTTCTGAAACGAAGATCATCGAGTCCGTTTGGGTAGTAAATAACTGTCATCGTGTTCGCGGAATCCGATTCTCTGCATAGAAGTGTCAAGCCAATCGATTGCATTGCACTCCGGAATGCATTTGCAATTCGAGCATGACGTTTGAACCTCTCCCCCAATCCCTCTTCCAGAATCATCTGGCAACCTCGATTCAGCGCATAAATCATATTTACAGGATGGGTTGCGAAGTAAGCCGTTGGATCTTCAAGCACAGGAATCCAACGTTTGATATCTCCGTAATACGTGGCCATAGGGCCATTACGATTCTCACGGGTTTTTACGGCGGAGGCGCCGAATCCCACTACAGCTAACCCGGGGGGTACCGCCAATGCTTTCTGAGAACCAGCAAAACAGACATCAATTCCCCAAGCATCCATTGCTAGCTCGATGCCTCCAAGAGAACACACGGCATCAAGCACAAATAATACGCCATGCGATTTGGCGGTCGCCGCTATCTCCTGGGCGGGGTTAGCTGCACCAGTAGAAGTGTCAACATGTACAGCTAACACGGCCTTGTAGTGATCTGCAGACAGTTTACGGTCAACCTCACGTACGTCAGGAAGTGCTCCCCAACTAACCTGCATCTTACCGACTGATGCCCCAAGAATTGTTGCGACCTCTGCTAACCTATCCCCAAAATAGCCGCCTGAAATGGCGAGCACTCTATCTTCTGGTTCGAGGATATTTGCCAGAGCGATCTCAGAGGCTAGGGTTCCGGTGCCCGCTACAGGTAATACGATTCCTGCTGTCTGAAAGATCTTCTGAAGATCTTTAACGGTCTCTTTGAGAAGAGTTGCGAACTCGCCGCTGACGTGTGATAATGTAGGACGAGATAGGGACCTAAGCACGCTAGGATCTACGTTTGTTGGCCCAGGGATCATCAATAAGTTGCGTTCATTCATCTGATTTCACGAGTGAGTCCAGCATTATCAAACCAGTATGTAAATCCCTTTTCACGGTAGAAAGCTGGTTAATAATGAGGGGTGGTTGTCCAGTTGATTATGGGTACTTCGTTGACGCTTGCCCAAATATTTGGCAGGGAGTTAGAGGCACTCGGTGGTATGGTGCATGAGGCATCGTCAACTAGCGACATTGTTGGAATCATTTCTGAAATTGCGGCAAAGAGCGGATCGAAGAGAATCATTACGTCGAGGCTCGGTTTAGAGAATGAAGATCATTTTTTGACTGAATTAAGAAAGCGGGGATTTGAACTAACAGAACTAGAGAATCTTACACAACCCCGTGCTGAGTTGGCCAGCGCTGACTTAGCTGTCACTTGTGCAGATATAATTATTGCAAGCACGGGAACGATCGTTATGACCACCAATCAAGATGAACAGCGCCTCGCGACTTGTTTGCCGCGAGTTCACATAGCGATCGCACATTCGACCAAAATAGTCTCAAACCCTCAGGATGTGAATGATTATGTTAGAGATCACTTGGTCAAGGATCCTCATTGCGCAATATCCTTCATATCTGGACCAAGCAGGACCGCGGATATTGAGATGAAACTCATCCTTGGTGTACATGGACCGCATGAACTTCACGTAATCCTGAAACGTTGATCGTCATGAGTGACCTAGAAAACCAAATTGAGTCACAAATCAAGAACAAGACTCAACGCCAATCATTGGGTGCAGCAATGCGCCGAGGCCGAGATGGAAGAGCCACTGCACTGTCAACATTAAAGGATCCTGAAGAATTCAGAAATAACGTCAGGAAAATCAAAGAACAGGCCATATCAAAAGTAGACCAGCTAGTCAACAAGTTCAGTTCCAAGGCTGAAGAGAGAGGCGCCAAGATCTTCCTTGCTACAGATGGAGCAAGCGCCATCAAGTATATCGCTGAAGTTGCGCAAGCAAACAACGCGAAACTAATCGTCAAGTCAAAGTCTCAGACAACCGAGGAAATTGAGCTGAATCATCCTCTTGAAAAGCTTGGCTACCAAGTGGTGGAAACTGATCTTGGTGAACGGATAATTCAACTAGCTCAAGAAAAACCAATCCATCTCGTATTTCCTGCATCTCACAAAACCGTTGATCAGGTTGCCAACATATTCTCGAAAGAGAGTGGAATCAATATTCCACCTCAATATGACGCGATAATGGAGCACGTTCGAGAATCACTACGTTCGACGTTCTTGGCAGCCGACATCGGAGTGACTGGTGCAAACATTGCAATCGCAGAGACAGGGACACTGGTGATCGAGACCAACGAAGGGAATGCTCGGCTCGTGACGTCCCTGCCTAGAGTCCACATCGCTCTCGTCGGAATCGAGAAGATTGTCTCAACTATTGAGGACGCGTTACAAATGATTCAAGCTCATCCAATTAGTGCAAGTGGGCAGAAGTTGACGACTTACGTCTCCTTCATATCGGGACGTTCTCCCCTGAGCGGAGAGGGTAGCCCTAGACAATTGCACATTGTGATCTTGGATAACGGACGGTCAAAGATGCAACAGGATGATGACTTTCGAGAAGCTCTCTATTGCATTCGTTGCGGAGCCTGCATGAACATTTGCCCGACGTACGAAGTTGTAGGAGGACATGTCTTCGGCCACATTTACCCCGGCCCAATAGGCATTCCATGGACAGCCAATGTTCACGGATTCGATAAATCTCAATATGCGCATCTCTGCATCGCTTGCGGTCTATGCCGTGAAATGTGTCCAGCTGACATTGATATTCCCTACTTGATTGCGCGCGTCAAGCAAATCAACCAGGAAGAAAGAGGGCAAAGTTACGTCAACAAGATCGTAATGAGATCAGATGAACTAGCCAAGTTCGCAAGTGCCAGCGCTCCAATCTCCAATTGGATTCTTCGACGCAGCTCATTACGATACTTGATGGAGAAGTTGACGGGGATAGAGCGTAACCGTCGACTCTCAACGTTTTCGCGAAACACCTTCTACGATTGGTGGAAGAAACATAAGTCAGATACAACATCAGCGCGGAAGGTCGCGTATTTCGTAGATGTCTACGCCAACTATAATCGTCCCGACATAGGTATTGCGACTGTCGAGCTGCTCGAGAAAGCGGGTGTCAGGGTTGTTGTACCAAATCAGAAACCTAGTGGCATGCCATACTTTTCGTACGGTGAGCTTGACAAATTGCGTTCAATCGCGAAGTTTAATGTAGACAGAATGCTGCCCCTCGTGAGAGACGGATTTGAGATTGTGGCCACTGAACCGACCGCGACGTACTGTTTCAAAGAGATTTACACGCGTCTCCTCAATACGGATGATAGTAGGTTGGTGGCCAGCCACACGCATGAATTGCTCGATTACCTTCTCACAGAAGGATTGACAACTAAGACTTCTTGTGTTTATTCAGCTAGGACGGGGATCCACATCTCATGCCACCAGCGAGGAATGAACATGGCTCAATCCACTATCAGCCTCATGCGTGCCATAGGTTTGAAGGTGAGTGTAATCGAGACGGGAACTTGTTGCGGTATGGGGGGTACATTCGGGTTGAAGGCTGGTGCGCTTGGTGATGAACTGTCAAGAGAAGTAGGTAAGCCACTCTTCGACCTCTTCAAGAACGCGAACGTAGATTTCGGTTTAACAGAAAGTAGTGTGTGTATGATGCAACTTGAACAGGGGACTGGCCTTCCGTTTGAACATCCAGTAGCAGTTCTCTTCGCGGCCGTCAGAGGAGACAAAGACTACGTTCAAAACATCATAAGGGCGCAAACAAGTCGATGAGAACGCTGAGTAATGTGGAAAACTCGTCTTCAGAAAAACACCAGAATTAGACTCATAGTCACGAACAGATGCAACTTGCGGACTTTAGATTATGGGAAGCTGAAGTGTTTTTTCAAAAATAAGTGAGAATTCTTTTGTGGTAAATACTCAAAACCAGAAGAATGCTAACTATCACTAAATATGCTGGGTAGGCGTATTGCGAAAACGTCCATGCAGTGATCGCTAGGAAACTCGTGTAGCCGCCGAAGATCCCAATCAAATACGGCCATCCTGTTTCAGTCTCCGGATATTGCCACCCTTTAATCAGCGTTGGAACTGAGGCTAGGCCGTCGCTTAAAATTGCGAACGCGACAGCAATATCTGGGTCGTTCGTCGCCGCCCAGAAAACTAACGCCAATACCGATAGTATCCCACAAGCATAGTCCAGTTTGACCAACTTCCATTTAGTTCCTTTTACAGCAAAAGAGGCGATGAAGATCATGAGCGGACAGACCCCCGCCATAAGTACTGGAACAGCAGCCAAGCCTGCGCCATCTGATATTGCAGCGGCGAAAGCAATCATCGGCGCGATAGCCCACAGGAGCCAGCTTACCCGGTTCGGCTTCACATTCCCGGTCAACATCGATTTTACGTAGATGTAGGCACCGAGTAGGAACGCCCCAGCCGACAAGAAAACAAGATATTGTAACATACCGTCAATCATCACTCAATAGCTGGTCGGGCACTGCGCACAATCAGACCCCCACGCAAAGCCGAGGAAAGTGAGTCAAGCATTTTTCTGCAGGAACGGCTTGATTGCTTCCGCCGTTTGCTTTGAAGGCACGACCGGAGCAATCTCAAAATCGATTAGGTCCTGCCATCGGACGACCCATTGTTGGAAGAGCTGTGGGTCATCACATTCTACGAGTTGGAAGCATCGGTCAAAATTCGCTTCTACCCAGCTGTCAACGTACTTCAAACCGTCCGGAAGCATACGGCCCTGTTCTTGGAATCGACCATAAACAGCACGAGCGTTTCTGTTCTTGAATTTCTCAATCACCATGAAGAGCATATGATCTCACAACGCCACTCGCTTGCCATCAACTAATCAGTCTTGTGTGTGCGCACTACTAGACCCACACACGAAGTAAACTCATCCATGTCCGACCGAATAGGCGTAAGAAATCGAATTCGCATTCGAAGAGATCTCACTCGCATAACCGCTTTCCCGTCGTTCTCTTCGATTTCACTCTGTTCAAGGCAATCCAGATTGGAACCGCCAGTGCAGCTAGGACGCCCGCTATAATCCGCACATCGGTATTCGGTGTCTCGTATAGTACGTTGAGGCTCTGGATGTCCTTTGATGATGGCGTCAATCCGATTTTGATGATCCCGTAATACATGAGGTCGGTCGGGTCGACGGAGTGCCCAAGACCAAGCGCATGTCCTATTTCATGCATGCAGACAGTCATGAGTTTCTTGACCGGCATATCTGCGAGAAATATCTGCACATGCTCGATAATACCGGCTTTCACAACTCGTTGTGTGAGACCAACCATATCACCAGCAAATCGTGCTTTGCAGAAGATTCCAACATCCACATTGGCTGACTGGGTACGGTAGAAAGTGAAATATGGGAAAGCTTGGTGCCAGACCTCGAACGCCGAGTCGATCGCCACTGAATCAGCTTCATCACATGAACTGTTCAACCAATAGGAAAGGTTGGCATGATCCCACTTGTATCCAATGTGGAGGACGCCCCCCGCCATCCACTTGAACGAACTTCCAGGACCCGCATTCACACTCGGAACTGACCCAACCACAGCTGCTATTATTAGTACTACGGGAATTGCTTTCGCTAGACGCAAACCCCATCCGGCACCGACGAGGTACTGTTGTGAGTTAAGGCTGGATAAGCTTGCTCTTCATGGGTAGACTCGTATTCGAAGGATTGACCTTAGAATGGTGTATGAGAGAATAGTTGCTGGTCCCAGTTGGAGGATCAGGTACATTGGCAACGCCAAAATGTAAAATTTGAAGGGTAACCCGAGAACTAAGACAATCACAACGTAGGTCAAGGGAACATCCAAGACTGCGCATGTAAGACTTAGGAATATCAACCTCGTCTGAAGTCTAATCGTGGGATAGAATTTTGAGATATAGAGCGAAGCCGTACCAACGACAGTTCCGAATATCAGGTTGATGAATGGCCATAACCATGATAGCGGGTTAGCCCCCGTAACAAGACCCAGGAAAGCTTGGACCTCAGTGGTCATTATTGCTCCGATTGGACCGAATAAAGTGGCTGAGACAAGCAGCCACGTATACGTGTTGATGAATCCAAGTGGGGTTGCATTTCCTCCTGTAATAATCGTATCAGCTCTCTCAGCCATCATCGCGATGACTCCTCCAACCACTCCTAACATAATGGCAGTCATTGGCTCTCTCCCATGCAACTTAGCAGACCGCATTAACCACAACCACTGAGCTTAGGTCTACGTCGTTAGGAATAACAGTTAAGGTCGCTCAAGTCATCCAAAAAAAGTTCTCTCACTCGCCGGCATTAGCTCTACGAAGCATTGCAATACAATTGCTAAACCTGAACGTTCAATAATGCTGTGGTAGGTACGAGCAAAACGAGCCAGCGAGAATATTGGGTGAAGAGGAAGAACTCCAACAGAAACTGAACAGTGCAGACGTGTATATCGACGTTGGAGGAAAGGCTGACGAGTTCCAGAAAAAGTTGGTTAACATTCTTTCTAAGCTTGGTTTCCAACCTTCGATCAGAGCCGAGGGACTCGCCTTCTTCCCAGGCAAGGAGCAGGGTTGGAAAGGCTTGCCTAGCATTCGGATGACAAGGAATGGAAGCGTTTTGGTAATGAAGATTCATGCCAGCGATACGCTGAACGCTGTCAACGCACGTGCGGTCGGTTCCACACCGATTGATATCTATCGAAGACTAGTCAGCGGTTTAGTGGAGTCGGGGAGGTTATACGAAGAATACAGTAAGAAGGCTGCTTACGCATCAGTCAGCCCTAACCTGTCTGAACTCCGGCAATTTTGAACGCTGCATCAAGTGTACTACGTGTAGCCCAGATGTAATACGCGTAGTTTTGAACTGCCTGTCATGAACGAATCCTACATTCGAGTTATAGGCGACTACATGTTGTGGCTAGATGACGTACAACGGGCCATGGTGAGTCTGAATGGCGAGTCGTTCAGCAAATGAGATGAAATCTCTCAGCCTAGACGGAGGAATACTCTGGGAGAATAATGAATCCGCGTGCAGAAATGACAGCTCCCTTTTGGGGCATTTGCCTGAGATGGAAAATGTCTCCGTGGACGATTACCTAGAGCAATATTATGAATCCACCCGCAGCTTTGGCGACGCATTCAGGAGAGGCTCCGGTATCTTTGCCTGTACCGAATGCGGGAAAGAATTCCGCAAGATGTGGAGTCACCCTGC
>Ga0187778_10001522_pt1 | contig 16003 bp, 15 predicted proteins | sample 1015_Q2_SP5_20_M_FD_132418 | JGI IMG/M metagenome (GOLD analysis project Ga0187778, IMG submission 132418) | Tropical peat soil microbial communities from peatlands in Department of Meta, Colombia - 1015_Q2_SP5_20_MG | ecosystem: Environmental > Terrestrial > Soil > Wetlands > Peat | place...
CGCCATGCACGATTTCTCTGCTGCCGTAGCCAGCGCGCAGGCCTCGAACCTCAAGCATGAGGGGCTCCTTCCGCCGCATGAACCTTCGCTTGAAGCGATTCTTGTGATTCTTGCGGCTCCTGGTCGACGCGCGATAGATAGACGCGGATCACCTCCGGATGGTGTCTGACATACTCCGGCGAGCCTTGGGCAAGCAGCTTGCCGTGATGCATCACGATCACGTGCTCGGCGTAGTCCAATACCAACTCCATATTGTGATCGACGAGCAATACGCTCTTGCCATAGTGTTTCGCGAGTCGCTGCAGCAGGCTACCTATATGCGCGACCATTGGCCGCGGGAGTCCTGACCCGGGCTCGTCCAGCATAAACAGGTCGGCATTCGTCGGCAACATCCGCGCCAGTGCGAGCAGTTTTTGCTGACCATAGGACAGGTTTCCCGCCTTCTCGTCGGGACGCTCATCGATGATGCCAACGGTTTCTAGAATTCCCAACGCCTCGGCAATGAAGTGATCGCGTTGCCGTCTCACCGCCCGCGGCGTCAGCATCAAGCGCCATAATTGCTCGCCAAACTGGCCCTGGAAGCCGAGAAGGACATTCTCGAGCACGGTCAGCGTTGGAAAGATCTCCACGTCCTGGAACGAACGAGTAATACCAAGAGCCACGCGACCGTGACTGGCAACCCTCGTGATGTCCTTGCCGGACAGAAGCACTTGTCCGCTTACCGGCCGCTCGAATCCGGAGATAATGCTCAGTAGCGTGCTCTTGCCCGCTCCATTCGGCCCGATCAGGCCCGTGAACTTGCCGGCCGGAATATCGACACTGACGTCGTCGAGCGCTATCAAGTCGCCGTAGTTCCGGCAGATGTGACGTACCTGAACGATCGGGCCAGTGCTCATATGCGCTTCCCCTCTATATGCCGTGCTCCCAAGAACGCGAAACCGCTTTTCGGAACCTGGATGCGCAAAAACTTCGCTCGGCTAAAAATCGGGACCTCGGGCAAAAGGCCATTCGGTCGGAACATGATGACCGCAACGAGCACCGTCCCATAAAACACCCGCTGGAGAGGACCGATTTGCGAACTGGGAAGGCCTGGGATTACCGTGATTGCCTGCTCAATCAGGATCAGCGCAACCACAGCAACAAAGGTTCCACGGAGATTGCCACGTCCGCCGGCTACGACAAACACCATCAAGACAACCGACAGGTAGACGAAGAACATGGACGGATGGATAGTCCTTGTCAGGCCCGCCAACAGCCCGCCGGCGAATCCCGTGGCAGCGCCGCAGATCGCAAACACCCTGAGTTTGAGGGTGAAGGTGTTCTTGCCCAAAGACGCGAGTGCCTTTTCGCCATCGCGCAGGCCGCGCAGAGCAAGCGCAAACTGAGATCGCTCGATATACAGCAAGCAACCGATGATCACTGCCGAAAAAAACGTCATCAGCGCTAGGTACGCACCCAGTGTGCTAAACGAAATCCCGAGGATTTCCGGGCGCGGTATGTTGAATACCCCGAACGCGCCGCCTGTCAGCCCGCGCCATTTCAGCATGGTTTCATAAAGCGCCATCTGAAATGCGAACGATGTGATATTGAACGTAAAGAAATCCATATGACGGGCGGCAACCTGAAAGCTCGTACCGATCAGTGCGCCAGCCATCGCGCCGATAACGCAGCCCCAAATCAAATTGACGCCGACGTTCGTCGCGAGCAGCGCGGCGGTATAGGCGCCGACACCCATCAACGCAGCTTCGTACGCCGAAAAGCGGCCCGCGACGCCGAGCAGCAGGTTCAGCGCCATAGCGACGATGGCATAGACTTCCATCAGCATGAATGTGGTCATGAAGAATCGCATGCTCAGGCCTCCTGCGCCTGTACCTTCACCCCTGCGGGCGGGCCACCTACCGCTCTGATTCGATTTCGTTGGTAACGATCCCAGCTGTCGCGGACCACGAGATATGCGACCATCAGCGCGAACATCGCCAACTCCTGATATTCCGTCGCAAACTTCCAGGACCACAGGCTTCGCAGCACGCCAAACAACACGCTCCATACCGCTACTGAGCGCAGGCTTCCCCGTCCCATGATCGTAATCATCAACGCATAAAGCAGGAGAATGAAGCCGTTCGCAGGCTTTATGCCTGTATCGACCAGCATGACGATGCTGGAGAGCGCACCCAGCGCTGCGCCCGCGCAATAAGCACCGACACGCATATGAGCGGTGCGTATGCCGACAAGCTCAGCCATCTCTGGATCTTCGATCGTCGCGCCAAGGCCCTGGCCAAGCCGCGTGTGATTGAGAAACAGGTCTAACGCGACCACCACAATCACAAACGTCACGAGCACACCGATCTCTAGAACACGCAAGCGCAGGAAACCGATTTCAACGATCTCTGTTAGAAGCGGGTCACGCAGAATCTGCGTGTCCGGCCCGCCAATGATCTGGACTACGTTCTCGACAATCAAGCTCACACCTAGTGAGGCCATCACGACCGGCATCACCGACTTGAGTCTCAGATAGACGAACTTATGCAGAGCGACGCTGAACAGCAGTGTCGCAGCGAACCCAGCTGCGAGGCCCAACGAGATTGCCATCGCACCGCCACCGAATCCGCTGACAATCCAGTAGCAAACATAAGCGCCTGCGATTGACACGGCGCCGAATGCGAAATGTAGTTCGCGTGTCGTGTAGAAGATTAGCGCGAAGCCGAGCGCGGCTATCCCGAGCTTGGCTCCAGCCACCGTACCCGCGGCCAACAGCTCGCCAAGAAGATCCATTGCGTTCGTGCCTCCATCTAATCGAACGCCTGCCGGCGACGCGTACGCCGCCCGTCCGTGATAGCGACGACAAATCGGGCTTCGCCGATCGGCCCCGGCCGATCCTTCACGTCAGCCATGTATCGGGGGACAGCTTGAATCATTGCCGCCTTGGACAGGGCCTCCCTCAAAAAGCGACATCGGCCAACGCATCTCCATTGGCCCTGAGTCCAAGACCAGTCGACGTCATTGAAGCGCAGACATTAAGTCTTGACAAACGCAGCGCGCGTACCCCCGTCCACGGGCAGAACCGTGCCATTCACGTACTTGGCTAAATCGCTCAGGAAGAACATGATGACATCCGCGACGTCTTCGGCTTCAGCGATACGCCCCAACGGCGAGACTCCAGAGAAGTTGAATCCCGACGACTTGCTCGCAGTGCTTCGAACCGCTTCCATCATCGGCGTGTTTACCGTACCTGGGGCGACCGCGTTTACAGTTACACCTGAGGGCCCGAGTTCGACGGCGAAGACTCCCGTAAGTACATGCACCGCAGCCTTTGTCGCAGAATAGATCCCGTTACCCACTTTCGGTCGAATGCCCCCGATCGACCCCACAATTACAACCCGTGCAGGGTCTGCCACCGTCGAGTCCTTGCGCAGCAGCGGTAACGCCTCTCGCACACAGAGCCACGGCCCTTTGATGTTGACTCCAATCATCGCATCCACTTGCTCAGGAGTGATCTCCTCGAGGGAGCCAGTTATGGTCACTCCCGCTGAACAGATCAACGCATCGATCCGATCGGTCTGACCCTTCACCATCTCGAAGGCCCGTGCAACGCTTTCGGGATTACTTACGTCGCACGTCGCGCAGTGATACCGGTCGGTAATGCTGAAGGCCGCCTTTTGCTCTTTAAGGCCTTTCTCTGAGAGATCAAGAGACCACAGGTTCCAGTCGTCCGCACGTAGTCGTTCAATCGTGCGCCGCCCGATACCGGAGGCACCACCCGTTACGACAGCCGTCTTTTTCACAGTTCTATTCTCCTGAGGTTGGCTTAGCGAAGAAAACGAGCTTTGCGCGGCACGCATATAAGTCTCGCTGAGGCGCCCGCTCTAGAGGTCATAAGGCCAAGCTAACGAACTCCGCCTCGCTGCGAATAGACTGGCTTCCCGTCGACATATTCAAAGATCTGGAGGTCAAGCTTGATCAGTCCGTCTGCATCGAAGTTAATCTTTCCGATCAAACCCGCCCAGTCCTTCACGCCGACGATGTAATCGCGGATAGCCTTCGCATCATTGCCAACCTTTGACATGGCCTCACCTATTAGCCGCGCCCCATCGTAGGCCAACACGTCTTGCATGACAGGTTCTCGGCCCGCCCTTTGCTTGAACTTGGCCACAAATGCCCTTGCTGCCGGCGAGCCCTCGGGGTCGAACCGGTATGTCACGCCCCGGACGCCATTCAATGCAGCGCCAGCAACTTTGACATTTTCTGCACTAATCATAGTATTGTTTGAGAAAATCTTTGCTGCGAGTCCAATTTCCCTCGCCTGCGCGACAGCATGTGCGTTCTCGATGTAATTGGAAATTACGACCAATGCTTCGGGCTTAGCGCTTTTCACTTTGAGAAGTTCAGTGCGCATGTCGGTGGCACCAATATCGTGGCCCTCCGAAGCGACCACCTTTCCCCCCGCTGCTTTGTATTCCTGCTCGAAGATTTCGGCAGAGCTGATCCCATATTGATCATTGACGTGAATGACTCCGACCGTTTTCAGACCCAGGTCTTTGAAAATGTATAGGGCCAGCTCACGTCCGTCGACATCAGACGTCGGAATACCAGTAACGACCCAGGGCTTTAACGTGCGGAGTTTCGGTGAAACGGCGGCGAAGTTGTAAATCAGGACCTTGCGCTCCGCTGCAACCGGCCCGAGAGCCAAGACGACCGAACTGACGTTAGCGAGGACCGCGGTAACGCCACGTTGATCAACCAGTTTTTCGAAACCGACAAGGGCAAGCTGAGGCTGAGTCTGATGATCTTCATAGAAAACATCGAGATTGATTATGCCAGTATCCTTCATGTCTTGCTTCGCAATCTCAACTGCGTTTTGAATGCCGACGCCGAAATCTCCGCTGAGCCCGGTCATCTGCACAAGTACCCCGATCTTTCCCGCCTTCACCCCCCTTGCTGGGATCTGCTGTCCAGCCTGCCCAAAAACATTGCCAGAGATCGCCAACGATAGCGTCAGCAATGCCGCGCTAAGAAAGGAATTGCACCTCATGATCTCCTCCGTGTGGTGAACGACTTCCGTGGCGTTATCTACAGTGAGAACCCGCGGTATTGTCCGGAAACACACTAGCCGACCAGGCTGACATCATTCAAATCAGTTAGCCGCCCAGGGCTGTTAGAGCGCGTCAGCGCGGCGCCGTCCTGGCGCGGCGCGCTCTAGCAGAAGGTTTAGGGATTCGTCCAAACAGGCTTCCCGTTGGCGAACTCGAAATATGAGACGTTGAGCTGGATGCTTCCGTCCGCGTCGAAGTTGATCTTGCCGACCGCTCCCGGCCAATCCTTTACTTTGACGATGTAATCACGTACCGCTCGCGGGTCGTTGCCGACTTTCGCGATGGCCTCGCCGACGAGGCGTGCACCGTCATATGCCAGCGCGTCGGTGACAGAAGGAGCCCTGCCTGCTCGCGTGGTGAACTTCGTGTTGAGTTGCTTCGCGATCGGCGAACGCTCAGGATCGAATTGCAAGCTAACGCCCCTCACGCCATTCATTGCCTCGCCGGCGATCTTGAGGTTTTGTGGGTCCATGATGAATTGGTTCGCGAAGATCTTTGCGGGCAGACCGATCTCCCTTGCCTGGGCGACGACGTAACCGTTCTCCGGGATATTCGAGAGATTGACCAGTGCCTGCGGATTGGCGCTCTTTATTTTGAGCAGCTGGGTGCGCATGTCGAGGACGCCCGAATCGTTGCTCTCGATAGCCACCACTTTGCCCCCAGCTGCTTCGTATTCCTGCTTGAAGAATTCGGCAGTGCTGACGCCATACTGGTCGTTGACATGGATGATCGCGGCTGTCTTCAAGCCGAGACGCTTGGCAATATAGAGCGCCAACTCGCGCCCATCCTTGTCGGCGGTCGGGGTGCCGTTGATGACCCAGGAGCTCACCCCACGCAGCTTGGGGGAAACCGCGGCAAAGTTGTATACGAGGCGTTTGCGCTCTGCGGCGACCGGAGCAAGGGCAAGGACGACGGGGCTCGCATTCGCCAACACGGCCGTGACGTCCCGTTGGTCGACCAACTTTTCGAAGCCAATGAGCGCGAGTTGCGCCTGCTGCTGATGATCTTCGTAAAAGACATCCAGACTGACCACACCGGCATCCTTCAATTCCTGTTTCGCGATCTCGACCGCGTGTTGGACGCCGGTGCCGAAATCAGCCGCGACCCCGGACAGCTGAACGATGACTCCAATCTTCCCTGTCTTGAGGCCGCCCTGTGCCGCAACAGTGCCAGACATTGCCAGCGACAGCGTCAGCACTGCAGCATCGAGAATGGATTTGCATCGCATACGTTCCTCCTATTGCATGGATTTTTTGCCGCGCCACCTGCAACATGCCGCTCTCAGGCAGGATCAGGTCGCATCTCTCGGCGCCGAAAAACCAGATGACATCGCCAGTGTTCCCCCGTCGACGCTCAAGGCGACGCCGCTGATCGAATCCGCATCCGATGAAGCGAAAAACAGGATCGCTCGAGCCACGTCCTCGGGTTGCGCCCCGCGCCCCAGTGGAATCCGAAGCTCCCGCTGCCTCATCATTTCCGGGTCCTTGCTCGCGACGAACTTCGACAACTCAGTGTATGTCAGACCGGGGCAGACACAGTTGACCCGGATGTTGTACTGGCCCCAGTCGACCGCGAGCGCTCGCGTCAGCCCGTGTACCCCGTGCTTGGCCGACACGTAGGACGCGCACTTGGGCAATCCGGCGAGGCTCGCGCCCGAGCCGACATTGACGATGACCCCGTTGCGTGCCGGGATCATCGAGGCGACCGCAACGCTTTGAGACCAGAAGAACGTTCCCGTCAGAACCACGTCGATCTCGCGGCGCCACACTTCTTCGGGAAGAGCCTCCGGCGGGTGATACGAAGTGATGGCCGCGTTGTTGATCAACACGTCGATGCGGCCATGCGCTTTCATCACCTGTTCGACATTCTCGCGGACCTGCGGGAGATTACTCACGTCGCCGGCGACGCCCATCGCCTGCCCGCCCGTCTCCGCGATTCTCGCGACAGCCGTCTGCACCGACTGCCGGTCGAGATCGCAGACAACCACCCGAGCGCCTTCCTGCGCAGCCATTTCGGCGGTGGCGAAGCCGATGCCCCTAGCGGAACCCGTGACGACCACCACCTGATCACGGAATCTCATATGTGGTCCATGTCTACCAGCCGATCTTCACTAGGTTGCCGCCATCGACCGGCAGGCTGACGCCGGTGATGAACTGCGCCTCGTCTGAGGCGAGGAACAGTGCGGCGTTGGCGACGTCCCATCCGCTTCCCTGGCGTCGCCGCAGGGGCACCCTGCTGTTGCGATTGGCGACGAGCTCCTCGCGGGAAATGCCGGTCAACCGCATGCGCGTGTCCACCGACATCGACGTGTCCATCACGCCGGGCAGGATGGCGTTGGCCCGAACGCCATACTCGGCATTGTGGATGGCGAACAGCTGCATGAACGCAATCATGCCGGCCTTGCTCGTGCGATACGCCACGAGGGGCGTCTTGGTCTCGATCGCCGACATCGACGACACCAGCAGCACGACTCCGGAACGCTGGCTGCGCATGATCGGCTCGACGAACTTCGCAGCCATGATGGCGCCGCGCAGGTTCACCGAGTTCACGCGGTCGAAGACTTCGTCCGTGAGCTTCTCGAGCACCTGCTCGCCGCCGGTGACGCTGATGCCGACGTTGTAGTGCAGGATGTCGATCCTGCCCCATTGGGCCATGGCCGCCTCCACGGCTGCGCGAAGGCTCTCGCTGTCGGTCACGTCGGACTCGAACACGTCCGCGTCGACGTTCGGGTCGCCGATCATGTTCAGGGTTTCCCGCGCCGAGGCCGGATTCCGGTCCACCGCAAGAATCGACGCTCCCTCCTGCGCGAATCGAATCGTCGTGGCTCGTCCGTTGCCCATTGCCTCGCCTGGGCTTTGGCCGGCGCCGATGACCACGGCGACCTTTCCTTTGAGACGGTCCATGCGTGCTGCCTTTCCAAAGCGGATGAGCGCCGGGGTTCGCGAGGAGCGCTTCTCCAGAATTCCCAAAATGTGGGACTTTCTTGAACGCGATTGGACACGCATTCCCCATCGTTGTCAAGCGCATCCACCGGCTATCGGCCCAGCGCCCCGCAACTTCGGCGGGGGTCGCTCCGCTCGCCATGCGCTAACGCCCGGCAGATGGAAGACGCGGGCGCCTCCGAAGGGAACCATATGGGCGGCCGGTATCGGGCCGCGAGAAAAGTCTCCAAGGCAAGAGACTTTTCAGCGCCGCCAATCTCCTTGTCGCGCCCCGCCGATACCGCCCTGCCGCGCCAACTCCTGCGAGCTCATCTCACGGCTGAACCGCTCAAGTCGACGGCGAAGATCGACATGTTGCACGTGCCTTACAAGGTGGCGGGACCTGCCTCCGTCGTCAGGTTGGAATGGCGGTTTCCGCAAACGGCGATTTACAAACCGTATGCGGATTGTCGGATCTCGCAAAACGGCGCTCGATTGCCTTGCTCATCCCATCAATGAACACCGGCTGGAGCCGGAGGAGATCGAGAGACCGCTGAGTGTCCATTAGGAGATAACTTCGCAACTGGCGTCTTGGGGGGCGCTTCCGCCGCCGCCGACGCTACGCGCTACCAGAAGCGCGCAGATTCGTGCGCCAGGCTTGAATCACACTCGGTTCGTTTAGGCAGTGAACCCCATCCGCCGAGCGTCGAGGGTATCCGCCCTCGGCGCCGAGCGGCCGATCAGACGCGCCGGAGATTCCATGGGATCGCCACCGTGCTCCGCACATAACCGGTGATGTTCGAGCGGAACGCAGTCTTGACGTTAGCGAGGCCCAACGGGACGATGGGCATCATTTCCCACGCCCGCTGCTGGATCTCGTTCAACACTGCCATCCGCTCCTTCTCGCTGTCGAGCGCGAGCCAGTCCGAGACCATCGATTCGATCTGCGGATCCTGGAAGTTTCCGGCGTAACCCTTCAGTCCTAGGCCGCGGACGAAAAGATTGACGCCCGGGCTGTAGGTGTTCGCGAAGCCGGACCAGGTGACGAACATGCTCCAGCCGCCCTCAGACAGAGGGGCCTGCGAAGCGCGTCGGGAGAACCAGGTCGCCAGATCCACAGACACCATATCCACGTTAAAGCCGATCTTGCGGAGGACGTCGGCGATCACCGGAGACAGCGGTGCGGTCGTCGGCGCGTCGACGATGTGGAAGAGCACAATCTTCTCGCCCTTATAGCCCGCCGCTTTCACCTTCTCCGCGATCTGGGGGTAGTTCTTGGGGCCTGTCATCAGCGCCTTGCCGTGCTCCTGCACGCCCTCAATGCCGCAATTGAACATGGCGTAGCATTCACGCGACATGTCGGGGTTGGGACCGACGAGTGCCAACATGACTTCTTTCTGCGAAATGGCTGACGCAACAAGCCGACGCAGTTCCGGATTGTTAAACGGCGCGATTCCGCAGTTGAAGCGCAGCAACAGCGTGAAGAACGGGTCCTGCGTCTCGATCCTCACATTCTTGTTCGCTCTCAGCAGTTCGATGAAGTCGAAATGTGCGATCTCCCACCAATCGATTTCGCCAGACTGCAACGCAGCCGCCGCTGTCGAAAAATCGGCGATCGTATGCCATTCCACGCGATCGAAATTGATCACCTTTCCGCCGGCGGTGTTTTCCGGCTGTTCCTGGCGCGGCACGTAGTCGGTGTTCTTTACATAGACCGCGTGCTGGCCCGGCACGAATTCATTGGCGACGAACTTCAACGGGCCCGACCCGATCATCTCGGTAACCAGCTTATTTGCATCGGGATTGGCGAGCCGTTCCGGCAGCATCGCGCAAGGCGCCGCAACAGATTTGCCGAGCGCGTCCGGTAGCACACCGAACGGCTTCTTCAGACGAAAGCGGATGGTCTTGTCGTCAACGGCGCTGACCTCATTCGTGTAGGACTGGAGAGCCTGACCGAAAACGTCCTTCTGCCACCAACGCTTGATGCTCGCCACGCAGTCTCGCGCCAGAACGCGTTCGCCGTCATGGAATTTCAATCCCGGCCTCAGCACGATGTCCCACGTCAGCTTGTCACCGGAAGCCTTGTGGCCCTCCGCCATCTGCGGCTTGGCGCGGTACTGGCCGTCGACGCCGTAGAGCGTGTCGAATACGTGATAGGTGTGGTTGTTGGAAGGTGCAGCGAACACGGTCGACGGGTCCAGCACCGTGAGACCGGCAGCCGGCGCAAATTTCAAGACTCTTGCTTGGCCCAATTGCGCCAAAGCCGGGGCGGCAAAGCTCGAAGCCGCTACTGCAGCTCCAACGCCCGTCATGAATTGCCGGCGGCTCATTCCGCGCTTCATGCCATGTCCCCCTGGCCGGTTGTTAAGAGAATCTCGAATACTAGGACAATAGTGCGCCGCATCGCGCGTGTCAAGATGAGCTTGCACTGCGGCGATGGAGAGAAATTCACGCGAGGCGATCAAGGACAGTAGTGCCAACGCCGGCTGGGTTACTCCGAATCCGACTTCGCGGAGGGGGGTTCGGACCGAGTTGTCGATGCCTTGGTCGCTTGGGACATGAAGGGGCGATCCGCGCCCATCCAGGCCCATTGGGATGCGGGCGCAGCCCACGTCTGCATCCAGCAGCGGCCGGCGCAGCCTCCAGCGGCGCGACTGCCGTAGGAGCGTCTGCTCGAACGACTCGCGCCGGCGCGCGGCTGATCGACGGCCTGGGCACCCACACAAGCGAACAGACCAAAGACCGCGCTTGAATGTGGCCAAATCCCGGGGGCAACGTGCCGGCCGTCCATTTGCGCCTCCTTTGGGCTTGACAAGCATGGGGCGTGGCGAAAAAATATATCCCAAAGCTTGGGATATCGAGCACGACCCGTCGCGGCTTTCCCACGGATCCGCCCAACACATCATCTTTGGATACGGCCAAGCAGTCTCACGCGCCTCATGGCGAGACGCCGCTGCATGGGCGGGAGCGTTCCTTCAGCTCCGATGACGGAGCCGCTCATCTAGGCGTGTGGGCGAAGCCGCACTTCTTCAGTTTGTCCGGCGAACTGGTTGTGTCGATCCGCCGCTCGCCCACACTGTGGTTGGGCGGGACCATTCTCGCACTCCTGGCGTTCGCGGCGATTTTCGCGCCATTCCTCAGCACGCAGGATCCCACTGCGATTGCGCCGGCATTACGTATGCGCTTTCCATCCGGGACCCACTGGTTTGGAACGGATTCGCTTGGCCGGGATCTTTATTCGAGGGTTCTTTATGGCGCGCGGGTATCACTCTCGGTCGGTCTCGTCGTATCGATCCTGGCGACAGCGATAGGGGTGTTTGGCGGCCTGCTGTCCGGCCTCAGCCGTGTCACCGACCTGGTCATCATGCGGTTCGTCGATGGCTTCATGTCGATTCCTTCAATATTGCTCGCCATCGCGCTTGTTGCGCTGACGGGGGCGAGCATTCGCAACGTCATCATCGCCGTGACCATCGCGGAAGCGCCGCGCGTTGTCCGGCTCACGCGTAGCGTCGTTTTGACCGCGCGCGAAGAGCCTTATGTCGAAGCTGGCATTGCCTGCGGCACGCGCGCGACCATGCTCCTGTGGCGTCACATCCTGCCGAACACGATCGCCCCGGTTCTCGTGCAGGCGACCTACATTTTCGCCAACGCCATGATCACCGAAGCGGCGCTGTCGTTCATAGGCGCGGGAATTCCGGTGGAAACTCCCTCATGGGGAACCATTCTCTCCGAGGGACGCACTGTCTGGCAGCTTCGTCCGTACATCGTGTTCATCCCGGCGGCCTCTTTGTCCTTGGCCGTACTGGCCGTGAACATGATCGGCGACGGACTGCGGGATTCTCTCGACCCCCGTCTGGTTAGAAGGCTGTGATGCCCTTGCTGGACGTCGACGATCTGCACACCGCTTTCCGCACGCGGTTCGGCACCGTGCGCGCGGTGAACGGGCTGTCGTTCTCGATCGAACAGGACGAAACGGTCGCAATCGTCGGCGAGTCCGGTTCGGGGAAATCGGTGATGGCGCTTTCGATCATGCGGCTGTTGCGCGCAGCGAATATCGAAGCGCGTGGGCAGGTCCGGTTTCAGGGCAGGAACCTGCTTGAGCTGCCCGAGCGCGAAATGCGCAGGCTGCGCGGCAAGGACATCTCGATGGTGTTCCAAGAGCCCATGACCAGCCTCAATCCGGTGCTCACCGTCAAACGGCAGATCAATGAAACCCTGATGCTCCATGAAGGCCTCAGCTGGAACGAGGCGACCGACCGCTCGATCGAACTGCTCAGAATTGTGGGCATTCCCGCGCCGGAGCGGCGGGTGCGCGACTACCCGCATCAGTTGTCCGGCGGCATGCGTCAACGTGTGATGATCGCGATCGCCCTCGCCTGTTCGCCAAATCTGCTGATTGCCGACGAGCCGACGACGGCGCTCGATGTCACCATCCAGGCTCAGGTGCTGGAGCTGATGTGGCAACTAAAAAAGAAATTCCGCTCCGCGGTCATGCTGATCACACACGATCTGGGGGTCGTGGCCGAAGTCGCCGACCGCGTTATCGTGATGTATGCCGGGCGCGCGGTCGAAATGGCGGACGTCAAAAACCTGTTTAAAAATCCGCGCCACCATTACACTGGCGGCCTGCTCAACGCGATACCGAAGCTGGGCTCCTCTCTCACCGAAGGCCCGCGTCAGCCTTTGTATGAAATCCCGGGCAACGTGCCGTCGCTGCGGCAAAACATTGTAGGATGCGCCTTCGCACCGCGCTGCGCCGCCGCCACGCAGGTTTGCCGGGAAATCGGACCAACAATGGATGAGCTTGCGCCCCGCCACTTCGCGGCCTGCCATCATCCGTTGGACGCCGGACTCATCAAGGTGCGCCAATGAACGAGTCCACAGCGCCTCTGCTCGAAGTAAGGCGTCTAAAAAAACATTTCGCGCTTTCGAGCGGTTTCCTCACAGGTACGCAGCAAGTCGTTCACGCGGTTGACGGCATCGATCTTGCAATCCGCCGTGGCGAAGCTATCGCGCTTGTCGGCGAAAGCGGTTGCGGCAAGTCGACGTTGGGCCGCTCGATTCTCGGCCTGACGCCGGTCACGTCCGGAGAAATTTTGCTGCAGGGGGAGCGCATCGACAATCTGAGCCAGTCGGCCATGCGCGACATGCGCAGGCGCATCCAGATTGTGTTTCAGGACCCGTTTAGTTCCTTGAATCCGCGCATGAGAGTTCGCAACATCATCGGCGAGCCGCTGCGCAACTTCAAACTTGTCAAAGGGCGGAAGCAACTTGACCAGCGTGTCGCCGAGCTGCTTGAGCTTGTCCATTTGCCTCCGGATGTTCTCGAGCGGTTTCCGCACGAATTTTCCGGCGGGCAGCGCCAACGTCTCTGCATCGCGCGAGCGCTTGCGACACATCCTGATCTCATCGTGTTCGACGAAGCGGTTTCGGCGCTGGACGTTTCGGTGAAGGCGCAAGTCCTCAATTTGTTGGCTGAGCTGCAAGCGCGGCTGGGACTAGCAATGCTGTTCATCAGTCACGATCTTGCAGTCGTCGAACACCTCGCCGACAGGGTCGTGGTGATGTATCTCGGCAAGATCGCCGAGATCGGCCCGCGCCGTTCCGTTTTCACCCACCCAACGCATCCCTATACACGCGCGCTGTTATCAGCCGTTCCGATTCCCGATCCGCAGATCCGGCGCGAGCGTATCATTCTGAGCGGCGATACGCCAAGCCCCATCAATCCTGCACCTGGCTGCCGGTTCAAGACGCGTTGCCCTTACGCTTTCGATCGTTGTCAGCGCGAAGAGCCGGCTTTATTAGTCCAGCCAACGGGGCAAGCGGTTGCATGTCACCTGGTTGCCGAGGGGCGAATGCCCGCTGCCGGGCGTCCCCCCGCTGAAGCAAGTCTGGCGAGGTAGTGTGAATGTGGACTTATGTCTTGAAGCGGCTGCTGACGACAATCCCGGTTATCGTCGTGGTGGCATTCATCGTTTTCAGCATCCTGTACGCGACGCCCGGCGATCCCGCTCTGATTCTTGCCGGCGATAATGCGACGCCGCAGCAGGTTGAAGAAGTGCGCCAACGGCTCGGCCTCGATAAGGACTTCATCTCGCGGTTCTACGAATGGAGCGGCAGCGTCTTGGCCGGAGACCTCGGCACTTCACTCTATACGCGCCTACCTGTGGTAACGCTGATCGGACAACGTTTGCTCCCGACTGTATCCCTGGTGGTACTGACGTTCCTCATTGCTATTTTCGTCGCAGTGCCGCTCGGCGTCGTCGCGGCGACACGGCACGGTAGCTGGGTTGACCGGCTGGGGATGATCGTATCGGTGCTGGGATTTTCCGTACCTGTGTTCGTGGTGGGATATGTTCTGGCTTATACTTTCGCGCTGAAACTCGGGTGGCTTCCTGTCCAGGGATTCGCCTCTCCTCAAAACGGAATCTGGCCGTTTATCTCGAGCCTGATCCTGCCATCCACCGCCCTCGCGTCGCTCTACGTCGCGCTAATCAGCCGCATCACTCGCTCCGCAATGCTGGAGGTCCTGGGGCAGGACTATATCCGTACCGCCCGTGCCAAAGGACTTGGCGAGATGATTGTCGTGTTCTTGCACGCCCTGAAGAACGCCGCCGTCCCGATCTCAACTGTGATAGGTCTTGGCTTTGCGTCGCTGCTCGGCGGCGCCGTCGTTATCGAGACGGTGTTTTCGATCCCTGGGCTCGGACTGCTGATGGTAACCTCAATTCTGTCCCGCGACTATCCGGTCATTCAGGGCGTGCTTTTGCTTTCGAGCATTACTTACGTTATCCTTAATCTTCTGATCGACCTGCTGTATGGTCTGTTCGATCCGCGCATCCGGTATTGAGCCGTTCCTGCGCCCTTTGCGATCACGCCTCGAGCGCCAGTCTGTAGGCCTTTGTCGCGGTCTTTTCGAACAGCCACGCGCGCTCATTGACCGAATAGTTGACGGTCAGCTTCTTGAACGCGTTCCATAGCGCGACATAGCTGCACATGCCCTTGTCGACCGGGAAGTTGCTCTCGAACATGCAGCGCGATGGCCCGAACGTTTCGATGCACACATCGACAAATGGCCTCCACGATTCGGCGAGCAGATCGGATGACGGCGGCTTGGGCAGCTTGTTGAAGTCAAACCCGCTGTACCGCATTGCCAGCCCCCCGACTTTCATGAAGGCGTTGGGACACTGCGCGAGCGCGACGATCTTCTCGCGCCAACTCTTGAACGCTTCGCGCTTGCGATCTGCATAGGGGCCGATGCCCACCGGTCCGCCGGCATGGTTAATGATGACGGTGAGGTTGGGGAAGCGCCTGCAAACGGCCAGCGCCTCGTCGAGTTGAGTGAAGAACAGCCAGAGATCCAACGTCAGGCCGAACTTGTCGATGCACGCGATCGCATCGCTTGCCTCCTGCTGCAACAGCAGATGGGGCTGGACGTCGAGAATGCGCACTTGAGTGCTTTCGTGCCATGCGGTCGTCGGACGAATACCCCGGAAGCGGCCGCCACCTGCGCGAATATGCGCCTCTAGGAGCGGCTCAATCTCGCCGCCGCGTCGAATATCCGCCGACCCCACGATTCCGGCGCACACTTGCGTCGAACCATAATTTCCGCTCGCGCTTTGCGCTGCGATACCGTTGGCGAATTCCGTTTCGCCCACGGGCCGCATGAGTTCGGGACCGCTAGCACGACTCATCGTGTACGTCTGCACATAGACGCTCGCGATGATGTTATGTCCCGACTGCAAGTCCACGAGCAGGTCGTCGAACATGTAGCGGTTGCCGGGCTGATCCCAGATGTGGTGATGCGGATCGACGATCCTCAGCGCCTGCTCAATGACATCTTCGTGATGCAAGGCCAGCCACTCCTTATCAGGACGGTAATGCGCGCGCGTGGATGACGACAAATGATCGGACATCGTCACTCCTCCCTGAATTGTTACGCGAGCCCGTCGTGGCGAGCCTGCGATCGCTCAGCGGCCGTTGATAAATAAC
>Ga0187778_10001526_pt1 | contig 15976 bp, 13 predicted proteins | sample 1015_Q2_SP5_20_M_FD_132418 | JGI IMG/M metagenome (GOLD analysis project Ga0187778, IMG submission 132418) | Tropical peat soil microbial communities from peatlands in Department of Meta, Colombia - 1015_Q2_SP5_20_MG | ecosystem: Environmental > Terrestrial > Soil > Wetlands > Peat | place...
CGGCTGTGCGTCTCGCTCGCGGACACGCCCATGCACAGGAGGTCGACGCCCGCGGCCAAGCCGCGCTCCAGACCCTTCTCGTTCAGCACCAGGGCGGACAGCGTCGCGCCGGCGGGTCGGCCGATCTCGGCGAACAGCCGGTCGGTGTCGGCCATCTGCGGGACCTTCCCCGGATGGACGAACGAGCCGAGCTGCACCACGTCGAGGCCCGAGGCGGCCAGGTCGCGGGCCCACTGCGCCTTGCGCGCGGTGGGCACGACCTCGCGCTCCATCTGCAGCCCGTCCCGCAGGCCCACCTCGTGGAGGACGATCCGCCGCGGCGCGTCGGGCATCGCCCGGCCTACAGCGCCGCCGCCACGGCCTGGGCCACCTCGAGCGTGGTGCTCGAGCCGCCCATGTCGTAGGTGCGGGCCTTCCCGTCACGGATCACGGTCGCCACGGCGCGCTCGAGCCGCTCGGCCATCCCCTGCTCGCCCAGCCACTCGAGCATCATCTTCGCCGCGAGGATCGTGGCGAGCGGATTCACCTTGTACTGGCCGGCGTACTTCGGCGCCGACCCGTGCGAGGGCTCGAACACCGCCAGCTTCTCGCCGATGTTGCCGGAGCAGCCGAAGCCGAGCCCCCCCACCATCTGGGCGGCGAGATCGGAGATGATGTCCCCGTACAGGTTCGGGGCGACCAGCACGTCGTAGCTGCGCGGGTTCTTGAGCAGCCACATGCAGATCGCGTCCACGTTGGCGTCGTCCATCGCGATGCCCGGGTACTCCGCCGCCACCCGCTTCGCTTCCTCGAGGAACAGGCCGTCGGTGGCCCGCACGACGTTCGCCTTGTGGACCACGGTGACCTTGCGGCGCCCGTTCCGCTTCGCGAACTCGAACGCGGCGCGGACGATGCGCTCGGAGCCCTTGCGCGTGTTCACCTTGCACGAGATCGCGTAGGCGTCGGGTGCCAGGCCCTGGAACGGGGCGAACGGCTTGGAGAGCCGGGCCAGCGTCGCCGCGAGCTCGGCCGGCACCGGGCCGAATTCGACGCCGGCGTACAGATCCTCCGTGTTCTCGCGGAAGATCACGAGGTCGATCGCGTCGCCGAAGTTGAGCGGGTTGCCCGGATAGGCCTTGCACGGTCGCAGGCACACGTACAGGTCGAACATCTGCCGCATCCGGACGATGGGCGACCGGTACACCAGGCCGGTGCCGCGCAGCCCGGGCACCAGCTCGGCCTCCGCCGCCCGCGCCGGCTTCGAGGTGATCGCACCGAACATCGCCGCGTGCACGCCCTCGAGCAGCGCGACGGTGCGCGGCGGCAGGGCGTCGCCCTCGCGGCACCAGAAGTCCCAGCCGATGTCGCCGGGCACGTAGTCCGCGTCGAGCCGGATCGCATCCAGCACGATCCGAGCCGCTTCCATCACGTCCTGGCCGATGCCGTCGCCGGGCAGCCACGCGATTCTGTACCGGGCCATGCACTCCGCTCCCTGGGGGCTGACCGCGGAAACAGCAAGAACCGCGCCGGATTTGCCCGCGCACGGCAAAGGCTTGTCGGGGCGCCACAACCGCGGGCAGCCGGGACGCCGCGCGTCAAGACCTCCCGCTCCGCGCCCTCCTTGCGCTGCGCCGTGCCGCGGGATATGAACTCTGCACCACGATGAGCGACGCTCTTCTGGCGCTCCGCGAATACGCCAAGCTCGCGCCCTGGAACATCCGCGACCTCGCGGCCATCTCCGGGGGCATCCTCGACGCCTCGGGCGTGACGCCGATCAACGCCGCCGCGCAGTCGCACCCGTCCGACCGCACCATCCGGTTCTACGTCACGCGCCACCTGATGAGCCCGCCCGAGGGCCGCGGGACGGCCGCGACGTACAACTACCGGCACCTGCTTCAGCTGCTGTCCATCAAGCTGCGGCAGATGGAAGGCGCCACGCTGGCGACCATCACGAAGGACATCGCCGATTCGCCCGGCGACGTGCTCGAGAAGCGGGTCGCGACCGCGCTCGGCACCCTCCCGGTCCCCGAGGAGATCGCGTTCGCCGGCGCGGTCGCGCCGCGGGGACGGGTGGCACGCGCGGTGGGCCGCCGCCCGTCGAACGGCACGGCCCCCGACGGCGGCGAGCCCGCTCACGCACCGGTCGGGGCGTGGTACCGCATCGCGCTCGACGAGCAGGCCGAGGTCTCGCTGCGCCACGACCATCCGGCGGCCCGCACGGCCGCGCAGCGCCAGCGCGTGGCGGAACGCGTCGCGCGCGCCCTCCGCGACACGGCGGCCGACGCCGGGTCGTAGCGTCGCATGCGCCTCCCCTGGCGCGTTCCTCTGGCCCTCACCGCCTGCGTCGTCCTCGCGCAGGCGTTCGCGCTCCCTCCGCTGATCGACGTCGTCGCCTGGACGCCTCCCGCCACGGCGCGCCTCGCCTATCCCGCCGGGCACGTCGTCCTCGCCCCGCTCACGCTGCTCGCGGACTGGCTGAACGGCGGCTCGCGGCGCGACCTGATCGGCTTCGCCCTGTGGTCGATCGTCGCCTACGCGCTCGTGCGGCTGGCCGTCTCCCGCGGCGCCACCGCCGGGCGGGCCTGGCGACGGGAGATGCTCGGCGCGGCGGCCTTCCTCCTCGCGCTCGCGGCGTTCGCCGGCTGGGGCTACTGGCTGCCGCGCCCGATCCCGCGCCTCGTGGCGGCGAGCGCCGACGACCTGGTGCTCGACGTCCACTCGCACACGGCGCTCTCGCACGACGGGCGCCCCGGCTTCGGCGCCGCGCAGAACGCCGCCTGGCACGCCCGCGCGGGCTTCGACGTCGCGTTCGTCACCGACCACAACGCGGCCGGCGCGGCGAGGGCGTGGCGCGCGGAGGCGCCGGCCGGGCTCCCGCGCCTGCTGGACGGCGAGGAGATCTCGCTCGCCGGCATTCACGTGCTGGCGCTCGGAGACAGCGCCCTGGTCGCCAACCGGCCGTGGGACGCCTCGTGGGACGCCACCGGCGCGCTGGTGCGGCGGCTGCACGCCGATTCCGTCTTCCTGGTGCCGACCCTGCCCGAGGACTGGCGACGTCATACGGGCGCGGAGTTCGGCCAGCTGAGCGAGTGGGGCGTGGACGGCTTCGAGATCTGGACCAGCGCGCCCCAGGCGATGGACCTGCCTCCCTCCGGACGGCGCACCGTGATCTCGTGGTCGCGGCTGGAGCACCGGCCCGTGCTCGGCTCCACCGACATGCACGGCTACGGGAACGCCGCCACGGTGTGGAACCTGGTCCGGCTGCCAGGATGGCGGGCGCTGCGCGACGCCGACCTGCAGCGTGCGATCCTCGCGCGGCTGCGAACCGGCGGCGTCTCCGGCAGTCAGGTGATCGCGCTGCGGCGCTGGCTTCCCGAGACGCCGCTCGGCTCGGCGTTCAGCGTCCCGGTCAACCTGGCGCTGCTGCTGCGCACGGCCTCGCGGCCGCACGCGCTGGCCCTGCTGGGTTGGATCTGGCTGGCGGCGGCGCTCAGCCGCCGCAGGGGCGCGCGGACAGCCTGAGCACCGCCGGCCTGGCCTGGCCGGGGATGTCGAGGAAGGCGGAGCCGTCGGGCCGGTACGTCACCTCGGGATGCTCGACCGGTGCGCTTCCGCGGTGCAGCTCGGCGCAGGAGCCCGGCCCGAGCCAGGGGAACCGCACCACCAGCCTCACGTGCCGGGCCGCGCCGAGCGCGGCGGTCGCCGCGCGGTCCGCCGGACGGTACGCCACGCTCAGCGAGTCGTGGCTCAGCCTCCAGCCGTCCAGCCGCCACGTCGAGTCGTCCGCGATCCCGTCGACGTGCGGCGCGACCTCCACCGAGTCGAGGTGCTCGTCCACGCCGAACAGACCCCGCGCCATGAGGTCGAGGTACGCTCCGGCCGAGAACATGAAGAGCCCGTTGTTGTCACCGCGCTCGCCGGGGCGCCCGTAGTTGACGTGCACGATGCGTGACGCCTCGTCGTCGAGCCGCTGCCACGCCACCCGGCGCTGCTCGCCCGTGCCGTAGCGGAACAGCGCCTCGAGGGCCTTGAAGTCGAGGATGTGCCAGCCCCATCCCGTCCAGTAGCCGCTCCGGTCGTACCACGGATCGTCGCTCGGCACCGCGGTGAACCCGCGATTGCGCGCGTCCCAGAATTCGGGCCGCAGGATCGTGCCGACCATCGCCGCCCGCATCCCCGTGTCCGCGACCGCGCCGAACACGAGGGCGTCCACCGGCTGGAGGTGGAAATGGTCCCAGCTCCCCGCGCTGTCCGCCCGCACGTGGTAGGCGAACCACCCCATCGCGGGCCGCCACAGCGAGGGCAGGGCCGCGCGGATGCCCGTCGCCGCGGTGCGCCACGCCGCCGCGCTGTCGGCGAGAGCCGGGGCAGCCAGCCGCCGCGACGCCTCGTCCTCGAGCTCCGCGAGCCGGTCGAGCGCGTAAGCCGCGAGCGCATTCACGTACGGATCCTCGGACCGGTACGACTGACCCGACGCCGACAGCGGCGACAGCTCCGAGTACGTGCCGTCGCTGACGCCTTCCACCAGCCCGTCGGCGCGGTAGTCGGTCCCGAGCACGAAGCGGGCGATCCGCCGCAGATTCGGCAGCTCCTCGCCGAGCCACGCGGCATCCCGCGTCGCGCGGTAGCAGGCGTAGCCCTTCAGGATCTGGTACGGATCCTTGTCCGCCATCCACCGGCCGCCCCAGTCGTCGGTCCACACGTAGGTTCCCTGCGCGCCCAAACGGTTCCAGACCTCGTGGCGCTGGGCGCCGCCGGGCCCGGCGTACTGCTTCATGAGGGCGTACTCGGAACACACCACCTCGGCGTCGCCGAGCTGCAGGGCCGTGGTTGCGCCGTACCAGCCGTCGCGATCGAACGCGGCGAGAAAGGTGTAGGAGCCGGCGGGCACGTTGCGGAAGGTGGCGATGCGGTCGTAGCGCAGCATCGGGTGCGCCGCGGCCAGCACGTGCGCGAGCAGCACGCCGACGTCGGAGGAGGGGGTGGCCACCCGCAGGCCGGGGGGCGTGTACGGCGCGGGATCATCCTGGATCGCCTGGGCCACCGCGCCGGCGGCCGCGTCCTCCGTCTCGCCTCGACCAAAGACCACCTCCACCCGGAGCCGGCCCCCGGCGTCGCGTGACGGCTCCAGCGCCAGCACCACGCGTCCGACCGTCCTCCGCTCGCGCCCCCCGAACTCGGTGCTGCGCATCAACGTCGTGCTCTCGGTCCGGATGGCGGCGCGGGTGCCGCGCCCGGGGGCGATCGCGATCACCGTCCGGGCGATGGTGGTGTCCTGCAGGAAGACGACATGGCGGGCGTCGTCCACGCGGATCCGGTCGCGCACCCCGTAGCCGACCGAGCGCCAGCGGTGCTCGTAGAGGTCGGCGGGGTCGATCGTCACGAGCACCACGCGGCCGAACGGCCAGCGGGGCGCCGTGATCACGAGCTTGCCCGCCGGCACGGCGGTGTCGCCCTGCGCCTCCACCGCGAGCGGCGCGCCGGTGGCGGAGTCCGCCACCAGGAGCGTCACCCGCCCGTCGGAGGAGAACCGCACGCTGTCCGCGAACCGGGCCAGCTCCGGAGCGCGCTCGCCGGGCTGGAAGCCCTCGACGCGGATCCACCCCGTGAACGTGACCGGGTTGATCGTGGCGCTCCGGAGGACGACGCCGCCGGCCGCGCTGTCGACCGCGACCCAGAACTGAAAGTGGGACAGGAGCACGGCGGTCGGCCGGAAGTCGCGGGTGGCGACGACGGTGATGTCGGGGGCGGGGGCGGGGGGCGCCTGGGCACGGAGCCGCCCGGCCGCCTGCAGACAGGCGAGGAGTGAGAGCAGGGGCGCGACGACTCTCGCGCCCGCTCTCCGTCCACGGGGAACCACTGCGCGCCTTGCCGTCTGGCAACTCCCCTGGCCGCCGGTGACCGATGTTCCGAAGTCCTCACAGTGTATCGCGCCCGTCACGCTCTTGCCAGCTTTCCGCGGCTCCCGCACATTCGCAGCAACCTCTCCGGAGACCGGGGCATCATGGGCCTGATCGTCTTCCTCATCGTGGTCGTCGTCGTCCTGGTGTGGGTGGCCAGCGCGTACAACGGGCTGATCGCCCTCAAGAACCAGACGGTGAACGCCTGGAAGCAGATCGACGTGCAGCTCAAGCGCCGGCACGACCTGATCCCGAACCTGGTGAACACGGTCAAGGGATCGATGAACTTCGAGAAGGACACCCTGCAGGCGGTCGTGGACGCGCGGTCGAAGGCCATGGCCAGCGGCGGCGGCGTCAAGGAGACCGCGGCGGCGGAAGGCGCCCTGTCGGGCGCGCTCGGCAAGCTGTTCGTGGTGATGGAGCGCTACCCCGACCTGAAGTCGTCGCAGAACGTGCGCGACCTCCAGGAGGAGCTGTCCAGCACCGAGAACAAGATCGCGTTCGCGCGCCAGCTCTACAACGACGTCGCCACCGGCTACAACACCAAGCAGCAGCAGTTTCCGACCAACCTGGTGGCGGGGTTGGCGAGGGCCGAGCACGCGGAGCTGTGGGAGCTGGAGGACAAGGCCGAGGGTGCCGTACCGCAGGTGGACCTCTCGCTCCAGAAGCCGCAAGGGTGACGGCGGGCCTGAATCTCTTCGAGCAGCAGGCCAGGAACCGCCGGCTGACGGTGGCCTGGCTGGCGCTGTTCATCCTGTTCTTCGCCTGGCTCGGCTTCGGCGGCGACCTCGCGTTCTACCTCGCGGCGGCCTCGCGCACCGAGGGCCAGGTGGCGTACCGGTTCCCCTGGATCGGCGTGGTGGTCACCAGCATCGCCGCGATCGTCGCGTGGGTGTCGTGGCGCAAGGGCCCGCAGCAGGTGCTGTGGTCCACCGGCGCGCGGGAGCTCGTCGCCCCGCAGACGCTCGAGGAGAAGCAGCTGGTCAACGTGGTCGAGGAGATGGCGATCGCGGCCGGTCTGCCCAAGCCGAAGACGTACGTCATCGACGACCCCGACCCCAACGCCTTCGCCACCGGCCGGGACGCCACCACCGCCTGCATCGCCGTGACCACGGGACTCCTCGCCGTGGTCAACCGCGAGGAGCTGCAGGCCGTGGTCGCGCACGAGATGGGGCACGTGCGCAACCTCGACGTCCGGCTGATGACGCTGATCGCGTCGCTCGTCGGGGTCATCGTGGTGCTGTCGAACGGGATGGGGCGGATGCTGCGGGGCAGCGGCAGCCTCCTCGGGGGCCGGGGCCGCAAAGGCGGCGGTCCGTTGCTCGTCGCCGCGGCGATCGTGTTCGTGCTGTGGGTGATCACCCTGATCCTGGCGCCGTTCATCTCGCGGATCATGGCCATGGCCGTCTCGCGCGACCGCGAGTACCTGGCCGACGCGACCGGCGCCGAGCTGACGCGCAACCCCGGGGCCCTTGCGTCGGCGCTCCAGAAGATCGAGACCCACGAGGCGCCGACTACCCACATCAAGGAAGGCGCCGCGCACCTGTGCATCGCGGATCCCCTCGGGCGTGACGTCAACCTGAAGGACGGGCGGCTCGCGGACCTCCTCGCGACCCACCCGCCCATGGCGAAGCGCATCACCCGCCTGAAGGGCATGGCGTTCCAACAGCTGAAGGCCGCGGGTCAGCTCCCGGCGAGCTGACGCCCCGCCGCGCGGCCGATGAGCGCTCTCGACTGGCTGCTCTTCGCGCTCGCCGTCGTCCTGGCCGCCGGCCTGACCCTGTGGCTCACCCGGCGCGCGACCGCGGCGTTCCGCGGGCGGATGCGGCGCTGGGGACGCCGCACCCTGCTCGACTTCCAGGCGCGCATCGCGCGCTACAAGCTCGTCTCCCGCCGTGCCATCCACGACGAGCTGGTGCTCGACCCCGTGGTCGTGGCGGCGATGCGCGACCACCTGCGGCAGGAGCGGCTGACCGAGCTGGAGGTGCGGGTCCGGGTCGAGCGGTACATCGACGAGATCCTGCCGTTCTTCAACGTGCTCTCCTACTACCGGCTCGGCTACAATCTGGCGCGGCTGACGCTCAACCTGCTCTACAACGTGACGGTGGACTATCAGGACGAGGCCGCGCTGGAGCGCATTCCCCGGCGCGACGTGGTCGTCTACCTGATGAACCACCGCTCCAACGCCGACTACGTCGTCGTGGCGTTCGTGCTGGCGCGCGGCGTCGCGGTCAGCTACGCGGTCGGCGAGTGGGCCCGCGTCTGGCCGCTGGAGACGATCTTCAAGTCGTTCGGGTCGTATTTCATCCGGCGCCGCTATCGCGAGCCCCTCTACCACGCGGTGCTCGAGCGCTACGTCCAGCTCATCACCCGCAACGGGGTCACCCAGGGCCTGTTCCCCGAGGGCGGGCTCTCGCGCGACGGGAAGCTCCAGCCCGCCAAGATCGGACTGCTCGACTACATCGTGGGCACGCTGCGGGAGCCGGGGTTCGACCGCGACATCTGGCTGGTGCCGGTGGCCCTCAACTACGACCGCACCCTCGAGGACCGGGTGCTGATCCAGGAGTGCCTCGACCCGGAGCTGCGCCTCTCGCGCACGCGCCAGGCCTCCAGCGTCCTGCAGTACCTGCTCCTCAACACCGCGCGCCTCGTCTCCGGCCGCCTCAAGCGCTACGGGCGGGCGGCGGTGAACTTCGGCACCCCGCTGTCGGTCCGGGGCTGGCTCGCGTCCCAGGCCACCGACGTGCTGGCGCTGCCGCGTCAGGCGCGGCTGCCGCACGTCCAGCGCCTCGCGGACGACGCGATGGAGCGGGTGCGCATCATCGTGCCGGTCACGCCGGTGGCGCTCGCCTCCGCGGCCCTGCTCTCCTTCGAGCGCCACGTCGTCATGCTGCCCGAGCTGCTCGAGCGGATGCGCGAGTTCCGGGACCGCCTGCTCGAGGTGAACGCCAAGGTCGTGCGCGCCGACCGCTCCATCGAGGCGACGTGGGCCACCGCCCGCCGGATGTTCCGGATGCGGCACGTCGTCATGGTCACCGGCGCGTCGGTGGCCATCATGCCGCGCCAGCGGCCGCTGCTGGAGTACTACGCCAACTCGATCGCGCACCTGCTGCCCGGGGCCGAGCCGGTGATCCGCCGGATGACGCCGGCCGACGACCGGGACGCGAGCCTGCACCGGTTGAAGGAGCCGAAGAAGAGAGGGGTGTAGGGTGTAGGGTGTAGGGTGTGGGCGCGCCGGCTCACACCCTTACACCCTGCACCCTACCCCCGCTTTATTACTCACATGCCCGCCCCCGTCTCCCTCCCCGACCTCGCCGTCGGCGCCCGCGTGGAAGGCACGTTTCTCGTGTGGGACGTGGAGCAGCGCACCCAGGCCGACGGCAATCCCTTCGTCATCCTCACCCTCGCCAACAGCACGGGCCGGCTGAAGACCGCGCCGTTCTGGACCTCCGACCTCCACAAGGTCGAGGGCGTCGAGAAAGGCGCCGCGCTCAGCATCATCGGCGAGATCGGGATGTACCGCACCGACCGGCAGCTGAAGGTGACCGGCCTCAGGCCGGTGGCGCGCGAGATGGTGGACTGGGCACAGCTCCTGCCGTCGGTGGGCGACGTCGCGCCGTGGTGGAGCGCGGTCGAGAAGTGGCGCGGCGACATGGCCGACGGCGCGTGGCGCCGTGCCGTCGCCCTGTTCTTCGACGACCCGGACTTCCGCGCCCGGTACGAGCGCTGCCCGGCCTCGCTCGCCAACCACCACGCCGAGCTGGGCGGCCTGCTCAAGCACACCGTCGAGGTCGGCGCCATCGCCCGCCCCATGGCCAAGGCGTGCGGCGCGAACTGGGATCTCGTGCTCTCGGGCGTCCTGCTCCACGACGTCGGCAAGCTGGAGGCGTACCGCTGGGACGGGCTGTTCGCGATGACCGAGGCCGGCAGCCTGATGGGGCACGTCGTGCTGGGTTCCCTGATGCTCGACCGCCGACTGGACGAGCCGGAATCCCCGGTCACGAGCGACGCCGAGCGCCTGGTGCTCCAGCACCTCGTGCTCAGCCACCACGGCGAGCTGGAGTTCGGCAGCCCGGTGCGCCCGATGACGCTCGAGGCGGAGGTGCTGCACTACGCCGATCTCGCCTCGGCGGCCACCGCGAACATCGCCGCCGCGATCAGGGAGCCGGCGAATTTCGCCGAGGGCGATGCGGTGTCGAAGCCGATCTGGGCGCTCGACCGGCGGCGCGTGTACCGGGGGACCTCATGAGCCGCACCCGGCGCAGGCCCGCCGGCGCGCGGGACGAAGGGCGCTGAGCGGATGGCCCCGGTGAGCGACCGGCGCACCGACGAGGAGTTCGCGGAGCGTGCGGACGCGCTCGCGGCGTTCCTGCGCGCCGCGGGCACGGCGCCCCGCCTCATCACCGTGGACGACAGCGCGGGCTGCCCGCTCTACCACGCCCTCGCGGTGCTGCAGTGGACGGGGGAGACGGGGCTGTTCCAGCCGTCCGACCGCCTCCACGCGGCCTGGTTCGCGGCCGAGACGGGGGTGGCCGTCATCGAGCGAGTCGTCGACGACAAGCCGGTCTACCGCTTTCTGGGCCCGCGGATCGAGGCGCCGCAGAAGACGCCCGTGGACGGCACCCCGGTCGTGGACGAGGCGTACGTCCTCGGCTACGAGTTCGCCGAGCGCTGGAACGCCATCGCGCACTTCCTCGTCACCACGCAGGGCCGCGGCGCCGTCATCGCGCTCTTCGCGGCGCGTGCCCCGGAGCTCGAGCACGTGCGACGCTGGCTGCTGGAGCTGTTCAAGGGTCCCGTGCCGGAGGGCGCCGACCACCTGCACGCCGCGTGGTTCGCCACCACGGGCGCCGGCTTCCTGTTCCCGCCCACCACGCTCGGCGAGCGCCGCAGCCGCGGCTGGGCGTACGTCGAGCTCGGAAGCTCCCGGGAAGACTGATCGTCACCGCCGCCGGGTCGGGCGGCGGACGCCGAAAACACGACGGCCCGCCTGGGTCTCCCCAGTCGGGCCGTCGCCGAAGTGGCTACCCGGAGCCGGAGGATCGCTCCTCCGTTTTTCTTCCACCAGCCACCGGTTGTCTGTTGTCAGGGTCCCGGTAGGGCTGCCAGAAGCTCCGGCTTCGATCCCCACGCAGCGTGGCCGCGCCACGTGGTTCACCTCTCCGAGCGCTTCGAGTCCGGCCGGATCGCGTACCAGCCTCTCGCAGTGCACCCCGCTGCGCCATGGCGAGGTGGAGTGAGGCGCGCGATTGGCCTCACCTACCCGAGTCAACGGGTGCCCTGGGATCGACGGGCGCCTGTGCCCTTGTTTGCATCGGCGCCCTCCCCCAAGCTGTCGCTCGGGCCCGTCAGCAGGCGTAGACCAAGCAGAGCCCGATCCCTTCCCCGCCGACGACGGTGCGAATATACCGTCGTCCGATCGCAATGCAAGTGCCGGATTTGCTTCGGGTTACGCCATTTTCATGTGCGGTGGATGTGGACTCCAACCGCGCTGGGGCGAAGGAGTTCCGCCGCTTTTCCCCACGATGTCGACATGTGGAATGGAATTCCGTGTGGACGCTTGCGCTTGGCGCGTGCGCGGCGCCGCGGCGCAACCCCGCGTCGGTGGTCGTCGATGCGAATCGGGGAGGGCTCGGACGCCGCCGCGGCGGCCCGGGCGCGGGATCAGCCGGGTGCGGCGCCCGCAAAAGGCGGATTCGGCGGCAGCGCAGGCGGAGGAGTGACGCGGTGCCCCGAGCCGAGGAACCGGTTCAGCTCGTTGACCAGGGCCCGGTCCTTCTCGTGGACGTCCCGGACCTGGGCGTAGAAGTCGCGGTAGAAGTGGCGGGCCGCCGACTCGTACTGGTCCGCCCACGGCGTCCACCGGTCCGGCGCGTCGATCATGCTCGCCACGTTGTCGCACTCGACGGTGGCCACGCTCCGGTCGAACGCCGAGTCCAGGTCGGCCACCGCCCGCTGGAGCGCCGGATCCGATCCGAGGGCCTGCCGCAGCGGATCCATCGCCGACGCGTAGGTGGTGAGGTCCCAGTATACGTTCCGGCAGCGGGTCCAGCGGTCGCGCTCCCGCTGCGACAGGCTCGCCGGACTGCTCGCACCGATCATCGGCTGTCCCGACGTGTTCCGGAACGTGGAGACCAGCGTCACGATCGTGGAATCGAGCATGCGCCCCAGGCGCGCCGCGTAGTCCAGCGCCTCCTGCTGCGTGCTGCCGGCGTACGCGGCCATCGCCAGCCCTGCCGTGTAGCTCGGCGCCGCCGCCGGGGTCGAAGCGGGTCTCGTGGACTGCGGCGTGACGGGCTGCGGATTCGCCGGGGCCGTCGCCGTCGGCTGGGCCGCGGGGGGCTGCGTGGCGGGCTGAGCCGGATGCTGGGTGGACGACGGCGGCGCCTTCTGGGCCTCGAGCGACGACCGCACGCCACCGGCGACGATGATGGACACGAGCAGAACCGTTCCGCGCATCATAGCACCACCTCGACGAACCGCTTCCCCGTGAGAGTAATCGCCGCGCCCATCCGATGCCACCGCGCGGCAACGGGAGGGCGCGCGCTGCAACGCTCGGGCGGCGATGCGCGGCGGCCGCTCATTACCGTTTGACGCGACGCGCGGTGGGGCCCGCCCGGCGGATGCCACCCGAATCGGGCCACCGCTCGCGTGCGGCACGCTCCCACCGCGCGTCACTTCCTTACGGGCCGAGGCGCCGCCCGGCCCCGGGCACTAGCGGTGGTGTTTGCCCCGAGCGGCCGACTTGCCCGCGTGCGCGCCGCGCTTGCCCCGCGTCGCGGCATGCGCCGGCTTCTTCGCCGACGGGGGCTTGTGACCCTTGTCGCCGGCGCGCGCGTGGCCGCGCATCGCGCGCGCGGCTACCCGCTTCCGCTCCTCGCGCGCCGCCTTGCGCGTCGCGGCCTTCTCCGCCTTCACGGCCGCGGCACCCTCGATCTCGGCCGTGACGCGGTCGCCTTCGTCGCTCCCGATCAGGCCGCGCCGCACGGCGTAGCGGATCAACTCGCGCGCATCCTGGATGCGGAATTGCCCGACGCCGGCCGCCGCCCGCGACAGATTCACCATCGCGTCGGCGACGGGACTCCGCAGCACGTGTGCGATGCCGGGAACAGACTCGAGAATGCTGGAGATGGCTCCGCTGCTCAGCTCGGTTGCCACGGCGATCTCCATGTCCCACAATGCGTTAGGCTACGCGCCGTCACCGGTTGATGGCGCACGCTGCCCGCTGTGGCGGCTGGCGAGGGCCAACCTACCGAGCGGGGGGGGCTTCGTCAAGGAGATGGAGCACGATTCCGTCCGGCTGCAGCATCCATAACAAACGGCCCGACAAGCACTTACACTTGCCGGGCCGCGGGGGGTGGGCGCGCGATGCCGCTACGTCCTCGCGCGCAGCATCAGCCCCACGTTCCAGCCGGTAAAGCTCGCCGTCGGCGCGGTCGGATTGCCGTTGCCGTCGATGAGGTTTTCGTTCCCCGTGTCGAATCGGACCGACGGCAGGAGGGAGAACCGCGCGTTGAGGGTCATCTCGTACTGGAGCGCGAAGGCGAGCAGCCGGCCGGCGGTGGCGAGCGTCGAATCGCCGAGCCAGTGCATGCGGAATTCGACCTGTGGCCGGAGCACGTTGGTGCCGAGCTGCACCGACGCCGCCGTCCCGAACGACAGGACGTTCGACTTCTGCATCGGAACCGGGGAGCCGAACAGCTGCGAGCCCGGCGCGCGGTACAGATCCCACGCGTACACCTGCAGGCCGACGTTGCCGACGGGGAAGCTCCAGGAGCCCTGCCCGATGTAGCGGTTGCCCGACTGGAAGATGGGCGAGCTGGCGAGGTTGTCCTCGCCGAAGCCCGAGTACGTGAACCCGAAAGACACGCGGCTCTGTCCGATGATGCGGTCCGCGCCGGCGCGCACCCGGAACTCCCCGCCAGCCCTGTAGCTTCCGGCCGCGGACGTGAAGCTCCCGTTCACCCGGTAGCTGCCGGCGACGCCGACGGCCCAGCCTCCCACCGGAACCGCGACCGCGAGACCGCTCGTCACGTTGAAGCCCGAGCCGAAGTTGGCGACCGGGTACGGGAGGAGATCGGAAGCGATGGCGCCCGCGGTCAGCAGCTGGCCGCCGGTGAAGTTGGTCTTCCCCGTCGGGAGGTTCGCCGAGACGGTCAACGCCAGCAGGTCCGGGACGATCTGGTAGACGCCCCGCGCCTGGATGTCGGTCAAGCCCGAGATCGTCGCCGTGGTGTCGGTGCCCTTGCGCGTGGCCGTCGCCCACCGGCCGCCCACGTCGAAGGCCAGGCGGGAATTCACGGGCCAGATCACGGCCACGGGAATCGACACTTCCGACACGCTCTTGATGAAGAAGCCCGTCTGGCTCTGGTAGCTGATCCCGCGCGCCTCCACCCCGGTGAGCCACGTCGGGCCCTGCGCCAGGAGCGGCGCGGGCACGAGGAGGACGAGCGCCGCCGCTGCGCGGACGACCAGGTGCCGGGCGCTCACTTCGGCCTCTGGATGATGATCACCACCGTGCCCGTCGCCCGCTGTCCGCCAAGCGTACCCGTGACCTCAGGCTGCGAGGAGCGCTCGGTCGTGGGCTGCGTCGTCGACGTGCTCGTCGATTGCGCGGTCGTCGTCGTCGTGGTCGGTGCGACGCTGTTGGTGCCCGCCGTCAGCATGTCCTGGGTCGGCGCCGGGGGCGGCGGCGCCGGGATGGTCGTGCTCTGCGACACCGCGGTCTCGACCTGGCTGACCGACTGCTGGGACGCGGCCGAGAGGCTCGTCGCCGTGGCCGCGCTCTGGCTGGCGGCGCGGAAGGTGGGGTCGAGGGTCGTCGCCTGGTTGAAATCCGCCTGCGCGGACGCGTAGTCTCCGCGGTCCTGGGCCTCGAGCCCACGGCTGTAAACCAGGAACGCCTGCAGGTTCTGCGTCGGCCGCTGGTCGATGGCGGACTGCTCCGACGGACTGAGCTGGATCCCCATGCTGTTGAACAGGCCGTACGCCAGCTGCTTCTCGAGGTCGAACAGGCGGGCCAGCGTACTCCGCTGCTGCGCGGTGGGCGCCACGCCGGAGCTGGAGACGTCAACGACCGCCGCGTCCACCTGCAGCTGATTGCCGGGCAGACCCGCGATCGCGCCCTGGACGACGCGCGCGGCCCGCAGCAGGTGGCCGCTCCGCAGCGCGGTCGAGGGATCGGCCTGCGCCGAATCGGAGAGCTTCAGCTCGCCGAGGATCGCCTGCATCCGCTCCCGCTCGAGGACCCGGATCTGCCGCGACTTGGCCAGGTCGGTCACCAGCAGCTGGGCCAGGCCGCGCCCGAGCGGCTGGATCGTCGAATCCCGGCCGGAGTACAGGAACGGCATCACCGCGACCGTGTTCGACTCGGGCGGCATCGCCGCGATGCTCGACTCGTTGGCGAGCGCCTGGTGCGCCTGGTAGGTCAGCTCGTTGCGATCCACCAGCGCCAGCCGCTGTTGCGCGGTGCGCTTGAGGTCGGGGTTGGTGGCGATGCCGATGTAGCGCTGGTACGCCGCCCGCGCCGCGGCGAAGTCACCGAGCTGCTCCGCGGTCATGCCCAGGTAGACGGCCGCCACGCCGCTGCTGGGGTCGCCGGTCGCCGCCGTGTCGAGCACCGGACGGGCGTCCTTGTAGCGTCCGGCCTTGAAGTACGCCACGCCCAGCCGGGTGAGCGTGTTCGCGTCGTGCGGGCGCTGACTGCGTTCCGCCTCCAGCGACGCGATGGACTGCGGCGTCACGTCGCTCACCCGGATCGCGCCGCCGCCGCCGGTGGCGCACGCGCCACAGGCGAGAACCACGGCGAGACGAAGGACCCTGTGGCCGTGCAGCGCAGGCCTCATCAGGCGATACCTCATATGGAGTGTGCGACAGACGGGACGGCTCAAGTATGCAGGCGCCGAAAAACGCCGGCAAGCTCTCGCCGCCAGGTCCCGAACAGCCAGACTACCACGTCCCCCGCCGCCGCTGCCGTGACACGAGTCACGCCCCGGCTAGTGCGCGCGCCCCCGCCTCGGCGGCGACCGCCACCGCATGACCCTAACCTCAGCCTGCGCGAGGATTTCGCTCAACACCTTCTTGGTGCGCGGATCGAC
>Ga0187778_10001527_pt1 | contig 15962 bp, 19 predicted proteins | sample 1015_Q2_SP5_20_M_FD_132418 | JGI IMG/M metagenome (GOLD analysis project Ga0187778, IMG submission 132418) | Tropical peat soil microbial communities from peatlands in Department of Meta, Colombia - 1015_Q2_SP5_20_MG | ecosystem: Environmental > Terrestrial > Soil > Wetlands > Peat | place...
CTCCAGGGACTTCGCGGCCTGCTGTACTGTTTCCTGGCTTTCTTCGGGTCTCCCATTCCCTACTTCTCTTCCTTCTTTGCCGCTTCCTTCGCCGCAGCTACGAGCGCTGCCTTCCTTACGCCAACGGTCCTCCCCTTCCTCCCCGTGGTCCTTGTCCTCTGCCCCCTGACCTTCAACCCGAGGCTATGCCTTACCCCCTTCCAGCTCTGGATGTTCTTCTCGTCCTCAATATCGTTCTTCTGGACAAAGTCCAAGTCAGACCCTAGAAGCTGCTTGGCCTCCCCCGTTTCTGGGTCGTTCCTCCTGTTATAGTACCACTTTGGAAGTGCGGACTTGGTCGTGCTGAGGATCGCATCTTCTAACTCCTTCACTTGTTCTTCTGTCAGGGTTCCCAACCTGACCCTAGGGTCCAGGCTCAATCTCGTAGTAATCACGTTCGCGAAGTTGTAGCCTACCCCCTTCAAGTCGGAGAGAGCCACGATAAGCTTCTTTCGACCATCGAGGTCCTTGCCCGAGATTCGGACGAGATGCCTGAACTCCGTTGCCTCCGACATATTCCGGACCTGCCCTTCTCCCTTCGGTTATAAGGTTTGAAGGCAATGAAGCATTTCCGGGCCCGGTCCCTGGGTCAAGGGGTCACAGCTGGTCTCTTGACTCTGGCCAGGAACCTGCGGTCCCCACCCTCAAAGGTGATTTCGCCCCTCCCGGGGTCGATCGTGGTCGGGGTGGGCTTGAACTTCTCCCACACCCCAAGCACCCCCGGAGGGAGCTTGGCAATCCCTGATGGGGTCATTCTGCCTTCGGCAAGCAGCTTCCACGCTCGGGCGATGTTAGTGTCTGACCAATTCGACCCCCTGCGTCTGGGACTGAAACGGAGGACCCACCTCTCGTCGTCAACAGGCTTGAACCAGCCGTCTATCCAGCCAAAGCACAGCGCTTCCTGAATCGCCGTTTCGTTTGAGAAATCGGCGTTCTTGGGGGCTCTTTTGAAGATCAGCAGGAACGCCTCGTTCTTTGAGGCATGATTCTGCTCGAGCCACCTCCGCCAGGCCTCTCGCGAGCCGAAGGCAAGTTCCCCAGAGACGACGGGCAACGGCCACATGACATCAGGGTAGCATATATCGGCTCTGCTCCCGCCCAAGCCGTCCCTTTCTCTGATTGCCGGCCAGCGGGGCCGGATGCCTCCAAAACTTTTTAACCACAACTCGGAGCCGACCGCAGAACCGGGTCGTCTCATGATTCATCGCGAAGTAGCAGGTGTAGCCATTGGTTGAGGTCAAGGTCCTAGAGGAGAGTGGGGCCTCAGTCATGCTTCAGCTCGAGGGGATAGACAGGTCCTACGCCAACGCAGTCCGCAGGTTCTGCATAGCCGAAGTGCCTTGCATGGCCATAGACGACGTTGTCATACTCGAGAACTCCTCGGTTCTGTACGACGAAATCCTGGCCCACAGGTTGGGAATGATTCCAATCAGGACTGACCTGCAGAAATACAACCTCCCCGAGGAGTGCGATTGTGGCAACCCGCTCGGTTGTCACAAATGCAGGGTCCTTTTCGTGCTCGACGCGAAGGGGAAGGACAAGGTCTCCACGGTGATGTCGGGGGACCTTGTGTCCGAAGACAGGGACGTAAGGCCGGTCAGCGAGAGCATACCGCTCGTGAAGCTAGCCCTCGGCCAATCTGTGAAGCTCGAGGCGTACGCCCGTCTCGGTCGAGGAAAGGAGCACGCGAAGTGGCAACCATGCACCGTGGCCGCTCTGACTGACGGGAAGAGGGAAGGGGTCTTCAACCTCAAAGTGGAATCAACGGGAGGGCTCCCTGCAGGCCAGATAGTCCTGAAGGCCATCGAGCTGCTCGAGAAGAAGCTCAAGGAGATCCAGGTCGCCGTGGGTGGTGCTCAATGACGGCGTCGAATCCGATACTGAGGCACACCTCCGTGATGCTCGAGAGGGCAGGGAAGAAACAGAACGCCCCCATCTGGCGAGAAGCATCCGATATTCTATCCAGCCCGTCGAAGTCCAAGGTCGAAGTAAACCTCAGTAGGATATCCAGAATCGCTGAAGAGGGTCAACCAGTGTTCGTCCCCGGAAAAGTGCTCGGGACCGGCGTGATGGAGAAGAAGCTCATAGTCGGTGCCTTCTCGTTTTCGGAGGGAGCAAGGTCCAAGATCAAAGCATCGGGAGGGTCGGCTCTCACAGTCGAAGAGTTTCTGAAGAGGTTTCCGAAGGGGAGCGGGGTTAGGCTTGTCAGGTGAAGACACCGTCTACGTCGATGCCTCTGACCAGATTGCGGGGAGGTTATCGTCGAAGGTCGCAAAACTGATCCTCTCGGGCAAGAGGGTTGTCGTCGTCAACGCTGAGAAGGCCCTGATTTCAGGTTCGAGGACCTCGGTAGTGAACCAGTGGAAGGAGAGGCTCGAGCTTTCGAGCAGGGTGAATCCCATCTACGGCCCCATCCACCCCAGAAGGCCCGACAACATACTCCGTAGGATGGTCAGGGGGATGGTGCCCAGGAAAAAGCCGAAGGGGGCGCTAGCCATGAGGAGGCTCAGGATCTACGTCGGCGTGCCTTCGGGAGTCGACGCAGCCAAACTGAAGAAGTTCGAAGAGACGGCAGCAACTCGACCGACTCCAATCTACGTCACCATGGGGGACCTCTCCAGAAGCCTAGGATGGAAAGAGTAAATTGCCCAGCCCAACCCAGAAAGCGCAGGTAAAGAAGCCCCCGAAGCTCTACTCGGGGGCGAGAAAGACGGCCAGGGCGACGGCAGCCATATTCCCAGGCGCCGGCCGAATCCGAATAAACGGGACTCCGGTCGAACTCTGGGAACCCGAGCCGGCCCGCCTCCATCTCCTCGCTCCGGTGGACGTCGTGGGGGAGCTGCGAGAGAAGTACGATCTGGACGTGAGCGTTGCAGGAGGGGGATTCATGGGCCAAGCCGACGCGGCGGCCATGGCGATTGCGAGAGCCTATGTCGACCAGGTCCGGGGGTCTGAACTGAGAGACAGGCTGAATGCATACAATAAATACCTGCTTTCGGGCGACCCGAGACAAGCTGAGCCCAAGAAATTCGGTGGACCAGGTGCGCGCAGAAAGCGCCAGAAGAGCTATCGATAGCCTATGATGATTCCTATCCGCTGCTTTACCTGTGGAGGACTGATAGGGGACAAGTTCACCTCATTCCAGGCCAGAGTCAAAGGAGGCGAGGACCCCGGGAAGGTCCTTGACGACCTGGGGCTGAAGAGGTACTGCTGCCGCCGTATGCTGATCTCCTCCGTGGACGTAATCGACCAGGTCCTCCCCTTCTACAGCCGGAAGGCAGAGCCGTAACGACGGGGGCTGAGGACCGACGTCAGAGTTTGATAACGATGAAGCCGGGTCAGCAGACAAGATAGTAGTCCACGGGCTGTCCGAAAAGGCGCTTCTCGCGACTGGCATCCGCATCGGCACGCCAGTCCGGACCAAGACCATGGAGCAGTTCACCGCCCGTCCTCGCCCCGACGGGCTTCACATGATCGACTACGGCAAGACCCTACAGCGGATCGACGTCGCGGGGAAGTTCATAGCGACCACGGGCGCAAAGAACACGGTGGTCTACACCAGTCGGGAGCACGGGGCCATGGCCGTCGAGAAGTTCTGCGAGCTCACAGGGGCCCTGCCCAGAATCGGCAGGTTCATGCCTGGGACCTTCACCAACCCGCTTTACCCGGGTCACCTCGACGCGGAGCTGGTTGTGGTTGCCGACCCGATGTCTGACATGCAGGCGATCGTAGAGGCAGGCAAGCTTGGCGTCCCCGTGATAGCCGTATGCGACACCGACAACGTCACCGACGATATAGACCTGGTCATCCCCGGTAACAACAGGGGTCGCAAGGCGATGGCCGCAATCTTCTGGCTGCTCGCCCGTTCGACACTTTCACATGCCGGCCTGCTGGCCGACGACCAGCCCATGAAGTACAGCATCGAGGACTTCGAGACGAAGATCGAGGAGGAACAGAAGCCCGAGGTTCCCGACGAACGTATATCTGACAGGCGCGAATAGCGACCCGGGTTGCAGGTCAGAAAACCGGCAGTCGCAGGGCAGTTCTACCCCGCGGACCCAGACGAGCTGTCATCGATCATCGACGAGTGCTACCTGCACCGCCTCGGTCCCGGGAGGAAGCCACCGGCACCGAAGGGGAGAGCAGACATCGTGGCCGTCGTCTGCCCCCATGCAGGCTACGTCTACTCCGGGCCCGTTGCCGCCCATTCCTATCTCCATGTCTCTTCCCTGCCTGACCCTGAACTGATAGTGGTGGTCGCGCCCAACCATTACGGCATAGGCAGCGGCGTGTCCACCTTCAAGGCGGGCGAGTGGGAGACTCCTATTGGCCGTATGAAGGTCGATTCGGAGGCTGCAGCGAAACTCGTCGAATTGGCGGGGATCGTGGCCTTCGACCCTGATGCCCATAGGCTGGAGCATTCCCTCGAGGTTCAGCTACCGTTCCTCCAGAAGATATATGGCGAAGACGTCCCTCTACTCCCCGTATCGCTTGTCTTCCAAGACATCGACACTTCGAGGACAATCGCCTCTGCCCTCGCCAGGGTCGTCCGGGGCAAGAGGGCAGTCCTTGTCGCTTCCTCCGACCTCACCCACTACGAGCCCGCGGAAGTCGCGAAGCAGAAGGACACCGCCCTGATTCAGCAGGTCCTCAAGATGGACGTGGAAGGGTTCTACTCCACCTTGGAGAGTCTCAATGTCACGGCCTGCGGGTTCGGGGCCATAGCTACCGTAATGGAGACTGCCGAGTCCCTGGGACTCAAGAAGGCCGAGCTGCTGAAGTATGCGTCAAGCGGGGACACGTCAGGAGACAACGTTCAAGTCGTAGGCTACGGTGCCCTCAGATTCGTATAGGCGATGAAGGCAATTGCCGAGGCACCCTCGAAGGCAATTATCACAGGGGAGCACTTCGTAGTTCACGGCGCCTGGGCCCTGGCGGCGGCGCTCCCTCTCAGGGTCAGGGTCGAGGTGAGCCAGGCTCCTTCCCTGGCGATAATGTCTGACAGGTTCAAGGGCCGCGGCTCCCCGGAGCTTCGCCCGGTTTCACGAGTCGTGGAAGAAATGGCGAGACAGTTCTCGGTTACGCCTTCGGTCAGGGTGTCCATAAGCTCGGAGATACCCGAGGGGGCGGGTCTAGGCTCCTCGGCGGCCACCATGGTGGCGGTGGCCTCGGCGTTCTCAAGGCTACACTCCCTCGGACTCGAGGTCGACGACCTCGTCAGGTGTTCGATGGTAGGGGAGCGGTGCATCCATGGGACGCCGTCAGGGATCGACCCGACAGTCTGTGCCTACGGCGGTGTGGTTCTCTTCAGGCGGGGTTCCAAACCCCGGAGGCTGTCCGTGGAGGGCACGAGGTCCCTGATAATCGCCTACTCTGGAGACAAGAGGAGCACCAAGGGACAGATCGGTAGGGTTTCCCTCATGAAGGAAAGATTCCCCGACCTCTTCGCGATGCTTTCGGGCGCTGTCAGCGAACTTAGCTTCACCGCCGCAGAAAAGCTCAGGCAGGGGGATATGGAGGGTCTCGGGAAAATCCTCGCCATCAACCAGGCGGCCCTGGAGACCATTGGCGTCTCGAACGAAGCGATTAACGGCATCATCGACCTTCTGGGTTCTTTCGGGTGCTATGGAGCGAAGCTTACAGGTGCCGGCGGAGGCGGGAGCGTGGTCGCAGTGGCGCCCAAGGCAAAGGAAAAAAGCATTGTATCGGGGTTGTCAGCGCGAGGGTTTGAGACGTTCAAGGTAAAGGTCCCGACCGAGGGAGTGAAAAGCTGGTTAGAACAGTAGTCGCCAAGCTCGGCGGGTCAGTGATAACCGACAAGTCGAAACCCTTCTCGTACCGTCCCGACGTCGTCTCCGCCCTCTCTGAAGAGATCGCTTCCTCAGATCAGAAGGTCGTCGTGGTCCACGGAGGTGGCTCCTACGGCCATGTGGTGGCAAAGCAGCACGGTATCACCACGGAGGCTGCTGAGGCGCCCGCCGTCGGGGTTGCCCAGACCCGGGGGGCGATGTACGAGCTGGACAGACTTGTCTGCAGGACGATGGCCGAATTCAAGCTCAACCCGTACCCGTTTTCTCCTTTCGACGCCGTGAGCCGGGCAGGGAAGGTACCTGTGGCTGCGTGGCTCAGAGCCCTTCTGAAGGAGGGGCTCACCCCAGTGACATTCGGGGACGTTGGGCTGACCGGTGGGGGCTTCAGAGTGATTTCCGGCGACCTGATCATGCAGGAGCTTGCCAAGATCCTTGCGCCTGAGAGGTGCGTCTTCGCCCTGGACGTCGATGGCGTCTACGAGCAGAACACCAGAGTGATAATCCCCGAGCTCACGCCGTCGAAAATAAGGAGATTGAGCATCTCGGAGGGGCAGGATGTCACCGGAGGGATGAAGTCGAAGCTCGACGCGGCCGCCAAGATTGCGGCAGGGGGGACCAGAGTCTGCTTCGTCTCTGGCTACAGGAGGAACGAGTTCTCGAAAGCGCTGAGGGGCCTCGACTTCTACGGGACGGTGGTAAGGTCCTAGACAAGGGGCGAGGAGCTGGCCAAGGCATGCACGACCTCCAGGAAGAGATGAAGAGGGTCAAGTCAAGAGTCGACGACGTCATACTCTCCCAGTTGCTGCCGAAGTCCAGCGAGGTAAGGGAGGTGGACGTGCTTTACGCCATGATGCGCGACTATCCGTCAAGGCCAGCCAAGGGGATGAGGCCCTTCCTCTGCGTGACCGCCTGCCGGGCCGCGGGCGGGGTGGAGGATGACGCCATTCTCACGGCAGCCTGCATCGAGCTCTTTCAGAACTGGATCCTCATCCACGACGACATCGAAGACGGTTCTGAGTTGAGGCGCGGCGCGCCCGTCCTCCACAAGAAGTACTCTGAGGCGCTGGCTCTGAACGCAGGGGACGCCCTCCACGCCAGAACCTGGGAGGCGCTGCTCCGGAATAGGCAAAGGCTCGGCTTGGAAAGGACGTTCGCCGTGATGCAGGAATTCTCGAAGATGGTCAACGAGACTACCGAGGGACAGCACATGGAACTGGGATGGGTCGCAGCCAAGCGGTGGGATCTGGGGGTCAGGGACTACTACGAGATGTGCACCAAGAAGACCTCATGGTACACCGTGGCAAGCCCCTGTCGCCTTGGCGCCATAGTCGCAGGGGCGGGGACAAGTACGCTCGAAGAGCTGAGAGAATTCGGAACGCGGCTCGGGATTGCCTTCCAGATTCAGGACGACACACTGAACCTGGTGGGGGACCAGACAAAATACGGAAAGGCCAAGTCCGACGACATCCTTGAAGGCAAGAGGACGCTCATTCTCTTGCATCTGCTGGAGAGCGCGGCTCAGAGCGAGCGAGACAGGGTCACCGCCATAATGAACAAGAGCCGGGAGACGAAGTCCAAGGCCGACGTCGATTACGTGCTGTCGATGATTGACAAGTATGACGCCGTCGGGTTCGCCAGGAAGAGGGCGATCGAGCTCATGAAGGAGGCGCTCGCCACGCTGAAAGGGATACAGTGGAGCGGGGACAGAGAAGCGGCGGACCTGCTGGCTTCGTTCACGAGATTTGCAGTAGAGAGAGAATGGTAGACGATTCGCTAGGGGAAGATGTCCTGGCGGCCATGGAAAGGGCCGCCCTCGTGAACGCCACCAAGCATGGCGGGAAAGCGGAGGTCGGCGCCGTGATGGGACGAGTCCTAGCTGAGCTCCCAGACCTCAGGTCCAGCCCGGGACGCGTCGCCGATGAAGCTGGGACCGTCGTGAAGCGAGTGAACTCCCTCTCTCCCCAGGAGCAGCGGCGACTTCTCGAGGAGAAGTATCCGGGGACTGAACCGCCCGCCGAGAGGGAAGGGAGGGTCGGCCTTCCGCCACTTCCAAACGCCGTGAAGGGGAAGACAGCCTTTCGGCTCCCCCCTGAACCTTCGGGGTACATGACCGTGGGACATGCCATGGCTTTCACAATCAACTTCCTGTACAAGGAGCAGTACGACGGCTCGCTTTGGCTTCGGTTCGAGGACACTAACCCTAGGAAGGTACTCCCCCGTTACTACGAGAGCTTCAGGCGCGGGATAGAGTGGCTCATGATAGAGTGCGACCAAGAGAAGAACGTCTCCGATGACATGGAGTTGATTTACGAGAGCGGGAGGAAGCTCCTTGAGCAGGGGGACGCCTATGCCTGTTCGTGCGATGAAGCGAAGGTGAAGCGCCTGAGGTTCGAAGGGACTCCCTGCGAGCACAGAGCGAACACCGTCGAAGTCAACATCCGGGTCTGGGAGGAGCTGCTCGCTAAGAAGCACGGGGAAGGGGCGTATGTCGTCCGGTTCAAGGGAGACATGAAAAGTCCCAACTACTCGCTTCGGGACACCAACCTCTTCAGGATAATCAATTACCCTCACCCGCTGACGGGGACGAAATACTCGCTTTGGCCGACTTACGACCTGGCCAATGCGGTCGAAGACGAAGAGTGCGGGATAACCCACGTCCTTAGGAGCTCCGAGTTCAGGAACGAGCTGCAGCAACTCATCAGGGAGGCTCTGAAGTTCAGGCGCCTCGAGGTCATCCAGTTCTCCAGGTTCAACTTCAAGGGGACACCTGTGGCCAAGAGGCTTCTCAGGCCCCTCGTCGAGAAGAACCTTGTCGCCGGCTGGGACGACCCGCGGATGCCCACTGTTGAGGGGCTCAGACGGAGGGGTATCCTCCCGGAGGCGATTCGAGACTTCACCGTTCAAGTGGGCTACACCAAAACTGAGCACGAATACGACTGGAGCATCTTGCTTTCAATCAACAGGAAGCTCCTCGACCCAAACTCGAGACGCATTTTCTTCGTTCCTGACCCCGTGTCGCTGAAGGTCGAAGGCGCGCCCAGTAGGAAGGTGGAGATACCTTTCCACCCTCAGAGAGACCTCGGGAGTCGCACAATCGACACTTCAGGGCAGTTCTATGTCTCCCACGCAGACATCAAAGGCATGAAGAAGGGGACGTCTTTCCGCCTCATGGACCTTTACAACGTCGAACTCTCCTCCGCGGGGGAAAGCCCCTCAGCCAAGTATGCAGGCGACGAGCTCATCCCTGCCTCTAGGAAGGTCCAGTGGGTGACGCCGTCCCACCAAGCTGTGACGGTGGTCCTGCCGGGGGCGCTCTTCCTTGAGGAAGGTGTCTTCAATAGAAAGAGCTTGACGGAAGTGAAGGGGTTCGCGGAGGACTCGGCGTCATCCCTGAAGGTAGGTGACATCGTCCAGTTTCCTCGGTTTGGCTTCTGCCGGCTCGACGCCCCCGGCAGGTTCATCCTAAGCGGTTAGCCACGATTTTCTTGTTCGATTCCCTAACCGTTTATATGCCTGCCCAAACGGGCTGGCTTGGGAGATTCGCAGGATGACCCCAGGCCAGAAGCCGTACTACATCAAGTTCGAAACGCCGAAGGAAGTTTCTGAGGCAGCCTATGAAGTGTTGAGGCAGGCGTCCCGCACCGGCAAGGTGCGAAAGGGGACGAACGAATCGACGAAGGCCATAGAGCGCGGCATGGCCAAACTCGTAGTTATCGCTGAAGACGTGACCCCGCCCGAGGTTGTCGCCCATTTGCCAATCCTCTGCGAGGAAAGGAAAATTCCGTACGTCTTCGTTCCTTCGAAGGACCAGATCGGTCCTGCCATAGGCATCGACGTCTCTACCGCCTCTGCCGCGGTGCTTGATGCGGGCGAAGGCTCCCAGATTCTGGAGCAGGTCACCCAAGAGCTGGCGAGGCTGAAGAAGACCACATGAGCAGCAAGAGGGAAGCAGAGACCCTAACCCCGGCAGAGATAGTTCAGATCGTCGGGAGGACGGGGGTCGCCGGGGAGATTACGCAAGTCCGCGTGAAGATACTCGAGGGAAAGGAGAAGGGGAGGATTCTGACGAGAAACGTCAAGGGTCCGATCAGGCTTGCGGACGTGTTGGTGCTTCGAGAAACAGAGCGCGAGGCTCGGAAGTTAAAGGCAATTTGGTTGATTGCGCTTAGCCTCGGACTTGCGCTGACAATCCAGCTTATATCTACGCTGTTCTAGGCAGGAGAGCCCTAATCCGGGCTCTTCCGAACCCAATGCTGAACTGCTTCGAAGGCCCGAGTCGGACCGAATCTTCCGAGGACCAAGTCAGATAGCTCTGGAACTGACGCCCCTTAGGAGTCCTGCATGACGAGATTTCTCATATCACCTCTGCTGATGTGTTCGGCATTGTCAAGCTTATCGAAGCGTGAGTGGCTCGTCGACGCTACCGAGCTACGTGATAACGACATCATTCGCAGCCAAGAGCCGACGTTCCACAACTTCATTCGTGACCTGGATGCGAACTGATTTGAGAGGGGAGATCCTCGCAAGAGGCCCCCCATTGCCCCGTTTACATCGGTTTGAATGATCCAGCAAGTCAAGTCCGGCGCCGTGTTTATATTCCGAGTCCCAATGGCCAAGAAAGAAAGGGGTGCGGTAGTCTGAGATGTACGTTCCAAAGAAATGTGCCTTCTGTGGCAGAGAAGTCAGACTCGGGTCAGGCATCCTGTTCGTAAAAAACGACGGCTCGACGCGGTCCTACTGTTCTTCAAAATGCAAGACCAACGAGCTGAAACTTGGCCGCGACCCGCGGAAGCTTAAATGGGCACGGAGGGCCAAGCGGCAATGAGCTCCCCCTCTGAGGAGACGCTGATCGTAGTGAAGCCAGACGCTGTCCGCAGGGGGCTGGTTGGGGAGATCCTTGGTAGATTCGAAAGGAAAGGTTTCGTGGTTAAAAGGCTCCAGATGCTTACGATGTCGAGACCTCAAGCCGAGGAGTTCTACAGCGTGCACAAGGACAAGCCGTTCTTCGGGGAGCTAGTGAATTTCATAACGTCGGGACCAGTGGTTGGCGTGGTCCTCTCCGGCAGGGACGCTGTGGCTACGGTCAGGCGAATGGTTGGCTCGACCAAGAGCTGGGAGGCGGCCTCGGGGACCATCAGGGGAGACTTCGGCCTTGGGCTGACCGACAACACCATACATGCTTCGGACTCGCCCGAGAGCTTTGCAAAGGAGCAGGCTGCATTCTTCGGCAAGCCGAGAGGGTGAAGGCACCATAAGGGGCTGCATGGAGAATGTCAGAACAGAAACGTCGGCTGAGGCAACCGGTCGTAGTCATCCTCGGGCATGTTGACAGCGGGAAAACAAGTCTAGCAGACGCTCTGAGGGGGACCGGCGTCCAGGCCCGCGAAGTCGGAGGAATCACCCAGGAGATAGGCGCCAGCTTCTTCCCAATGGACACCTTGAAGCAGATATGCGGGCCATTGCTGGACAAGGCAGGGGGGGAACTTCAGGTCCCCGGCCTGTTGATGATAGACACACCAGGCCACGCCATCTTCTCCAACCTCCGTCTCAGAGGAGGGTCAGCCGCCGATATCGCCATACTCGTGGTTGACGTGCTGAAGGGTCTGGAGAACCAGACCCTCGAGAGTATCGACATCCTCAAGCAAAGGCACGTTCCCTTTCTCATAGCCCTGAACAAGATAGACATGATTGCAGGCTGGAAGAAGGGGAGCCAGGGGCAGCTGCAGCAAATCATGAAGGAACAGCCGCCGGCCTGGAACGACGAGCTGGAAGAGCGCCTCTACAACGTGGTCGGCGGTTTGTCACGACTTGGCTTTCAATCGGATGCCTACTATAGAGTCAAGGATTTCAGGCAGCAGGTTTCCATCGTGCCCGTATCGGCCCGGGCCCGGGCTGGTATCCCGGAGATGCTGGCCATGTTGATCGGTCTCGCCCAGCAGTTCCTCAAGGGAAGGCTCGAGGGCCACGACACGGCCGGGAAACCCGCCCGAGGCATCATCCTGGAGATGCAGGAGGAGGTGGGCATAGGGGAGACGGCCAACATGATTCTGACCGAGGGGACCCTCAGGGTCGGCGACGCCATAGGACTTGTGAGGCGAGACGGTGCCTTCAAGTCGAAGGTGAAGGCACTATTCATGCCGAAGCCACTCGACGAGATGCGCGACCCACGGGACAGGTTCACCGCGGTCGACCAGGTCTATGCCGCCGCGGGCGTGAAGCTCGTCTCACCCGACTTGGCAGGAGTCGTTCCGGGCACGTCCGTCGCTTCGTTCAAGACGGAGAAGCAGTTCGAGGAGCTGAAGACGGAGATGGAGAAGGAGCTTTCCAACGTCGTCGTGAAGACAGACAACATGGGTGTCATAGTCAAGGCAGAGAGCATAGGCGGGCTAGAGGCCCTTCTCCGGATGCTGGAAGAGAGGGGGGTCCCCGTCAGGCAGGCAGACATAGGCGACATCTCGAAGAACGACATAGTCGACGCCCAGGTTGTCGGAGAGCACGACCCCTACCTGGGGGCCATTCTGGGTTTCGACACCAAGGTACTCCCCGAAGCCAAGGACTACGTGGGGACCAGCCCCATATTCGTGTCCGCCATAATCTACGAGGTGATTGACAACTACGTCAACTGGGCGGCAGCCAAGAGGGAGGCCGACGAAAAGGCTGCACTCTCCAGCCTGACGAGGCCGTGCAAGCTGAAGGTGGTCCCCGGCACCTTCTTCAGGCACAATGACCCAGCAGTCTTCGGCGTCGAGATACTCGCGGGGAGGCTGAAGCCGAAGGTCAGGCTGATGTCTCTACAGGGGGTAGAGCTCGGCACCGTCGAGCAGCTGCAGGACCAGGGGAAGGCCCTCGCCGAGGCCAGGGAAGGGGACAAGGTAGCAATCTCTGTTGACGGCCCCACCCTCGGACGTCAAATCAAGGAGAACGACACAATCTACACGATGCCAAGGAGCCACGAGGCAAAGGCGCTGCGCACGAAGCTGGCGGCCTCACTGACCGAGCAGGAGCACGCGGTCCTCGACGAAATAATCAAGATAAAGTCGGTCTCTGACCCGCTCTTTGGCTTCTAGGTTTATTTACCCGCCGGATTCGGAGCGCCTGAATGGTCAGCTTCAAGCTAGTACTCTCGGACCCGGCGACGGGGAGGTCAGAGGCGCAGGAAGTGAAGGACGCCAGCGCCCAGCAGCTCATCGGGAGGAAGATAGGCGACGTCCTCGACGGGACCTCGATTGGGCTGACAGGCAAGATAATGATTACCGGGGGGAGCGACAGGGCGGGCTTCCCCATGCGCGGCGACACCCTGGGTGGAGGGAAGAACTACATCCTTCTGACGAAGGGGGTTGGTTACAAGACTAGGGAGGAAGGGGCAAAGAAACGCAAGCTGGTGAGAGGAAACACGATTACCGAGGAGACCTACCAGGTCAACGCCAAGCGCGTGAAAGAGCCTGCGACGGGTAGCTAGAATCTCCAATTCCCTCTGGCTTTCCGGCAATCATGCGGACAATCCGCCTGAAAAGTAGAAATATCTAACACCCAGGAGAAGGCAGACAAGCGCGTTGGCCAGACTAGACGACCTCGACATGAAGATACTCTCGTCCCTATACTCGGACGCCTCGGTGTCAGTTCCAACACTGAGCAAGCAGCTAGGCGTGAACCTATCTGTGATGTACAGCAGAATCAAGCGGCTCCAGAAGCGGGGTGTCATCGAAAGGTTCACCGTGCAGGTAAACGAGGACCGCCTCGGTATGCGGGCAGGAGCACTCGCAGGACTCAACATAGACCCTAAGCAGAGGGAAACGGTGCTGAAGGAGATCGAGAAGATTGAAGGAGTGCGCCTGATTCGCGAAGTGACCGGGAGGTTCGACATAATCGCCAACCTGAAGGGCCAGTCTCTCGACGAACTGCACAGGGCTGTTTACGATGTGATAGGCAGGATTCCCGGGGTGATGCACACCGAGATATTCATGGAAGTGTCCCGGCGTAATCCTCCGGTGAACTTCAGGTTAGTAGAGTAACCGTCGAATTGATAAGCACGGGACGTCGGTCGCGAGATTGTTGGATCCGCTGATTCTCCTCGACCAAGCTGTCGCGCAGGAGAAGGTGCCCCGGGCCATGGCGAAGAAAGTGAGGACGAGGATGAAGTATCTGCAGGGGGCGATTCTGAGGGTAGAGAGGGCCAGCGGAATCCGTTATCCCCCCTACTACATTGAGCCAGTCCTCCCCGTGTCCAAGACAGGGGGCGAATACGGCCAGATGGGGGTGCTCTTCGCGAGGGTCATCCCTGTCACAACGGCGGGGAGCATCGTAATCCTGGTGCAGTTCACAGCCGCGTTGGTGGCATTTGGGACGAAGGGGACACTGGAGGCTGTCGCCGCCCACGAGTTCACCCACTACGTGGACCTCGTGAGGAAGCTCAGCACCACCGATGTTACGAGCGACGAGCTGTCGACCACGCTCTTCGAAGCATCCTTTGCAGACGCCGAGCGGACCGTGCCGCCGAAGCTCCTGTTTTCGGAAAAGACGTTGATATCGCTCGTGAGCCGGAAATTCAAGAACGTCCTCTCCGACCCCGCACTCAACAAGAAGGTGGGGGACGAATGGATTGCGAAGAACCTTCCGATTCACTGGGTCGGCCCCGAGGAGAACACCGTGAAGCTCCCCATGGGCCTTGTGGCAGCGACACGATTCGACCCCGCGGTGATTTCGAAGGTCGCGGAGTTGAAGAAGGCGCGCTCTTGAGACTCTCGGACGACGAGCGAACTAGCCTCACTTCCGTCGCCTCCTCCCTGGTGGACCCTTCCAAGATTACCGCCGTCTGCGCCTACGGTTCCAAGGTGGCGGGGTACGCACGCAAGGATTCAGACTACGACCTCATCATTGTGCTGAAGCGGTTCGGCGAGGGAGTGAGGTACAAGTACGTCGACGCTCCAGTCGCCGCATCGGCCCTAATCGTCGACGAGGACATGCTCAGACAAGACGCCCTGTCCTCTCACCTGGGGGAGTTTGTCGTTGGACGGCTGCTGAACGTGTACGAGCCCATACAAAACGCCGACCTCTTCCGACGAGTCGAACTTGAATACAAGAAGAGGGTCTTAGTTGAGGCGCTCCTGGAGCTCTCTTCGGACTACGGGGATTTCGGGAGGCACCTCGTCGTCCCCTACGAGTATTTTCTCTTTGACAAGCTCCACACCCGAGCGGCCATCTACCCTCCCGCGCTTTACAGCTACGTGCACACATACACGTGCCCCCTGGGCGAAGAAAACAAGGCGATCTCCATCGGCGGGTTTGTGTCAGCGGCGGATTCCCTCCAGTCAAGAGGGCTCCTCCTGGCGGTGCAAGGCGGCGTGAAGATGAGTCCCGAGAAGCTGAAGGCTGATGCCTTCACACGCGTGCAGTCCATGTTCTCGGTGACCGCAAGAGGGGTGACACAGTACGCGATTCACGGATACGCAGGCAGAGTAGGTCCGTCGGTCTTCAGCAGGGAGGCGCTCTCGAAGCTTAGAAGGATGAGGGAAAACCCGCCTCCCTTCGCCCCTCTGGAGAGACCGCGGTCGCTGCTGCGACTTGAGGAGGGGGCAGTCATCCCCGACGCTTCGCTGCTCGTTGAGGAGTTGGCGCGCCTCCTGGGGTTCGAGAGATACTCGACAAAGGAGAAGGACATAGGTGAACCGTACTCCACCACCAGGGTACTTACTTTCTGGGACTCCGCAAGGGAGAGGTCTGTGGTGGTCAAGAACTACACTGACGTGAGGTCACTGAAGTGGGCCTTGCTCGGGGTGTGGGCGTCCGCAGCTAACAGGTTCAGTACCGCCCCGGTGTCCCGGATGGACCGCGAGTACGGCATGTCCCTCAAGCTTCGAGCCGTGGGAGTGATGGTCCCGCCATTAGTTGCGGTCGCTCCGGCGGAGAGAATCCTTGTGAAGGACTTCGTCAGAGGACCGACCCTCTCAAGCGTGATCAACGCGCTTCTCAAGGGAGCTGCCGACGGGATAGGTCCGGTATCGGCCTATGGGGAGGTGATGTCGAAGGTCCACTCCTGCGGGATAGCGCTTGGGGACGCCAAGCCGAGCAACGTGGTCGTCTCCGACAAGGGACTCTATCTCACGGACCTGGAAC
>Ga0187778_10001529_pt1 | contig 15948 bp, 18 predicted proteins | sample 1015_Q2_SP5_20_M_FD_132418 | JGI IMG/M metagenome (GOLD analysis project Ga0187778, IMG submission 132418) | Tropical peat soil microbial communities from peatlands in Department of Meta, Colombia - 1015_Q2_SP5_20_MG | ecosystem: Environmental > Terrestrial > Soil > Wetlands > Peat | place...
CGCGCGCGCCGCGCGCGCCAGACCATCGAAGCGCAGCGGCACCACCTCCAGCCCGGCCGCCTGCGCGGTCGCGGCCAGCAGGCTCTCGGGGCGGCAACCCACGAGCACCCGGTGCCCCGCCGCCCGCTGCGCGGCGGCCAGCGCCGCGATCGAGACGGTCGAGCCCGCGCCGTCGCCTTGGTGCGTCAGGTGCAGGATGGTGAGCGAGTCCGCCCCGGCGGCGCCCCGCCGGGGATCGGCGCCGGCGGCGCGATCAGTCCACGAGGGCCGGACGGGACTCCCCACCGAACTGCAGGGTGTGAAGCCGGCGGTAGACCCCGCCGGCGGCGAGCAGCTCCTCGTGGCGCCCGCGCTCGACGATCCGGCCGTGGTCGAGCACCAGGATCTGGGTGGCGTGCTGGACCGTGGACAGGCGGTGCGCGATGACGAACACCGTGCGTCCCTCCAGCAGCCGGTCGATCGCCTCCTGCACCAGGTGCTCCGCCTCGGAGTCCAGCGCGCTGGTGGCCTCGTCGAGGATCAGGATCGGCGGGTCCCGGAGCAGGGCGCGCGCGATCGCGATCCGCTGGCGCTCGCCGCCCGAGAGCCGGGTGCCGCGCTCGCCGAGCATCGTGTCGTAGCCCTGCGGCAGCGCGGCGATGAAGCCGTGGGCGTTCGCGGCGCGTGCGGCGGCCTCGATGGCCGCCGCGTCGAACCGGTCCAGCGACCCGTAGGCGATGTTCGCCTTCACGGTGTCGTTGAACAGCACCGTCTCCTGGCTCACGATCCCCATCAGGCTGCGGAGCGAGGGGAGCGTGATCTCGCGCAGGTCGCGCCCGTCCATCGTGACGGCGCCGCGGGTGGGCTCGTAGAAGCGGGGCAGCAGATCGACCAGCGTGCTCTTCCCGGCCCCGCTCGCGCCGACGATGGCGACGACGTCGCCCTTGCGCGCCTCCAGCGAGACGTCCTCCAGCACCCGCACCTGGCCGTCGTAGCTGAACGACACGCCGCGGAAGACGATCGCCTCGTCGAACGAGCGGACCTCGACGCGGCCCGAGGCCAGGGCCTCGGTCGGCGGCTCGTCCAGCACCTGGAGCACCCGTTCGCCGGAGGCGAGGGCGTTCTGGTACTGGGCCGGCCAGTTGGACAGGAACTTGAGCGGCACCAGCAGCCGCAGCGCGACGAACAGGAACATGATGAAGCTCTCGGGGTGCATCGAGGCCGCCGGTCCCGTGGCCATCCGGGCCCCGACCCACAGCAGCACCACCGTCACCAGCGCGCCGAACGTCTCGCTGATCGGGCCGCCGAGCGTGGCGAGCCGCTGCATCTTGATCACGCCGCGCGCGTAGCGGTTGGCGGCGTCGAAGAACCGCCGCCGCTCGTACGGCTCGGCGGCGTACGACTTCACCAGCCGGACGCCGGCGACCGTCTCCTGCATCAGCGCGGTGAGGTCGCCGCGGTCGTCGAGGGTCCGCAGGTAGCCGCGGTGCAGCCGCCGCACCAGCGGGCGCAGCCCGAGGATCAGGACCGGCGCCAGCACCAGCGAGAGGATGGTCAGCTGCCACGACAGCGCGATCAGCATCACCACGTACACCACCAGCGTCGCCACCGACTGCACGCAGTTCAGCGCCTCGTTGCCCACGATCGGCTTGACGGCCTCGGCGTCGGCCAGCATGCGGCTCAGCAGCTGCCCGCCCCGGGTCTGCTGGTAATAGACCAGGCCCATCCCCTGGAGGTGCGCGTACAGCCGCATCCGCATGTCCCGCACCACCTTCTCCTGCACGCTGGCCACGGTGACGCGGGAGAAGTAGACCAGCAGGTTCTTCGCGACCATGGCGACCAGGATCACCAGGATCACGTTGCGCAGTGCGGCGCCGATGTCGCCGCTCGGCAGCAGCGGCCCCACGATTCCGTGCAGGACCTGCTCCACCAGGTTCGCGCCCTCGGGCGGCAGCAGCGACGAGGAGCCGAACACGGCCCGCAGGAACGGGATGACCAGGGCGAAGGTGAAGCCGTCGAACAGCGTCCCGATGACCGTCGCGACCAGCGCGGCCACGACCAGCGCCAGGTACGGCCGGACGAACCGGAACAGCTCCGGGTAGCGTCCCACGCTAGCGGCCGGACCTCGGCTGCAGCAGCGCGACCGGCAGGATCATCTCCTCCGGCGAGGCGCCCCCGTGGAGGAACGCGCCGCGGTAGCGCGCCTGGTACTCGCGCAGCTTGGTCGGGTACACGAAGAAGCGGTCCTCGGTGGCGATGACGCAGCGCACGCCGAGACCGCGCGCGGGCAGGCCGTAGGTCAGCGGGTCCTCGACGGTGATGGCCGACGCCGGGTCCTCGGGGCGCAGGTCCTCGCCGAACTTGAAGCGCAGGTTGTTGGTGGCGTCACGCTTGGCGTACACCGTGGCCGGGCTGAGGCAGTGGATCGAGCCGTGGTCGGTGGTGAGCACCACGGGCACCCGCCGCCGCTCCGCCTCGACCAGCGCGGCCTTGAGCGGCGAGCGCTCGAACCAGGCGCAGGTCAGGGCCCGGAGCGCCGCCGCGTCGCGCGCCACCTCGTAGAGAATGGCGTTCTCGGAGCGGCCGTGGGTCAGCTGGTCCACGAAGTTGAACACCATCGCGGTGACGCCGTCCTGCGCGAGCATCGCCGGCAGGCGCCGCTGCACGTCCTCGCCCTCGCTGGTGCCGAACAGCTTCTCGTAGCGGCACGGCACCGGCCGGCCGGTCACCCGCTCGAGCTGGCGGGCCAGCAGGTCGTGCTCGTGCGCGTTGAGGCTGTCCTCCTCGTGCTCGGTCCACCACGCCGGGTGCTGGGCCGCGATGTCCCGCGGCAGCAGTCCCGCGAAGATCGCGTTGCGGCTGTACGGCGTCGCGCTCGGGAGGATGCTGAAGTAGTGGCTGGTCTCGACGTCGAACAGCGGCGTCACCTGCGGCAGCAGCGCCTCCCACTGGTCGAGCCGCAGACAGTCGACGACGACGAACAGCACCCGGCCGTGCTCGCGCAGCACCGGCAGGACCATCTCCTCGACCACGTCGGGCGAGAGGGCGGGCCGGTCCGCGTCCGGCTGCGCGATCCAGCGCGGGTAGTTCCGCACGATGAAGGACGCGAAGTCGCGCCGCAGCCCGCCCATCAGCGCCTGCAGCGCCTGGGCGAGGCCCGGCTCCGCCGCCTCCGCCAGCTTGAGGTCCCACTGCATCAGCTCCCGCCACACGTCGATCCACTCCCGCCAGCCGAGCGCGGTGCCACGGCGCGCCTCCAGCTCGCGGAACCGGGTCACGAACTCGCGCGACAGGTGCTGCTGGCGGATCCGGTCGCCCTCGAGCAGACGGGTCACGACCGAGAGGATCTGGCGCGGGTGCAGGGGTTTGACGAGGTAGTCGTCCACCGCCATGCCGATCGCCTCGCGGAGCACCGCGGGGTCCTCGGACTTCGTCACCATCACGACCGGCACCGCCGGATCGAGCTCCCGGATGGCGTGGAACAGCTCGAGTCCGCGGCGCCCCGGCATCTGCTCGTCCACCAGCACCAGGCCGTACGCCTGGCGGCGCAGCAGCTCGAGCGCGTCGTCGCCGTGGGTGGCGGCTGCGACCTCGTATCCCTGGTCGGCGAGGAACCGGCGGTGCGACTCGAGGCCCTCGATCTCGTCGTCCACCCACAGAATGCTCTTGGGGCGCGAGGCCATCGGGGCAACCTAGCCGCTCCCCGGGTCCGGCGCTACATTGCGCGCGACCACCTCCCGCCGCCGCGCCATGAGCCATCCCGCCCTCGCCGCGACCGACGACGCTTTCGCCAGGGCCCTCGCCGACACCGTGCGCGGGCCGCAGCGCGACGGCGTGTTCGCCCTGTGGCTGGTGGTGCGCGCCGCGCTGGCGGCCGCGCCGCCCGCGCCCCCGCCCGCCCGGCACGCGGACCGGCTCCGCGCCGTGGCCGCGCGGATCCGGAGCCTCAACGCCCCCGCCCCGCTGCGCCGCTCGCTGGTCGCGGCCATCGCCGACCTCGGCGCGCCGCGCGCGCCCGCGGCCGCGACGGTCCTCGCGGCGCTGGCGTCCCCCGCCGCCGAGTGCCTGGGACGCCCCGCCGCCGACGCCGTCCAGGCCGCCGCCCGCGCGGCCCGCGTGGCGGCCCGGTGAAGACCCCGCCCGACATCCCGCGGCGCTCCAACCCGGTGACCGACGTGGTCGGCCGGGTGGACGCGCGCCTCGGCGGCGCGCCCAGCGGCGACACGGTCGCGACCGGCTTCCCGAGCGTCGACCGGATCCTCGGCGGCGGCCTGCGCCAGGGCGATCTGGTCGTGCTCGGCGGCGACGTCGGCGTCGGCAAGTCGTCGTTCGCGCTGGCGATCGCGCTGCGGATCGCCGAGCGCGGCGAGACCGCCGCCGTGGTGTCCGGCGAGATGGACGAGGACCGGCTGTGGGAGCGCGCGCTCGCCATCGAGGCGCGGACCCGGCTCGACGACATCCGCCGCGGCAACCTCTCCGACGAGGCCCGCGCGGCGCTCGGCGCCGCCGCCGTGCGGCTGCGGAACCGGCCGCTCGTCTACCGCCCCATGGCGGCCCGAAGCTTCGACGAGGTGGCCGACCGGATCCGAGCGCTGCACACGCCGTTCGCCGCCGTCGACTACCTGCAGCTCATCCCGCCCGCCCGCGCCGACGTCGAGCGCGCCGAGCAGGACGCCACCGCCGTGCGCCTCCTCAAGGAGATCGCGCTCGACGCCAACGTCGCGCTGCTGCTCGTGGCGCAGCTACCGCGCCTGAACCCGAAGCGCCGCGACCCGCGCCCCGCGCTCGACGACTTCGGCGCGCTCGGCGCCGTGAAGTACCACGCCGACGTGGTGCTCGGCCTCTACCGCGAGGAGATGTACCAGCTGACGCGGGGCGTGGAGGGCGCGACCGAGCTGATCGTGGCGAAGAACCGCCACGGCCCGACCGGCTTCGTGGACCTCTACTTCTACCGGGAGTGGATGCGCTTTGAGGACATGCTCGAGCCGGACCGCTAGTAGCGCGCCGGCGGACGCGACCCTGGCGTCTGCCCCCCGCCCGCGGCCGTGTAGGACACCCGGCTCTGGGGTCCCTGGGCCTCGATCTGGATCCACATCGGAAGGCGGCCCCGCACCAGGTACAGGCTGACGTGCAGCGTGTCCGACAGGTCGCTCACGATCTGCCAGCCCATCGGCGGCAGCCGGTGCCGGTAGAACCGTGCCACCGAGTCGAGCGGCGCGGGCGCGAGCAGCACCACGTGCTGCGCCTCCGGCGTTCCGGTGGTGTCTTCCAGGATCGACTGCGCGAGATAGGGAACGTCGAACAGGTAGTTCGGCCGCTCAGCCACGGCCTTCGGCTTCGGCTTGCCGCAGGCCGCGACGGCGGCCGCCAGGATCACGGCGACGAGAAGTCCCGCGCGCATCGCGGGGAAGTATCGGAGCCGCCGACGGCGCGGTCAAGGCGTCGTTGCTGCGGATTTGGCCGCGGACTACATTAGCCGTATCCGCGGAGGCGCCCAGTGGCCGGCCACAATGTATGGAAGAAGATCAAGCGCAAGAAGGCGGTAACCGACGCCCGGCGCGGCGCCCAATTCACCAAGCTGATCAAGGAGATCACCGTCGCCGCGCGCCAGGGCGGCGGCGATCCCGCGGGCAACGCGCGGCTGCGGACCGCCATCGACGCGGCGCGCACGGCCAACATGCCCTCCGACAACATCGACCGCGCCATCAAGAAGGGCACCGGCCAGCTCGAGGGCGTGCACTACGAGGAAGTGACCTACGAGGGCTACGGCCCGGGCGGCGCGGCGATCTTCATCGAGGTCACGACCGACAACGCCAAGCGCACCGTCGCCGACATCCGGCATCTGTTCACCCGCTTCGACGGAAAGCTCGGCACCACCGGCTCGGTCGCCCACCTGTTCGAGAAGCGCGGGGAGTTCTACGTGCCGTCCGCCAAGTACGACGAGGACGCGACCATCGAGGCCGCGCTCGAGGCCGGCGCGCTCGACGTGGTGAAGGAAGGCGAGCACTTCCTGGTCACCACCCAGCCCCACGACTTCCACGCCGTCCAGGAGGCGCTCCGCAAGCACGGGATCGCGTGGGACTCGGCGGAGATCGCGATGGTCCCGCGGTCCACGGTGCGCGTCGAGGGGCGGGACGCCGAGAAGCTGGTCAAGCTCATGGGGGAACTGGAAGAGCACGACGACGTGGCCCGGGTGTCCTCCAACTTCGACGTCGACCTCGAGGCGCTGGCCGAAGTGTGATCGTGCTCGGGTTGGACCCGGGTGCCTCCGCCACGGGATACGGCGTGGTCGAGCTCGCGGCGCCCGGGGCGACCCGCCTGGTCGAGTGCGGGGTCGTCCGCACCGTCGCCTCCTCTCCGCTCGAGCAGCGCCTGTCGCAGATCTTCGACGCGGTCTCCGAGATCATCGCCCGCCACCGGCCCGACGCCATCGCGGTCGAGAGCGTGTTCGTCGCGAAGAACCCGCGCTCCGCGCTGGTGCTGGGGCACGCGCGCGGCGCCGCGCTCCTGGCGGCGGCGAAGGCCGCGGTGCCCGTGCGCGAGTACGCCCCGGCCATGGTGAAGAAGACGGTGGTCGGCGCCGGGGCCGCGACCAAGCTCCAGGTGCAGGCGATGACGGCGCGCCGGCTCCGCCTCCGGACCCCGCCGACGCCGGACGACGCCGCCGACGGCGTGGCCGTGGCCCTGACCCATTGCATGCGGGGCGCGCGGAGCTTCCGGCGCGCGGCCTCGCTCGCGCCGGGTCGGGATCCGGCGGGCGGCGCGAGGGCCGCACCGAAGCCAACAGGGCGCCGGTCCGGCGCGCTGGTCGAGTGATCGCCCTCCTCGCCGGCACCCTCGCCGTCAAGGAGGCCGACCGGGTGGTGGTGCGCACGACCGCCGGCGTCGGCTACGAGTGCTTCGTCCCCACCCGGGTCCTGGCCGAGCTGCCCAACCCCGGCCAGCCGGTCGAGCTGCACACGTCGCTCGTGGTGCGCGAGGACGGCCAGTCGCTCTACGGCTTCACCACCGCGGAGGAGCGGCGCGTGTTCCAGCGCCTGCTCCAGGCGAGCGGCATCGGCCCGCGGCTGGCCCTGGCCATGCTGTCCCAGTACTCGAGCGAGCGGCTGGTCCGCAGCATCCGCGAGCGGGACGTCGCCACCCTGGTCGCGGTGCCCGGCGTCGGCAAGAAGACCGCCGAGCGGTTGATCCTCGAGCTGGCCGACAAGACGGACGACCTGGTCGCCGAGCCGGCCGCGCCCGCGAGCTCCGCCACCGACGCGGCGACCCAGGCCCTGATCCGCCTCGGCTACACCGCGCCCGAGGCGGACGACGCGGTGCGCCGCGCGCTGGCGCAGGACGGCCGCCGCGACACCACCGCGCTGCTCAAGGCCGCGCTCGGCTTCCTCGTCGGCGGCCGGCGATGACCCCCGCGCGCTCGGAGATCACCACGCCCGACGTGCTGCCCGACGAGCGCAGCGCCGAGGCCTCGCTCCGTCCGTCGCGGCTCGACGAGTTCGTCGGCCAGGCGAAGGTGAAGGAGAATCTCCAGATCGCCATCGACGCGGCGCGCGGCCGCGGCGAGCCGCTGGACCACGCGCTGTTCTTCGGCCCACCCGGCCTCGGCAAGACCACGCTCGCGATCCTGCTCGCCAGGGAGATGGGCGTCAGCATCCGCACCTCCTCGGGCCCCGTGCTCGAGCGTCCCGGCGACCTCGTCGGCCTCCTGACCGGGCTCACCCGCGGCGACATCCTGTTCATCGACGAGATCCACCGGATGCGGCCGGCGCTCGAGGAGTTCCTCTATCCCGCGATGGAGGACTGGCGGGTCGACGTCCGGGTGGGCGACGGCCCGCACGCCGAGACGATCCCGATGGCGCTCGAGCCGTTCACGCTCATCGGGGCCACCACGCGCTACGGACTCCTCACCCCGCCGATGCGCGCCCGGTTCGGGATGGTCGAGCGGCTCAACTTCTATCCGCCGGAGGACCTGGCGCTGATCGTGAAGCGCTCGGCGGGCATCCTCGGCGTCGCCACCGACGGCGACGGCGCCGACGAGATCGCCAAGCGCAGCCGGGGCACGCCGCGCGTCGCCAACCGGCTGCTCCGGCGGGTCCGCGACTACGCCGCGGTGCGCGCCGCCGGGCGGGTCGACCGGGAGACGGCCCGCCAGGCGCTGGCCCGGCTCGACGTGGACGAGTTCGGCCTCGACGACATGGACGCGCGGCTCCTCAAGACCATCATCGAGAAGTTCGAGGGCGGCCCGGTGGGCCTGGGCACGCTCGCCGTGGCCGTCGGCGAGGACGCCGGCACGCTCGAGGAGGTCTACGAGCCGTACCTCATCCAGCAGGGCTTCCTCCAGCGCACCCCGCGCGGACGCGTCGCGACGCCCACGGCCTACCGGCATTTCGGCTTCGCCGCGCCGGAGGGGCAGAGCACGCTGTTCGGCCCGTGAGGGCAGCGGTGAGCGGCCGGCGGCGACGCTGAAGACCGCCGACTTCGACTACGAGCTGCCCCCGGAGCTGATCGCCCAAGCCCCGCTGGCCGAGCGCGACGCCAGCCGGCTCCTCGTGCTGGACCGCCGGACCGGCGCGCTGAGCCACCGCCGGTTCGCCGACCTCCCGGACCTCGTGCCCCCCGGTGACGTGGTCGTCGTCAACGACTCCCGCGTGATCCCGGCGCGGCTGCCCGCCCGCCGCAGGGGCGGCGGCGCCGCCGAGGTGCTCCTGGTCTCCCGCGGGTCGGACGGGGCGTGGCGGGCGCTGGTGCGCCCCGGGGCGCGGATCCGCGCCGGCGCCCGTCTCGCCCTCGGCGACGACGACGCGGTCGAGATCCTCGCCAGCCTCCCGGACGGCCAGCGCCGCGTGCGACTGGCGGGCCCGGGCGGCGAGGCGGCGGTCATCGCCCGGCGCGGGCAGGTCCCCCTTCCTCCTTATATCAGGCGCGCACCGGAGGACGCGGACCGGGAGCGGTACCAGACCGTCTACGCGGCCGTGCCGGGCTCCGTGGCGGCCCCGACGGCCGGCCTGCACTTCACACCGGCGACGCTGGAGCGGCTGCAGGCCGGCGGCGTGGACGTCGCCCCGCTGACCCTGCACGTGGGCCCCGGGACCTTCCGGCCGGTGGCCGCCGCCGAGGTCGAGCACCATCGTCTGGACCCCGAGGCGTACGTTCTCCCCGAGCCGACGGCGCGTGCCGTGGCCTCCGCGCGCGGCGCCGGCGGGGCCGTGTGGGCCGTGGGGACCACGGTGACCCGGGTGCTGGAAACCTGCGCCGGCGACGACGGATCGATCGGCGCGGGCGCGGGCTGGACGTCCCTGTTCCTCCGGCCCGGCCATCGGTTCCGGGTGGTGGACCGGCTGCTGACCAATTTCCACTTGCCGCGGTCGACACTCCTGATGCTGGTTTGCGCTTTCGCCGGCCGTGAACGAGTGATGGGAGCCTATGAGGAGGCGATCCGGGAGCGGTACCGGTTCTACAGCTATGGCGACGCCATGGTGATACTGTGACGAGAGAGCAGTGGTGAGGTGAGTTGCGAGACGCCGAGTCAGCCGACCACCTCATTTCTCTCAACTGAACTCCCTGAGGGCGCTTGTTCGAATTCGATCTAGAGGCCGCCGACGGTGCGGCCCGCGCGGGCACCTGGCACCTCCCCCACGGTGAGGTCCGGACCCCGTGCTTCATGCCCGTCGGCACCCAGGGCACCGTGCGCACGCTCTCTCCGGCCGACCTCGAGCGCTGCGGCGCGAGCCTGGTGCTGGCGAACACCTACCATCTCCACGTGCGCCCCGGCGAGGGCGTGGTCGCGTCGCTCGGCGGGCTGCACCGCTTCATGGGCTGGCCGCATCCCCTGCTCACCGATTCCGGCGGGTTCCAGGTCTTCTCGCTGGAGGGCCGGCGCCGGGTGGCGGAGGACGGGGTGGAGTTCCAGAGCCACATCGACGGCGCGCGCCACCACCTCTCGCCGGAACGCGCGGTCGAGATCCAGTGGGCCCTGGGCGCGGACGTGGCGATGGCGTTCGACCACGTCATCCCCGGCCCCAGCGGCCGCGAGGCGGCCGAGGACGCCTCGGCCCGGACGCTGCGCTGGCTGCGGCGGGCCGCCGCGCGGTTCGCCGAGCTCTCGCGCGAGGCCCCGGAGCGCCAGACGCTGGTGCCGATCGTGCAGGGCGGCACCTTCGTCGACCTCCGGCGTGCGGCGCTGGCCGGCGTCCTGGAGGCCGGCCCCTGGCGGGCGGTGGCCGTCGGCGGCCTGTCGGTCGGGGAGTCCAAGGCCCTGATGGACGGGGTGCTCGAGGACCTCGAACCCGTGCTCCAGCCCGCGCTCCCCCGTTATCTTATGGGGGTCGGCTTCCCCGAGGATTTCGTCGCGGCGATCGCGCGGGGGATGGACCTCGCGGACTGCGTGGCGCCGACGCGGATGGGGCGCAACGGCACCGCCTTCACCGACGACGGGCCGGTCAACATCCGCAACGCGCGCCACCGCGAGGACGCCGCGCCCCTCGATCCGGCGTGCGACTGCGAGACCTGCAGGACCTTCTCGCGGGGCTACCTCCGCCACCTGTTCGCCGCCGAAGAGCTGCTGGGGCTGAGGCTGCTGTCGTTGCACAACGTGCGGTTCCTGATCCGGCTCGCCGCGCGCGCCCGGGACGCGATCCTGGCCGGGACCTTCGAAGGGTGGAGCCGCGCGTGGCTCGCCCGCTACAGGAGCAGGGAGCAGGCGTGATCGTTCATCCGGTGTTCGCGATGCTCGCACCGTCCGGCCAGCAGGGCGGCGGCGCGATCTCGGTGTTCGTGCTCCAGATCGTCGCCTTCATCGCGATCTTCTACTTCATCCTGATCCGGCCGCAGCGGCAGCAGCAGAAGCGGCACGAGGAACTGCTCAAGCAGGTCAAGCGCGGCGACGAGGTCGTCACCTCGGGCGGCGTCGTGGGGGAGATCGTGCACGTGAAGGACGACCGGGTCACCGTGAAGAGCGGCGAGGCCAAGCTGGTGATCGAGCGCCGGGCGATCGCGCGGGTCGTGACGCAGACCGCCGACGAGGCTCCCGCGAAGTGAGCCTCCGTCAGCTGCACCTGCTCGGCTCGCCGGTCCTGCGGCAGCGCGCCCACGAGGTCGCGGGCGTGGACGAGGGCGTGCGCGCCCTGATCGCCGACCTGTACGAGACGATGCGGGCGGCGAAGGGCGTCGGGCTGGCGTCGAACCAGATCGGCGTGGCGCGCCGGGTGGCCGTCGTGTCGGTCGAGAACGAGGGCGAGTTCCCGCTGATCAATCCGGTCATCGTCGAGCGCGACGGCAAGCAGGTCGGCGAGGAAGGCTGCCTCTCGATCCCCGACATCTACGCCGACGTCGAGCGGGCCGAGCGGCTGGTGGTGGAGACGCTGGACGAGAGCGGGGCGCGCAAGCGCATCGAGGCGGCGGGGTACCTCGCCCGCGCCATCCAGCACGAGATCGATCACCTGGACGGCATCCTGTTCCTCGACCGGATCGGGCCGCTCAAGCGGCGTCGCCTCCTCGCCGACTGGAAGAAGTCCCGGCGCGGGGCGGACGGTCATCTCAAGGACGTGGTGCCGGAGGGCGCGAGCAGACTGTAGGCTACCGTGCGGGTCCTCTTCTACGGAACGCCCGATTTCGCGGTCCCTTCGCTCAGGGCACTCCTCGGCGAGGGATTCGACGTGGCCGCCGCGGTGACGCGGCCCGACAAGCCCACCGGCCGGCACCGGTCGCAGGCCCGCCCGTCGGCGATCAAGATCGCGGCCGCGGCCGAGGACGTTCCGGTGCTGCAGCCGGAGCGGCCCGGGGCGCCGGAGTTCCTGGAAGCGGCGCGGGGTCTGGCGCCCGACCTCGCCATCGTGGTCGCCTACGGCCACATCCTCCCGCAGGCGCTGCTCGACGTGCCGCGCCTCGGCTCCGTCAACGTGCACGCTTCCCTGCTGCCGGCGCTGCGCGGAGCGGCGCCCATCCAGCGCGCCATCCTCGAGGGCCGCGCGGAGACCGGCATCACGATCATGCGGATGGACGCCGGGATGGACACCGGACCGATCCTGCACCAGGTGGCGACCCCCATCGCGCCGGACGAGACCGGCGGCGAGCTGTCGGCGCGCCTCGCGGAGCTGGGGGCCGAGGCCCTGATCGAGGCGCTGACGCTGATGGAGGAGACCGGCGTCGAGCCGCGGCCCCAGGACCACGCCCGGGCCACGCTCGCGCCGAAGATCTCGCGTGAAGAGGAGCGGCTGGACTGGACCGGTCCCGCGCAGGTGGTGGCGCGGAAGATCCGCGCCTTCGACCCGAGGCCCGGGGCGTGGACGTCGTGCCGCTCGCGCGACCTGAAGCTGTTCGGCGCCGCCGTGGTGCCCGAGAGCGGGGAACCGGGGCTGGTTCTGGCGGCCGGCGACGCGCTGCACGTCGCCTGCGGGACGGACGCCGTCACGGTGACCGAGGTGCAGCCGGCGGGCCGCGCGCGCATGGCGGCGCGGGCGTTCGTGAACGGCCGCGGGGTCGCGGCCGGAGACCGGCTCTCGTGATCGGACCGCTGCCGCGCCTGCACGCCGTCACCGACGATCGCGTGGTCGCCGCCGGCGGCGTGGCCGAGCGTGCGGCGGCGCTGGCCGAGGCGGCCGGCCCCGGGCTGGCCGTCCACGTGAGGACGCGGATCCTGGCCGGCGGCGCGCTGCTCGAGCTCGCGCGCGCGGTCGGCGCGGCGCTCCGCCCGCACGGCAGCTGGCTGGTGGTGAACGGCCGCGCCGACGTGGCGCGGGCCGCCGGCGCCGCGGCCGTCCAGGTCGGACGCGGGGGACTCTCGGTGCGCGAGGTGCGCCGGGCCGCGCCCGGCCTCGCGGTGGGCCGGTCGGTGCACGACGCAGCCGAGGCTCGCGCGGCCCACGCCGACGGGGCCGATTTCCTCCTCGCCGGTCCGCTGTTCGCCACGCCCAGTCACCCGGGCGAGCCGGCGGCCGGGCCGGCCATGCTGCGGGAGGCGGCGACCACCGGGGTCCCGGTGGTCGCGATCGGCGGCCTCGTGCCCGGCAACGCCGCCGCCGCGCTGGAGGCCGGAGCCTGGGGGGTCGCCGCCGTGCGCGCCCTGTGGGACGCGCCCGATCCCGCCGCAGCGGCGCGGGCGTTCCTCTCGGTGCTGCCGGCGCCGGCGACGGTCGCCGTGGTAGTGAACGGCGAATCGCGCACCGTCGCCGCGGGTACAACGTTGCGCGGGCTGCTCGAGCAGCTGGGCCTCGACCCCCGCGCGGTGGTGGTCGAGCACAACCGCCGCATCGTCCGCCGCGACGGGCTGGAGTCCGCACGGCTCTCGGCGGGCGACGCGGTCGAGCTGGTTCACTTCGTGGGCGGCGGATGAGCCGCCCGGTGAGCGTGAGACGATGACGACGACGGTGATGGCGCCCGCGTTCCAGGACACGCCGCTGGTGGTCGGCGGCCGGAGCTTCCGGTCCCGCCTGCTGGTCGGCACCGGCAAGTACAAGGACAACGCGACGATGGTCCGCGCCATCGAGGCCTCGGGCGCCGAGGTTGTGACCGTGGCGGTGCGCCGCATCAGCCTCGACCGGACGAAGGAAGAGGGGATCCTCTACCACCTCGACCCGGCGCGCTTCTTCCTCCTCGCCAACACGGCCGGCTGCTACACGGGCGAGGACGCGGTGCGCTACGCGCGGCTGGCCCGCGAGGCGGGCTTCAACGAGTTCATCAAGCTCGAGGTGATCGGGGACCAGAAGACGCTGCTGCCGGACGTGGCCGGACTGCTCGAGGCGGCGCGCACCCTGGTGAAGGAAGGCTTCAAGGTGATGGCGTACACCAACGAGGACCTGGTGACCGCGCTCCGGCTCGAGGACGCGGGCTGCGCGGCCGTGATGCCGCTCGCCTCGCCGATCGGCTCGGGGCTCGGGCTCCTCAACCCCTACTCGATCCGCACCATCAAGTCCCGGCTGACCGTGCCCGTGATCGTGGACGCCGGGGTGGGCACGGCGTCCGACGCCTGCGTGACGATGGAGCAGGGCGTCGACGGGCTGCTGATGAACACCGCGATCGCCGAGGCGCGCGATCCCGTGGCGATGGCGCATGCGATGCGACTGGCGACGGAGGCCGGCCGCGCCGCGGTCCTGGCAGGGCGGATGCCCCGCCGGGAAGTGGCGGTCCCGTCCAGTCCCGGCACGGGGATGCTCTCGTAGCCACGCTCTTCGCGCGCTGGCGTCCGCCCGCGGCGCCGCCCGGCGCCGCGCCCCCGCCGGGTGCCGCGCCGGGGCCGCCGGGCCGCAGCCGGCCGGGGCTCGCCAAGCGCGTCGGGCTGGTCGCGGGCGGTGTCGCCGTCACCGCGCTCGCCGGCTATCTTGTGGCGGCGCTGCTGATCTTCCCGGCCCCGCTGCTGCCGAGCGAGCGGCGGGTGCCGCGGGTGATCGGTGCGCCGGAGGACGAGGCCCAGCGGGCCCTGCAGCGGCAGGGCTTCCGGCTCGAGGTGGCCGACCGCGTTCCGCACCCGACCTACGCCGCCGGGCTCGTGATCTGGCAGGATCCGTCGCCCGGTGTCGCCGCCCCGCGCGGCTCCACCGTGTCGCTGACGGTGAGCCAGGGCGCGCCGCGGCGCATCGTGCCCGACGTGCGGGGGCTGGACCCGGATCTGGCGCAGCGGCTGCTGGCGGCCGCCAGCTTCGCCGTGGGCCGGGTCGACACCGTGCCGGCCGCGCTGCCCGCGGGACTCGCCTCGGGCACGCGGCCCGCCGGGGGCGACAGCCTGGGCGCGGGCAGCGCCGTGGTGCTCCAGATCTCGAAGGGAGCCAAGTGACCGTTCGCATCGCGCCGAGCATCCTGAGCGCCGACCTCGCACACCTCATGGACGAGGTCGAGCGGGTGCTGGCCGGCGGCGCCGACCAGATCCACGTGGACGTGATGGACGGCCACTTCGTTCCCAACCTGACCTGGGGCGCGCCGATCGTGGCCGCGCTGCGGCGCTTCACCGACGCGCCGCTCGACTGCCACCTGATGGTCGAGCACCCCGAGGCCTACATCGCGCCGTTCGCCGAGGCGGGCGCGACGATCCTGACGATCCACGTGGAGGCCACCGCCCACCTCGAGCGGCACCTCGCCGAGATCCGCCGGCACGGGATGCGCCCCGGCGTCGCCCTCAACCCCGCCACGCCGCTCGGCGCGGTCGAGGAGATCGTGGACGAGCTCGACCTGCTGCTGGTGATGACGGTCAACCCGGGCTTCGGCGGGCAGCAGTTCTGGGATCCGGCGATCGACAAGGTGCGCCGGGCGCGCTCGCTCCTCGCCCAGCGCGAGAGCCGCGCCCTGCTGGAGGTGGACGGCGGCGTCGCCCGCGAGACCATTCCCCACCTCGCGGCGGCCGGCGCCGACACGTTCGTGGCGGGCAACGCGATCTTCACCGTGGCCGACGCCGCGGCCGAGGTGCGGGAGCTGCGGCGCCTCGCGGAGGCCGGCGCCAGCGGGAGGACGGTCACGAAATGAAAGCCCAGTGGATCGCGGTGGCGGTGGTCGTCCTGGTGCTCGGCGCGGGCGTCGTGCTCGGCCTCAAGCTCAAGCCCGAGATCTTCCCGGTCGAGGTCGGGTCGGCCGCACCGACGTTCGTCGCGACCGATCTCGCCACCAACCACCGGGTGACGCTGGCCGACTACAAGGGCCAGGTGGTGCTGCTCAACATCTGGGCGACCTGGTGCGAGCCTTGCAAGGTCGAGATGCCCTCGCTGGAGCAGCTCCAGAAGGACATGGGCCCCCAGGGCCTGAAGATCGTCGCGGTGAGCATCGACGAGGGCGGCCCCGACGTGGTGCGCCAGTACGCGCGCGACCTCGGCCTGACGTTCGCGATCCTCCACGACCAGTCGGGTCGCATCAAGGACATCTACCAGACCACCGGCGTGCCCGAGAGCTTCGTGATCAACCGGGAAGGCCGGATCGAGAAAAAGGTCATCGGCGCCACCGACTGGGACGCCACCGTGAACAAGGACCTCGTGCGCCGCCTGCTGGCGC
>Ga0187778_10001530_pt1 | contig 15939 bp, 15 predicted proteins | sample 1015_Q2_SP5_20_M_FD_132418 | JGI IMG/M metagenome (GOLD analysis project Ga0187778, IMG submission 132418) | Tropical peat soil microbial communities from peatlands in Department of Meta, Colombia - 1015_Q2_SP5_20_MG | ecosystem: Environmental > Terrestrial > Soil > Wetlands > Peat | place...
GGTCCTAGAAGCTATTCGAAGAACCGGCGGCGTAGCCGAAACAGTCAACGAAAATCAGATCCTTGAATGCGCTAGAACACTTGCCGCTAGAGAGGGGTTGTATGTTGAAATCTCCGCGGCTCCTTCGGTTGCTGGCGCAATAAAACTTGTTGAATCGGGAGTCATTGAAAAGGGGGACACCGTTGTTTGCGAGCTTACAGGGACAGGGTTGAAGAGCAGCAGAGAGTACTCTCGGATAATCCGAAATCCCATCGAGATCGAGCCGACACTCGAATCGTTAGCTATCGCATTGAAGCGCTAGATTTTATGTCATCAGAATCAACGCAGAATCTAAACGTTAATAGAGTATACGTGACCGTGTCGCACTACGTAGAGTATGTTGTTTGGTGAAAGGTTTTGCGTGTCCTTCATCGGATTTCCTCTTGCGACAACAAGATCTGCCGCGTAGCCCTCCTTTAACCACCCAGAATTTTCTAACCCTAGGCATTCAGCTGCGCGGGATGTAGTGGCCACCAGGGCCTCCTCGTTTCCAAAGTATTTTGCCACGTTAACTATCTCACGGTAATTCTCGCCGTGAGGTTCAGTGTCGCATCCAACAAAATCCGAGCCGACTACAACCTTAACGTGGAATTGTTTAGCCAGCTCCATGTCTTCGGTGAGGTGTTTCTTGACAAGTCTGAGATGTTCTTCGTTTGTTGTAGGTGCCATTGCTAGATAGGCACTAAGGGTTGGGATGTAGAAGACACCTCTTCTTTCCATCTCTTTGGCTATGTCGGGCGTGAGCCCGATTCCGTGTTCGATCGAATCAACCCCTGCTTTAACTGAATTCGTAAGGGCTTCTTCCCCGTAGGCATGGGCCGCAACCTTCAATCCGACTGAGTGGGCTTCGTCAACGATTGCTTGGAGCTCCTCAAGTGTAAATTGTCTGCGTACTTTGGTCCCTTGGGACATACTCCCTGATGCATACACTTTAACCAGGTCTCCACCATCTCGAACAACTTTCCTAACAGCCTTGCGACATTCCCATGGGCCGTCGCAATAATAGGAATAAGAGAGTTCTTGCGAGATATGTAGTGGAAGGATCGTCAAATCATCGTCTCCTCCTGTTTGTGACAGTGACTTGGCTGCTGATACTATTCGAGGCCCTTCGATTTTTCCCTCCTCAACCGCCTGCCTTAGGTGTGTCCCAGCTTTGCTCCCAAGGTCTCGCACAGCAGTGAACCCGGCCCTGAGTAGGCTGCGCGCGTCTGCTACGGACCTCAGTGCAATGAGTGTCTCAGGTGTTGTAACCCATTCAGACATGTTGTACTTCTTCGATCCGAAGAAGTGGATGTGCGCATCTGTCAACCCAGGGAGGACTGAAGAGTCACGAATTTCAATCACCTTAGCGCCATCCGGTTCATCTACTTCCCCCTTCTCTCCCACCTTGACGATGGAACCAGTTGATTGGTCCACTACGACGCAACCAACTTCGATAAAATCTGCTCCGGTGAAGATTGATCCTTTCAAGACAAGATATGACATGGTGGAATTCATTCGGTGAAGGAGAGTTTAAACTCTGCTCAGAATACGATCGGCATTTTGCTCACCGTAATTGACTCGGCATCGTAAGGACCATCATATTATTCAACGAGTAACGAGTCTCAAATCGAAACAGGAGTCACGTTTCAAATTGTACGACGCATCCGAGCTACTCGCCAAACTGTCCGATGCATTTGGCCCGTCAGGACATGAAGACGAAGTAAGGAAGTTGATAGTTACAGAAGCGTCTCGGCACTCGACTGTTGAGTTGGACAACCTGGGAAGCGTCTTTGCAGAAGTAAAAGGCAGAAGCGATAGACCCAGGATAATGGTTTCTGCACACATGGATGAAGTCGGTTTCATCATAACATATGTAGAGGAAACAGGGTTCCTAAGGTTCGCGACCCTGGGCACGTTGGATCCTAGGATTCTGCCTGGTCAACGGGTTATCGTGAAAGGCTCCGAGAAAATTGTCGGTGTCATAGGAAGCAAACCTCCCCACGGATCTACTCAGGAAGAAATGAAAACACCGTTTGAAATGAACGAACTCTACATCGATCTTGGGGCTTCTTCCAGCAATGAAGTGAGTCAACTGGGCATTGGTATTGGGACTGCGGCTACATTCGATACTCGTTTCATCCGTACACCGTCAGGTTCGAGTGTTATTGGAAAAGCATTTGACAACCGAGGAGGCTGCGCAGCGGCACTAATGCTGATGGAAATGTTGCGTCAGAATCCCCCAACTGCGACCACAGTTTTCGCGTTTACCGTCCAGGAAGAGCTGGGGATGAGAGGCGCAGTCGTTGCCGCGAATCGTGTTCTACCAGATGTTGCTATAGTGTTCGAAACGACAGCCGCTCTTGACTGCCCGGGTGTGGAGCCTCGCAGAAGATTCCTCAACATAGGCCGAGGCCCCGCGCTCCGAATTATGGACAGATCAGCCATCACTCAGACAGGAATGTTAGATTTCGTGAAAGATATTGCAAAGACAAATGGAATCCCTTACCAGATCCACATTAGCTTAGGTGCCGCGAACGAGGCCGGTCCAGTTCATCTGAGTGGGAAGGGCGTACCGACTTGCGTCTTATCTACGCCGTGCAGATACTTGCATGGCCCAACATTGATGTTGAGCATGGATGATCTAAAGCTTCTACCAGTGCTTGCCAATGCGGTAGTCAGAGCTATAGAAAGGCCAGATCAGTTTGCATTCAAGGTGGGTTGACTGGGTCATATACGCATTTTAGGATCGAGAAAGTCGCGCAGCATGTCTCCTACGAACGCGAATGAGATAGCAATAATGAACAGCACTACTCCAGGCAACAAGGAGTACCACGGGGCAAACCTGATGAAGTTTTGGCCGTCGTATACAATTCTTCCTAGGTCGACATTGGGCGGCTGTGCACCCAAGCCAAGATACCCGAGGACAGCCGAGAGCAGTATAACATTCCCAATATCGGCGGTAGCGTAAGCAATCATAGGCGTAATTACGTTCGGCATAATGTGTGATGCTACAATTCGCAAGCCGCTCATGCCTGAGGCCCTGGCGGCAGTGACAAATTGTTGCTCTTTTACTGACAAAGTTTCCCCGCGGGCGAGCCGAGTGTATATTGGCCACCAGACAACTGATAACGCTATTATGACGTTCACCATCCCGGGGCCGAGCGCGGCTGCGAAGGCGACTGCAAGCACTAACCCTGGGAATGCGAGGAAAATATCAGTTACGCCCATGATAGCTTGGTGAATGATTCCGCCAAAGTAGCCTGCCGTGGCGCCGGTTAAAACTCCAATGAAGATAGCTAGGAGAACTACGCTGAGCGAGATAGCCGCGTCGATCGGGATTCCGTTCAGAGATTTCAGGAAGAGATTTCTTCCGAGGTCGTCCGTTCCGAAAGGATACGCTAACGACGGGGGCTGCAGGATGACGTTGAGATCGGTGAAAGAAGGATCATATCCTATGATCCCAGGGTAGAGGGCGAATATCGCGGAGTAGCCTAGGAACGCCACGACAACAATCAACCCCAACGGGTAGAGAATGTTGCGTCGAATAACATCCTTGAAGATTCTTACGTCTTCGCTGAAAACAGATAATTGTTGTTGATCCTGAGGATTGCTCAATCGTAACTTACCCTTGGATCAAGTGCTCCGTACGCTAGATCTGTAAGCAAGTTTGTGAATACTACAATTAGAGTGAATAGAACGGTCACTGCCATGATTGCTGGAAAATCAAGAGCCAGCGTAGCTGTGGTTGTGTAGAGTCCTATCCCGGGCCAGAAAAATACCGTCTCAACAACTATTGCCCCCGACAGTAGGAGCTGGACCGCGAAGCCTATGACGGTTACCGTTGACGTGAGAGCATTCCGAAGTACGTACTTGTAAGTTACCGTCCGACTTGGTAACCCTTTCGCCTTGGCGGTTCTGACAAAATCTTTATCCATAGTTTCTAGCATCGAACTCCTAGTAATCCTTGTAATTATCGCGAATGTCAGAAAAGCCAACGTGACAGATGGCAAAATCAGATGACGTATGGAACTGACAAGATCCGGCCAGTTCCCAGTTAGGAGACTGTCGACGGTGTACATTCCCGTAATATGCGTGGGGGGGATGAGCGTTGGGTCAAGTCGCCCGGCGCTAGGTAGAAGGTTGAAGTAGTATGCGAAGATTAGTTGGAAGAGAAGCGCGAGCAGAAACGGTGGCGAAGCGATTCCGCTAGAGTAGAGCGCTTTGATGGGATAGTCAAGTTTTCTCCCGTTCCATAGTGCTGAGAGAACACCCATTGGAATCCCGATGACAACGGACAGTATCAATGCAGCAATCGAAAGTTCGACAGTAGCGGGAAAGAAATTCCCTATTTGATCAGTGACGGGTAGATGCGTAATCGCAGAGGTACCCCAGTCACCTTGGAGTAGACCAAGCATGTAATAGTAGTATTGCAGGTATAGTGGATCATGAAGGTGATATTGAGCCGCAATTGCGGCTATGGTTTCTGGACTGGATTTTTCACCAGCCCAGGCTAAAACAGGGTTAGCAACTACGACGTGTGATATGATGAAAGTTAGCAGTGTTACGCCAAAGAATATTGGGACGATCAGGATGATTCGTTTCACGACGTATGTGCCGATTCCCATTCGGAAGCTTCCAGGTAACGGATAATCGCCATAGCTCCGGTCACCGAATATATGCGTATTGTGATGACTTGGATGAGCGCGACGGTCGAATCTATACTAAAGGGAAAAATAGCGAAAGGTCACCTAAGGGCGGAGCGAAATCAGTTTTGCAGCAGGAAATCAGCGCTGCGTCAATCATTACGGTAAGTAACCTCACAGTAAGCTATCGAACTTTTCGAGGATACTTGAAGGCGGTGGATGAGGTTGACCTTGAGATCGAGAGATCAAATATCCATGCTCTCGTGGGAGAAAGTGGATGCGGGAAGAGCACTCTGGGTCTTGCCTTGTCACGGCTTCTACCAGAGAAGCGAGTCCAATACACTGGGAAAATAATATGCAGTGGTACTGATTTGCTCTCAATCAAGGAGAAAGAGATTGAGAAGTTCAGGGGCACGGAAATCGCAACTGTCTTCCAGGAACCTATGACATCTCTCAATCCCGTTTATAGAATTGGAGAACAGATGGCTGAAGCACTCGGTGTGAAAAGCCACAGAGACTTGCTGTATAACGGCTCGATACCTAAGCCTAATCCAACTCACCTAGTGGGTGTTGGCGATGATAGTATTCTGGTGCGCATGCGAAGAAAAGGTCTCTATCGCCAATTCGCTGACGATGTGCACGAGCTCCTAGGAAAAGTGAAGATTCCTAACCCGGAGAGAGTTGCCAACATGTACCCACATGAGTTGAGTGGCGGGATGAAGCAGAGAGTCATGATCGCTATGGCTATAGCCGAGAAACCTTCGCTCCTGGTTGCCGATGAACCAACTACTGCGTTGGATGTTACGACACAATCAAGAATTCTTGAACTAATAGGATCGCTCAAGAACGATTACGGAATGAGCGTTCTGCTGATAGCACACGATTTGGGCGTCGTATCCGCGGTCGCTGATAAGATTTCCGTTATGTACGCAGGAAAAATCGTCGAGGAGGCTCCTACTAGGGAACTATTCAACAATCCACTTCATCCTTACACGGTCGGGTTGATGGGGTCATTTCCTAAGGGTCGGAAGGATAACTCAATCCTCAAAACAATACCTGGTGTCGTTCCCCAGCTAGGCCGGTATCCATCAGGCTGTCGTTTTCATCCTAGATGCGAGAAAGCATTCGACAGATGCCCTAATGAAATTCCTCGACTCATACAGGTCTCCGATAAACACAAGGTAGCCTGCTACTTGCATGGGGGCTAAAGTTGGATGACTGAGGCTCCTCTAATTCAAGTTGTAGAATTGGTTAAACACTTCCCGGTCAGAGCGGGAATAAGCGCTAAGCTTCTTCGCAAGAAACCATTGTACGTTCATGCAGTTGATGGAGTTTCATTCGACGTCAAGAGCAAAGAAACATTTGCAGTAGTGGGCGAATCCGGATCAGGGAAGAGCACACTTGGTCTGACAATTCTGAGGCTTACAAAGCCAACTTCCGGGAAGATACTCTTCGAAGGTCAAGCAATCTCGTCACTTCCTGAGAGGCAATTGAGAAAGTTGCGCAAAGACATGCAGATCGTTTTTCAAGATCCATCCTCATCTCTGGATCCACGCAAGAGGATCATAGATTCAGTCGCTGAACCACTTAGAGCAGGAGGAGAAAAGAAAGACCGGTCCGAGGTGAAGATCATCGTTGCCGAAGCTTTGCGTGCTGTTGGTTTAAGCGAATCGCAGATGAATCAACTGCCTCATCAGTTCAGTGGTGGACAACGCCAGAGAATTAGCATAGCGCGCGCGATCATTCAGAGACCAAAGTTCATAGTGCTTGACGAGCCAACTAGTTCACTGGACGCCTCAGTTCAATCGCAAATCCTGCTCCTCCTTCAACAGCTTCAATCTGAGTTCAATCTATCATACTTGCTGATTACACACAACATGTCAGTCGCACGATACATGGCAGATAGGATTGGAGTAATGTATGTAGGCAAGCTCGTGGAGATTGGCTCTAACACGGACATTATTGAGAAACCACTTCATCCTTACACACAGTTGCTCCTATCATCTGTTCTTGAACCAAGCGCTGATACAAAACTGAAGCATAGTGAAGAAGAGGGAGAGATCCCCAGTCCAGTTAAGCCTCCCGAAGGATGCAGGTTCAATACAAGATGTCCCTACGCTAAGGAGAGATGCTTCACAATCGATCCGGAACTGAGACAGCTAGAGACGGCTCACTTCGTGGCATGTCACTTCGCGGAAGAAGTACAGGCATTGCGGCGGAATTCGTAGGTTGAGACGACTCAGAATCTGAACAAGAACTGTACTGTCACAAGTTCTGCGGCATTAGAAGACAATCGTCATCGTCTCACTTGTCTGAACGCCGGGCACTGCTCGAATTTCGTCTGCAACCAGAGATGTGAGTTTCTCCGTGTCTTCAGCTTCTACCAGCGCTACGAGGTCGCATCGTCCTAGGACGCCGTAGACCTCTTTGACGCCTGCAATCTTCTTAATCCGACTTTTTGTCTCTTTAGACCAGTTTAGCCGCTCACCAGTTCCTCCGAGCATCGTGAGTAATACTATCGCGCGTATCATTTTCAGTTCCTTCAAACTCGCATTGAGTATAGATTGAATTAAGCGCTTTCGGCTGAAAACCATTTGTCAACCAGGAGTGTCGCATGTTCCAAAAATCGAGTGAGTCATCAAATTATCTTAAAGATTGTTTTATCGATGCCTTACTAGTAATGTAAGGTTGTGTTAACTGATTGCGAAATTGATAGGTTTCGGAGCGACTATAATCGGTTCGCGATCTGATGCCCTCATGTATTCGTATTGGAAACCTGGCCTCGTTGATGCCCCACCAACGTTGTAATCTGCATCGATGCAGATTACTGCTGCTAGGTGATCGAATTTCTCAATTGATTGCATCCTGAGGAGTGCAGCTTCGCATGCTTCGGTCGGCGTTTTCCCTTCTTCGACCAGTTCACAGACTTTCTTCGTCAGACAGTGCCGCATTGCCGTCTCACCGACACCAGTGGCTGATGCTGCCGCTTTTCCAGTTGCATATGTTCCTGCTCCAATTACGGATGAGTCGGCTACTCGACCCGGGAAGCGAAGGGGCCAGCCGCTCGTTGACGTGCCCGCTGCAGTATTTCTATTTCGATCAGTAACGAGCACGCCGACTGTGCCGTGTGATGTGCTGAGTTGAGATCTCAACGCCTGTGTAAGTTGAAGCACCGTGGCGGAACCGTATCCCTCCGTTGTGAGTTCTAGATAACTCTGTTGAGCTGCTTGGTCGGTGTTGGCATTGAAGACTGCATCGCGGATTTTCTTCCATGCTGTCAGTGATTTAGCTGTTAGAGGATTATATTCAGCGAATCCGCATTGACGCGCAAAATCGGTCGCTCCTTGGCCGGCAAGCAATACGTGAGGCGTTAATTCCATTACTTTTCGTGCTACGGATATCGGATTTTTCGTCATTGTTAGGCAGGTTACGGCTCCCGCCTTCATGGTTGAGCCGTCCATGATGCTTGCGTCAAGTTCGAGCACTCCTTGAGCGTTTGGTATTCCGCCAGTACCGACACTTTCACATGTAGGGTCATCTTCCACGACACATATCGCGCGCTCTACCGCATCAATTGCAGTTAAGCCATTAGCTAGAATCTCTCGACCTTTTAGAACCGCTTGGATCCCCCATGGCCAGTCTGACGCTACAACGAAATCGTACATCGACCCCACCGAGCGGGCGAATACTCCCGGCGGCCTTTTTTACTCTTATTAGATCATCCAAGTTACCCACCGACCCCGTGTCTGAGATCTAACGAACTCTCTATGAACCATCGCGCAGGGCGGCTCAACATGCTTATCATCCAACTTCCACCTATTAATGCGAACAAGTTAGCGCAGGCGACGATAGTTGGCGAAATCAGCGAGGCCTCGAGTGAGGGATATAGGGTTAAGACCTGGAATGATGGCGCCTGGACCACTAAATGCAATCACTGATGTTCCTTGTGTAGCAGTCGGCCATGAGACCATTGTTCGTGGTGATAGCATACGGACCGGAGTGACTGCTATCTTGCCTCATCAAGGAAACCTGTTCGCAGAGAAAGTCCCCGCAGCGATCTTTGTCGGTAATGGTTTCGGGAAAATCGTAGGATTAAGTCAAGTTAACGAGCTTGGAGAGATTGAAACACCGATCTTATTGACGAACACGCTTGCCGTTGGCCGTGCGGCTGATGCACTGGTGGATTACATGCTAGCGTTTCCTGGAAACGAGGAGGTATTGTCAGTCAACCCAATCGTAGGAGAGACAAATGACGGTTTTTTGAATGATATCCGAATGAAGTCTGTAGAGAGTGGACATGTTGCAGCGGCCTTGCGCGCCGCGAGCTCAGGACCAGTAGAGGAAGGTTCGATTGGTGCAGGGACGGGCACTGTTGCGTTCGGATTCAAAGGAGGAATAGGCACGTCATCACGTCAACTGTCCAAAAAACTCGGGGGCAATACAGTCGGTGTTCTCGTGCAAACGAACTTCGATGGATCGCTCATCGTTAGTGGTGCTCCCGTAGGAAAGGACGTTGGCAGGTCACTTTCGAAAGAGCAGCTTGATGATCGCGGTTCCGTAATGGTCGTCATAGGTACTGATGCAGTTCTCAATTCGCGAAACTTGAGACGACTCGCTAGCAGGGCAATGCTCGGGTTAGCGCGAACTGGATTCATATCGGCGAATGAGAGCGGGGATTATTCGATAATCTTCAGTACAGCAGCGCGTAGCCGCGTTACCGCATCACCTTCAAAGAATGAAGTTGAGTTACGCAACGAAGCCATGACGCCACTGTTCCAGGCAGTCATTGAGGCTACTGAGGAAGCTGTTTACAACTCTCTATTCCGCGCAACAACTGTGAAAGGACGTAACGGCCACGTTGCTGAAGCGCTGCCAATTGAAGAGACCTGTCGAATATTACGCAAATATAGCATGATATGAAATACTTATCGAGCTAGCGTTAACAATTGCATGGAATGTGAACACTGTTGCCGAAAGTTTTCGTTTACCTCTGGCTCGATATCGAGGACTACGTTACGAAGGAAGCGGATGATCCTGCGCTAATTTTCATCACTATTCTGAAAAGGCACAATGTACCAGTTACCTGCAAGCTAGTCGCAGAAGAAGTCAGAGCACTCGCTGAACGCGGTCGCCAAGACGTAATCTCAGCTGTATCCACTTGTGATGTAGGCTACCATTCCGATACCCATAGTCAGCATCCGATGGTTTGGGAATACTTAGCGAACCTTGACGTGCGGTCAGGGGCGAAAGAATTCGCATTAAGAGAAGAACGAGGTTTGAAGCTTATGCAGAGTGTGTTTGGTAGGACACCGTCCTGCTTCGGTCATCCGGGTGTCATGTGGGCGCCACATGTCTACCCCGCTTTACGCGCCATGGAGATTCGCATGTACTTGGATGAGACAGCCATTCTCAATCTAAATGATTCCCCGTACTGGTACTGTGGAGTGTTGAACTTGAATGGAGCTGGCAAGAACTTGATCTACTTTGACTACTCATTTGAAAAACCAAACGGCATCGAATCTATGAAATCAAAATTCAATCAAATCTATACTAGATTGCATAAACGAAAGGGCGGTGCCATCAGTATCTGCCTTCATCCTCACACAGCAGTGAACCAGACGGTGTGGGATGTTGTGAACTTTGCTGGCGGTCGGAATCGTACGAAACGGGAGTATGAACGGCCACCACCCCAACCTCCAGAGGTTACTAACCGAGCGTATGAAGATTTTGAAAAGTTCATAGAATACATCTCATCCTTTGAAGATGTACAATGGATCACCGCTAACGATGCTGTTAGAATCTATAAGTCTCCTCAGTTGAAAACAGTTGAACGCGACAAGTTGAAAGAGATAACAAAGCATTTCGTTCATTCACAAGATTACATGAAATTGGACGAAAACTATCTTTCTCCTGCAGGGGCATTCTATATCGTTACAAAATGCCTAGCTCAATTCTCGGAAACTGGCGCGATACCTAAGAGAATTCGATTCAAGGAGCCTTTAGGACCCTTGGCAGCTGCTCACACCAATGGAGGGAAGACGCTTCAAACCACCGATCTTCTCACAGCCGCCAAAATTGCAAACAAGTTTGTGAATGTAGAGGGCAATATCCCGGCAAGCCTTAACGTAGGTGGATATGCTATCCTCAGCCCACACGACTTTCTGGCCACTGCCTGCAAATTGCTAGACTCCATGTTGGCTGCGAAGTCGGTTTCAGACAAGATAGTGTTGCGCAAAGGGAAACCTCCGCAAGTTGAACGGCTACACTTGACGAAATTCAAGGCCGATTGCAAATGGGTTGTCTTACCCCCTAACTTTAGTGCGCCCAAGATATTCGAGCAAGCATGTCTGCAGGCGTGGACACTCAAACCTGCCGTGCCAAACTCATGAGCTGCAGCAAGATCAAGAGCTCGTAACTTCAGTACGATTTTGGTCTGAAGAGAAGCGATGTACGATGTCGAGGATGTAAAGAAGAGCGCGCCAGGAAAAACCGGGCGCGAGGATGGTTTAGGTTCTTCTGATCAATACAGTTTCCTGCGTAGCCATCATCATAGTCGATAGCCATGGATTATTCAGCGCGAGTGATGGAGAGCCGGCGGGTGCGATGTAGAGGGGAGCGAACTTGAATCCGTATTGGATTGGATTCCAAGTGACGTTGTGAACTGTTGTAAGGTAGGCTGGAACGCCGTTGCCAATCTTGGCTTGAAAGAGCCAAATATTGCCGGCCAAATCTTTTTCGTGCTGGGTGATTTGCGAGTATAGCTGCTGTTGAAGGGCAGTGTCTCCAGTATTCAGCGCTTGATTCGTCCACGTGTTGAGCTGAGTGTCATTATAGTTTGTGTTGTCAAAGACAGAATTACTGTTGAGGAATGCATAAGCGTAGTCGTCTGGATAGGCGTAGTCAGGGAACCAAATAGTATAGATCATGTCAGGATAGTTGGCGACACGTGGCAACGTGGCGGCGATGCTGAAGTACGTTGGTTGTGTCACGACTTGAAGGTTGACTGTAATTCCTACTTGTGCTAGGTCAGATTGAACTGCTTGCATCATTGCCTGTGCGACTGGATCGCCGGTGAAGTAGAGAAGTGAGAGTGCTCGGATTCCTTTGCCTCCAGGATAACCTGCTTGAGCTAGGAGTTGCTTGGACATGTTCAGGTCATAACCGTAAGGTTGGATGCTATCATTGTACCCGAACATTCCTCGTGGAAGTGGTCCTTGGAATGTTTCGCCGTATCCGTGGAGAATATGGTCGATGATTGATTGTTTGTCGATTGCATAGTTAATCGCCTGCCTTACTAACACATTATCTAGCGGGGGTGCACGTACGTTCATGCTAACCCAGAATATGTCTAACGAGAGCCCTGTGTTTTCCAAAACTACTCCAGGCGCTCCTTGAATGTCTGGGAGTAGGTTGAATGGAACTGTGTACATCAGCTGCGCTGCACCACTTCTCAAATCGTTTAGGGCGTCTACGACGTTAGTCTTGAACTGGTAGACTACAGTAGCAACATGAGGTTTGGGACCCCAGTAGAGTGGGTTAAGCGTTAGTACAATTCGTTGGCCACGACTCCAACTCTGAAGCATGTAGGGCCCTGTTCCAGGAGCTGAGTGCTGTTCGACGTAATCGTTGGCTGTACCGTTCCCCTTCACTCCACCATGGATTTGGACAAAATTCGGATCCTCGATACCACCAGCAGGTGATGCTAGGCGCGGGATGAATTCGCGATGAGGTGCTGGGAAGTGAAAAGCGATTGTGTATGGGTCAACCACTTGGATGCTTTGGTTGGCATCAGACATCTTCGCTATCTGGTCTGAAGTTGGGTTTGTGAAGTTGAAAGTATTCAAATCGTCAAGGGTGACTTTGCCCGCACTAAAGATGGCAGTTCCCAACAAGTAGCCGGGCGGACCGTTGTTCAATACTATTCTGTAGTAGTTGAACCAGACGTCGTAGGCGTTGAATGGTTGGCCGTTACTGAATGTTACGTTGTGTCTAAGGTTGAATGTGAAGTCCTTGGCGTCGGGACTCACGGTCCAGCTTGTTGCTAGGATTCCATCGAAGTCTAGTGTGGTGTTGCCCTTGTAGAAGATTAATCCCTGATACATGTTCAGCTGTGTTATTTCCCAAGCCGGTTCGTCGGTGCTCCATGAAATGTCAAGTCCGCTTGGTTCACCTTGGTTACCGTCTTCAACTATTGTCTGGTTGTAAGGAACTTGTTGAGTGGTCGCCTGCGTGCTGCTCATTTGTTGTTGTGTCGGAGCCTGTGATGACTGATAGTAGTAGGCTGCGGCTGCAACTGCGATTACGATGACTGCTATTACGAAAACTGAAGTAATTTTCTTGTTCAAGTTTAACACTTGTAGCGTAGCCGATACAACGTTTACGTATTTTACAGTATGCCTATGAGTGAAAGGCCATCACGGAAAACCCTCTACTTTGGTTCGCTCGTAATAGCACCAACATTGAACCATATATCATACCTCAATCTCCATAAGCAGTTGAGGAAGCACCTCGCATGCGGAATCTAGTTCTAAGAGGAAACGTCTTCAACGGTGACGACTATTTTGAAGATGAAGTGGTCATCGTCGACCAAGAGAAGGGAAGGATCGCAGACATAGGTCGCTATGGCGAAATCGATGTGCCCCGAGACACAAAAGAACTCGGCGGTCCGGGGACGACTATAATTCCAGGATTAATCGATTCGCATGTTCACTTCTTTGGATCTAAAGCATATGATCTGATGGCTTGGGTGACGGCGCCGGAGACAATGGTTGCTCTAAGGAGCGTCGCTCAACTCCGCAAATTGCTAATGGCAGGTTTTACCACTGTTAGAGAGATGGGGAGCAAAGGAGGAGCTTGCCTTGCTCGAGCAATTACGGAGGGAGTAATCGAAGGCCCTACTCTCCTTTCGTGCGCTCGCTCGCTGGGACAGACTGGTGGAGACGACGACCCGACCAACCTCCCACTACATATCGCACACGAGCTCTCCTATTCCTATTTTTGCGACGGCCCATGGGAATGTCGCAAGGCTGTTAGGAAAGTTGTTCGAGACGGCGCGGACTTTGTTAAAGTGTATGCGGCAACCGGAAGCACTCCTGAACCCTACACGGCGCCATGGTTCCATCTAAGACGACAATTCACAGTCGAAGAACTCGAAGCAATCGTTGACGAAGCCCACTCAGTCGGATTGAAGGTTGCGGGTCACGCGATCGGCGAGGATTCACTTAGAAACGTTGTCGAAGCGGGAGTGGATTCTATAGAGCATGGGATGGCGCTGACGCCTGAGATTGCGCAAGAGATCAAGAGGAAAGATATCTACTACACGCCGACGCTTTCCGTTCTTCTAACAAATCCGTCCCTTAATTCTTTCGTTAAAGAATCGGACAAGCCCGATACGCTCTACGTGAGGCGGCATGTGATTGCTGACATGCAACTTGCCAAAGAATATGGGCTAAAGGTAGTTTGTGGGACTGATTTCGGTGGCACAGATGAACAACCACATGGCCAAAACTATCAGGAAATCGTATCGATTGCCAAGTACCTTGGAAACAAAGAAGCACTGATCTCTGCAACCTCTCGGGCTGCCGAATGCTGTGGACTCGAAAACACAGGAAGAATCAAAAAAGGCTTCGACGCTGACATCGTCGTCGTAAGAGGTAACCCATTAAACGATGCAGAGGCCCTAGCGCCAGCCAACATTGTAAATGTTATCAAACGAGGACGACTTATCCAACCTGCATAACTAACCTAAGCCCTGTTACACCGACTGGGGTGCAATCATAGCGCTCAATTCAAAGTTGATGAGGAAGTACTGAAATATGGAACTGCCTCTCTCGCGAAGCTTGCACTCGAATTCGCAACTGGCCGCTGGTAACGCAAGGACTTTTGTTAAGGACGCTCGACTCGCGATTTTCAGTGAACCATACCGCATGTTCTCTTCTTCCTTCATCAATTTAGTCAGAAATCAACGAGCAATGCAAAGTTATTTATGCTGCTAGCCTGCGACTAACTGTGGGTTTGTGTTTGCCTGGTGAAGATCGCCCAACGGGCGTAGCTATACTTGCCATTCTCGAAGCGATCGACGGAATATATTATCTAATTATCGGTGGCGGTCAATCACTCGCAGCAGCAATCCTACTGATCCCCAGAGTTTTAGGTACAACGCTGATCATCGTTGGTCTGGCATCTCTCCTCTTGGCTTGGGGATTATGGACCGGCAAAGGTTGGGCCAGAATGGTGGCGTTAGTGATTGCGATCCTAGGCATTATCCTGAGTCTAATCCCACCGTTTCATTTTGTTGGACTAGTAATCGATGCAATAATCATCTATTACCTAACTCGTCCCAACGTTAAGAAATACTTCACCAAAAATTAATCGAATTCACCCAGTAATCCGACGCGTACTGGTAAGCGGATCATTACGCGGTATAAGGAACTTGGCAAACCTCCAGTTAGAGTCAGCGTGATTTGTCTTGGCACGTGGGAATTTGGTCAAACAGATCAATGGGGAGTACATGACGTAACCAAATACCGGCGAGTATTGGATAGAGCCTTGGACGCGGGCGTTAACTTCATTGACACATCGGAACTGTACGGTAGGTCGGAGGAAATTCTAGGGCAACTTCTCAAAGGAAGAAGGGACAAAGTAATTCTCGCCACAAAGGTCGGAGGTTATCAGTGGAATTACAATACGATGCGTAATAGGCTCCAGGAAAGTCTGAACAGATTACAAACGGACTACCTAGACCTCTACCAGATACACTGGCCAAAAATAAAGGGGGCAGACCATGGACAATGCTCGACCAACATGGAGAACGAGGATTATTCGCTTATCGCCTCATCAATGGAACGTTTGAAGAATGAAGGACTCATAAGAATGGGAGGCGTTTCAAACTTCAGACTTCATCATCTGAGGAGATTCAACGACCAAGCCTTCGACATCATCGCATCTGATCAGGTGCCGTATTCGCTGCTTTGGAGAACTTACGACGACAGGAAGACAATTGACTTCTGCGAATCGAAGGGAGTGAAATACCTTGCGTATAGCGCACTCGCAGTAGGCCTGTTGTCTGGCAAATATGGCAAAGACACGCCTTTAGCGCCTGCTCAAAGTTCGAACCTTCTCTTCAACGAGCCCATACTTACACACGCATTGCGAGTCGTTGAAGTAGTGAAAGGCATTGCGAAGGAAGCTGATGCTTCCCCTGCGAAGTTGCGCTAAAGTGGGTTATTGATAGAGAGTCAACTGGCTCAGCCTTGGTAGCGACGACTAACCCCGA
>Ga0187778_10001531_pt1 | contig 15929 bp, 11 predicted proteins | sample 1015_Q2_SP5_20_M_FD_132418 | JGI IMG/M metagenome (GOLD analysis project Ga0187778, IMG submission 132418) | Tropical peat soil microbial communities from peatlands in Department of Meta, Colombia - 1015_Q2_SP5_20_MG | ecosystem: Environmental > Terrestrial > Soil > Wetlands > Peat | place...
CGCAGGCGGACCACCGTCTTCGCCTTGATCTTGATCGGTTCGCCCGTGGCCGGGTTGCGGCCCATGCGCGCCTTGCGGTGTGCTTTCACCGCCCGCCCTAGTCCGGGGATCACGAACTTACCCGAACCCCTCGCTTCCTTCACCGCGAGGTTGAACAGCTCGTCGAAAAACGACGCGATCTGTTTCTTGGACACCGGCTTTTCTTTCGTGCTTACTTTCTCAGCCAAGTGCGCAATGATCTTGGATTTGCTCAGCGGAGTTGCCATCGAGTGTGTCTTTCCTCCTCAGAATGAACTGCTAGTTGGCGTCCGGGTCCCGGAGGCCGCGTGCGACTATAGCCGCCAAGCCACGCGAACGCAAGCACAAATGTGCAAAAACCCCCGAAAAAACAAGCTTTTTCCAATGTGGGAAGGCGCGGCCGCGCTCTAGAGGCTCGCGAGCTGCTCGTAGAACAACGCAACCGACTTGATGCCACCGAAATAGTTTTCCAGCGCGATGTGCTCGTCTGGCGCGTGCGCGTTCTCATCCGGCAGGCCGAAGCCAAGCAGCACGCACGGCACCTTGAACGTCTCATACATCTGAGTCACAAAGGGGATCGACCCACCTTCGCGAATGAACACAGCCTTCTTTCCAAAGCCTTTCTCAAGGGCGTGCAGCGCCTTCTGGAAAATCGGATGGGTATACGGAGCAACCCACGGCTTGCCCGTGCTCAAGACCTGAAACTTGTGCGTCACCGTTTTCGGCAGCAGCTTGCGAATCTGCCGCTCGACCAGCTTTGCAATCTTCACTGGATCCTGATTCGGAACGAGGCGCGTGGAAATCTTGGCGTATGCCTTCGAAGCGATCACCGTCTTCGCGCCTTCGCCGGTGTACCCGCCCCAGATGCCGTTTACTTCGAGCGTCGGACGTGTCCAGAGCTGCTCTATGATCGTGAAGCCCTTCTCTCCGCAGAGCCCAGGCGCTCCGACGGTCTTGCGAAATTCCTTTTCCTTCCACGGCAGCGAATTGAGCGCCTTGCGCTCGGCGCGTGGAACTTCGGCGACATCGTCGTAGAAGCCGGGAACGGCCACGCGGAAATTCTTGTCGTGAAGTTTCGCGATCGTCTCGGACAGAATCGTGATCGGATTGGGAACGGCACCACCAAACACTCCCGAATGCAGATCCTGCGCCGGCCCCGTGATTTCAAGCTGATAGTAATTGAGGCCGCGTAGACCGTAGGTGATCGACGGCACGCCCTTGCCCAGCATCGAGGTGTCAGAAACGATCAGCGCATCCGCTTTCAGCCGTTCCCGGTATTGCTTGACGAAATCCCAGAGATTCACGCTGCCGACTTCTTCTTCTCCCTCGACCATCACTTTCACGTTGATCGGCAGCTTGCCTTCGGTGTTTCGCAGGGCTTCGAGCGCCTTGAGATGGATATGGGTCTGCCCCTTGTCGTCGGCCGTGCCTCGGCCGTAGAGATTACCGTTGCGAACCGTGGGCTCGAACGCAGGTGTGGTCCAGAGATCCAGCGGCTCGGCCGGTTGCACATCATAGTGTCCGTAGATCAAAACGGTGGGTTTTCCAGGCGAGCGCAGTGATTCGCCGTATACAACCGGATGCATCTTCGTCGGAGCGATCTCAACGTTCTCAAGTCCCGCTGCGCGCATTTTTTCGGCCACCCAGTGCGCCGCGCGTTCGATATCGGGTTTGTGTTCGCTTTTCGTGCTAACACTGGGAATGCGCAGCAACTCTTTGAGTTCGTTGAGGTTGTCTTCCTGCTTCGATTCGATGTAACTGATTAGATCCATTTGGCCGGGCTCCTGGGTTCGGGAGATGAAAATTCCCGCACCGCTCAAGTGGCCTCGGCGCGGACACGTCTAGTGTTCGGCTGGGTACAGCTCACATACTACGCAAAGCGTCGGGATTTCAACAACTTTCGCGACTGCTCTTTTGGGCACCGCATCCGCAACCGTAATTGACTCGCCCTGCGCCCCATTGCACGATATTTGTGACGATGCCAGAAACGCAAATCACGAAAGAACGCCGCAGCTCCCGCGTCTTCACGCGAATCCCGGTTCACGCGACGGGCAAGAACGTCGAAGGTCGGAAATTCCGCGCCAAGAGCCAGACGATCGTGATCAACGCTCACGGCGGCTTGCTCTACTTGAACGAACCGCTCGAGCTCGGCTCCGAATTGATTCTGATTAATCCCGCGACCGAAGAAGAGCAGGAATGCCGCATCGTCTACCTCGGCGATACCACCGAAAAAGGCACGCGCGTCGGCGTCGAATTCCTGTGTCCGAGCCCGCATTTTTGGGGCATCGAATTCGCGCAGCAGGATTGGCACGACACCGCTCCTCCCAAGCCAGCTAACTAGGCGTAATAGGCCGTTCAATCCCCCTTTTCCGCACTCGTCTAGCGATCGCTCATGCAACATCAGCGACGTTACCGGACTCTAAATATTCACCGATAGACGGCGCCTCCGCCCGGCGCGACGGGCGGTCCTGCCGCCTCGGCGGATCCAAAAAGACACTTCACGGCCGGATCGGTTGAAGCGGTCCGGCGAATCTCGGAGGGAACGATGTTCAAATCCAAAGGGTGGGGGTGTGTCTATGCAGTGCTAGTTTTCTCGGGCTCTCTCTACGCAATGCCGCAAACTTCGGTGTCCCAGCGCGCGATTCACGCAACGGAGTCCAGGGTATCAGTGCTTGTCGCGCCGATTGCTAAGGCCAAATCTGCGGATGAATCATCAACGGCGAAGCTTCCCATTCGCCGCGTCGTTCTCTACAAAACCGGAGTCGGATACTTCGAGCATCTCGGACACATTCAAGGTGATCAAGACGTCCGAATCGACTTCACAAGCGGCCAGCTGAACGATGTCCTGCAGTCGCTCACGATTCTCGACCTCAACGGCGGGCGCATCGCCGGCGTGAGCTACAACTCCGAAGCGCCGCTCAGCCAGCGCCTCGGCGCGCTTCGCTTGCCTCTCGAGGAGACCACAGACGCTTCCAAATTTTACGGGGCGCTGCGGGGCGCGAGGCTCGAAGTCCGAAGCGGCACGAGCGTGGTCACTGGCCGCCTGCTGAGCGTTGAACGCAAGACGCGCGTCAGCGGCGGCACCACTCTCGAAGTTGACGTGATCACGCTTGTCAGCGATGCCGGAGACGTACGCAGCGTCGAGCTCGCCCCGGCTGTGAGCGTGCGCCTCGCCGAGCATGACGTGAACGACGAGGTTGGCCGCTATCTCGGGTTGCTGGGATCGGCGCGCGAACAGGATCTGCGCCGCATGACCATCGAAACCGCAGGCTCGGGCGACCGCCAACTATACGTCAGCTACATCAGCGAGGTCCCAGTCTGGAAGACAACATACCGGATCGTGCTGCCGTCAAAAGGCGGCGACGACACGCTGCTGCAAGGCTGGGCGATCGTCGACAACACGGTCGGCGAGGATTGGTCCAATGTGGAACTATCGCTCGTCGCTGGCGCGCCGCAGTCGTTCATCCAGCCGCTTTCGCAGCCGCTCTACACGCGGCGACCCGTGATCGCGCTCGCTCAATCTGCGCAGCTCTCACCGCAGACGCATGAAGCAGCGATGCTCGGCGGTTTGGGTGGCCTCTCGGGCGTTGTCACCGATCCTTCCGGTGGCGTGATGCCGTTCGTAGAAGTGAAGCTCTACGGGCAGGACGGAACGCTCTACGCAACAGCGACGACTAACAATAATGGGAGATACGCGATTCCGGACGTGCCTGCCGGAAACTACCGCGCGGAATTCAGCGCACAGGGCTTCAACAAATCAGTCGTGCAAGGTTTGTCGCTCGGCGGTGGGCGCGACTTCACCCAGAACACGACTCTTCAAGTTGGGAGCCTGAGCCAGTCCGTCGTGGTGAACGCACAGCTGTCGAACTTGCAAACTGAGACTTCAACGAAAGAAGTAGCGTCGGAGGCTGGAGCACGAACTGGCTCCGGCGCCGAGCTCGGATCGGCGCGCAATTCACCTTCCTTTGGTCGCGGTTCGGGAATGGGCAATGGTTCAGGGGCTGGCGTGGGTCCCGGTGTCGGGTGGAACACAGGCGGTGGATATCCGAATATGGGAGGCGGAATGCCAAGCCCAGGACAGCTCAACGCCGCCCGCGGCGGAGCAGACGCCCTCGCGCAGGGTGCCGATCTCGGCGACCTCTTCGAATACAAGTTGAAGGACCGCGTCACGATCCGCAAGAACGAGTCGGCGCTCGTGCCCATCGTTCAAGCGCACGTTACCGCTGAAAAAGTCTCGCTGTGGAACTCGGGACTCAATTCGCCGCGGCCGCTTCGCGCGCTCTGGCTGACGAACTCGAGCGCGCTCACGCTCGATAGCGGCAGCTTCAGCATTCTTGAGAACGAGGCATTCGCAGGCGAAGGACTCACGGACGCGATCAAGCCCGGCGAGAAGCGGCTGCTCTCATACGCGGCCGACCTTGGCGTTCGCGTCGAATCGCGATCGGAAGGCGATCCGCAGCGCGTCACGCACGTTCGCGTCGATCGCGGAGTGATGACGCAGACCTGCGAACTTCGCCAGCAGACCGTGTACACCGTCCGCAACGACGATACGACGCCGCGCACTATCCTGATCGAGCACCCGCTGCGCACCGGATGGCTGCTCGCAGGTGACAATGCCAAGCCCGACGAGACCACGTCGGCCGTCTATCGCTTTCGCGTGAAAGTCGATCCCAAGGACTCGACGATCTTCGCTGTCCGCGAATCCCGGCCGCTCGAATCGACCTATCAACTCACCAATCTCACGGAAGACCAAATCAAGCTATTCCTGCAGCAGAAGTCGATCAGTCCTGAAATCGAAGCTGCCTTCCGAAAGATCGTCGAGCAGAAAAATCGCGTCGCCGCCGTCGAGGCGGAGATCATGAGCCGCGACGACACGCAGAAGATTTACGACGATCAGCAGCGGCTGCGCGAAAACCTCAAGGCTCTCAAGGGAAGCGCCGAGGAGCGATCCCTCACGCAGCGCTACACGCAGCAACTCGCCGATCAGGAGACGCGCCTGCAGACGCTGCAGCGCGAGTCCGCCGATCTGCAGGATAAGCGTGACAAAGCGCAAGCCGAACTCGATCAAATGCTTCAAACTCTCTCGCTCGACGCAACGATTTAACTCGACTTAGTTCCACAGAGGCCGGTCCCTCACGATGCGGGACCGGCCTCTTTCTATTTGCCGTGCGATGTGTCTCTGATGTATTTTCGCCGCGCGCGCGATGTAACCAAGGCTGTGCGCTCGCAAAGAACGCCGCGCGCCCGGGGGCGGATCACCATGAGACATCTAGAACGAGCAGCATTTCTCTCCTGCTTAGCGTTGATGCTGTCGTCGATCAGTCTTGCCCAGACGCCGAGCGGAATCCCTCCGGCTGGCAAGTGCGGCGATCTTGTGAATCTCCAGCTTCCCGGGTCGGGCATGACGATCACCAAGGCCGAGCAAATTCCTACGACTCAGGCAGGAACGCTGCGCACGATGAGCATCGGTGGCGATCTGATACCGGTCGCGATTCCGCCCTATTGCCGCGCCGACGGCGTGATCGATCCGCGCAAGGGTTTCGATGGCAAGTCCTACGCGATCGGGTTTGCCATCGCCTTGCCCGACAATTGGAACGGCCGATTTCTCTTCCAGGGTGGCGGTGGCCTGAACGGGTCTGTGAATCAACCTTTGGGAACGGTGGCTGCGGGCGATGCTCCCGCATTGGCGCGCGGCTTCGCTGTCGTTTCGACCGACACCGGGCACAAAGGCGCGGTGTTCGACCCCTCATTCATGCAAGACCAGATTGCGAGTCTCGATTTCGCGTACATCGCCGTCGGCCGCGTCGCCGTGTTGGCCAAGGAAATCGTCAGCCACTATTACGGCCAGCCGGCGAAGCACTCTTATTTCGCGGGCTGCTCGACCGGCGGACGCGAGGCCATGCTCGTCTCGCAGCGCTACCCCACCTATTTCGACGGCGTCGTCTCGGGCGACCCCGCCATGAACACGGGCAACTCGAACATCGGTCTCTCTTGGGCGATGACATCGTTCGCCAAAATCGCGCCGAAGGATGCATCCGGGAAGCCCCTTCCGAGCCAGGCGTTTTCCAGCAGCGATCGCAAGTTGCTCGCTGATGCGATCATGAAAGCGTGCGACGAAAAGGACGGCTTGGCGGATGGTCTGATTTTCAATCGCAAGGCCTGCGAGTTCGATCCGGCCGTCGTGAAATGCCGGGGAGCAAAAACGGACACCTGCCTTTCAGGCGATCAGGTGACGGCTCTTCAGCGTGCCTTCAGCGGTCCGAAGGATTCGCACGGCAATCAGATCTATCCACGATTCCCGTATGACTCGGACATGGTGACCGAAGGACCCGGCCTCAGCTTTCTTCCCACTGCGGGCCCCAATATCCTCGGCAACGTCCTACCTTCGGCCACAATGAACGTGGACGAACAAGCGGCCAGCGTCCGCGCGAACGCCAGCCAGATCCTCACGGACACCTGGAGCTGGACTAATCTCTCCTCATTTTCAGGGCAGGGCGGGAAGCTCCTCTTCTATCACGGCACGAGCGACCCCTGGTTCTCGCCGTATGACACACTGGGCTATTACGAGCGCATGGAAAAAGATAACGGCGGTGCGGATCAGGTGCAGACCTGGAGCCGCTTCTTTCTGGTCCCGGGCATGAGCCATTGCGGGGGAGGACCTGCAACGCTCGACAATTTCGATTTGCTCAGCGCCGTAGTGGATTGGGTGGAAAACGGGAAGGCGCCCGATTTCGTGATCGCGAAAGGGAAGGATTTCCCGGGGCGCACGCGCCCCCTGTGCGCTTATCCGAAGTACGCGTACTACAAAGGTCAGGGCGATCCCGAAAACGTAGCCAATTTTGAGTGCCGTCAGTAATTCACAGGAGGCCAGATTCATGAAAACGACACACCGAAGTCCGTCGGTCGATGCTTCCGAGCGCAGAATCGATCGGCGCTCAATGCTTAGAGGCTCCATGATGGGCGGAGCTGCACTAGCAGCTCTTGCGCTGCCGCTTCCCGCAGAGCCGCGCCAGTCGCAGGCTCCCACCATCACGCAAACGAGCCCGGACGCCAAGCACATCGATGTCATCGAGCCGCTCAAGCTCGAATACGTTTTCCAGATCAAGATCGATTTCAGCGAACGCGTCTCGTTCCAAACGCCCAACGGCCGACGCGCTTATGTGCCTGCGGTTTCCGGCGTGATCGAAGGGCCGCGCCTGCAGGGGATCGTCGTACCGCACAGCGGTGCGGACTACGCCGGAAACGGCCGCCTCAACGCGCACTACATGCTCAAGGCCGCCGACGGAACGATGATCTACATCCACAACGAAGGATATCTCTATCCGGTGGATGGCAAGCCCATCGATCGCAACGACCCGAGCTGGGGCGGCGACCGCGAGTTCTATTTCCGCATCACGCCGGTGTTCGATACCCCCGTAGGCCCGCATGATTGGCTCACGCGCACGGTCATCGTCGGCACGGGAAAGCGCCACGCGAATCCCGACTACACGATTTTCACGTATTACGCCGTGCTGTAGCTCGCGGAAAGCATCGGATTTGGAGCAGGAGGCTTTGACTATATGAGATTTTCGATTTTGCGTTCGGTGTTCGTAACTCGATTCGCGCTCGCTTTTGCCCTATCGGCGATCGCGGCGGGATTTGCGCTTGCCCAGAATCCAACGTTTCCGCCGAGGACCTATCCGCCTGCGCCGGCGCGCCGCGGAACCGTCGAACGCGTCAAAGTGCACGGTAAATCGCTCGAGGGAAATCTCGAAGGCGATTCGCCCGATCGCGACGTCTCGATCTATTTACCTCCGAGCTACAAGAAGAACAAAAAGCAGCGCTATCCCGTGGCCTATCTGCTCCATGGCTACATGGACAATGACATCAATTGGTTCGGTGAGAAGCACGTCTTTGTCGACGCGCCGCTCGCCATCGATCGCGCCATCGCCTCAGGCTCGCGCGAGATGATCGTCGTCATGCCCAGCGCCTACACGGTCTACATGGGCAGTATGTATTCGAATTCCGCGGCGACCGGCGACTGGGAGTCGTTCATCATCAACGACCTCGTCGCATACGTGGACGCGCACTATCGCACGATTCCGGGTCGCGCCAGCCGCGGTCTTTCTGGTCACTCGATGGGTGGCTACGGCACGATCCGCCTCGGCATGAAGTACCCTCAGGCATTCTCCAGCCTTTACGCGATGAGCGCCTGCTGTCTGGCTCCGATGACGAACCCGCTCAACCCTGCGATGGACAAAGCTCTCGCGATTCAAAGCGCCGCCGATCTAGCCAAGGCCGATTTTGGCACGCGCGTGATGATTGCCTCCGGTGCAGCGTGGTCTCCCGACCCGAAGAAGCCGCCACTCTATCTCGATCTTCCTGTTGCCGATGGAAAGGTTTTGCCCGAAGTCGCAGCGCGATGGGACGCCAACGCGCCGCTCGCGATGCTCGATCAGTGCGTGAACAATCTGAAAGAAATCCACGCGATCGCCCTGGACGTCGGCACGAAGGACGGGCTGGCAGCGTCCATTGAAGAGCTCGACGCGCGCCTGACGCTTTTCGGCGTTCCACATACGTTCGAGACATACGACGGTAATCACATCAGCGGGATTCAGGAACGACTGGAACAGAAAGTGATCCCCTTCTTCTCCGCCAATCTCTCGTTCGCTCGCGAAAAACATTGACGCGGAAGCGCTTCTCTGTCACCGAATTAGGGCTCCGCCGCCAAGGACGATCCTCAGGCGCGCCGTGACTGCCAGCCGCTAGAATTCGAGGCATCCCGATTGCCCGGTAGAGCCATCTTTAGTAGTCTCTACGATTGCTCTAATCCGCCTGCTCCAACCTGCGGGCTCAGAGGTGTGAAAGTTGCGGGGGAAGTCTCGTCTTTATCTTGGCGTATTGGTTGTATGTCTGGCCGCCCTCATGGCGAGCTGCCAGGAGCAGCTCAACTACCCTACGCCGAGCCTCAAATCGATGAATCCCACGAGCATCACTGCGGGCCAACCGGGATTCACTCTTATGGTCACGGGGGGCAATTTTACCCCAGCATCGTCGGTACTTTGGAATGGCTCTCCGCGCAACACGTTGTTTGGCAACACCACGACGCTCACGGCACAGATTCTCTCGACCGACATTCAAAATGCGGGGCAAGCGATGGTTGAGGTCAGCACGCCTCAGCCCGGCGGCGGAGTTACGACGCCTCTCACTTTTACGGTCAATCCGGCTCCCAGCCCTGTGCCGCAGATCACGGGGCTCTTCCCGTCCGGCGTCTTCGCTGGCAGCGCCCAATTTGCTCTTACGGTCATGGGAACGAACTTCGCATCGGCAGGCATCGTCACTGTCAACGGCAACGCGCGGGCGACGACGTTCGTGAATTCGACGACGGTCCAGGCCGCAATCCTTGCCTCTGATGTGGCTCAAGCCGGAACACTTGAAATCGCCGTTCTTAATCCCCAGCCACAGGGCGGGGCTTCCAATAGCTTTGCATTCACGGTCAAGAATCAAACGCCGAGCATCACATCGCTGAGTCCGGTGGCATTCACCGCAGGATCCGCGGGCGGCGTTCTCACGGTGACCGGCACGAATTTTGTGACGAACTCAACCATTTACATCAACGGCGCGCTTCGCACCATGTCGTTCTCCAGCGCCACTTCCATCAGCGTTGCGCTCAGTTCGGGGGACGTTGCGCAAGGAGGAGTGAACACGCTAACGGTTGTCAACCCTGCGCCAGGCGGGGGAAGTTCGAACGCGCTTACCTTTGCTGTGAACCCCACTGCGCTGGCGGGTCTGCCTGTGATTCTGGACCTCGCGCCGGACGGCTCGCAGGCGAACCAGGGCGTCTGCGGCACACCCTCGTGCACCGGCACCGTTCCCACTCTTACGACAGCAGGTCCGGCGCTAAGCGAAAACGGGCAGTTCGCCGCCTTCGCATCGACTTCAACTAATCTCGCCACCACGCAGGGCAATACAGTTAGCAATATCTTCTTGCGGTCGAACTGCCTCGCCACGACCACGACTGCGAGTGCGAGTTGCTCGCCCACCACGTTTCGTGTCAGCCAGACGCCCAACAACACCGACGCCAACGGCTCCAGCTACGAGCCTTCGATCGATAGCGGAGGAGCTCACGTCGCATACACGTCGACGGCGTCCAATCTCGTGAATTACGCCAACGTGGCAAGCGGCACGCGTCAGGTTTACTGGCAGCCAACATGTGCTTCGACAGGGGCGACCGGTTGCACTGGTTCGGCTGGTGCTGCGGCTCTCGTTTCGGTTGCTCCTGATGGCGTGACGCCGGGCAATGGCGACAGCTACAATCCTGTCATTAGTCCTGACGGTCAGTACGTCGCATTTGTCTCGCTCGCCACAAATCTTGTCAGCAACGTTTCCGCGGACGGCATCACTCCACAGGTCTACGTCCGCAACACGTGCAATGTTGTGCCGCCCGCGACAGGATCCTGCAATCCGGTTACGTATTTGGTTTCGACGCCCGACGGCGTCACTCCTGCAAACGCCGCAAGCTCCAATCCGTCGGTTTCGAACACGGGCCTTTTCGTGGCTTTTGTATCGACGGCAACGAATTTAGGCGCTACCGCCAGTAATCCCGGCGGCAACTCGGAGGTATTCGTTCGCTCGACTTGCGTTACCACGATCAGTGAGGTGGGGAATGTCTGTGCCCCAGTCACGACACTCGCATCCACGCCGGACGGCACGACGCCCGCTGACAACGCGAGCAGCGATCCTTCCATCTCGAGCGACGGGCGTTTCATTGCTTTTGCTTCGACCGCTGACACGCTCATCACCGGAGTGGGACCGACGCAGGAGATTTATGTTCGCGACACCTGCACGTTGGCGGCGACGTCGCCGGCCTGTGTTCCTTCGACGCAGCTAATCTCCACTCCGGATGGCGCGACGCCCGCGAACGCGTTAAGTGAAAGTCCGAGCGTCAATAGCGTTTGCGGCACTGCAGTCGCGCAGGCCCCGTGCGCTCCCGGCCAATTCATCGCATTTGCCTCTCTCGCCTCGAACCTCGGTGGCAACGTGGAAAACGGCATAGAGAACATCTACGTTCGCGACACCTGCAACGGCGTGCTAAACGAAATCACGACGATCACGACGCTGTGTGTGCCCTACACTTTCCTCAGCAGCCAGCCCGGCGGCGCCTCGCCGCCTCCTGCCAATGGCGCTAGCCTTGTTCCTTCCATGAGCGGCAACGGAGAAACTGTCGCATTTGTCTCGTCCGCAACGAACATCGTTGGACATGACACGAACGCATTGCCGGACTTCTTTCTCGCCGGGGCCAACCTCATCTTCAATCTCACGGTGAGTCTACAAGGAACAGGCTCGGGAACAGTGACCGACGGCACCGGTCAAATCAATTGTGTCCAAACGGCCGCCACTGCGACCACTCCGCTCACAGAATCCGGCACTTGCACAGCGCTCTACACGAGCGGCAGCACCGTCACCCTTACTGCGACAGCATCGACTGGCTACACCTTCACTGGATGGGCTGGATCGGCTCCGAGCGTCACCAACTCCAGTTGCATGGTTACCACCGGAAGCACCACCAGCGGGACCTGCACCTTCTCAGAGATTACGAACAACACCGCCACTGCGACGTTTAAACCTTGAAGTGAGTCGCCTCTATTTCGCCGCGCGCATGGCAATTCGCTTCAGGACCGCGCTGCGCGTTGTGGCGAGGGTGAACGTGAGAGACTCGCGCGGCACACTGTTGACGTAAGGTCCCACTAGCCAGGCGAGCCCGGTGGGAATATCGCGTGTCAGCGAAATCGACTGCGATTCCACATACGTCCCTCCGTCTTTTTCCTCAAAACGCCAGTACGTATTCATGCGCCAGAGAAATCCGCGATCGTGTCCTTCGGGTTCGAGCCGCTCGTTGGGTTCGCCGGTGTTGTCCACTTCTTGAATTCGCGTGGTGTGCGAACGGCTCCAGGCATGAGTTGCGTCGACCATCGTGTAGTGCACTCGATGTTCTGTATCTAACACTGTCGTCACGACTTTCTTCTTGTACAAACGCAACTCGATCAAAAAATCGTCTCCGTCGCGGCGCAGGATCCTCGAGCGCATCACATCGGGGCGAAAATAGTCTTGATGGTGATCGTAGTCTTCCTCGAGTGCGAGTGTTTGAGCGAGCGTCGCACCCGGTATGAATACTGTGCCGATCCAGTGGTGAATCAAGCCGCCGGGCACCTCGACGGGTTTGTCGCGCTTCGCCAGTCCCTCCGCGGTTGATGCGTCAAGCCGTTCGATCACCACCTGGCCAGCGCGCAATTGCGCCTCGGCCGCCGCGCGCCGGTCCGCCGGCAACCGCTGAACCCAGAGGAAAGGGCTGCCGTTCGCGAGCTCGCGGTCCACCTTGGATTCGGTCTGTTGCACATATTGATCGAATGCTTGAACGGTCTTCGGCTCGAGATCGATGGCCCGCGCCGGAGGTGCAAAGGCCAAGGTCAGCACAAAAAGCGAGGCCCACAGTTGCCTCTCGAATCCGTCAGAGTTTGCTGTCACCTGTCGCAATTATGCTCGCCGCCGCTCCCAGCGAATCCTCTCGCCGCACAGATTCCGAAACGCTTACGCTGCCTCCGCTTTACAGATGCACTCATGACGCACGGATTGTGCCAATTGTCGCATGTCATCAAATGGGCTTGATTGGACGTCTGAAAAAAGCCCTGCCCGCTGACGTGGGGGTCAGGAGGATCACGCCGGCAGGAGGGCTTGGACGGGTTGGTCAGCGTGCTACGGCTCTTTTCAGAACCGTCGTCCCCGCAACGCAGCTCCCAACCCGCGCGCTGAGCTTATAAAACCGAGCAAAGGCTCCCAATGGCTCGGATGGTAGGATTTTCGAGTACCGGGGTACTAGAGGTTGTAGAATTCCGGACCGCTCGGTTCCTCAGCGGCATGTCTAAGCCCTACTAGAAGTTACGAGAGCGGCTGGAGCCAGCTACTTGGTTACTTCGACGGATTCGTCGGCAGCCGGAGGCATCTGCAAAGTCACGTCAGTCGTTTTCCCAGACCGAATCGAGATGCGCTTCACCCAATCGGAGAAGTTGCCCTTCGAGTAGGCCCGCAAGTCGTACTGCCCGGTGGCGTACCGGACGAATTCGAAACGTCCATTTGCATCGGTGTGAGTCGCGTAGGGGTGCGCGGCATCGGACGTCTGCATGGTGACTGTCGCACCGGCCACAGGCTTGCCGTGGGCATCCACCACGGTTCCCGCCATGGTCCCGGTGGGAACTTTGGCCCCTAACGTCCAGGCGAATCCGAGCGTGACGATCACTAGTGCGAGTGCCCTGATACCCTTGCTCATGCGAGCCTCCAGACCCGTGCAGTACCATTTTAGTGACCGCCTCTGGCTCCTGCCCCGAGTTTCAGGCGCGCGTTTCCGCCCAATCACCTGTCCGGTGGTTCAGTGGTTGTCCGGCGTTTGCTTTTTCTCCGCCGCCGTTGTATTCGAGTGGTTCAAATTTCTGGCTGGGAATTTTCTCAGGAGACCCGATGCCTCGTTACCTCTCGCAACACACGCTTGCTTGCCTCACTCGCCAGGGTGCCGAAGAACTTTCCAGGAAGCTACATCGCGATGGTCCGGTGACGGCGCGCCGCGTCCTTGTCAACATGCACGAAGGGAAGATGCTGGTTGAATTCGACGCTCCGGGACGTGAAGATCTCGAAAAGTTTCTAGCCGCGGAAAAATATCACTTCGATTGGCTGCTGCGAGTAGAGCTGGAATCTATCGGCGGGGGTTCGCTTCAGCCGGTGTGATTCGATCTCAGCGCGTGATTGACTGAAGATAGTCGGACAGGCGTTCTCTATTGCTCCGCAGAAATCTGACCATCGCGTCGAAGTCGGAGGGACTCACCTTTTCGGGGCGGTCGCGAGCGGATGACGAAAAGTGAAGACGACGATCGCAGCCGAGTCCATCGCAACACCCGCTCGCCTGGCAGGCGCAAATCGCCATTCGTGCGCGGCGCTCAGCGCGGCCGCCGCCAGTGATTCGGACCCGCTCACGGCCTGAACCGACGCGACCTGCCCCTCGCGGTCAATCGATTCGTAGAGAATCACGCTTCCATCAGCGCTGCTTGTGTTCGGATACTTGGGCTCAACGGTCTTGATGGGCTGTGCCGCAACATCCTGACCAGAGTAGGGCGAGCCTGCCTCGTATTCGTGTATGGTTGGCGATCGGGGCGGCGCGTACGGCTGGACGAACTGGAAAGTGATCGAAATCCTGGGTTCGGTGGCGTCGTTTGCTGTGCGAGTCGAAACAAATGTCCAAGTTCGTATGGCCGCGAGAGCCTTATCAAGAAACGGCTCATCCCCACTCACGACTGTGATATCCGAGAGCGCGCCCGTGCGGCTTACAAACGCGTCGAGCACCACCTCGCCGCCGAAGAGCGATTGCGGATACGGCGCAGGAACCAGCGAAAACGGCACCGGCTGATTAGGCGGTGTCGTTGCGTCGCCAGCTTGATCGCTTCTAGCGCTTTCTTCCGCCGCCGCGTGCCATGCAATTCCTTTCTGCTGCAGCAACGCGATCGCGTAGTGAATCGGAATTACGGCGCCCGGAATGGGCGCAGCCTGGCCCGACGAAACAGGCGCTGCGCCGCCCGGTGCAAGATGATCGCTTGGCGCAGCGAGAGCGGTTGTGCTGTCGCGCAGCCATTGTCCTTCGACAAGGCCGACTACTTCCTTCGAGTCGAGCGAAATCACGGGCGCGCCGCTCTGGCCCGGCTGCACGGCATGGCCGAAGAGAAATAGCTCGGTATCAACCGGACCTCTTGCCAGCTGCGAGAATTGGTATTCGAGCACTTCGCCGGCGGAGCGCTCTTCGATGGCCGGATCGAGCGTAAAAGCGTCGCGCGGTCTGACCGGTCGCGCGTCCGCCGCCAGTGCTTTCTGCCCAGGTTTCGGGCTATCGTGCGCAAGCGTCAAAAACGAAACTGCGAAGTTGCCTGCAAACGGATTCGGCGTGGCGAGAAGTATTGCAATGTCGTGATCGCGGTCGACGGCGATGACCGTAGCTTGGACGAAACGCGGTGGTGCACCCGGACTGCGCAGCAAAAGAGAAGGCTGGCCTCCGCGAAGTTGGCTCAAGACGTGTGCAGCGGTGAGAAGGTATCCGTCTTTGTTAATGAAGAAGCCGTTGCCGTAGAAAATGTAGCGATAGCCGCGCGGCGAAGGGAAGCGATCGGCCTGATACACGATCGAGCAAAGCGCGTTGCCGAGCGCGCGATCGTCAAGCGCTGCGGCAGATTTCTGCGGCCCAGCTTGATCCTGCGCGTCAGCGAATCGGACGCGCGCCACAGCCAGCAACATCGCGCAGGCGAAAAGCGCGAGGATTTTCGCAAGAAAATTGCGCTTCGGCGTCATTCACCTTTCCGGCCGCTAGAACTCGTACACCTTAGAGCTAACAGAATTCTCGCCGCCCGGGCGAATACGGTTGACCGGCGTGGTGTGACCGTAAACAGAGGGCTGCCAACTCCTCGGCGTTCTGACCTCGAAGGCATTTTTGTTCCCGGCGTTTGCCGCCGATGGCAGTTCGGGTGTATTCTTCGCCCATGAAGACCTGCCGCCAGACCAGAGTTGCATGTTGTTGTTGCGCCTGTTGTACGGGCGCGCCTTCTGGCATGGGCAGGCGAGGCGTCTGAGCAACTAGTTCAAACTCAAGATTCCTTGAACCCACCGCCAGAAGGGAACTGGCCGGTGGGTTTTTAGTTTTATGGGTTCGATGCACATCATTCGTCATTCGACGAGGAGGAAATCACATGTCTGAGTACGCGCATCCGGAAGTGCTGGTCTCCACGCAGTGGGTGGCCGACCACCAGAACGATCCGAAGGTCCGCCTGATTGAAGTGGACGTGGACACGACCGCCTACGATCAGGGCCACATCGCAGGCGCCGTCGGCTGGAACTGGCAGACG
>Ga0187778_10001533_pt1 | contig 15919 bp, 13 predicted proteins | sample 1015_Q2_SP5_20_M_FD_132418 | JGI IMG/M metagenome (GOLD analysis project Ga0187778, IMG submission 132418) | Tropical peat soil microbial communities from peatlands in Department of Meta, Colombia - 1015_Q2_SP5_20_MG | ecosystem: Environmental > Terrestrial > Soil > Wetlands > Peat | place...
CAAACCTACCGAGGATCGGATTACTGGACGAAGACCGGAGCGAACCCTGCAGGCGACTGGATGTCGGGAACGACGACGAAGCAGTCATATTGGCGGGTGATCAAGTCGTCGCTCAACTTGATGTGAGCGCGCCTGCTCGACCCGCGCAGAAGGTGACGTGGTTCCTGCCAGAGAATACCTACCCGCTCGTTGTTGTGGGCCACCTGCTCTATTCGACCGGCGGAGAGCAGCAGAGACAGCTGCAAATCTGGCGACTCGATGACCCGCCGCCATTGGACTGGGTCGCGCTTGCGAACGCGCACCGCGACATCATGAAGCGGTACGCCGAAGATGTTAAGGCTCGCGACCCTCAGCGCTTCGTTCGAGCAGTGCGTGCACTGGAGGGTGCAGGCGCCATGCAGGCATTGGACGCGCCGGTCATGGGAATTTCATCACAGCAAGCGGCGGAGATCCTAAACGCCTACGGATTCTTGGCGCGGCAAGCCAAGCCGCAGGAAAGCGTGATTGCCGAAACTGCTCTGCGACGCGCCGTCGCGCTGGATCCCGCACGCGCAATTGCCGTGCTCCAGCTCGCCGATCTTTTGCGTGAACGGCTGTCGACTGCCCCGCAGGGTGCGCCCGTTCAATCACTGGCAGCGGAGATCGAGGCGCTGCTTCGTAGATACCTTGCCCTGGGAGCAGAGACCAATGGGGATATCGAGGACTTTTTAAATGGCCGCCCGGCGCCCGAGGCGAAGGTGAGCCTCTGCAGTGCCGTCGTGAGCTACGCCAATGCCGGCCGTCTTCGGGAGCTGGTATCGAGCCAGGCGAGCGACATCTCGATAGGCGGGCGACGCCTGGATTTCCTGTTCACCATAGAGGGTTCCTCTCATACGCCCGCGGCGTATGCTTTCAACGCCGCGACAGATTCCCCAGTGACGCTGGAGGAGAGCGCCATTCCGGGGGGCGAGGAACTCTGGGGAGGCGATCTGCTCGGAATGGTTTTATACCGGGGCGAGGCCGCCATTCTCCACTATCGTGATTTGCAACACCCCGTGCAATCGGTGGGCCTTGCGGACCATAAATCTTGTCGATATGTGTCGCGGAGCCACGAAGAACCCGGTCCGCGTGCGATGGAACCGAAGTTGTGCCAGCTTCTGAGCAGTGCTGGTTCTCCGCAATCTATAAGTGTGAACACGACGGCACCAATAGACGAGGAGCATCTGCATCAAGCCTATCGGGGCGATACGAGCGTGGAGGGGATGGCATTGATCGACGTCGAAAACAACAACCAGCCTGTCAATGTGGGGAGCCTGCATCTCTCCAGCGGCTCCGGTGCCGGTTGCGAGGCTGAGTTCTACGATGCTCTGAACGGGGTAGGTGACCGTCTAGCCTCTGGTGCAGAGCACGATCTCCTGATGAATCTCCAGGGCATCAGTCAAAGGTCTCGATTCATTGTCCCACGCTGCGGCAATTCAGCACGGTTTTTCCGCTGGAATGACAGGGTTTACTTTGAAAGCAAACCGGCCGAGTGGCCGCCTGTTGACGCTTGGGACGAGTATCATCGAGTCGCGCGCATTCAGCGCGGCGCAGTTGAAGAGGTCTGCGACTTCAAGTTTATGAGCCAAGTGTCGCTAGAGCCTTAATGCCCACGATGCCGAAAGTGACGCCGATCCATAAAACTCGAAACGGTTTCTGGTGACTCCGCCCCAACGCACCGCAGCCCACATGCCGACCAGCGCGAACGCAGCGCCCCCACCGCGGTCCAGGATTGTCGCGATTGCCCGGTCCCCCATGGCGGCGAGTGCAGCACCCGCGATCAGCGGCACCGCTTTGGTTTGCGCAGTGGACGCTACCCGTTGTCGGAGGGATCGTGGCCGATGCCGGCCGCGCCGCTCCACAATTGCTGCACGTCCGGGATCCGGAGACGTTGTTATTTCCGCAGGCAGGACAAAACATGAAAATCTCCGTGGAGCGCATCGGATAGTTTCAACGGCGCATCCTAACGGCAGCCGGGCCGGTGGCTCCGTCAGGCATTTAATTTAGTCATAATCGAAGGTTGATAGAAGACTAACAAATGTCTGATCGTCTGCGATCCGCCAACCGCTGCGATCCTCGCAGCCGCACGCAACGTCAACGCAGAGGGCATCTCAACACCCAAATCGCCAGGGATTTGATCCTGGAATTGACATCTGGCGTTACCGGTCGCATTGTCGGGCTGAGATGCTTGAGCGCGCGATGCGGCACTGCGGGAGGCTCTCGCCGCCCATAATAGGTCGAAACCTATGCCCTTCAATTCGAGCTCCACTCTCGCGGGAAGCAGTGCCTATCCCGCCGATTGGTCCGATTGGCGCTTTTGGGTTCTTATAGCCGCTGGCTTGGCATGCTACTACGCATTCGATAGCTGGAGCTCGAAGAGACGCCGGCGTGCGCTGTCCCAGCTTGCTCCGTCTATGAACTTTTGTTGGCTGGACACCATGCCCGAATCCCCACGCGGCATTGCATTCCTCCGACCTGGACTGGGCGGCGAGTTCAGCAATGCCATGACCGGATCCGGGGCCGGCTGTAAAGTAACGATATTTGATTTCGAATACGAGACCGGGACAATGCTGATGCCTAAGACGGAGCGTACTCACAGGCAAACCATTGCGGCATTCCGTTCCGCTCACTCTGTTTTGCCCGCTTTTCAGTTTGGCCCCGAGTCGGTCATGCGAAAGATGTCTACTGTAGGTTCGGAGCAGTTCAAGTTCGAAACCGCACTGCCGAGCGTGCCCGCTCCGGTCGGGCACTACCTACTGCGAAGCCAGCAGCAAACTGGCGCGAACGCCCTGTTCGATTCGGACATGCTGAAGTTCTTCAACGACTTGGGATTGCAGCAGCAACCCTGGATTCTTGAAGGCAATCAAGAATGGCAGCTGATATGGGAACATAACAATATCGTGTCCCCGCAGAATTATCCATGGTTCCTCCAGCAGACGAGCGCAATTGCCGCCATGGTGTTCGGCTGCGCAAAAATGAAGCGCGGGGCGATGTCCCCAATCCCTGGAGATGCGTCGCAGTGACGCTCAGCAGTGGAAGCTAGGGAGAAATAAAATGCCACGTTTCTGCGCGTCGTGTGGTGCACCCATCGCCGAAGGCGCGCTTGCGTGCGCTTGCTGTGGGAAAACTGTAGAACAATCTGTCGCGGGAGGAGCCGCACCAGCCACCGAAACTACTGGCCTAACAGAAAACCTCGCCGGAGCATTTGCTTATGTCACGCCCCTCCCGGCTGTCTGGTTCTTGTTCTTCGAGCCCTTCAACAAGAATCAATTCGTGCGCTTCCACGCCTACCAGTGCATTTTTTTTAACGTCGCCTGCTTCGTTTTGTCGTTCGCAGCAGCCCCACTCAGTCTCGCATTCGGCGGGGCCGGTTTGTTTCTTATGCCTCTCCTCTGGCTCGCTGCAATCGGCCTCTGGATTGTCCTCATTTTTATGGCATTTCAGGGACGCACATTCAAGCTACCCGTGATCGGAGACCTGGCCGAACGACGGGCCAGCAACGCGTAACTTGCAAGAGCGTACCATTTATCGAGGCGGCAAACCCCGCGACGCATTCGGTATCGCAATCCCCAACTCACTGCGGCGCCGCCGCCCGTTCAAATTTTCCGAGCGTCATCAAATTGTGCGACAACATATGTCCGTGAATCTCGAAGCGGACGTCCTGCTTGATGAATCCGGGGGTGGCTCCGCCTATGCGGAGATCTGCATAGCCGGAGCCACCTCTCTCGTCGTATGTGTCCGACTTGCCGATTTCCGCGACCACCACGCGCACCCCGGTCGCAGCGGGCACGTGGGCGATCTGCCGATCTAGCGCATCGATTTCGGACTTGCTGAGCAACACCATGCGGCTCCCATGTTGTCAAGATCCAGCCGCAGCCCAACGCTGAACCGGCGCGGCTTGTCGTAACGACTGTCTCGCCTCCTGCCAAAGGACGGGCGGCGTTCATCTCATGTCCCGATGACCGCAGTTTTGCAACCGCTTCTATTTCTCGTCAAGCTGCTTCAACAGTTCCTTTGTCTGATCGTCTCCGTTCGCGGCAGCCTTGCCACCAACGGACCGCCTCCGCGCGGTCGGGCGTCCTGCCGAAGCCTTTGAAATACACGAATCCGACATTTCTCTGCGCGAGCGCGTAGCCCTGATCGGCTGCTTTGCGGAGCCAGCTCAACCCTTGCGGGTAATCCGCTATCCGGTGTAATCGGATATCAGATCTGGATCAGAAGAAACGTGCCGTCATTTAACGTTATGACTTGCCGCGACAAGAAAGTTAACTGCGTCTTGCAGCAAACCGCGTGGGTACACCTTCACGGTGCCCGTCCCTGGAAAGCACCTAACTTTCCCTGCCAATCCGCCCAAAGCGCCCTTTCGGGTCCCGAGGCCGATCCCCTCGCTGCCCGTGAATACAACCCCTGGTTCCTTCACTCCCGTATTAGGGTTGTTGTCGGATATCACCGTCACATTACCTTTTACGAAGAACGGTCCCTCCTGCCCTTCGGCGCCGATGCCGGCGGCAACCAACTGCTCGTTTCCTTGAACGACGTTCGGTTTGCCGCTGACCTTATCAATGTCGATTTCTGAAGCGCCTTCCCAATCGTAGGTGCCGTCAACGGTAACCCGCCGCGAGGTCAGATCAATCTTGTATTTAACGTTCAGCAGCTTTACGTTGAGGTTTTTAAATTTCGTATCACTCCAGTCGAACTTTACTCCGACGACCTTATCTAGGCCGAATTCGAGATCGCAATCCCATGTCGGGTCGAAGTCAGACGTGAAGTGCGCCAGCACTTTCTCCCATTCGTCGAGACCGTCAAGATTCGGAGGATTCAGGACGGTCTCGCACAGATTGGCAATGTAGCGTTGTTCACCGTCCAGAAATTGGTGCAAAGCTTGCTGGTAACCGAGAAATAAGCGTGCCCGCAGTTGCAGACTTTGGTTGAGTTTCGCGATCTCGCCAGCCTGAAGCCTAGCCGCCCCGGGGTTCGGCTGCGCGCCCTCACGGGTTCGTGCAGTACGGCACCACTTCCGCCGCATGGTCGATCGAGTTTGTGCTCTCGAGTTTGCCGTCGTAGTTGTACTCGACTCCAAACTTGGCATTTGAGAGCTTTTCGGCATCGCTCAATGCCGCGTACAGATCCAAATCGGGCGTTGGCACCGGGCTTCGACTCGACGATGACGGAGGTCGCCGGGAGAAGCGGACCCTGCAACGGGCCGGCGTTCGTGGCCCGGTCGACGGGCGCACGCTTTCCATTCAAGTGAGGCCGCCTGCCAACTGCCAGACTACACGGCCTTCGCGGCGGCGGGTGGGGAAGGAGCTTGGGCGTCAAGAAAATGGATCTTCTGAAACCAGGCATCCAGCTGCATCGCAGAGCAGATAGCCTCGGCTCGCCCCGGCCCGGTCGATTGCCTGTACTGGAAGACGGCGTGGGCGAATGCACGCTTCGGAAGGGAAAAACTCCATTTGGCCCGGAAGCCCAGCCAGCGGCTCGGCGGTTTCAACTCCGGCAGATCGGGAAGGGCGACAGACACGACGTACAGATCGGCCGCAAGCACAACCAGCGCCACGACGAGAAACAGATAAAGAACCAAATACCCATGTGCGCCGATACGGTTCATAATCGACGCCAGGGTGTTGGGGTTGCGGGACCCTTCGTACGCTCCCAAGTTGTCTGCCACGTGATCGAAGATGGCCAGAGCAAATCCGGAAACGCCCAGAAGCAGTGCGAGTATTCGGCGGCTCCGGAACAACAGGGCCAAACCAATGGTCGCCCCCGCCAATGCGGTCCAAATGGCATGCCCCGCTATGACCCGGCCTCCTGTCATCTGGACAATCGGTAGCCAGTCGAGGTGAGCGGGCCAGCCAAAGCGATGGCGAATATAGGCGTCCTCGACCACGCCAAACCCCGTTCCACTCGCCGCGGCCAATAGCAGCACATCCGTCGCGGCAAGCGTCCACAGCCGGCCCACTCGCCAGCGCCAGAGCAGAAAGAGGACGGGAGCGATCTTGAAGGTTTCCTCGAGCGGCGGCACCATGACATTCCGAGTGATCGTAGTCGGCATAACCGCATTGATCACGATGACCGCCGCACCCATCATGAATCCGCCGAGGAAACACAGCGAAATGAGCTGCCGGAGGGTTACGGTGCGTGTTGCGCTGCCAATCGCCACAAGCGGGCCAAGGAAAAGGAAACTGGTCCAAATGGACACGATCCCCGCCGTTCCGGTCTTCACGAGCATCGAGCCGAACCACAGCGCCGCACCGGCGACCGTGACGAACAGCCGGACGGAATACACCTTGTTGCCGATGCGAATGGATCCCCAATCGCTCGCCAGCAGTTCTTGTAGGCTCTTCATGAAAGTGCTCCGTTGCACGGACCGCCAAAAGCGCGCGGGCGATTGTGTCGATCAGCTGCTGGATCTTGCTAACACGCAGCGACTGCACGGGAGCCGGGCGGTTCCGGGCAGTCGCGGAAGGCTGGCGTGCCACAACGTGCGGCAGATGATGTGTTGTGCCTGTGCCGGTGTCAATTTGCTCACGGAGGCCGAATGCCCGGCGTGTTTCTGACAGGAGCGACCGGCTATGCGGGTTGTTACGTTCGTGCGGAATTGCGGCGACGCAATATTCCTGTCACTGCGCTCGTTCGGAAGCCGTCTACTTTAGAAGACTGCCGGACTGTCGTCGGCGAGCTCGCCACTCTCGACCGGCTGGCAGACGAGATCGCGCGAGCCGATGCGATCGTGCATCTCGGGTGCACGCGCACTCACGACCCCGATTCCGTGCTCAAGGATGATATTGCCGGCACGGCCCTGCTGATCGACGCCTGGCGCTCTGGACCATTTGTTTTTGCCAGTAGCCCAACGGTCTACGGCTGGCCTTTGGGCACGCTCGTCGAGAACACGCCAACGGAGGTCGAGTCCTGGTACGACATCGGAAAAGCCGCCAACGAGCTGCAACTGCGCTTGGCCGAGTCCAGCAATGGACGGGGTCCCGCTATCCGGCTACGGCCCGGGCTGGTCTTCGCGACTGGGGAGCGACGCTACGCAGAGCAATATCTCGGTCTCTTTTACCTCCATTGCGAACTCGGCAGCAAGTTTCTCTTCGACTCGGAAGAAGCGTTGGAGAGCTACGGCTCTTCCTTTATTGGTGGAACAGACTTGGGGCGTGCGGTTGCCGATTCCATCGGCATCAAGGTCGCTGGTGCGTACAACGTAGCGGGAGGGTTTTGCACGTGGCGGGCGCTGGTGGAGGCGATCAATCGATACGCCGGGACGCGCGCCGACTTCCTGATCCGGCCCGGAGCGCGACCAGAGGCTGGCGAGTTCCGACCGCCTCAATCCAGAACATTGCTCGACGTCACGGCTTTCGCCGCGCAAACCGCCTTCGCACCAAAGCAAAGTGTCGAAGAACTGGTGCAGGACTTTGTCGAAGCCGAGCGCGCCAGTGCTCGCGGCATCGCCGCCAAGCAGGCGCGTAATTGATGCGGTGCCCACAAAGACTGTCCGGAATCCGCGCGAACCCGACGACCGGCACAGTCTGGCGCTCCTGTCAGGCGCACGCCGGGTATTCAGCCTCCGTGAGAGCCGTGGATTCGGGCATCGTCGCTCGTTTGCTGCGTCGCTTGAAGACGCACCAATATTTGTGGCCGGAAAGAAAGTACAGCCGAATGGCGGCTTCGGCGCCCCTACTGGTCCCGTAGCGATCCCATCCCAAGCCCTTGCTCAGTCTTGCCCGCAAGCCTGGAATCAGCCGGAGCACTGCCTCGCCGTTCGTGCGATAGTCTGGCGCAAAATCATATGGATAGGCCCACGGCAGATCACCATCCACATCTTTGCGCTGGATTCCGAAGGCCTCGGGATCTTGCGCGACTGGCGTGCCGTGAAACAGCGCGAACTCGTTCAGATGAAACGTCGAGTCGCTCAGGGGCTTGAGGGCAGACACGAGGAAGTCAACCGACGCCACAGCTTCTTCGGGGGTTTCACCAGGGAAACCGGCGATCAGGTTCACGTGGATGGAAATGCCAGCGGCGTCCGCGTCGGCGAATATGCGTGCAATCGTTTGCGCGTCCAAACCTTCTACGTACTTGTTCATGCGCCGCAGCATCCGCGGGGAGATGGACTCTAATCCGAAAAGCACATCACAACAGCCGGCCTCCCGCATGGTCGCAAACAGCCGGGCAGAGAAATTGCGCTCGAGCTTGCAACGGCAGGCCCATCGCAACCGCAGGCCGCGGGCGACGGCCAGCCTTGAGAAGGCATTGAGCACAGCCGGAGATAGCGCCTCGTCAGACAGAATGACCCGCCGATAACCCGCCGCCGCAACCGCGCTGAGCCGGTCGACGAGGCTGGGCACGGCGCTCAGATGAGTCGCTGCCGTTTCAGCGTATTTGGAATTCTGCACGCAAAAAGAGCACCGGCTCCAATAACACCGACGGGAGCTGAAGCGGGTCCAGAAGATCGGTTCCGGAGCAAAGACCGGGACCGGTGGCGGCACCGAGACATGCTGGCCGTTGGGCGCGGCGAACGAAACGACATCGTGTGCCTGCAGGAAGCCCCGCGGCGCCGCATCGCATGCAACCGCGCGCGCAAGCGCAGGTACGGCCGTGTCGCGCTCGTCCTTGGAGGCGATAATGCTGTCGAAAACGCGGTCGATCGTACCCGCACGGCGCAATCCGTCCAAGTGCGGGGCAAGGGAAAAATTCTCATAGCCATGGTCAGCCAGACAGGCATGCATGCCCGGATTCCAGAGGCGCAGGATTCGAACCGCGATCAACGCGGAAAGAAGATCTTCAGGACAGGTGACACTGACGAGCAGTAACGCGATCTGGCGCGGGCAGCTTCCCAGGGCGGCAGCGATTGAATTCGCCAGAAAAGTGTCGCGGGTACTATACGCCACCAAAGCTCCGCTGCTGTCATAGTTCAAACCGGCGACGCGGCCGCCCGCATCAATGCCGAGTTGCAACTCGTCCTGTATCTCATTCAGATGGTCGAGGTGTGTGATGAGATCGGTGACGATGCCGATGTAGCGCTGTGGGCAGGCATACGCATCGGTTCCACGGAGCGATTGGAGCGTGGCGGCCGCCTTCGTCCCGGAATCACGTAGACGCTTGAGCTGCGCACAGCACCAGACCCGGCGAACGCGGCTCATTGGAATGAGTTTGGCAATATGCTGAGTGCACAGTACGCGCCACCATTCAAAGTTTGCGCTGAATCGGACCGTCTGGAATCGGTCATCGGCGGTCAGCGCAGTCCACCATTGGCCAGGGTCGTGGGCAACCGTTGGCAGACGTCCGGGAGGGGTAAGCGAAACAACCAATCGACTCATGATCGCCCTCGCATACTCAACCGCGGGCCCCCGATGTGGCGCTGCCGGTTGATATTACGATGCGCTCGTTAGGGTCAATGGGTAGGACCGGATGTGAAGCAGGGAGGGGCTCGGGCCGGGTGGTGGAGACCTCGCTTGCTTGCACGTACCCGCTCCCGTTCCCTGGCAGCGGCGCGATATACCAACTCGGCTGCCCGTCCGCACCGTTCACTGCACCGGTAGCAACCACCCGCATCCCCGAAGGAGGGTGAGAGATCACCGGCGAATCATTGGATGGTCCTGAATGTAATTCGCTGAGCCCGCCGTGCGGGGTGAACCAGATGAAGCGCGGCGGAAATGGGTTCGGTGGCCCGTACTGGGGTCCTCCCGCCGCTGCTCCTCCGGCTGCCCCCGCAGCGGCAGCTCCCATTGCGGCTGCCACGGGGGACGTCACGTTGGCCCCTGCGTCCGCCAGCCTCAGGAGGCCATGCAAGACTGCCGAAAGCTTGAGTGTCGCCAAAGCAACGACGGCCGCTACCGCCGCCAAAGCGGCCCAGCAGAGTTTCGAGTCGGACAGATGACGCCACAATGTTCGGACGACCTTGTCCAACTGCTGCCTCCGCCGGAGGAGCCGGCCGCTCATCACAGCGCCCGGCTCTGACACGGAGTTTCTCTGGATCGGGTGAAAGTGCATGTGTCGACCTCTCGTTAGCGGGTGGCTTTCTCTTCAGATGCATGCAGGACCGCGCATGACGGCCAAGCTGCCGCGCGACGGCAAGTCAGTGGACTTTGATTTTCTCGACTGACGGCGGGCATCGAGTTACGTCATGGAGCGGAGGGGGATCCAACCTGACCTTACCCCTGTTTGAGTACGAGTAATTCTGGGCCTAGTCGGTGGTTGTTGGTCGTGATTGATCGTGCATAGTCCTCGCGGGTCAACCGGCGGAGCGAGCTGTACGGTCGTTCGGTGTTTTAGTGCTGCCGCCAGCGTTCGATCAACTGCTGCGCGTCGGTGAGGTCGAGAAAGTACTGCTGGTTCAGGCACTCGTCCCGCAGTTTGCCGTTGAAGCTCTCGATGAACGCATTATCCACGGGCTTGCCCGGGCGGATGAAGGTTCAGGCTGATACCACGTCGCCGCGCCCAGGTCAAGAATGCCCGGCTCGCGAACTCCGAGCCGTTTCACATTCGGAGCTCCGGTCCCGTGCTCGTGTTTCTTCGGCCGGACTTTGGCTCTCCTCCTCTTCATTCCCTGATCTCTGTTACGGGGTTCTTCCCCGCAGCGCAGTCTCACCGCGCGCAGCGCGGGGAAAAGAAGCCCCTGGGGTAGAGATCCAGGGAGGGGTGGCTCCGGCTATGCAGATCTCCGCATAGGCGGAGCCACTCTTCCCACGCCAGGGGGCAAACCACTTGTGTCATGACTACATTCAGCGGCACAACGTGCGTCTGCGAAATCTGTTGAGGGACTAACATATCCGTGCGCACAGAGATCGCCCGATAGGATCCTGCCGGTACGGTGATTCGCTCGCGCGCAACTGTTCAGTCAGGTTGAAAGCGCGCTGGGGTACGATGTAGGGTATGTCGCGCAACGACGTGCGGCCTTGTGTAGGTGAGTCAACGGCCTACGTGCGAGCTTCGATTCCGACCCTAGCCTTTAACCCCCTGTCTGGCCGCGTCCTTTCGGGTGCGCCTCGTCCCCACGATGCGCATAACATGCTGAAAATTCCGCGAATCTTGTAGATCGCTGTCCAAGCCCGTCCTTGGGCAACCCGTTTTGCGTTGGGGTATGTACTGGGGCACGCTGAACGCAAGTGGGGTATGTGGCTGTAGGTAGCCGTGCTCTGTGACACTGCTCTGTACCCATACCTGGGCAGCAAACCGGTCGCGGCGATCTCAGCGCAGGGGGTGCTCGGTGCGCTGCGGCGCATCGAAGCACGCGGCCGGCACGAGACCGCGCACCGGGTCCGCGCCATGGAGCGAATCACGCTCCAGGATATGCAACAGTGGCAGCACGATCCCGTTGGCAGTCCTGCAGTTTTTCGGCTGAACGATCTTGTTTTCGGCCGGTAGCGGCCACAGCTGGGGCTCCCATCAGCGTCGATGCTGCTCGCCGACGATGGCGCAGGTGCGAAGATTCGAGGTGAGAGAGCGCGCGCGGGACAGCGCTTCCTGCAGCAAGGAGGGCCCGCCCTACAACGAACAAAATTGCTTCGGGATTGCCATACCGGAAAGGGTCGTCGTCAAAGCACGCAATCGCGTGCCATCGCCCGCCGCGAGCAGCAGTGCCCACGTGTGCTCACGGTACATCGGTTTTTTCGCCCGATGTCGGGCCGCAGCCCATGATGGTCGCAAGAAGATTGAGAAGTTCCTCCGCATTGATCGGTTTGCTGGCGACGCGCAGCTGCGGGTCGTGCGGCAGCTCCTTTATCGACGAGGATGTATCGCCGGTCATCAGCACCGCCTTCACGGGCAGGCCGGCCGCTTCGCGCAGCGCCGCAATCACCTGAATTCCAGTCTCCCCCTCGCCGAGGTGATAGTCCGCGATCACCAGGTCCGCTGTCGGACCTTCACGAGCCGCTTGTAGCGCCTCATTCATCGAGGCGACTGCAGTAACGTGGTAGCCTGCCACCGCAAGCAACATCCGGGTCGCGCCTCGCACGGCCGGATCGTCCTCGACTAGCAGCACACTGGCCCTGCTGAAGGGGATCTTGCCCGCCGGAGGGCGCTCGGAGGGCATGCCGACCGACCGGATCGAACTGGCAGCTGCCGGCAGCACAAGAGAGAAAGTCGAACCGCGTCCAAGCTCCGAGCGTACGTTGAGCTCGAGCGCCAAAAGCTTGACCAGGCGCTGCACAATGCTCAAGCCGAGGCCGTAACCCTCGCGGGTGCGGTTGGCGCCAGTCACCTGATAGAACTCATCGTAGATATGCGGCATTTGGTCGGCAGGAATGCCAATGCCGGTATCGAGTACCTCGATGTGGACGAGGGTGGCCTCATGGAGGCAGCGCAGCTGGACCCACCCCTCGCGGGTGTATTTGATGGCATTCGACACCAGATTCCGCAGGATCTGTTGCACCAGCGACGGATCGCTGTGCACACAATCGGCGCAGGAATCGACGTGAAGCTGCAGACCCTTGCTGGTCGCCACACTCGCAAACTCTCGGCGCAGCTCCTCGAAGAGGGTCGCCACTGTGAAATCGGTCGGCTCGGGTCTGATCGCTCCGGATTCGAGCTTGCTGATGTCGAGCAGCGCATTGACCAGTCGCGACATTGCCCCGATTACTTGTTCTTGCTGCAAGAGAGCCTCGCTCGCATCCGCTCCGCTCATCATTCGGCGCAGACTGCCGTTCAGCAGTGCGAGCGTCTGCAGCGGCTGGCGCAAATCGTGACTGGCCGTGGCGAGAAAGCGGCTCTTGCCACGGTTGGCTCGATCGGCGGTTTCGTACGCGAGTTCAGCGACACCGCGGGCCTCGATGAGCTCGGCCTCGGCTGCCTTGCGGTCGGTCACGTCTCGGATGGCCGCCGCAACGAGCATGTGCTCCTCGTCCGCGATCGGGCTCAAGCTGATCTCTACGGGAAATTCACTGCCATCTTGCCGGCGTCCGAAGAGCTCGAGCCCGACGCCCATGGGGCGCACACGTAGATTGTCTAAATAGTCCTGACGGTGTCCGACATGACGGTGTCGGAAGCGCTCGGGCATCAGGATTTCAATGCTCCGACCAATCAAAGACTCGTTCGGGTAACCGAACAGGGCCGAAACCTGACGGTTGGCGAAACGAACGGTACCCGAGGCATCGATGATGAGCATCGCGTCGGGCGCCGCATCGAGCACTCCTCGCGCCAAATCGGATCCGAGCTTGAGCATTGGCGCGTCCGCTTCGGGGTTCATCGCCGCACGGTGCGCGAACCGGTGTCAGCAAGCTGCACGGGTGGGCGGGCACGCTGCGACTCCGGCCAGATTTGCTCGCCCGCGTGGACGGCACGCACCGCCCAGGCCAGCACGGCATCATCCAGGCCCTTGATCAAATAGCCACTCGCGCCCGCGCGGCGGCAAAGCTCGATGCACACGGATCTCGCCTCTACCGAGTACATCAGTACCGGCAGGCTTGGGCGCGCCGAGCGAATCGCGCGCAGTAGCTTGAGGCCTTCATCGCGTCCGACCTTCGTACAGCTGGCCCAGGAGAGATCGAGCAGCACTACCTGCACACTGGGATCCATAGCGTAGGTCACTGCCTCGAGCGGTGTGCTCGCCTCCGCCGCGACGCAGAAACCGTTGCGCTCGAGCACGCCTCGCAGGCCCGAGCGCACCAGCTCATGGTCATCGGCAATGAGCACAGCGATGGACATCGTGGATTGATCGCAGATTTATGTCCCCCGGCGCTATGCTCGGGGCGCTGCATTGGTCCGGAAATCAGGGGCTCCGCCATCTTTGTATGGTGGATTCCACCAGAGCCCTCGACGCGCTTGTAGTAGATTCCGATAGTTACTTAAACTGGATCGATTCCGATGGATTCCAGAACAAGACGACGGCGCGCGCAGCGAAAACCGGTCGCCGACCCGAGCCTCCCTTTGGCCCGTAGGCCGAAGAACGCTGCAGCGGCGCGAGCGCGCTCCGCTGCTCCGCAGGCCGAGCTCACGAGCCGTCCAACCCTCGTTCCCGCACTCTCTGCCAGCCCCTTCCCCATTGTCGCCATCGGCGCGTCGGCCGGCGGTGTCGAAGCCTTCAAGCGATTCTTCGAGCACATGCCGCCCGACAGCGGGATGGCGTTCGTACTCATTCCGCACCTCGACCCTACACACAAGAGTCTGATGGTCGAGTTGCTCGGGAAAGAGACCCGCATGCCCGTCGTCGAAGTGGAGGAGGGCATGCTGATCGCGCCCAACCACGTCTATGTGATCCCGCCGAACAAATACCTGTCGATCAAGGGGCGACGGCTGCTGCTGAGCCAACCTGAAGCGCGCGCTGGCCAGACTGCCATCGACTTCGCGCTGCGCTCGCTGGCCGAAGATCAGCACGAGAACGCGATCGGCATCGTGCTATCGGGCACCGGCAGCCACGGTACCGCCGGGCTCAAGGAGATCAAGCTCGCCGGTGGGTTGGTTCTGGTGCAGGACCCCACGACGACCGAGCATGCGCAGATGCCACGCAGTGCGCTGGAGGCGGGCATCCCGGTCGACTTCGTACTTGCGCCGGAGAAAATGCCCGAAGCCCTGATCGGCTATGCACAGCACGCGCGCGGCCCTGGCACGCCGCGGCAGATCACCGACAGCGGCGCGCTCGATGGGCTCAAAGCGATCCTCGCGCTGCTCCAGGTACACACTAAATCCGATTTTAACTTCTACCGCAAGAACATGATCTTGCGGCGCATTGAGCGTCGCATGGCGTTGCTTAAGATCACGGACCTTTCGGGATATATCGATCGACTGCGCCAGGACAGCAATGAGATCGCGGCGTTGCGGCGCGACTTGTTGATTGGTGTGACCACATTCTTTCGCGAGCCCGAAGCCTTCAAAGCGCTCGCCAAAGAGGTGGTGCCCGATCTGGTCCGCAAGGCGAGCGCGGATGATCCACTGCGCGTCTGGATTCCGGCCTGCGCAACAGGCGAAGAGGTCTATTCGGTCGCGATCCTGCTTTTCGAGCAGTTCCGCGCCGCCCGCAAGGCCGTCCAGCTACAGATCTTCGCCACCGACATCGATGAGGAATCTCTCAACATCGCGCGACGAGGCATCTATCCAGATAGCATCGCTGGAGCGGTTTCGGCGGAGCGCCTGCAGCGCTTTTTCGCCCGCATCGAGACCCACCAATATCAGGTCGTCAAACAATTGCGCGACGCCATCACTTTCGCGCCGCAGAACCTCGTCAGCGACACGCCGTTCTCCAGGCTGGACCTGGTGAGCTGCCGAAATGTATTGATCTACCTTGAGCCGGATGTTCAGGCCAGGGTGATCGAGATGCTGCATTTTGCCCTGGAGCCGCATGGCTTCCTCATGCTCGGTCCCGCCGAGTCGATCGGCTCTGCGACGGACCTGTTCGAGCCAGTGTCGCGAAAATGGCGTATCTATCAGCGCATCGAGAGCGTGCGACGCAGACCCCTGACCCTACCGGTCGCCCCCACGAGGGGAGCCACGGCTGCAGGGGCCCTCGAGCCTGGGCGCCGCACCGGCGCCGGCGATACGGAGTTGATGCAACGACTATTGCTCGCTGAGTTTGCTCCGGCAGCGATATTGGCGAATCGCAAGTACCAGATTCTCTCGGTCGCCGGACCGGTGGTGAACTATCTGCGCCTGCCGCCCGGTGCGCTCACTCACGACCTGCTGGCGATGGCGCGCGAGAGCTTGCGCGGGGCAATCCGTGCCGCATGCGAAAAGGCGCTGCGCAAAGGCACCATGGTACGCAACATCAGCGCCCGCGTACGGCGCAACGGTAGCTACGTCACATGCCGCGTCTCTGTACGTCCGATCATGCGTCGAGAGGCGAAGGAACAGTTGTTGTTGATCGTATTCGAGGACGCCGTCGCGCCGGCCCGCCGCGGCCCCCAGCGCGGCGGCACGCGCGATGTCAGAGCCAGCCGTGAGCTCGAGGAGGAGCTGCGGGCGACGCGCGAAGATC
>Ga0187778_10001534_pt1 | contig 15909 bp, 11 predicted proteins | sample 1015_Q2_SP5_20_M_FD_132418 | JGI IMG/M metagenome (GOLD analysis project Ga0187778, IMG submission 132418) | Tropical peat soil microbial communities from peatlands in Department of Meta, Colombia - 1015_Q2_SP5_20_MG | ecosystem: Environmental > Terrestrial > Soil > Wetlands > Peat | place...
AGACGTTCAGCGTCGTATTGCTGCCGTTATCCATGTTGTCGCCGCCATCGAGTTCCCAGTTGTTGTACTCGATGCGGCCGCCATTCACGCTGAACGAGACGCTCCCGTTTACCCCGACCTGCGCTTCGTCTTGCCCAGTCTGATTGGTAACGCCAGGAACCAGGGTCACTAGTTGTGTGAAATTTCGCCCGTTCAGTTCTAGTTGAGTTATTTCTTTGCCGGTTACCACGCCACCCAGGTCGGAGGATTGTGTTTCGACCTGCGCCACGGCCGAGCCTTCTACCGTGACTTCGGTATTCTCCGCACCGACCAGCAGACTCACGTCCACACGCGCCTTCCCGGCGACGCGCAGCACAACTCCTCGAGCCTCAAACCTCTTAAAACCCTTCGCCGCCACCGAAACGTCATAGGAACCGATCGGCAAAGCCGAAAATAGATAATCCCCGCTCCCATTGGTGGGACTTGTCCGTTTGAGGCCTTGTACCGGATTGCTGAGAATCACTTGCGCGTTGGGAATTGCCGCGCCGGTCGAATCGGTGACCGTTCCAGTGATGGACGCCGTGTCTTGAGCCAGCAGAACCGCGGGAAAGCTCATTACGAGTAGCACGAAACACAAGGATGTCAGACGGGATTTCATCGTCAACTCCGCTCCACCTGAAACGAGATCGACCCCAATCTCAGCGAACCCTCCGGCGCTTGCCCCACTTGCGCGCCAGCCACCCCAAAAACCTCTATTAAAACGTATGAATAGTGCTGGAATCTGGAATCTTAGTCAAGGGAAAAAACACCTGAGAGGCGAACACAGACCCGTGATTCGCCCCTCACGATGACACGTGGCTTGGCTTACGACCTGCCTCTAACGCCTCATTTCAGAAACTGAACCGCGCGCCAAACTGGAACTGGCGCGGGGTATTGATCGTATTAACAATCTGACCAAAGCCACCCGTGCTGGGCGGGCTCGTCTGCTCCGCCGCGCTCACGACAGTAAGGGACGGAATGGTTGGCACTCCCAGCTGCGCGCGATTGGTCACATTGTAAGAGGACACCTCGAATCGTAGTGCCTTCGTCTCCCCGAAAGAGAATGTCTTGTAAAGGGAGAGGTCTAGTTCCCGCGCTCCCATGGTGCGAACGCCGTCCAGATAGGCTGGAGCAGTTCCCGGTATGAATGGGCTGGCAGGAAAAGCAAAACAGTTGGGGTTGAACCATGCGGCGGCCGTATGCGGAGCGCCAGTCGCCGGATTGCAGATCAGATCAGGACGCTGATTGGGTAAGTACGGAGTGGCTGCCCCCACGACCGGTGAGTTGATAGGAATACCGGTGCTGAGATAGACGATGGCATTGGTGGTCCAGCCGCCCAGAATGGCGTTGGAAACGCCGTTCAGGTTTACACGCTGGCCTCTGCCAACCGGCAGATCATACGATGCCTGTCCTGTGAACTGGTACTTCACATCCTGGGGGCTGATGGAGTGTTCATACCGCAGATCCCTCCAGTCCTGAGGTTTGGCCAAGTGAGAACCTACAAAGTTCAGCGGAGGTTGGCTGTCGTCGGTCATCAGTTTTCCCCAGGTAAAGGAGGCCAGCGTCGTGAAATGCCCAGTCAGCCTCTTCTGCACCTTGGTTTGCAGGGAACTGTATTCCGAGTCGCCTCCCGGGTAGCCGTGTACAACGACGCCCTGACCATCACCGTAGTTCCCGCTGCCGAATTGGGGGTATGCCCCGAGCGACACACCTAGCGGCACCGTGGGTGACCCGAAATTGGCGTTCGTGGGAGGCAGGATAGCCTCAAATTTATTCGGGACTGTGGTATTCAGTAACGAGGATTGGTATTTCGCGATCGTCGCCAGATCGAGATCGTTCAGATCGACGTTGATGAGGGGAAGGAACAGTCCTCGGCTGCCGACATAGGCAGCACTCACAATCACCTGATGCGGCAGCTCATACTCTACGCCGAAATTGTAGTTGTACGTTGTGGGTGTGTTCTCGGAGTGCAGGACAGTGTTCAATGTGGTTCCCAAGTTATTGGCCAGACCGGGCAGGGGCTTGCTTAGAGTTGGAACAACTCCGTTGGGAAAGGGATTGCTCAACGAATACGGACCGGTATAGACGCCAGGCGTGGGCGTTGGACATCCCCCGGTACCGTTGAAGACCGTATTGCCGTCTGCGTTAGGGCAGGTAGCGTTCCACAGTGTGGTGGAAGAAAATCCAGTGGTGCCAAAGAGGGCGGTGGCGACGGCTTCGGGGCTGGGGCCGTAGTAGAAGCCTGCGCCGCCGCGCACGACCAGGTGCTGAATCGGCTGCCAGGCGAAGCCCAACCGCGGCCCAAAGTTGTGCAGATTGATCGTATACGGCGAACGATTGTTTCCGTTGACATAGATGTCCGCGCCGGTATAAGAGACGCCGCTCACGGTATTGGTTACATTGGGATTGAAATATTCCAAGCGGTTAGAGCGCTCGGTACGGCCTCCGAAGATGTCCCAGCGCAAGCCAGCCGTAATGGTCAAACTTCTCAACGGATGGTAAGTATCTTCGACGAACGTCGCATAGTAGGGGCTGGACTCGGCCGCAAAGATGTCTTTGGAGAAATTGGGGTAGCCGTTAAAGGTATTTTCCTCGTTGCTTGGCGTGGTCCCCATGCCAATAAGGAACGATGCAAAATCGCTGCCACCTACGGGGGCGGCGGCTGTGGTGGACTGGTCGGTGGCGCTGATGTCAAACGTGTACGCGCCGGAGGGCGCAGAGGGCTGGCCGACGTTGAGGAATCGTTTCAGCCACTCGAAGCCGGTCGAGATTTCATGCTTGCCCCAAATCTTGGTGATAGCGGCACTGGCATCGCTGTTCTCGCTGGCATAGATAAAGGTGTTGTAGTTCCCGGTGCCCCCGATCTGGTTCCCGTTGGGCGGAAGGTCGTTAAAGACAATGATCGGAAGCAGCTTCAAGTTCTCCGCTGCGGCGAGTGAGGGAGCAAAGCCCAGTGCGGTTAGGTTAGTCCCCACTTGCGCTGGGTACCCTCCTTGATTCTCATAATGGCGAGTAAAGGAATAGCGCAGTTGCAGGACAGTAGAGGAATTGAGAGTCAAGTCGTCGGCCACAAGGACGTTGCGCGCGTTGGTGTTGTTTTGGGCATAGTTCGGATCATACGCATTGCCGAAAGCGTTGAACGTGGAGGTGAATAGCCGAGCAAAAGAGAAGCGGGTGAAGATGCGCTGCCGCTCGCTCTTGTTCCAATCTACCCGCACGTCAAATCTGTTAGCTCTCGTGGGATCGAGGCCCGGCAAAAAGAGATTGTTTGGGACATCAGTCGTTGCTGAATCGCAGGTGGCCGGGCTGGGAAAGTTGCACTTGGGCAAGTGCGAGAGAAAATTCAACGCGATGGGGTTGGGATTGGTAATTTTGTTGCCGGGAAACGGCTGCCGCAAGCCGCCTATGTCAGGCTTGGTCGGATCGTAAATCGTAAAGCTCATGGCCGAGAAATCCCCGGTTCTCTCGGCGGTGGTGGGAACGGTAAAAAAGTTCGAGCCGTCGTACAGTTGCTGTTCGGTGTGCTCATAGTCCCCAAAAAAGAAAACCTTATCGCGCTTAATGGGTCCGCCGATCGCGCCACCCTCCTGATACCGATGGAAGGACGGAGGAGTGTTCTTGAGGCCGCTGCTCAGCTCGCTTTGCTTATTGAAATATTCATTTGAAGCCAAAACATCGGGCCGGAATACCCCGAAAGCATCGCCATGAATCTTATTGGTGCCGGACTTGCTTACCAGGCTGATGACACCGCCACCTCCGCTCTGGTAGGAGGCTGGCGTATTCTGGGTCTCAACCCGAACCTCGCTGACAGCATCCTCGGGAATTTCCATCGCCGGGAGGATAGCTGCGAAATTGTTTTCCGCAACCCCGATCGGGCTGCCGTCCACCATGTAGTAAACCGATCCGACGATCGAGCCGTTAACGGTGGAGGAGGAGACGTCGATTCCCGGGCGCCCGGTGGAAATGTTCTCGACCGCGTACGAATCAGCTGAGTTGGGTGCGCCATTGGCTGGAGTCACACCCGCACTCAACTGAATGAGGTCGTAAACATTGCGCGTCAGCAATGGCACCCGGTCGATAGCCTCCGACGGAATGAGCGTGCCGACCGTAGAGTTGGTAGGCTCAACCAGGTCAACTCCTCCAGCGACGGTGACCGTTTCGGTTGCGGTACCCATTTGCAGGGCGATGTTGACCTCGGTGACCTGGTCGACGCTGACCGTGACCTTATCTCGGACGACGTTCGCAAAGCCGGTCTGGCTGGCGGTCACTTGATACAGGCCCGGGTTGAGGGAAATGAAGCTGTACAGCCCAGCGGCAGTCGTGACGGTGTGCTGCGTCGCTCCGGTGGCGCGGTCCAGCAGGACTACTTTTACTCCGGAAACCACGGCCCCGCTCGGGTCGGTGACCGTCCCGCTGACGCTGCCTCTTCCGGCTTGGCCGAAGGCGGCGATGGCAGAGAATAAGATAAGAAAACAGGCACAGAAGTACGAGCGCCCACGTCCGGTTATGAAAGCCAGTGAGTTCATGGCATCCCTCCTCAGCTGTCGATATTTCAGCTTCTGCCTTGATTTGCGGCGCATGGCGCGAACAACGCCGATGGTTCAAGATAGTTTATTAAATCGGTTTAATTCTGCGTTATATTGACAATGGTAGTCAAGGAAGAAATAGTCGACAAAAGACTCGTTGTCAGTGAGCCGAGTCACAAAAGGCTGCGCGTAGACTCACGCACCGCCAGTTCGGGTGCCATCTTGCGATGAACAGCTGCGACGTCACGCTTCTCCAACACAGCATTCACACCATCCAGGGCAATCGTGACCGCCATCGCTCCCATGGCCTCCATGGGCTGCCGAACCGTAGTCAGGGAGGGGGTATATAGGCTGGATACTGCCACATCGTCAAATCCGATGACCGAACAATCCTGCGGCACGCGCATTCCCGCTTTGGCCAGCGCGCGTATCGCCCCAAATGCCGTCATGTCATCGAAAGCCATCAGGGCGGTAAATGGGCGTTTCTGCTTGAGCAGTTCCTCCGTCAATTTATATCCCGCTTCGAAACTGGAAATCGGCTCACTGGACTCCGGCAGGTCCAGGATCAAGCGCGGGTCCAATTCGAGACCGCTCGATTTGCCAAAGTTGCGAATGCCCTTCCACCGCGGAGCGCTGTCCGCCAGAGCCTTCGGGCCGCGGATGAACGCAATTTTGCGGTGGCCGAGCGAGTAGAGATGTTCAACCGCGGTATAAGCTCCCATTTCATTGTCAACGATTACCGAGCTGACTGAAGCATTCTGCAACTCACGCCCAATCATCACCGTCGGTACGCTGCTCTTTTCCAGATCGGCCAGCACATCGATATTTACGAACAACCAGTTGGCTAGAACAATCAAGGCTTCGACCCGGCGGTCGAGCAGCATTTCCAGATAACGCTCGAATCGGCTGCGATCATTGTGTACGTCCGTCAGGATGGGCAGGTAAGAGGCTTGATAGAGCGCATTTTCGATCCCGCGCAGCACCAGCGTGCAGTAAGGATCGGTCATGTCAAACACCATCACCCCGACCGTATGGCTTCGCTTGCTGCGCAGGGAACGGGCAAACAGGTTCGGCCGGTAGCCAAGCTTCTTCGCCGCCCGCTCAATTCGTTTCTTTGTGCTGTCCGGAATGTAGCGTGCCAGGGGAGCGTTATTCAGCACGATGGAAACCGTCGTGGAGGAGAAACCGCTCTCCTTCGCCACATCGCGAATCGTCACCATGGTATTTTTCATGCCGGGCTTGCGAACACGCGCTTGAAATCGTGCGGCCGCTGGCGGACACTACAGCAAAGAGCGAACGCAGTGTCAAGTATTGCCTCGCGAATACTGATTCTTGTTCAGCTGATTTTTGCTGCTTTGGCCAGCACCAGCGCACTTGCTCAGGCCGCAGCTACCGGCTCCAACTCCCCCACCTCTTCCGCCCCGCAACCCGATGCCGAACAGCTTTTTCATCGCGGAGAAGCCGAGTTAAAAGGCGGAAACCTGGATGAGGCTGAGAGGGATTTTCGTGGCGTGCTGGCGCTGAATCCCCAAATTGCCGGCGCCTACGCCAATCTCGGCGTCATCTACATGCGCCGAAAGCAGTGGCAGCAGGCGCTTCCCATGTTAAAGAAAGCCGAAACCCTCGCTCCCCAGGTTGCCGGGATCCGCCTGAACGTGGGGCTTGTCTATTACCGCCAAAACGATTTTCGTCACGCCATCCCACCCTTTGAATCGGTATTGCGCGACGCGCCGGACTCCTACCAGGCCCGTTATCTTCTCGGCCTTTGCTATTTCTTCAATGCGCGCTATGCCGAAGCCGCCAGTACTCTCGAGCCCCTCTGGTCACGGGCTTCCAGCGAGTTGAACTATCTATATGTATTAGGGATTGCGGCGGGCAACAGCGGCCGCAAAGATCTTGAACAGCGTGCCCTGACCCGCTTAGTCGGGATTGGCGGAGATTCTCCCGAGTTTCATCTCTTGATGGGCAAGGCGCATTTAAATCGGCAGGAATATGACGATGCTATCTCCGAATTGACGCTCGCCGCCAAAGCCGATTCCCAGCTTCCTTTCCTGCATTTCAATCTTGGCATGGCATATCTGAAAAAGCAGGATTTGCCACAGGCCAAAAATGAGTTCCTGAAAGACGTTGCCATCGAACCGGACGTAGCTTACAACTACGATCAGCTTGGCTCCATCGCCTATTTGCAGCAGCAGGACCAGGAAGCCGAGAAAATGTTTCGTAAGGCCTTGCAGCTTTATCCGCAACTAGCCAGTTCCCATTTCCAGTTGGCCAGAGTTTATCTGCGGGAAGGCAAATTGACATCGGCACTGAACGAAATCGATGCCGCCGGACGACTAAGTCCGGAGAGCGCCAGCATCCATTACGTACGTGGGCAGATTCTGCAGCGGCTGGGCCGCGTTCCGGAAGCGAAAGCTGAGATGCAGAAATTCACGGCAAGTGCGAATGCGGCTCGCGAAAAACGGCATCAGGAACTGGAAGGTGGGCCGATACCTGATCCTCAACTTACGCGTGAGCCTGACTGAAACTCTTGCGGCCCTGACTGTTGAGCGGTGAATGCGGAAGGCTCCTACGCCCGTCCGCGCGAGCGCTTTGCCACGACCGCCGCAGGTTCGCTGGTTGTGGCTGCAGGTTTTTTCTTCCCTTCCATCTGCGCAAGGCTTTGCTTCAAGGCAGACATCAGGTCTACGACCGGTGCCAGTTTCTTGGGTTTCTCCACTTCCGCGATCTGTCCGCCCTCCAGCTTGGTCTGAATCAGATTCTTTAAATTGTCCTGAAACGTATCGTGGAATTTCTCCGGCTCCCATTCCGTCGCCAGAGCGTCAATTAGCTGGTGCGCAACTTTGACTTCGGCTTCTTTGAGTTCAACGTCCGGCGCACCAAAACCTTCCACTTCCTGCACTTCATCCGCATAGTACATGGTGTGCAGCATCAATCCACCGTCCCGCGGACGCAGAATGACCGTATATTCCCGGTTGTGCATGGTGAGTTTGGCAATCGCGTAGTAATCGCTTTCTTCCAATGCTTTTGTCAGCAGCGCGTAAGGCCGGCGGCCCGCCTCTTCTGGCAACATATAGTAGGAGGATTCGAAATAAATTGGATCCACATCGCCGGCCTTCACAAATTCCAGAATCTCCATCGTCTTGGCGGTTTTGGGCTCGATCTTCTTGATCTCTTCCGGGTCGATGACTACATATTCGCCCTTGCGATATTCATAGCCCTTCACGATGTCGCTGCGGTCCACCACTACGTCTTCCGCCTGGCAAACGTATTGCTGTTTCAGGCGGGAGTTGTCTTTGCGATGTAGCATGTTGAAGGAAATACCGGAACTGCGCGCGCCGGAAAAAAGGCGCACCGGCATAGAGATGAGACCGAAGGTAAGATACCCCGACCAGACGGAGGCTGCCATAATTCACCCTGTCCTTGACCGACGCCAGAGCCGCGTCGCGACCGCGAGTTTAAACTACAAACAAACTTTTGATGCGCAAAGATTGCGATGGTAATCGAAAATGGAATTACTACTCGCTGTAGCATTATTAAGCTCTACGCTACCTGTAGTGGTGTGTTGACATGAGGCGAGTTGTTCGGCCCCCCACAATCGAGGCATTGTGGGTCACGATGTTCGTTTTCATACCGCGGCTCTGGTCCGCCGCCGCTGTTACCTTGATCTTCGCCCTGCTGGCACGCTGGGTTCGGGGAGTCAGCGTTTCCGGCGCCGTAGCTGGAGCCTTTGTCTGCTTCGTTTTGTATGCCGCAGCCGGTCCGGCCGTCTTGGCGGCCCTGGTGTCCGTCTTTGTGATCACCTGGATTGCCACCCGCTACGGTTACTCACGCAAACGCGCACTGGGAACCGCAGAGAATCGGGAAGGGCGAACGGCCTCACAGGTACTGGCCAACCTTCTCACTGCCGCTTTATTCGCTGCGGCATCTGCACTACCCGGCAGATCTCTGTTTCTGGTCGCAACTGCCGCTGCTCTTTCCGAAGCCGCCGCCGACACGGTCTCAAGCGAGCTCGGGCAGTTACGCGACCGGGGAGTTTACTTGATCACAACGTGGGAGACCGTCCCGGCAGGAACCAATGGAGGCGTAAGCGCAGCAGGAACCGCCGCCGGCATCGCCGCCGCGATCATCGTGAGCGCCGTTTGCGGGCTGGCTGGTCTGCTGCCCTTAAAGTCGGCGATAGTCGCACTGGTCGCCGGCGTGTTCGGAATGATTTTCGACAGCTTTCTGGGCGCTCTGCTCGAACGTAGAAATCGACTCAACAACAATTGGGTGAATTTCCTTAGCACGCTGGCTGCGGCTGCATTTGCGCTCCTGCTGGCAGGACGCTAGGCAGGAGTTACTTCGCTTCCCCGGACGGAGTCATAGTCCGGTAACGATAACGCGTTTTGGATGAAACTAGTCTGATACCTTGTATTCGCAAGCCTGGCGGCAGGGCTCGCAATAATACAAGCCGTCTGTGCAAAGACGCACATCCAATTGCGATTGGCAAAGCACACAGTATTTTTCACATTCGCAGCGGCTTTCCACTTGTTCGCATTGCGCGCAGTGGGTTTTGGTCTTGGTTGTCATTAAGTCACTGTAGCGTGTGCCCAAGGGGCCCCGAAAGTTCCCATAGTAATTACGAACTGCTCCCGGTTGCTGCCTTCATTCTCACCGTGTTACGGTAAAGAGTCCTGCCATCCACCGCCGGATCCATTTTTTGCTCGAGGAAAAATTGCCTGTAGTTGAACCCACCACCCCGGTCATCCGCAAAACTGCCCTGAACGCCGTTCACCGCCAGATGGGCGCAAAGATGGTGGAATTCAATGGCTGGGACATGCCCGTTGAGTACCCCTCCGCCGGAGGAATCATTGCCGAGCACAATGCGGTGCGTACGGGCGTGGGCATTTTCGATGTCTCACACATGGGCGACATTCGGCTCCAAGGCCTCCAGGCTTTGGATGCGGTCCAGCACATCTCGATGAATGACGCCTCGCGCCTGGCCATCGGCCAGGCCCAGTATTCGGCTCTGCTTTATCCCCAGGGAACGTTTGTCGATGACGTCATCGTGCACCGTTTGGCCGGAGATGATTACCTGCTGGTGATCAACGCTGGCACGCGGGAAAAAGATTTCAACTGGGTGCGCAACAACACCCGCCAGTTTGATTGCAAGGTCGAAAATCTTTCCGACGACTTCACCCAGATCGCGATCCAGGGGCCAAAGGGCGTCCACTTACTGCAGAAGCTCACCGATACCAATCTGTCATCCGTCAAATTTTACTGGGTTACAAGGGGCACCGTTTGTGGATTGAAGAACATTCTCATTGCCCGCACTGGCTACACCGCCGAAGACGGATTCGAAATCTACGTGCCTGCCAATGAAGAGGTCAGCGCGTTGGTCTGGAATGGATTGCTGGCAGCTGGCAAGGAATTCGGCGCTCTGCCCTGCGGCCTCGGCGCCCGCAATACTTTGCGGCTGGAAGGCAAGCTGCCGCTCTACGGTCACGAAATTTCGGATACGATTAATGTTTGGGAGGCCGGCCTTGATCGCTTCTGCAAAATGGAGAAGCCGGAGTTTGTGGGCCGCGAGGCCCTCGAAAAGGCAAAAGCCGCTGGTCTCCAACGAACTCTAGTGGGTTTGGAGATGGTCGAGCGTGGTATCGCCCGCGATGGCTACAAGGTTCTGGACGACAAGCAACGGGAGATCGGATACGTGACCAGCGGCTCTTACGCGCCTTTTTTGAAAAAGAACATTGCGCTGGCATACGTGCCGCCCAATTTCAGCCAGATAGGCATGACTCTAAAAGTCGAAATTCGCGGACAGGGAGTCGGAGCGCAAGTAGTTCCAACTCCTTTTTATAAGCGTCCCAAAAAGTAGCTAATCGGCAGGAGCAATCATCAATGCCATATCCCAGCGACCTGAAATACACCAAATCCCACGAGTGGGTCAAAGCTGACGGCAAAACCGCCACCATTGGTATCACCAACTATGCTCAGGAGTCATTGGGAGACATCGTGTTTGTCGACCTGCCTAAACCCGGCGCCGAACTCGCGGCAGGTAAATCCTTCGGCAGCGTCGAGTCGGTCAAAGCCGTCTCTGATCTTTATGCTCCGGTTTCTGGAACTGTGGCCCAGGTCAATGGCGAACTCACCACCGCCCCAGAGAACATCAACAAAGACGCGCACGCAGCCTGGATGCTGAAAATTAACCTGAAAAATCCGGACGAGTTGAAATCACTGCTTTCTGCTGCCGACTATGAGAAATTTGTTGCCGAAGAAGGAGGACACTGAGAATCGAATTTTGAATTCTGATTGTTGGCTCTTTGTTTCGTGTCTGAAAATAGATCATCTAACATCTGTTCAACATTCAAATTCAAAACTCGTCATTTCACAGCATGCGTTATCTGCCTAAATCTCCAGCTGATCGGCAAGCCATCCTGAAAGCCATCGGCGCGCGCTCCATCGATGATCTTTTTGCTCCTATTCCCGCCGAATACCGCCTCAATCGCGATCTCAATATCCCGCGCCAGATGGCGGAATCGGAAATAGTTGATTGGTTCCGCGAGCGCTCCCGCGAGAATGGCGATAGCTACACCAGTTTTCTGGGTGCTGGCGCCTATCTGCATTACCGTCCTGTAATCATCGATGCCCTCATTTCGCGCGGCGAGTTTCTCACCGCTTACACCCCCTATCAGGCGGAGGTTTCACAAGGCACGCTGCAATCCATCTTCGAGTTCCAAACCATGATCTGCGAACTCACCGGAATGGAAGTGGCCAACGCCAGCATGTACGACGGATCGACCGCGACCACCGTAGCGGTCATGATGGCCGTGCGCCTCACTGGCCGCAATTCCGTCGCGATCGCTCGCAGTGTTCACCCCGAGTATCGCGAAGTGCTTTCCACCTATGCGCGCCATCAGGGCATTGCCTTGACCGAGGTGGGATTTGTCGACAACGGACGAATCGACCTGCGGGAATTAGAGCAGTCGATCACTTCGGAAACGGCTTGCGTTCTATTGCAATCGCCGAATTTCTTCGGAACCATCGAGGATGTAGCTGCCGTCGCTGATCTGGCGCACAAGCGCGGCGCGTTATTGGTTGTCTCCGTCGCTGAGGCCGTATCGCTCGGCATTGTTGAGCCACCGCGTCAGGCCGACATCGTGGCCATGGAAGCGCAGTCCTTCGGTGTGCCACCAAGCTTTGGCGGCCCTTATTGTGGCGTGATTGCCACCCGCGAACAATTCGTTCGGCAAATGCCCGGGCGTCTGGTTGGCCAAACCACCGATCGCAATGGCAAGCGCGGATTCGTACTAACTCTTGCCACGCGTGAGCAGCACATTCGCCGTGAAAAAGCGACCTCCAATATCTGCACCAACCAGGCGTTGATCGCGCTCATGGTGAACATCTTTATGACGGTCTATGGCAAGGTCGGCCTTCGCGAACTTGCCAAACAAAATCTTGCCAAGGCCGCATACGCATCAAAGCAGTTCGCTAAGCATGCCAATCTCTTGTTCCAGGGCGCGCCCCGCTTCAACGAATTTGTGCTTCAGACCAGCGAAGATCCTTACGCTCTTAACCTCCGTCTTCTTAAAAACAAAATTGTCGGCGGGCTTCCCTTGAAAAAGTTCTATCCGGAGCTGGGGAATGCAGGTTTGTGGTGCTGCACAGAAATGACAAGTCGAAAAGCGATCGACGCTGCTGCAAGTTTATTGACGGCGAACCAGGCTGGCACTAAATCACCGCGGGAAGCCGATGTGGAGGAGGTGGCACGATGAAACACATCACCCGCAAAGCCACCCGCCACATCAGCCAGAATGAAAACTTGATCTTCGAGAAGTCCTCCGCCGGCAAAGCCGCCTGGAAGCTTCCGCCACTTGATGTACCCGAGGTGGACAGCGGCAAGCTGTTAGGCTCCTCAGAAAGAAAAGATCTTGGAAATATGCCGGAGGTGAGCGAGATTGAGATCATTCGCCACTTCACGCGCCTTTCCACCTGGAACTACGCCATTGATCTCGGCATGTACCCCTTGGGGTCCTGCACCATGAAGTACAATCCGCGCGTGAACGAAGTTGTTTCGCGTTTCGACGGACTGGCAAACGCCCATCCTTATCAGCCCGAAAAAATTTCTCAAGGTGCACTACGCATTCTCCAGGCTCTCCGCGAATGTTTAATGGAAATCACTGGCATGGATGCCATTACCCTTCAACCCGCAGCGGGCGCACATGGCGAGCTGACGGGTTTGCTGATGGTGCGTGCCCATCATCAATCCCAGGGGCATCCCCGCAAGCGAATTCTGATTCCTGATTCAGCCCACGGCACCAATCCCGCAACCGCGGCTACAGCTGGCTACGCCGTCGAAAATCTCAAATCCAATTCTGCGGGAATGGTTGATATCGCCTCCTTGTCGGCGCAGATGAATGAAGAAGTCGCCGCGCTCATGCTCACCAATCCCAACACCCTGGGAGTTTTTGAGCAGGAGATCCACAACATCGCCGATATTATGCACGCCAAAGGCGGCTTGCTTTATATGGATGGCGCGAACATGAATGCGTTGGTCGGCAAGGTGCGCCCCGGAGACTTCGGCGTCGATCTGATGCACCTCAACCTGCATAAAACCTTCTCTACACCTCACGGTGGTGGTGGCCCCGGCTCAGGCCCGGTGGCAGTGAAGAAATTTCTGGAACCCTTCTTGCCTAAACCTGTGGTGATCACCAAGCCGGATGGAACCTTGGGATTCGAATATAACCGGCCACAATCGGTAGGCCGGGTGCGCGCCTTCTACGGAAATTTCGGTATGTTTGTTCGAGCCCTGGCCTATATCTTCGCTAACGGTCCGGACGGTCTGCGCCAGACCACGGAAGATGCCGTGCTCAACGCCAACTACATTCGCAAGGGCCTGGAAGGTTCCTATGACCTCCCCTACTCAACTCCCAGCATGCACGAGGTAGTGTTCAGCGACAAGCTGCAGGCGAAAAAAGGCGTGCGCACCATGGACATCGCCAAACGCCTGATTGACTACGGGTTTCACCCCTACACGACCGCGTTTCCATTGATCGTCCCCGGGGCGCTGATGATCGAGCCTACAGAAAGCGAACCCAAGGAAGAAATGGATCTTTTCATCGAGGCCATGCGTTCCATCGCCGAGGAAGTACAAGAAGACCCACAGATAGTCTTGTCCGCGCCTCATAACACGCGCGTCTCGCGCCTGGATGAAGTCACCGCCGCGCGAAAACCAATTCTCCGCTGGAAACCGCAGTAATCTCCGCTCCCCATCGCAGGCGCGATCGTTTGCTCCGTGCCCTCTGTGCCCTCTGTGGTTGAATCTACTTCGATTCGTTGAAATCGGTTGTTGCCTTCGTTCTCTCCCAGCTCATGCTCATACTGCATGTGCTGCCCTTCTGGTCGAAGGCGATCGTGAAATCTTCCACTGGTGAGGAAGTCTGCGAAACCTTCATGTCCACACGGCCCAGTTCGTCGGATTCATATTCGTAAGGGATGCCCCATTCCCCGGTCTTCTTATTGATGACGAGTGTCCACTTGTCCCGGTTCGGAATGGTGAAAATAGTGTAGCTACCCGCGGGCACAGCTAAGTTGCCAGCCTTGAGATTTGCCGTTGTAACCAACGTCGTGGCTTCATTGGCCCCAGTGCGCCAAACTTCTCCGTAAGGAACCAACTTGCCAAAAATGGTGCGGCCTTTGGCGCGCGGGCTGGAGTAATCCACGGTAATGGTCTGGCCATCCGCAAACTTGCACTGTGCTTGCGCGGGCGGACTCGGCCGTTGACTCTTGTCCTTTTGCGCTGGGGCCAGCGCCCCGAACATCATAACCAGTAATGTGGCAATAAAAGCGCTTCTCTGCACCGAAATTCTCCTTTCAACACCCTACAGCAATGCTGGATAGCAGTCGCCAGCGATTATCCCTCATGGACTTTGCAGCTTACAAGTTTTCTCGATCGCCGTTAGTGGGTCAGTTTTGTCATCCGGACAGAGTCGGGGAAGCGACGCAAGTTTATCCGTTTCAGTCACTTAACAAGTCACCTCAAGCTCACCAGAATTTGATCTGCAGAGCATTGCGTACCTGCCATCTTTCGGGCACAGTGGCCACGTTCTTCAGAATCGCTCAGACATAAGGAGACTAGGACCATGGCGGCGAATTCAACTATTGCCCCTATCAGCTTAACTTCACATCCACAGCCAACACTGTCATTCGGAGCCGCCGGAAAAGGTTTAAGAATGCAAACCCATGTCTCCGGGGATGTGTTCGTCTTCCATTGTCAAGGTCGCCTTGTGTTCGGTGACGAAGGCGCAGTTCTCCGCGAAAGGGTAAGCAGCGTGCTATCGGGTTCTCCCAAGATTGTCGTGAACCTGCGCGAGGTGGATCACATTGACAGTGGTGGGATCGGCGCTCTCGTGGGATTGCTTGTTTCCGCCCGCAATCGCGGCGGCGATCTCAAGCTGGTGGCCCCCAACCGGCATGTAAATGAGGTCCTTCAACGTACAAAACTGCACCTCATATTCAAGATCTATGCAGAAGATACCGATGCCATCGCTGCCTTCTAGTGTTTGAACCGGATGCCCCATCCTAGCGGAGCGCGGGCTGCCCCACCCAAGCCATGGGGTGGCCCACCCTCACCGAGCGTTCTTTGCGAGCCAAGGGTGGGGATTTTCCTATGCCCGACCCCTCCTCCACTGTCATCTTGAGCAAAGCAGAGTCGGTCGCTCGCGACCGACCCTGCGTAGTCGAAAGATCCCCACCAAGCCAATGAGCGATTGCTCATGTAGCGCGGACGTTCCTGTCCGCGAAAGTTCCTGTGGGGCACACTCCTGTCGGCCAAGTTTTTCGATGTTAGGCTGGGCCCGTGCCAGGAGTTGCATGTCCCACCCGAACGATGGGGTGGGATTTTCTTACGCCGCTCCCTCCTCCACTGTCATCCTGAGGGGCAGACTGTCCTTCGCTCGCGAAGGACATCGCCACGAAGGATCTATGCATTTAGCAGCGCCCGTGGAAGGGCACGGCTTCAGTGGTCAGATAATGGCGAACGCTCCTCGAATCGCCCGTATGGAACGGGCTCTCTGTGACCATCAAAGAAACTTGCTCAATCGCACTGCATCGATCTTGTGGCATTACTTAGCCCTCCGAAGTCGTTCTAACCACGGTGAAAGTTCTCCATCTTCAATAAGCAAAGTATCATGTAGGACGGCAGTTAAATTGCCAATAGTTGTATGGGAGTGACCAATGAAGGGAGATTCGACCCGCACGGTAATTCGTAAGATTATCAAGGTCCAACCCACAGGGTCGCAGAGGGCACCTGAATTTCTCAATCATTACGAATGCCCGAATGACGGAACGAGGTGGACCGACGAGTGGACGTGCAGGTGTAACG
>Ga0187778_10001536_pt1 | contig 15902 bp, 10 predicted proteins | sample 1015_Q2_SP5_20_M_FD_132418 | JGI IMG/M metagenome (GOLD analysis project Ga0187778, IMG submission 132418) | Tropical peat soil microbial communities from peatlands in Department of Meta, Colombia - 1015_Q2_SP5_20_MG | ecosystem: Environmental > Terrestrial > Soil > Wetlands > Peat | place...
TGTGACTTTCTTTGACTCATTGCTAGAGCGCGTTCGCGCTCTACCGGGAGTGCAGGCGGCTGCGCTTGTCCGCGCAGTTCCGGGCCAGGGCTACGCTGGAGACAACGGTCTTGAGATCGCGGAGCATCCTCCTTTGCCGCAAGGGCAGTTCGACTATGCAATGGTCCGCTGGGCGGATCCCGGGTATTTCGCGGCTCTTGGAATCCCCTTTTTGCGCGGGCACACTTTCGACGCAAACGCGCGGCTGGACGGCCCGTTGCAAGTCATCATCAGCGAATCATTCGCGAAGCAATATTTCCCAGACGAAGATCCCCTCGGCAAACATTTGCTGACGATCGGCCGCAGGCGCTTCCAAGTGGTCGGGGTCGTTGGTGATACGCGTTTCCTTGTCGCCCAAGCTCCCCGTGCGATGATGTATTTCCCGATCGACACATTCCTTTACGGAAATGTTCCGAACGAGGCGACTCTCGCCGTTCACTCAAACCGCGAGGTGACCTCGTTAGCTTTACCCATCCAACGAGTCATCCAACAGCTTGACCCTGAATTGGCTGTTTCCGATGTTCTGACGATGAACCAACTCATAGGCAAATCCACCTTGGACGCCAGTTTTGACGCAACGCTCTTGATGACGTTCGCGGTGTTGGCCCTGGTTCTGGCGGCTTTTGGATTGTTCGGCGTCCTTTCCTATGTCGTCGCGCAACGCAACACGGAAATCGGAATCCGCATGGCGCTGGGTGCGCAGAGAGGGGAAGTGCTGCGCCGTACTCTGCTTGATGGGTTGCAACCGATTGCCGCAGGGTTGGTCTTTGGACTGGCCGGAGCAGCGGTCGCAGTCAGAATGATCAGCAGTTTGCTTTACGGCGTGCAACCGTTGGACGCAACGGTCTTCATCGCAGTCGTCATCGTCTTGCTTGTCGTGGCCGGCATCGCATGCTTGTTCCCGGCATGGCGTGCGTCTTGCGTCGACCCGATGGTGGCACTACGGTACGAGTGAGGGAATCAGCTAGATGCGCAGATCTCCAATCCACTTGAAAGCACTCATATGAGGCCGTTCCGCGCATGGATTCAGCGAGCAGCCGGCCTCTTCCGCAAACCGCAGAGAGATGCGCAGTTCGCGCAGGAGTTAGAAAGCCACCTTCAACTTCACATCGAAGACAATCTTCGCTTAGGGATGACTTTCGAAGCCGCGCGTCGGGATGCTCTGCTCAAGCTCGGGGGCGTCGAGCAAGCCAAGGAAATCTACCGCGAGCAGCGCGGCATTCCTTTCCTCGAGACTCTATTGCAAGACACGCGCTTTGCGCTGCGCATGCTCTGTAAGTCTCCCGGGTTCACCGCGGTTGCCGTTCTCACGCTGGCTCTGGGCATCGGCGCCAACACCGCCATCTTCTCGGTGGTCAATAGCGCACTGCTTCGCCCCCTCTCTTATCCTGACCCCCTACAACTCTACTTGGTGCGCGAGGTTGTGCCGCAGCTCTCAAAGTTCAGTCCGGAAATGCACGCAAACCTGCCCGATTTCCGCATTTGGCAGAAGCAGGCCCATTCGTTCGCAGGTGTGGCCATTTCCGAATCGACCAGCGCCGATTTGACAGGCACGGGCGAGCCTGAAGTCATTCGCGGAGTTCGCGCCTCTGCGAACATTTTCGAGGTGCTTGGGGTGCGGCCCGCACGCGGCAGGACGTTTCGGCGCGAGGAGGACGAAGCAGGTCTCGGCCTCGTGGTGATCCTCACCGAACCGTTCTGGCGCACGCGTTTGCAAAGCGATCCCTCCGCAGTGGGAAAAAGCATCACACTCGACGGCGTCCCTCACGAAATCGTCGGCATCCTGCCAGCGACGTTTCGATTTCCCCCGGCCCTGGGTGGCACGAACGGAAGCGCCCGCCTCGCCTTCTTCGAACCCCTCAATGGTCCGATGTCTTATGAGCAGGGATTGATTGGCGAATTCGATTTCGATGCCGTGGCGCGTCTCAAACGGGGCGTGACGCCGGAGCAAGCGCTTGCCGAACTGAACCTGGTCCAGTCAGAAATTGCCAAAGATGCCAATGAAGGCGTGGACTTGCTCGCGGCAATCCATCCATTGGAGACGGAAGTGATCGGGCCGGCGCGCCGCGGGCTACTTCTTCTCCTTGGAGCGGTCGGCGCGGTTCTCTTAATCGTCTGCGCAAATCTCGCAAGCCTGCTGCTGGCCCGCGTTCCCGGCCGGATGCGCGAGGCGGCCGTTCGTACCGCACTGGGCGCGACCCACGCGCGCATCATTCGCCAGATGCTGACAGAAACATTTCTGCTGAGTTTCGCCGGCGGCTTGCTCGGCATTTGGATCGCCTCCTTGACCGTGAAGTGGCTTGCGCATCTGGCGCCCCCAGGCATTCCGCGTCTTGATGAAATGGGGATGGATTGGCGTGTTCTGCTTTTTGCCCTGGTTCTCTCGATGGTCACAGGCTGTCTTTTCGGCATTTTGCCGGCGTGGCGCATCACTCGGTCCCAGCCGATTGATGCCCTCAAATCCAGCAGCCGCGCCACCACGGAAAGCCGCCGTACTCGCCGGCTGCGCGAAAGTCTGGTTGGCTTTGAGGTGGGACTTACCACGGCGCTCTTGATTGTTGCTGGCTTGCTAACCGCTAGTCTCGCGCAACTGTTGCACGTGCACACGGGCTTTGCCGTTCAAAACGTGCTTGTTGCCAGTGTTGATTTGCCCTCGTCGAGCTATTCTCAGCCAGCCGCTCGCTTGCGGTTCTTCGAGAACGTGCTGGCGGGGATTCGATCGCTTCCCGGCGTTCGCGAGGCAGGCTGGGTCAGCATTGCTCCGCTCGGCGGTCAAGGGAGCGTGACCGGCATTCGCCTTCCCGGCGAGCAGCAACGCGGCGCCGAGACTCCCGTTGCCAACTATCGCCCCGTCAGTCCAGATTATTTTTCGGCGATGGGCATCCCGATACTGCAAGGCAGAATTTTTAACCTTGCTGATCGCGGCCGAAAGGTCGTAGTCGTTTCGCAAAGCGTGGCGGAACGCTTCTGGCCCGGCAAAGATCCGATCGGACAGGTCTGCCTTACCCAATGGGGGCCGGATATTCCTGCCGAAGTTATCGGTGTGGTGGGTGATGTGCGCACCGAGCGGCTCGACGAGATTCCCTTGATGATCGTTTATGTACCCGCATGGTTCAATTCGTTTTCGGTTCCTTCTTCCGCCTCGTTCGTTCTTCGCACGGCAGCCGAACCTGGCAGCTCCGCCGCCGCGGTGCGCGAAGTGATGCACAACATTGACGCGAACGTGCCCTTCACTTCCCTGAGCCCCATGACGCAAATCATTTCACAATCGGTCGACGCCCGCCGCTTTCCAATGTTTCTGGCGATAGGATTTGCGTTGTCCTCGCTTCTGCTTGCGTCCCTGGGCATTTTCGGGGTCGTTGGATATTCTGTGGAGCAACGCCGCCAAGAATTGGGCGTTCGCATGGCGCTTGGCGCCGGGTTGCCGGACTTGTTCCGGATGGTGCTTTTCGAAGGCATGACACCTGTCATCGCCGGTTTGGTTGCAGGGGTCCTCGCCGCAGTTTTTGTGGGCCGGCTGATCGGCAGCCTTCTTTTTGGCGTCAGTGGGAACGATCCATTCACTATTGGGGTTGTGACACTGCTCGTCACTATTGTGGCGAGCGCGGCTTGCTACATTCCTGCCCGGCGCGCTACCAAAGTCGATCCCGTCATAGCTTTGCGGTACGAGTGACGGTTCTTCTGCTCATCCCCGGAGCATGGCTGCCGAACCCACCGGAAAACTACGAACCGAGATTCTCCTGTGGCAATACCACACAAATTCTGCTACCGTGATGTGGCCATCGCACAGGAGGCAGCAGAATGTCCCACTCCAAGCTCGACTTACTTCAAGGAACTTTGGACGTCATGGTTCTGCAGACCCTTGCGGCCATGGGCTCCATGCACGGGTATGGCATCGCGCGGCGCATCGAGCAGGTCAGCGGCGACGCGGTCCTTTTGAATCAGGGCACTATCTACGCTTCTCTTGTCCGGCTGCAGCAGCGCGGCTGGATTTCCGCCGAGTGGGGCACTTCGTCCAACAATCGCAGGGCTAAGTTTTACTCCATCACCAAGCGCGGGCGAAAGCAGCTTTCTGAGGACGCCGCCTATTGGCTGCGTCTTTCCGGCGTCATGGGCCGCGTGCTGGCTCTTCAGGAAGGAGCCGGGGAGGATTGATGGACTGGCTGCGACAATTCTTCCAGCGCTTCCGGGCGTCCTTCCGCGGTGCGCAGTTGGATCGCGAGGTCGAGGCGGAAATGCTGGCGCACGTGCAGTTCGCCACGGAAGAAAATCTGGAGCACGGCATGTCGCCCGCCGAAGCGCATCGCAAGGCGCTGATTCAATTCGGCGGCCCGCAACAATCGAAAGAGCAGCACAGGGAAGCGCGCAGCCTCCCCCTGCTGGAGTCCTTTTTCCAAGACCTGCGCTTCGGATTCCGCGTGCTTTGGCGCAGTCCTGGTTTTTCTCTCCTCGCCATCTTTTGTCTCACCATCGGTATCGGGGTCAACGCCGCTGTTTATAGTTGGATAGAAGGTTTGCTCTTCCGTCCCTATCCCGCCGTTGCCCACCAGGAGAGATTGCTGGCCATCGCCGGAACATCGCGAGGTGAGTCCGGCCCCACGGCCGTTTCCTGGCCCGACTTTGTTGACCTCCAAAGGAACTGCACGCTGTTTGACTCGTTTTTCGTCTCGAAAATCATGGGGACCACGCTGAGCATTGGCGACCGCGCCGAGCGCGCCGTGGGCAGCATTGTCTCCGCGAATTATTTCGATGCACTGGGAGTCCGTCCCATTCTCGGGCGCGGTTTCGAGACCGGGGAAGACGTAGGGCGTGGCGCTCATCCCGTGACCGTGATCAGCTACCAGCTTTGGAAAGGCCGATTCAACGGCGATCCCCTCATTGTTGGAAAAACGCAGCGCCTTAATGGCGTGCTTCACACCATTATCGGCGTCGCTCCCGAGGGGTTCTACGGCACATTTGTTGGCTGGGCGATGCAGTTCTGGGTTCCCGTTTCGATGGAAGACACGTTTGAGGCCGGAGGGTACAAGCTGGAAGATCGCAGCGCCCGCTGGATTGAGGCTTACGCGCGGCTCAAACCCGGCGTCAGCGCCGATCAAGCGCAGCAAGAAATTTCTGCCGTCGCAAAGCGCCTGGAGTCCGATTACCCGGCAACGAACCGCGACCGCGGCATCAAGCTATGGTCCTTGTGGCAAACCCCTTTCAACAACGCCGGAACACTTCTCCCGACTCTCTCCGTGATGTTGGCCGTCGCCACGTTTGTTCTTTTAATCACGTGCGCAAACGTCGGCAACCTGCTGCTGGTTCGTTCTTTCGCGCGGCGGCATGAGATGAGCGTTCGCGTTGCCATCGGCGCCGCGCGCGGCAGGCTCTTGAGCCAGCTTCTGACCGAGGGGTTGATCCTCGCCGCATTTGCCGCGGGTGGCGGACTGGCTGTCGCGCACTGGTGCCGACGCTTGCTGGTGCTGCTACTTCCAGCCCGCGGCGGAGTCACCATGCACCTTCCTGGAGAGCTCGATTGGCGCGTGCTTTCGCTGAGCGTTGCCGTCTGCGTACTATCGACGCTTCTCTTTGCGCTGGCGCCCGCGATTCGGGCAAGCAAGGTGGATACCGCCGCAGCGCTCAAATTGGAATCGGCCGCGGTATTCGGCGGCCGCGGGAAATCGTGGCTGCGCGCGGGATTGGTTCTCGTTCAGGTGTCGCTCAGTTTCGTTTTGCTGGTTGGCGCGGGCCTGCTCATGCTGAGCCTGCAGCGGATTCGTTCCGCCAGCCCGGGATTTTCGACGCAGAACGTGTTGGTTACGGGAATCGATCTCGTGGGCTCGGGGTACGACACGCAACGCGCCAGGATTTTTCAGGATGAGTTGATCCACCGCGTTCAAGCGCTTCCCGGCGTGGAATCGGCTGCGCTTGCTCGCACCACTCCTTTAGGCTATGGCACGTTTTCTTCCGCTCCCGTTTCGGTAGACGGCTATGTGCCGCCTCCCGACGAGAAGCCCGCCGTCGAGTACAACCAGGTCGGTCCTGGCTATTTCTCCACCTTGGGAATTGCGCTGACTGGCGGGCGCGAATTTACGCCAGCCGATAACGAGGCCACCGCTGCGGTTGCGGTGGTAAACGAAACCATGGTCGAGAAGTATTGGCACGGCCGGAATCCCATCGGCGAACGCCTCCAAGTGAACGACAAATGGATGCAGGTCGTTGGCGTCGCGAAAACTTCAAAATATGAGAGCGTTCGCGAGTTGCCAAAGCCGTTCTTCTATGTGCCGCTCCGGCAGAATCCTGCGATTAATACCGCGCTGAATTTGCGCACGCGCCTGGGCCCGGAAAGAATGGCCACAGCGCTTGCCCAAGAAGTGCATTCGATCGACGCAAACCTTGCGCCTTACGAGGTAATCACTCTGCAAGAACAGTTGGACCGTTCGACGTCGGCTCAACGCGTGGCCGTGACTTTGACGGGAATTCTGGGTGGCCTGGCGCTGTTCCTCGCGGCTATCGGCTTATATGGCGTGATGTCTTACACCGTATCGCAAAGCACGCGCGAACTAGGTTTGCGCATGGCCCTGGGAGCAAGCCCATCCGATTTGTTTCGACTGATCCTGTCGCGGGGGCTCACCTTAACGGCTGGTGGCATCGTCCTGGGCCTGGCAGTAGCGTTCGCATGCGCGCGTGTGCTTGGCTATCTCTTTTACAAAGTGAATCCGCACGACCCGCTGGTTTTTGCGTCTGCGCTCTTGGTGCTGACAATTGTCACGCTGGTTGCCTGCTTTTTGCCGGCGTGGCGCGCGACGCGCGTGGATCCTAATGTCGCGTTGCGTTATGAATGATTGTGGCTAAGCGTGCGTAGGGAGGGGAACAGGCACAATGATGGACAGGTTCCGACAATCTTTTCAACGTTTGCTTGCGTTTTTCCGCGGTGCGCAGATGGACCGCGAGCTCGAGGCGGAAATGCTGGCGCACGTGCAATTCGCGACGGAAGAAAATCTGGAGCACGGCATGTCGCCCTCCGAAGCGCGGCGCCAGGCGCTCATTCATTTTGGCGGACCACAACAATCCAAAGAGCAGCATCGTGAAGCCCGGAGCTTGCCTCTACTTGAATCCTTACTCCAGGACATTCGCTATGCTCTTCGCGTGCTCCGCAAATCCCCCGGCTTCACCGCCGTTGCGGTTCTAACCCTGGCCCTTGGAATTGGCGCAAACACTGGCATCTTCACCATTCTTCGCGAAGTTCTTTTGCAGAGCCTGCCGGTTCCGCATCCGGAAGAGCTGGTGCTCCTCTACAGTCCCGGTCCCAAGCAGGGACACGTCAGCTCCGATGAGGAAGGCACAGATGGCGCGGAGTCTTTTTCCTACCCGATGTACCTCAACCTGCGCGACCGGAATCAAGTCTTCGCGGATCTCGCCGCCAAGGACACCACCGGGGTCAACCTGGCATTTCAAGGCTACACGGAGAGGGCCCAGGCCGACCTCGTTACCGGGAACTATTTCCAGACTCTTGGCGTAAGTTCGGCTATGGGGCGAACCTTCGAGCCTGCCGACTCCGCCGCTCCCGGCGGCAGTCCTGTTGTGATGCTCTCGTACGCTTACTGGAAAACTCGCTTTGGCGGCGACCCCAACGTTTTGAATCAGACCATGCTCGTGAACGACCGTCCCATGACGGTTGTTGGCGTGGTTCAGCCGGGCTTCGACGGCATCCAGCGTGGCTTTGTTCCGCAGGTTTACGTGCCCATCACCATGCCGCTGAGTCCCGTGCCCCCCGGCTTGGCGGACCACAAGGATTATTGGATCAAACTCATCGGTCGACTGAAGCCGGGAGTCTCGCAGGAACGCGCTGCCGCCGGCCTTGCTCCCCTCTACAGCGCCCTGTTGAATGACGAACTGCCCTTGTTCACCGGCTGGAATGATAACCAGAAATCGCAATTCCTCTCGAGAAAGCTGATTCTTCGCGACGGCGCCCGGGGCCGACCCATCCTCGCTGCCTCCACCGGACGTCAGCTCATCGCGCTGATGTGCCTCGTCGGCGCCGTCTTGTTCATCGCCTGCGCCAATGTCGCAGGTCTTCTGACCGCGCGCGGTGCCGTTCGCCAGCGCGAAATCAGTATTCGCCTTTCCTTGGGCGCCAGCCGCGGGCGTTTGATTCGTCAGTTGGTTGTCGAGTCTTTCCTTCTGTCCGCGGCCGGAGCACTCCTTGGGCTTGCCATCGCCAGTTGGACCAGTTCTGCGCTCGTCCGTTTTGCCGCGGCAAATGGAATTGCCGACGGGCTTTCCAGCGCGCTCAGCGCGCCCGTGTTGCTCTTCACTTGCGCGCTCGCGCTTTTCTGCAGCGTTTTGTTCGGATTGGCGCCGGCTCTTCGTGCCACTCGCGTCGAATTGGTCTCTACGCTCAAAGAGCAAGCGGGCGCACTTTCCTCCGGCTTGGGTCACACTCGTCTGCGAAAAGCTTTGGTCGTCTGTCAGGTTGCTCTTGCTTTGTTGCTTGTCACCGGCGCAGGCGGCTTCGCGCGCAGCCTCTACAACGTGAGGCACATTGACCTGGGATTCCATCCAGCCCACGTTCTCCAGTTTCGCGTCGCTCCGCAGCTGAACGGCTACGACCAGGCGCGCAGCTTCGCGTTTTTCCGTAACCTGGAAGACCGCGTTTCCGCCTTGCCGGGCGTCGTGTCTCTCAGCGGCGCGCAAGAACCCCTCATCTCCGACAGCGACCGCGGCTCCAACGTTACTGTCGAAGGCGAGCCGCCCGCCTTGGCTGGTTCCCGACACGTGATGCGCAATGCCATCGGGCCCGGACATTTTTCCAACTTGGGAATTTCGCTTTTGAAAGGCCGGGAATTCACGCGCGCAGACGGAACCGACAGTCCCAAAGTCGCCATCGTCAACGAGACCTTTGCGAGGACTTTTTTTCCGAACGCGGATCCACTTGGCCGTCACATGAAATTTGGCGCCGGCACGGACCCCTTGAATATGGAGATTGTCGCCGTGGTCAAGGACAGCCATCACACGGACGTGAAGGAAGAAATCCAGCCCTTTGTGTACATTCCGTATTCCCAGGAAAAAAATGTTGGCGCACTTACCTACTACGTTCGCACTTCACAGGATCCCCTGACGCTCGCCAGTGCTGTGCGCCACAACGTTTCCGAGCTGGATTCCACCCTGCCTATCACGGACCTTCGCTCTTTTGACCAGCAGATCGACCGTCAGGTTGCACCCGATCGCCTCATCGCGTCCCTTGCCGGAATCTTCGGCGCTTTAGCCGCTTTGCTTGCGGCCATCGGGATTTACGGCTTGCTGGCCTACACCGTCGCACAGCGCACGAAGGAGATTGGCGTGCGCATGGCCCTTGGCGCCGACGCCCAACTCGTCGGCGGCCTGATTCTGAAAGATGTCGCGATTCTCATGGGCATTGGGGTATTGTTGGGCCTGCCCCTGGCGTACGCATTGGGCCGCTTGATTGACTCATTGCTGTATGGGGCCAAGGCTTTCGAACCCCTTGGTATTGCGAGCGCGCTTGCTGTTTTGCTAATCGTTGCGCTGGCCGCGTCGTATATTCCGACTCGCCGCGCAACTCACGTTGATCCGATGACTGCGTTACGATATGAGTGAGCTGAGCTAAAACTATGGATATTCAACGCCCTGACAATTCGCGCTCCAAGAGAATCCGGCGCATTATTTATGCCGTCGTCGCCGTCCTTCTAACCGGCGGTGTCACCATTGCCGTCTCCCGTCTCCGCCCGGCTGCCCCGATCGTCGACCGCGCCAGCGTCTGGACGGATGACGTCAAGCGCGGCTCCATGCTTCGAGAAGTCCACGGCCTCGGCACGCTCGTTCCCGAAGATATACGCTGGATTCCTGCGCAAACAAACTCGAGCGTGGAGCGAATCGTGCTGCGTCCCGGCGCCAACGTGCGCCCGGATTCGATCATCCTGGAGCTAAACGACCCGCAGCTGCAACGGGACATGCTCGACGCGCAATACCTGCTCAAGGGCGCCCAAGCCGACTATGCCAATCTTAAGGTCCAGGTCAACAGCCAACTGATGAACCAAAAATCGACGGAAGCTTCGGTCCGCAGCGACTATGAGCAGGCCAAAATCCAGCACGACGTGGACGACAAATTATACAAAGAAGGCATCGGGTCGGACGTGACCGCAAAGCTCTCCAAGGTGAAGGTCGAACAGTTGGCGATTCGCCTGCAACTGGAGGAAGAACGCACACGCGTGGCGACGGATTCCGCTGCGGCTCAGCTTGCGGCGCAGGAAGCGAAAGTCGAGCAGCAGCAGGCGCTTTATAACCTGAAGCACAGCCAATACGAAGCGCTGCATGTCCGCGCGGGAATCAACGGAGTGCTGCAGTTGGTTCCTGTCGAGGAGGGGCAGCAAGTTACGACCGGAACGAACCTCGCTCGTGTTGCCGACCCTCGCAAATTGAAGGCGGAAATCAAAATCGCAGAAACGCAAGCCAAGGACGTCGCCATCGGCCAAAAAGCCTCGATTGACACTCGCAACGGCGTCGTGGCGGGCCGCGTCTCGCGCATTGATCCCTCCGTTCAAAACGGCACCGTCACCGTCGATGTTACCTTTAACGGCCCGCTCCCGGACGGCGCCCGTCCCGATCTCAGCGTCGACGGCACCATCGAGATTGAAAATCTTAGAGATGTTCTTTACGTCGGCCGCCCCGTCAACGGGCAATCGGGAAACACGATTGGCCTGTTCAAGCTCGTCGGTGATGGTTCCGAAGCCGTGCGCGTCAACGTGAAGCTCGGCAAGAGCTCCGTCAACACCATCGAGATTCTTCAGGGTTTGAATGTAGGGGACAAAGTCATTCTCTCGGACATGACCCAGTGGGACGCGTACGACCGCGTCCGTCTGCGTTAAGAAACTTTAAAGGGAGGCAATACCGATGGCATCGTCAAATGGAACTGTGATCGCGATGGAAAGCGTGAAGAAGATCTTTTACACCGATGAGCTCGAAACCCACGCTTTGTCCGACATCCATCTGCGCGTCGACAAAGGCGAATTTGTCTCCATCGCCGGTCCTTCCGGCTGCGGGAAGTCTACGCTCCTGGCTATTCTCGGCCTTCTCGACTCTCCCACCTCGGGCGAATACAAATTGAACGGCAAGCCCGTCGCGGCGCTTGGCATCAGCGAACGCACGCGCATCCGCAATCGCGAAATTGGCTTCATCTTCCAGTCGTTCAATCTCATCGGCGATCTCACCGTGTACGAGAATGTCGAGCTTCCGCTCACCTACCGCGGCATGGGTTCCGCGGAGCGCAAGCAAAAAGTTCAGGCCGCCCTCGAACGCGTTGGCATGACCCAGCGCTCCAAGCATTACCCCGCGCAGCTTTCCGGAGGTCAGCAGCAGCGCGTCGCCGTGGCCCGGGCCCTGGTCGGTGATCCTTTGATTCTCCTCGCCGACGAGCCCACTGGTAACCTCGACTCGAAGAACGGTGACGCCGTCATGGATCTCTTGCGTGAGCTCCACCAGAACGGCGCGACCATCTGCATGGTCACCCACGACCCGCATTACGCCGGCGTCGCCGACCGCACCATCCATCTCTTCGACGGTTCCATCGTCGAAGACACCGTAGCTTCGCGCCCAGCCTCAGCGTAACGGGCGCTTTCTTTTCTTGGCCGCTTTTTTCTTGCCGTCAGTCTTGTCTCTCGAAGCTAGTGCAGCTCGCTGCGGATTTGTCAGCTTCTCCCGTTCTTTTTTCGAAAGCTTCGCTGCGATCAGCTCGTACGATTCCCGCAGCAGTCCCGCCAGCTCCTCGCGCCGCACCGCGTCCCGCGTTTGCAGCGCCACCCATTGCGCCCGCGCAAGGTAAGGCGCTGGAATGATGTTTGGCCTCTCGGTCAATTCCGCAAAATTTTCCGGGGATGCTTTGAATGACAAACACACAGGCGCCGGCTCCAGCGGCGTCACCGCAAACATCTTTCCGCCTACTTTAAACACGAGGTCGCAGCCCCACTGGATCTGCTCCGTGGCGCCGGGAAACGACAAGCACAATTCACGCAGCCAATCGACGTCCATGCACCCGAGTCTATGCCACTCCCTCACAAGTTCCAACCAAGCACCGCACACCCGAGTGGCTCGCCCGCCTCGGCGCGGGTTCAGCTATCACTTGACTTTGCTGGTCTAACAAGCTATTGCTTCCAGCAAATACCGCCCTTGGTCTGTTATTCATTCGAGGCTTTGTCCGCAAGATTTGTTGTCTCGCCCGTTCAAGGGTAGGGCTAGGTCGTCGTGCTCCAGGTTATAAGCGCACGGCAAAGCTGGCCAGGAGGGCACCATGCGAAAGTCGTTGGAGTTTTGCCATTTTACATTCTTTCTTCTCGCACTTTCTTCCTTCGCGCTCCTCGCTCCAGCGAATGCCGCCCAATCGGCTCCCAGCGGCCCGATTGTCCCTCCCTCCGCAAACCAGAACACTTCCCAAGCCGGCCCCCCTTCCTTTCCGCCATCCCAAGTGAAAGAAGAAATGGTCGGTGAACTCTCCCCTGGCGCGGAATTGGTCACGGCGCGCAGCAGTGAAAATCATCTGGCCTGGGTCGAAAAGTCCGGGGGCAAGAAAACCGTTCGCCTCGATGGCAAGCAAATCGGCAGCGCCTACGACGACGTCAAGTACCTGGAATTCAGCAAGGACGAGCAGCATGTCGCCTTCATCGCCAAGCGCCAGTCCAAATGGGTGCTCGTCGTCGACGGCGTGGATCACTCTCGCGAATATGGCAAGATGACTGCGCCCACCCTCAGCGCCAACGGAAAATCTTTTGCCGTGGGAACCTGCATCGAGAAAAAATGCCGCCTGGTCATCAACGAAGAAGAAATCGGCCCCGAGTATGAGGACATCTCGGCTCCCGGCTTCAACCTGGCTGGCGACCATTGCGTCTACTTTGGTAAGCGCAACAGGAAATGGGTCATGGTCCTTGACAACAAGGAATCCGGCCCCCAAATGGATGACTTCGCGTTTTGGCGTTTCTCGCCCGATGGAAGCGGCACCGTCGTTGCCGCTCAATTCAAAAGTGACTGGACTTGGGTCGTCAACGGAAATCCTGGTCCTTCGCTCGACGTCATCGGCTACCTTGATTTCTCGAGTGACGGCAAGCACTACGCCTATGGCGGGACGGAAGCCCAGTCTGGATTCAAGAAAAGCAAGACCCACGGCGTGGTCGTCATCGATGGCCGCGTTGCCGGAACGTATGAAGGAAAAGGCTTCGGAGGCGGCTGGCAAGGCTTATTTGGCGTAAGCCAGCAAATCATTACCGGTCCTCGTCATCTCTTCCCCGACTTTCACGGAGTCTCCGATGTTCAGTACACTCCGGATGACCGGCTTGTTTACGCCGGGCGCCAGGCCGAGGGGAACGTCACTGTTTTTCTCGATGGCGCCCCCGGCCCCGCTTTTGAAGACATCGTCAGTTCCATCGTCGTTTCTGGCGACGGCAAGCACCTCGCTTACATCGGGAAGAAGGGCGAGTCCTTTGTCGAAGTGCGCGATCAGGTTCCCGGCCCCAGTTTCCCGGGCAAGCGCGAACTCAGCTTTGTGGAAACCATGGCCATGAGTAAGGACGGTTCGCATCTTGCCTACGAAATCGTTCGCGGCGGCAATCAATTCAAGGAAGGCCGTACCCGCCGCGCTCAGCGCCGCATGGTCATCGACGGCAAAGCAGGCCCCGAATACGACTCGAACGATTTGAGCCATTTCCGATTCAGCGAAGACGCCACGCACTATTTCTATGAGATTTACGGCGCGGTCGGTGACCGCGACCGCGTCGTCTTCGACGGCCAGGACAGCAAACTCTACGACACTGTTTTTCGCAACAGCACTAAGTTTGTTGATGAAACCACCATCGAATTTGTCGCCCAGGACGGCCGCCGCTTTCTCCGTGTGCTGGAAACCCTAAAGTGACTCGACCGCTCCCCCATATTGAGCCCCTGCGGATTAAGGCCCTGCGGTGTGGGTTTTTCCCACAGTAATAACCACCCTACCCCAGCGCTCCCTCCCCATTCCCTTTTGAATCAATCACTTGCCGTTTCTTCTAAGTGGCCCGCCGCATGCCCCTATACCCTTGGAACCGGGGGTACAAGGATCCCGTCCTAAACCCTTTCGCATCACCTTTAGCTGTGAAAAGCAGCCTCCCGGCCCAATTCAGAATAGGGGTTGCCTATGAGACCGTATCGCGACATCGCCACTATCTCGGCGCTGCAAGTCCTTTGTTTTTTCCTGCTCTCGCACCTGGAGCCGCAGTTCTTCCTTCTCCACTTCTACCAGACCATTATTTATATCGCCATGATCATCATGCTCTTCTTCATGGAGGATCGGTGGGCCTATATGATTGGCATGCTGGCCCCGGCCGTTTGGCTGGGCATGGTTTTCGCCACCGGCCTGCTGGGCGGCGCCACCCGCCAGCTCCTTCGCCTCACGCATGGCGAAGGCCCCAATAACATCGTTAGCTTCGTTGCCGCCATCTCCGCCATTCTCTCTATCTTGATGATCGTTTTCTGCGCGCGTCATTGGCGGAGGGAGTACTCCGGCCTCGGCAAAACGGCCAGCACCTTTGCGGTTGGCGTCGGCGTCGTGGCCGTCTATTACGGAATCCTGGCGATTTGGTTCTGGACCATGATTCCACCCCAAATCACCAAAGGATGATTCGGAACAACCCAACGATTCCCTAGGGCAAAGGCTGGAAGAGGAATCTTCCAGCCTTTGCTCTTTCCCGCCCTTTGGAGTGCCGCAGCCTTACTATCCTTTCTTTGAGGATGCTCCATACGCTGGTTTTTGCGTGAGGGGTCTTTCGCGGGATTCTTCTCTTCATTCTTGGTCGATTTTCGATTTTTCACTATCCCGGCTACAATCCTTCCCTCTGCACAATCCCTTCTCCGCCTCGAGGCTTGCATGGAACAAAACTTGCCCCACACCATTGCTCTTCTCTCCCGCACCCCTGCCGTTCTCAACGGACTTCTGCGCGACCTTCCCGAATCGTGGACTCTCCGCAACGAGGGTGAAAACACATGGAGCGCCTTCGACATCGTCGGGCATCTCATTCACGGCGAGCGCACGGACTGGATGCCGCGCGCGAGAATGATCCTGCGCTTTGGCGAGACTCGCCCCTTTGAGCCTTTCGATCGCTTGGCGCAAGTTCGCGAGAGCCAAGGCAAATCTCTCGCGCAGCTGTTGGACGAATTCTCACGCTTGCGTTCCGAAAATCTTTCCGAACTGCGTGCTCTGAATCTTCAGCACGATGATCTCGCGCGCCGTGGCCTTCACCCGGCGCTCGGCGTCGTCACTTTATCGCAGCTCCTCGCCACCTGGGCCGTTCATGACCTGACGCATCTCCATCAACTCTCCCGCGTCATGGGGCACCAATACCGCGACGCGGTGGGTCCCTGGAGCGCCTACCTCGGCGTTCTTCACTGCGCCGGCCATAGCTCCCCTTAACTGAAAGGCGGAGGGCCCGCTGCACCCTTCTTGCATACGGTTTTGATCGCGCTGGGCAAAACGCGCTCGCGCCTGCATCTTTTGTCCTTTCAGTTAACGTCTCAGCTCTATTCTTCCCGCCGCTTTGCTTTAAACTCGAATAAATAACTGGACCTACCCTCAAGGAGCTGAAAATGAAGAAGTCGTTCTTGCTTGCCGCCGCTGTGATTTTAGGCGCGACCCTTGTCCACGCGGGCAACAAACCCGAAATGGGCACCATCATTTCCGAAAATTCCGTGGCTTGCGGCTCCAAGCTGGAAAAGAACAAACAGAGCGTCGATGTGCTCTGCCAGGAATATGTCGTCCGCACTGCCACCACCGACTACCGCATTCGCCAACTCAAACCCTCCGACAAGGCCTTGATCCCTATCAACACCTCCATCGAATTCACGCTCGACAA
>Ga0187778_10001537_pt1 | contig 15900 bp, 8 predicted proteins | sample 1015_Q2_SP5_20_M_FD_132418 | JGI IMG/M metagenome (GOLD analysis project Ga0187778, IMG submission 132418) | Tropical peat soil microbial communities from peatlands in Department of Meta, Colombia - 1015_Q2_SP5_20_MG | ecosystem: Environmental > Terrestrial > Soil > Wetlands > Peat | place...
GCGGCACCATGAGCGCGAACAGCCAGTAATCGGCGATCACATAGGGCGGCGCCCAGTAGGCGCGCGGCAGGATCTCGCCATAGACCCAGCGGTGCGCGACCCAGCCCGGTGGACGATGGTAGAGGCCGATGTGGTAGGTACGGGTCACCTGGTAGTTGTGCTGGTAGACACCGCGGTCAACGGTTGCGGGGCGGTTGTCCCAACCCTTCGGCTCGGGGCTACCCATCCGCTGTGCGCGCGTCCCACGCGCCGAGCCGATTGGCTGCCCCGGTCGGCGTTTGTCAGACTGCGTACCGTGTCCACACCGCCGACCGCCTTCGTCTCGTGGAGCTCGGGCAAGGACAGCGCGTATGCGCTGTACGAGGCGCGACGCTGCGGTCTCGCCCGGATCGTGGGCGTGCTCACCACGCTGAACGAGGCTTACGCGCGGGTGGCGATGCACGGCGTGCGCGAGGAGCTGCTCGACCGGCAGATCGCTGCACTCGGTGTGCCGGCGCTCAAGGTAATGCTGCCGGATCCGTGCTCCAACGAGGTATACGAGGCGCGCATGGCGCAGGCCTGCGAGCGCATCCGCGAGCAGGGGGTCACGCACATCGTGTTCGGAGACCTGTTCCTCGAGGACGTGCGCGCCTACCGCGAGAAGCAGCTCGCCGCGGCCGGCATGAGCGGCATCTTTCCGCTGTGGCGGCGCGACACACGCGTGCTCGCGCGCGAGATGGTCGCGAGCGGCCTGGTGGCACACCTGGTGTGCGTGGATCCGCGCCGTCTCGGGCGGGAGTTCGCCGGACGGCGCTTCGACCGCCGCCTGCTCGATGAGCTGCCGTCCGCCGTCGATCCGTGCGGCGAGAACGGCGAGTTCCATACGGTCGTCTCCGCGGGCCCGATGTTCGCCGCGCCCGTCGCGGTCACGGTCGGGGCGGTCGTCGAGCGCGGCGGCTTCGTGTTCGCGGATGTCGCCGCCTGCGCCGCAAGTGCTCAGAAGCTCAGCGTGATCGTGTCGTAGAGGGTGCGCCTCGGCCCGTAGGCGGACTGGAAGATGCCGATGCCTTCGGCGGGGCGGATCAGGTTGATGCGGTCGAAGAGGTTGAGGAGGGTCAGCCGGTTGGTGAGCACACCCAGGCCCGGAATGCGAAACGAGCGTTCGCCGCTCAAGTTGACCTGCACGACATTCGGCAGCTGCTCGGTGTCGGCAAAGCCCGCACGCAGGCCGCTGCTATAGAGGCCATCGACGGCGAACGTCCAGCCTGCGGCCTGCCAGTTGACGCCGGCGGCGGCACCGTAGAGCGGCTGGTGATCGAGAATGATCGCGTGGCTGTCGATGTAGGCGAGCTCATCGGGAGCGAAGTTGAACTGGCCGGTCACCACCCCCTGCTGCCAGTTGCGGCCGACGGTGAGGCTTGCGTAGGCCGACAGTTTCCCGGACTGGTAGTGGGTGGCGAGCTCGGTGCCCCACATGTGTCCCTTGCTGTAGTTGAACGGCGCGAAGATCGGCACCACGCCGAACTGCCCGGTGTCGAGATAGTGGGTGGTCCACTCGTAGTACGCGTCCGCCGAGACCGAGAGGCTGCCGCTGACCTGGCGTACCACGCCCGCATCGATCTCACGGTCGTCCTCAGGCACCGGTGTCGGAATTCCCGGCGGGCCGGCCGCCGTGGTGCCCTCGAACGCCGGCTGCGCCGTGGGTGAGATCCCGAGGAACGAGGGCACCTGGAAGTAGCGCGCAAAGCCTGCGTGCCACGTCGTGGCGTTGTCGGAGCGATACACGAGGCTGATGGTCGGATCGACCTGGTGACCGCTGCTGAAGCCGCTCAGCATGTCCCAGCGCAGCCCGGCCGAAGCACTCAGACGCCGGGAGATCTGCCACAGATCCATGACATAGACGCCGGCGACGACATTGTTGGCATGGGCGTCGTTGACCACGGCCACTGGCACGTCGCTCGTCTGCTCACCCGCCTCGTTCGCCGGAAACACCAGCGACGAGTCCTCGGCGGTGACGCGGTACTCGCCCGCATAGAATCCGCTCCCCAGCGTGTGCGCCCCGAGCACAAAGCTCAGGTCACCCTCGAGTGTGTAGTCGTGATCGTCGTGGGTCGCGGTCGAGGCGACGCCCTGGTAGACGAGCTCCCCGACCGGGTCCGGCTCGAAGTGTTGCGAGATCGTGTGCCAGCTGCCAGCCACCTGGTAGGAGAGGCCGTCGGCGGCTGATCCGGCGAGCGACACGACGATGAGCGCATCGCTGAAGTTGAGGTACGAGTCGATGTCTGTCGACGGCGGCGGAACCGGCACTCCGGAGAGCGAGTAGGCGGGCGCTAGGCCCGACACATTCGGCAGCTGATTGCTGCTCTGCACGCCGGAGACGAGCAGACTGAGCGTCGTGTCGGTGGTGAGGCGATCGGAGAAGAAGCCGAACAGCTGACCCTGGTGGGTGAAGTTGTGTATCGGCGTGGGGCCCGGTGTCGCGGAGCTGAAGGCGGTGTTGCTCTGCTGGTAGAGGCCGCTCACGTAACTGCCGATCTGCCCCTGGCATGCCGCGTACTGGAAGCTCGGCTCGATGGTGCTGCGCTGGCCGAAGCGCAGCGCGACATCGCCCGAGTTTTGGGCACAGCCATCCTTGGTCTGGATGTTGACCACGCCGCCCGTGGCGTAGCTGTAGCGGACGGGCAGCACACCGTCGAGCAGGTCGAGGCGCTGGATGAACATCGGATTGATCATCGAGATGAACGGCGGATTGGTGTTGATGTCGAGCGGAATCAGCACGCCGTTGATCTGGTACTGAAACTGCGGCCCCTCGGTGTTGCGGATATGGATCTGCTGGTTCTGATCGATGGCCACGCCCGGCATCTGCGCAAGCACATCGGTCAGGGGGGCGGTCCTACCCTTGGGCGCTGCCGCGATGTTCTCGGCGCTCGTTGTGTACTGGCTGGCGCCGGTCGGGGACACCGCGGGTCCCACCTCCGAGGCGGCCTCGACGATCACCGTGCTGAGGCTCTCGGGGCCGGTTGCCGCGTCGGCCGCCGCCTCATCGGCCTGAGCTGCGGGCCCTGCGCTGCAACCGAGCAGCAATAGCGCCCATCTCGCCGCCGCCGGCGGGCGGCCCGGGATGACCGGACGCGGGGCGGTCTTTGAGGCAATGAGGCGGGAGGTGCCCATACAGCTCGCTAATGCGAATCATTCTCATTCGCAGCATAAGGAGCGGCTCGGCTGGCGTCAAATGTCGCTCAGTTCAGGGCCGAGCTTCAGGGTCGCAAGGCCAGACGTTCACGGGCTGGGGGAAGTCTCATGGGCAGCAAGCTTCGCCGCCGTGCCGTTGGGCGTGCCGAGGGAGTTCGCGTCCCAGCCGCCCCCGAGAGCCTGGATGAGGGTGACGCTGGCGGTCAGGCGGCTCTGGCGCAGCGTGAGGAGCGTCTGCGCATCGGTGAGCGCGATCGTCTGGGCGGTGATCACCGCGGTGTAGGCCACGGTGCCCGCCTTGTACTGATTGAGCGTCAGCTGTGCCGCGAGGTTCGCGGACTTGACGGCCTGCTCCTGGATCTGCACCTGCTGCTCGAGGATGCGCAGCGTCGCCAGCTCGTCCTCGACCTGCTGGAAGGCGGTGAGGACGGTCTGCCGGTAGTTGGCGACGGTGCCGTCGTAGGCGGCGCGCGCCTGGCGCACCTGTGCGGGCCGCGCGCCGAAATCGAGGAGCGTCTCGCTCGCCGTGCCGCCGAACGACCAGAAGTTATTGGGCGCGCTGACGAGGTGCGACATGACGCTGCTCGCAAAACCGTATGTGCCGGTGAGCGTCAGGTCGGGGAAGTACGCCGCCACCGCGACACCGATCTGCGCATTGAGGGCTGCCATCTGCCGCTCGGCGGCGGCGATGTCGGGGCGCCGCTCGAGGAGGCTCGATGGAATCCCGGTCGGCACCACCGGCACGACGTTGCCGAGCGTCGCTGGCGGAAGCGAGAAGTCTGCCGGCGGCTTGCCGATCAGCACGGCAATGGCGTGCTCGAGCGTCGCACGCGTCACACCCACGTTGATCTGCTGCGACTCGGCGCCCTCGAGCTGCGTCTCGGCGGTGATGACGTCGGTCTTCGCGGCCACGCCGACCTTGTATTGGTTCTGCGTGATCTGGAGCGCGCGCTTGTAGCCCTCGACCGTCTGATCGAGCAGCTGCCGCTGCTCGTCGGCGACGCGCAGCTGAATGTAGTCGCTCGCGAGCATCGCCTGCGCCGAGAGCCGGGCGGCGGCGAGGTCGGCCTCGCTCGCCTGCGCGCTCGCTTCGTTGCTCTCGAGTGTGCGGCGGATCTTGCCCCAGATGTCGAGCTCCCAGGAGGCCGTGCCGATGAGCTCGAACTGGTTGACCGGGTGCGAGGACAGCGACGCCGCCACTCCGCCGGTGGACGCCGAGGAGGTCGCGGCCTTGCCTCCCGGTCCGCCCGATCGCAGCCCGGTGGCCGACACTCCGATCGTCGGAAACAGGCTCGCACGCGTCTGGCTCACCAGGGCGACCGCCTGGCGCCAGGCGGCCTCGGAGGCCTTGAGCGTTTGGTTCGATACGTCGATCTGCTTCTCGAGGCCATCGAGCGTTGCATCGTCGTAGACGGTCCACCACTCGGCTTCACTTCCCGCCTCGCGCGGCTCGGCCGGCTTCCAGCCCTCGGCCTCCTTGTAGCGCTGCGGCACCGGTGCCGAAGGCCGGTGGTAGTTGGGGCCGACCGCGCAGCCGACCAGGATGGCGAGCGCCGTAATCAGCGCGGTCCCGACGAGCGCCGCCCGTGTGGGAATGCGCCGCGTGAACGCGATGGTGCAGGGGCGTGAAGCGAATGCGCTCATAGGCTTTCAGCCGACGCCTGTGGCGGTGCGTGCGGCGTCTGCGGATGCAGCCGTGACCACAGCCGCCCGCACCACACACCGAAGCGGTCGAGGTAGAGATACATCACGGGTGTCGTGTAGAGCGTCAGCAGCTGGCTGACGAGCAGCCCGCCGACGATCGAGATACCGAGCGGCTGGCGCAGCTCCGCTCCGTCGCCGCTGCCGAAGGCGAGCGGCAGTGCGCCGAGCATTGCCGCCATGGTGGTCATCATGATCGGCCGGAAGCGCAGGAGCGAGGCGCTGTAGATCGCATCCTCGGGCGCTCGTCCCTCGCGCCGTGCATCGAGCGCGAAATCGATCATCATGATCGCGTTCTTCTTGACGATGCCGATGAGCAGGATCACGCCGATCAGCGCAATGATGCTGAACTCCTGCCCGAACAGCCGCAGTGCCAGCACCGCGCCGGCGCCCGCCGAGGGCAGCGTCGAGAGAATCGTGACCGGGTGAATGTAGCTCTCGTACAGCACCCCGAGCACGATGTAGACGGCGGCGAGCGCCGAGAGGATCAGCACGGGCTCGTTGGCAAGCGATTCCTCGAAGGTGTGGGCCGTGCCCTGAAAACTGCCGTGGATGGTGGCGGGCAAGCCGATCTCGTTGACGGCCCTGGCGATGGCCTTCTGCGCGTCGCTGAGGGAGGAGTCGGGTGCCACGTTGAAGGAGATCGTGGTGGCGACGAAGGTGCCCTGGTGGTTGACCGCCAGCGGCGTGTTGCCCGGGGCATAGCGACTGAACACCGCGAGCGGCACCACCGGCTCGGCCGCAACGCTCACCGCCGAGCCCGTGGAAACGGCGCCGTGCGCGGAATTGGCGAGCGCGTTGGTGGCCTGGTTGCGCGCGGTGTCGGCGGCGATAGCCGCGGCGCTGGTGCTGGCGGCGGTCGCGGCGGAGGCCACGGTGCCGGCGACCGCGTTGGTCGACTGGCTACCGCTCACCGTGCCGCCGGCCGTGCTGATCCACAGGTTCTTGAGAGTATCGGGGCTTTGCCAGTACCGCGGCTCCACCTCCATGACGACGTGGTACTGGTTGAGCGGGTTGTAGATGGTCGAGACGTCGCGCTGACCGAACGCGTCGTAGAGCGTGTTGTCGATGGTGGCGGGATTCAGCTGCATGCGCGAGGCGGTATCACGGTCAATGGTGATATCGATCTCCTGTCCGTTCTGCTGTTGATCGGAGTTGACGTCGGTGAGCGAGGGCTCATGTTGCAGGGCGTCGGCGAGCTTCGGCGCCCACTTGTAGATGTCCGCCACGCTGTCGCCCTGCAGCGTGTACTGGTATTGGGCATTGCTCTGCCGGCCGCCGACGCGGATGTCCTGTGCGGCCTGGAGGAACAGCCGCGCCCCGGCCACCTGGTTGAGCTTGGGGCGCAAGCGCCCGATCACCTGGTCGGCGGAGAGCTTGCGCTCCGCCTTCGGCTTGAGGGAGACGAAGATGAAACCGCTGTTGGTCTGGGCGCCGCCCTGTGAGCCGCCGCCGGTGAAGCCGACCACGGTGTTGACCGCCGGATCGGCCTGCACCAGCCGTATGAACTGGCGCAGCTTCGTCGACATGGACTGGAACGAGATGGCCTGGTCGGCCTGGATGCCGCCAATCAGCCGGCCGGTGTCCTGCTGCGGGAAGAACCCCTTGGGGATGACCCAATAGAGATAGACGTTGAAGATCACCGTCGCGGCGAGCAGCACCATGATCAGTCCACGGTTCAGCAACGCCCAGCGCAGCGAGCGGGCGTAGCCGTGCAGGGCCTGGTCGAAGACCCACTCCATGCCGCGCAGAAAGGCGCGGTAGGCGCGGCGCAGCCTGCCGAGCAGCGGCGACTCGGAGCTGCCCACTTGGCGCTGCGGGTGGGGCTCGCTGATCAGCCGCGAGCACATCATCGGTGTCGTCGTGAGCGACACCAGCAGCGACACCAGCACCGCCACCGAGAGCGTGATCGAGAACTCGCGGAACAGCCGCCCGACGATGCCGCCCATCATGAGGATCGGGATGAACACCGCGACCAGCGACAAGCTCATCGAAAGCACCGTGAAGCCCACCTCGCGTGCGCCCTGGATGGCCGCTTCCAGGCGCGGCATGCCCGCTTCCATGTGGCGCGTGACGTTCTCGAGCACCACGATGGCGTCGTCGACCACGAAACCGGTGGCGATGATCAGTGCCATGAGCGACAGGTTGTCGAGGCTGTAGCCGAGCAGGTACATCGCAGCGAAAGTGCCGAGCAGCGAAATGGGCACCGCCACCGCCGGCACCAGCGTCGCGCGGCCGTTGCGCAGGAACAGGAACACCACGAGGATCACCAGCGCGATCGCAATCATCAGCGTGCGCTTCACGGCATCGAGCGACGCGCGGATGGTCACCGTGCGGTCCATCGCGACCTTGATGTCGATGTCCGTGGGGATCGAGGCCTTGAGGCTCGGGATGAGGGCGATGACGCGGTCGACGGTATCGATGATGTTGGCGCCGGGCTGGCGGTAGAGTATGACGAGCACCGCGGGTTGGCCATTGGCGAGCCCGAGGTTGCGCACGTTCTCGACGGAATCGAGCACCGCGGCGACGTCCGCGAGCCGCACCGGCGCGCCGTTGCGGTAGGCGATGACCAGGTCGCGGTATTCCGCCGCCTTGCTCGCCTGGTCGTTGGTGTAGAGCTGGTAACGCTCGCCGCCGATGTCCATCGAACCCTTGGGCGTATTGGCGTTGGCCGAGGCGAGCGCGGCGCGCACGTCCTCGAGTCCGATCCCGTATTTGAACAGCGGGGTCGGGTTGAGCTCGACGCGCACCGCCGGCAGCGAGCTGCCGCCGATCTGCACCTGACCGATGCCGCTCACCTGTGAGAGCTTCTGCGCCAGTATCGTGTCGGCGGCGTCGTACAGCTGCCCCGCCGTCAGCGTCTTCGAGGTAAGGGTGAGGATCAGCACCGGCGAATCGGCGGGATTGACCTTGTGGTAAGTCGGGTTGCTGCGCAGCGCCGTCGGCAGATCCGCGCGCGCCGCGTTGATCGCCGCCTCGACGTCGCGGGCGGCACCGTCGATGTCACGGTCCAGGCCGAACTGCAGCGTGATGCGCGAGGCGCCGGTCGAGCTCGAGGAGGTCATCTCGGTCACATCGGCGATCTGACCGAGGTGCCGCTCGAGCGGTGTGGCGACGGTTGCCGCCATGACGTCCGGGCTCGCGCCCGCCATGCTGGCGGACACCGCGATGGTGGGAAAATCCACCTGCGGCAGTGGCGCCACCGGCAGCAGGAAATACGCGATGGCGCCGGCGAGCGCGACGCCCACGCTGAGCAGCGTGGTCGCCACCGGGCGGCGGATGAAGGGCGCCGACAGGCTCATTCGGCCGGCGATCCGCTCGCCGCCGGGGTGGCGCTCCAGGCGGCGATGCGGCGCTCCAGACGGTCGAAGTAGAGGTAGATGACCGGCGTCGTGAACAGCGTCAGGAGCTGGCTGAGGATCAGGCCGCCGACGATCGTGATGCCGAGTGGGTGGCGCAGCTCCGAGCCCGTACCGGTGCCGATCATGAGCGGCAGCGCCCCGAGGAGCGCCGCCATGGTGGTCATCAGGATCGGCCGGAAGCGCAGGAGCGAGGCGTGATAGATCGCATCGCGCGGCGTCATGCCCTGCTCGCGCTCGGCGACCAGCGCGAAGTCGATCATCATGATGGCGTTCTTCTTGACGATACCGATCAGCAGGATGATGCCGATGATGCCGATCACGCCGAGGTCATCGCGCGCGATCAACAGCGCGAGCAGCGCGCCGACGCCGGCCGACGGCAGCGTCGAGAGGATGGTGATCGGGTGGATGAAGCTTTCGTACAGCACCCCGAGAACGATGTAAACCGTGACGATCGCCGCGATGATCAGGAACAGCTCGTTGCCGAGCGTCGCCTGGAAGGCGAGGGCCGCACCCTGGAAGGTCGTCATGACGCTCGGCGGCAGCTTGATGTCGGCCTCGGCCTTGCGGATGGCCTCGACCGCGTCGCCGAGCGCGGCACCCTGCGCCAGGTTGAACGAGACCGTGGTCGAGGGGAACTGACCCAGATGATCGATCGACAGCGGCGCGGTGCGCGTCGACACTTGCACCAGCGTCGAAAGCGGCACCTGCCCGCCGATCGCGGTCGAGGACGGCAGGTAGATGGTGCCGAGCGCATCGAGCGATGCCATCAGCGAGCTGTCCGCCTGCAGTATCACGCGATACTGATTCGATTGCGTGAATATGGTCGAAACGATGCGTTGGCCGAAGGCGTCGTAGAGGGCATTGTCGACCGTCGCCGGGGTGATGCCGAAGCGCGCGGCGGTTGCACGATCGATGGTGACGTACGCGGCCAGTCCCTGGTTTTCCTGATCGCTGGCCACGTCCTCGATCTGCGGCACCTGTTGCAGCCGGTCGACGAGCTTCGGCACCCAGGTGTTGAATTCGGTGGGATTCGCGTCCTCGAGGACGAACTGGTACTGCGTGCGGCTCACGGTGGTGTCGATCGTCAGATCCTGCACCGGCTGCATGTAGAGCGAGATGCCGCTCACCTCGGCGGTCTCCTTCTGCAGGCGGCGAATGATCTGGCTGGCGGACGCCGAGCGCTGGTCGACCGGCTTGAGGTTGATCAGCATGCGACCGCTGTTGAGCGTAATGTTGGTGCCGTCGACGCCGATGAAGGACGACAGGCTGACCACATCACCGTCCTTGAGGATCGCCTCGGCCAGCGCCGCCTGGCGCCGCGCCATCTCGGCATACGACACCGACTGCGGTGCCTCGGTGATCGCCTGGATGAGGCCCGTGTCCTGCACCGGAAAGAAACCCTTGGGGATGAACACGTACAGGAGAATGGTCAGGACCAGCGTGCCGATCGCGACCGCAAGCGTGAGCGGCTGCCGCGCGAGCACCCACCTGAGCGCATCGCCATAGCGGTCGATGAGCGCCTGGAACCTCTCGTTCGCCCAGCGCGCGATGCCGGTCTCCTCGCTCGCCGCGCGGTGCCGCAGCAGCTTCGCGCACAGCATCGGCACCAGAGTCAGTGACACCACTGCCGAGATCCCGATGGTGACGGCGAGCGTGATGGCAAACTCGTGGAACAGCCGCCCCACCACATCGCCCATGAAGAGCAGCGGGATCAGCACCGCGATCAGCGATACGGTGAGGGACACGATGGTGAAGCCGATCTCGCCCGCGCCCCTGAGCGCCGCCGCGAGCGGTGCCATCCCCTGCTCGATGTAGCGCGAGATGTTCTCGATCATGACGATCGCGTCGTCGACCACGAAGCCGGTGGCGATGGTGAGAGCCATCAGCGAGACGTTGTTGAGGCTGAAGCCGAGCAGGTACATCGCGCCGAGCGTCCCGACCAGCGACAGCGGTACCGACAGGCTCGGGATGATGGTCGCGGGGACGCTGCGCAGGAACAGGAAGATCACCAGCACCACCAGGATCACGGCGAGTGACAGCTCGAACTCGACGTCGTGCACCGAGGCGCGGATCGTGTTGGTGCGGTCGGTGAGAATCGTCACCTCGACGGCGGCGGGCAGCGACTGCGCCAGCGATGGCAGCAGCTTCTTGATCCGGTCGACGACCTGGATCACGTTGGCGCCCGGTTGGCGCTGGATGTTGAGAATGATGCCTGGAGTGTTGTTGACCCAGCCGGCAAGATAGACGTTCTCCGCGCCGTTCACGACCTCGGCGACGTCGGACAGCCGCACCGGGTTGCCGTTCTTGTAGGCCACGATGATGCTCTCGTAGGCCTGCGGGCTCTGGATCTGGTCGTTGGCGTTGATGGTCCAGGAGCGCGCCGGACCATCGAGCGTGCCCTTGGGCGAATTGACGTTGGCGTTGCTGATGGTGGTACGCAGGTCGTCGATGTTGAGCCCGTAGGCGGCGAGCGCGCGCACGTTGGCGATGATGCGCACCGCCGGCCGCTCCCCGCCGCTCAGGCTCACCAGGCCCACCCCTTCGACTTGCGAGATCTTCTGCGCCATGCGCGTGTCGGCGAGATCCTCGAGCTCAGTCAGCGGCAGCGTCTTCGAGGTGATGCCGAGGGTGAGCACGGGCGCGTCCGCGGGATTCACCTTGGCGTAGATCGGCGGAGCCGGCAGATCGGACGGCAGGAGGTTCCCGGCGGCATTGATGGCGGCCTGCACTTCCTGCTCGGCGATGTCGAGACTCAGGTTCAGGCTGAACTGCAGCGTGATGACCGAGGCACCGCCGGAGCTGGTGGAGGACATCTGGTTGAGCCCCGGCATCTGCCCGAATTGCACCTCGAGCGGCGCCGTCACCGAGGAGGTCATGACCTCGGGGCTCGCCCCGGGGTAGAAGGTCTGCACCTGGATGGTCGGGTAGTCGACTTCCGGCAGCGCCGACAGCGGCAGGAACCCGTAGGCGACGAATCCTGCCAGCATGATCGCCACCATGAGGAGCGACGTGCCCACCGGTCGCAGTATGAAAATGCGGGAAGGATTCATGCGGCTGGCCGTGCAGCTAGCGCGGTCGGGTGGGCGCTCAACTGCCGCCCTGAGTGCCCTGGCTCCCCTGGCCGCCGCGCTGGTGGTGCCCGTGCCCGCCCTGGGCCTGACCCGAGCTCTGGCGCTGGCCCGCGCCTGGCGCCGTGCCTGAGGGGGTGCGCTGTCGCGCCAGTACCTTGGCACCGTCCTTGAGCTTGTCGGCGCCGTCGACCACCACAGTCTCGCCGGGTTTCAGTCCCTGCGTGATCGACACGTTGGCGGCATCGCCCGGGCCGAGCGTCACCTTGCGCACACTCACCGTCTGGTCGGCGTTCACCACGTAGACGTACGTGCCCGGCGCACCGCGCTGCACGCCGGACTGCGGAATGAGCGTGGCGCCGTGCAGCGTATCGAGCAACAGCACGACGTTGACGAACTGCTGCGGGAAGAGGCTCTCGTCGGTGTTGGGGAAGATGGCCTTGAGCCGGATGGTGCCGGTCGTGGTGTCGATCTGGCTGTCGAGCGACTGCAGTGTGCCGGTGGCGAGCTGATGGGTGACGCTGCGGTCGTAGGCCGTCACCGCCAGCGTGCGGCCCGCGTGCAACTGCTTCAGCAGCATCGGGATGTCATCTTCCGGGAGGGTAAATACCACCGTGATGGGCTGCATCTGCGTGACCACCACCAGCCCATTCGGTTCGGCGGGCGTCACGTAGTTGCCGACGTTGACCTGCTGCAGCCCGACACGCCCGGCGACCGGTGAAGTGATGTGGCAGTAGGTCAGGTTGAGCTTCGCCGCATCGATCTGACCCTGGTCGGTCTTCACGTTGCCTTCGTCCTGAACGACCAGCGCCTTCTGCGTGGCGAGCTGCTGCTCCGCGATGGAATCCTGCGACCACAGCGTCTGGTAGCGGTTCAGGTCGATGCGGGCATTGGCGAGCAGCGCCCTGTCGCGCTCGAGCGCACCCTGAGCCTGCTCGAGTGCCACCTGGTACGGACGCGGATCGATCAGGATCAGCGGGTCGCCCGCCTTCACCGTCTGACCTTCCTTGAAGTAGATGTGCATGATCTGTCCGCTGATCTGGCTCTGCACGGTGACCGTGGCAATCGGCGTCACGGTGCCGAGCCCGATCAGTGTGATCGGCATGTCGCCGCTGCGCGCCGGGGCCGCGACGATCGGCATCGGCCCGCCGCCGGCAAAGCGCCCGGCGGGAACCTGTGTGCCCTTCGGAGTCAGCAGCCACGCGAGCAAGGCGAAGGCGAGCAGCACCGCCACGATGACCAGCGCCCGCCGCCGCGTCGCGGGCGCCTTGCGCCAGGCAGGACGCGTTTCCCGCTCGACCAGAGCATCGTCATGAAGGTCGCGATTAATGTCGTTCATGAAGCTGCGCTAAAGCCTCGCGGATGCCGTGTTGACTCGAGCGCCGCGGAAACGCCGGGGCGCCGCACTGGGAAGGAGTCGGGGCAGCCGATCCAGCCGCCCGGGCGGGGAGGGCGACCGCGCGTCGGATCGCCGCAGCGCCCGGGCAATGATGTCGCACCATATCAGCCGACCGCTCAACAAAGGTTAAGGCTTGTACAAGAACTGCAAACCTGACGTTTAAGATCGTTCCGCGGCCTCGGGTAGCCACGCGCTGCTCGCAGCTCCCGGCCCGCCGGCCCACGGGCTGCCGGCGACCCCCGACGGGGGCTGCCCGGTCCGGCGGCTACTTTACTCCTAGCGCCCCGATTTCTTCGCACGTCCTCGTGGCGAGCTACCCGAAACGCACCGCGAGCATCGATACCGAGCCGCCATCCATACCCTCTACCGGAAAGCTCACGGCCTCGCCAGGGAAGCTTGCACCGAGGACGTACAGCAGCGGCAGGAAGTGTTCGGGCGTCGGTACCGCAAGCAGCGCATCATCGCCCAGGCTCGGGTAATCGATGAGCGGCGCGTGTTCGCCCGCCTCGAGATGCGCGCGCACGCGCGCCTCGAACCGCAGCGCCCAGTCGTAGGGATGCCGTGCACGGCGGCCCCAGGCATAGGCGTGCAGGTTGTGTACGACATCGCCGCTGCCGACGAGCAAAACGCCTTCCTCGCGCAGCGGCCGCAACCGTACACCGATTTTCTGGTGGAAGGCGGGCGGCTGCGTCTCGTCGATGCTGAGCTGTACCACTGGCACGTCCGCCTGCGGGAACATGTGACGCAGTACCGACCAGGTTCCGTGGTCGAGTCCCCAGGCGTGATCGGCGGGTACCGGGAGCGGCGCGAGCAGTTGCTGTACACGCCCGGCAAGGGCGACATCGCCCGGTGCTGGATAGCGCACCTCGAACAGCTCGCGCGGAAAGCCGCCGAAATCGTGAATGGTGCGTGGGGCGCGCATGGCCGTCACCGCGGTGGCCGTGGTGTACCAGTGTGCCGAGATCGAGAGCACCGCACGCGGCCGCGGCTGCGCCGTCCCGAGCGCCGCCCAGGCACGTGTCCAGGTGTTGACCTCAAGCGCATTCATCGGGTTGCCGTGCCCGACGAATAAGGCTGGCTGCGCGGTGCTCACGCCGCGTGGCTGCTCAAAAGCTGCACGGCGCTCTGGTAGAGCCGCGCGCGCAGCGCGTAGCGCTCGCTGGCGCGCGTCACGTAGCGCACCACGATCTGCGCGCCGACGCCACCGGAATCCGGCCGGATGGCGATCGAGGGCTTGACCGCGATGCCGCTGCCGCGCTGGCCGCGCGAGGCGCGCCGCCATTCCTCCTCCGCCTGGCGGGCATCGTTGGCGGTGGCCTCGGTGACCTCCTTGAGGATGGCATCGGCAATGGCGTGCGGGTTGCGGCCGTAGGGCACCACCACGGAGAGCTCGTCCCACAGCCACTGACCGGTAGTGGAGAAGTTGAAGTAGTGCCCCTCGATCGCGAAGCTGTTGGTGAATGTCACGCGCCGCCCCGTCGGATGGCCGGCATCCGTCCAGTTGCCGGTCTCGAGCAGCACGGTGTGAAACATGTTGAGCTCGACCACCTCGCCGCTCACGCCCTTGATCTCCACCCAGTCACCCACGCGCATGCCGTTCCTGCCCATCAGCACGAACCAGCCGATGAAGGCGACGATGAAGTCCTTCAGCGCCACGGTGAGCCCGGCGCCGACGATGCCGAGCATGGTGCCGATCTGCCCGGGCACGCCGATCAGCACCAGCAGGATGAGCAGGATGCCGACCAGCTGCAGCGCAACGCCGATCACGCTGCGCAGCGTGCCGAGCTGGCGGCGATCGATGCGCGCACGGGAGAGCAGCCGCTCGAGCCACCGATCGATGCTAAGCAGAACCAGCAGAGCCGCCAGCACGATCGTGCCGCCGAGCAGAATCTGGTGCAGCACGCTGCGCGCCTGCGTGGTGACGAGCGCGCTCCACTGCGCGTAGATGTCGGCCAGGTGGCGCCGCGCGCCGATGCGCTGGTCACGCAACGTCAGCCAGTGCTGCTCGGCGGCGATCCGCTTGGTGAGCTCGAGCAGCGTGGTCGGCGCTGCCGGGGCGCCGGCAGCCGGCGGCGGCGGCGGCGGCACGGGCGCGGCGCCGGCAGCCGGGCGCGCCGGGGCCGTTGCGGCCGCCGCGGAGGAGCTGCCGCCTGCGTGCTCGTGCTGCGCGCGGGCGGTGAACTGCGGTACCAGGGCCTTGTTCGCGGCGAGGTCCGCGGCGAGCTTCTGCCGTTCAGCGGCGAGCTCATCGGCGCTGGCGAGTACGTGCTGCCGCGCCCAGCCGAGCCAGCGCTGTTTCTTGCGCAGCGCCCACCACTCACGTATCTCCCCGACCATCCCCTTGAGCGTGCCGAGGGCGCTCGGTGCCGGCGGTGGCACGCTCGCGGCGGCGTGCTCGGCCGCTTCGTGCTCCTGCTGCATCTGCTGGATACGCAGGTGGACGTTGCCCCCGGCGCGCATGAGGTCATCGTTGGCTTCTGCGACCTCGTCCTGTCCGAGCGCGACCTGCGATTGCGCCAGGTCGACGCGGTCCTGCAGGGCGGGTTTGTCGGCATCGGGCGCCTTGGCGAGCTGATCCTGCAGCTGTTTGAGGCTGGCGCTGTCAGTCGCCAGCTGTTTTTGGGCCTGGTTCAGCCGCTCCTGGATCGCAACCGCCTGCGAGGTCAGCGGCGGCGGGTGGGCCTGCACGTGGTGCAGCGCTGCGGCGAAGGCGAGATCCAGCTCACGGTCGGCGGTCTGTACCGCCTGCCGGGCGAGCGCCTGCTCCTCGGGCGTGTTGGCGTAGCGCGAGAGGCGCTGGGCGACGAGGAGCGTGTGCTCATCGATGACCGGCATACCGTTGCTGCCGTTGCCAACCACGACGGCCGCGCTGGCGCGCTGCACCGGTGCGCCACCCGTGTCGTTGGTGGCCCACAGGCCGTAGCCGGCGGCGAGCAGCAGCACTACCAACACCGCCGCCACGATCTTCTGCAGCTTGCTCATCGCCCTATGATGCCACGGCGCAGGCTCGGCCGGCCCGGGCGGCGGAGGTCGCCGCTATCGCGCCGACACTGCAACGCACGCTCAGGCGCGCAGCGCGCCTGAGGTGGGCGCCGCGCGCGCCCGCTTACCTCAGTTGGATATGTAGGCGAAGTAAGGTGCTGATGGGGTTTGCCCCTCGATCGCCGTGTAGACGTTGCGGCCGAAGAAGAAGGGCAGC
>Ga0187778_10001539_pt1 | contig 15899 bp, 15 predicted proteins | sample 1015_Q2_SP5_20_M_FD_132418 | JGI IMG/M metagenome (GOLD analysis project Ga0187778, IMG submission 132418) | Tropical peat soil microbial communities from peatlands in Department of Meta, Colombia - 1015_Q2_SP5_20_MG | ecosystem: Environmental > Terrestrial > Soil > Wetlands > Peat | place...
AAGATGAATGCTACGGGCGCTTCCTGTCGGTTACTGGTTTATCCTCCATTTATCTGGCAGTGCCCAGACTACTGATTTAGAAGCACTGGAGGAAGATTGAATTACGCCGCTCTGTTGCGGTCGGCCATGGTTGCGCTGTTGCGCAACAAACTGCGCAGCGTCCTGACGGTCCTCGGCATCACTATCGGGATCGCCGCGGTGATTTGTGTCGTGGCTATCGGCAAAGCGGGTCAAGCGCGCGTCGAGCAACAGCTCAACAATCTCGGCGACAATTTTGTCTGGATTGAAGCCGGCGGCCGCGCGGTGAATGGCAGGCGCACCGGCACGCACGGCACCAAGACGCTGGTCATGAGCGATGCTGTGGCTATTAAGAATCAAGTGTCTTTGATTAAGAGCGTCTCTCCAAACGTTGACGGCACGGTCCAGATCATCTACGGGAACCAGAATTGGTACACGGGATTCCGCGGCGTCTCGCCCGAATATTTCGACATCAAGCGCTGGTACATCGATCAAGGCGCGGCCTTCACCCAGGATGACGTCGAGCGGTCCGCCGACGTGTGCGTAATCGGCCGGACCGTGCGGGAGCAGCTTTTCGGCGTCGAGGACCCGATCGGCAAGGTGATGCGTGTCAAAGACATGCCCTGCAAGATTGTTGGTACACTCCTGCCCAAAGGGCTGTCCGTTTCCGGCCAAGACCAGGATGACACGATTCTCATGCCATACACCACGGCCATGAAAAAGATTAGCGGCAATTCTTGGTTGGACGACATTCTGTGCTCGGCAGTTTCGCAGGACGCGGTGAAGCCGGCGGGACAGGAAACAGCGGCCATCCTCCGTGACCGCCATCATCTTCGCCCGGAGGAAGAAGACGATTTCAACATTCGCAATCCGGAAGACATCATCCAGGCGCAACTCGAAGCCAGCAAAACGCTCACAGTGCTGCTGATTGCCATCGCCTCGATTTCGCTGATCGTCGGCGGAATCGGCATCATGAACGTGATGCTCGTTTCCGTGACCGAGCGCACGCGCGAAATTGGAGTGCGCGTGGCCGTGGGGGCGACCGAAGGAGCAATTCAATTACAGTTTTTGGGCGAGTCCGTGATGCTCAGCTTAGTGGGAGGCGCTGCTGGTGTTCTCGGCGGAATTGTCGGTTCTTACCTTGTGGGTCAGACGCTGAAATGGCAGATGCAGATGTCAGTTGAAGCCGTGGTGATCGCGGCCTTGTTCTCGGTCGCTGTGGGTGTGTTTTTCGGATATTACCCCGCGCAAAAGGCCTCTCAGTTGGATCCCATCGAGGCTCTGCGCTATGAGTAAGCGGAGTGTGTCGCTCCGATGAGCGCAGCGACGAGGAATCTGCTTTGTCTTCTGAAAGCAGATCCCTCGCTTTGCTTAGGATGACAACTGAGAGTAATTGTCAGCTAATGGCCCAAATTGTTTTTGGGAACAAGGAATGAAAACAAAAACCAAATGGCTCGTGCTTGCCGGGATCGTGGTTGTTGCTGGAGTGATTGCCGCGGTCGTGCTGAATCGCGGCGGCCAGCCGCAGCACTTCACGGCAAAAGTCGAGCGCGGCGAAATCTACGATGTCGTGGAAGCGACGGGAATGATCAACGCTGTCATTACCGTGCAGGTTGGCTCGCAAGTTTCCGGGAGCATTGCGAAACTTTATGTGGACTTCAATTCGCGAGTGCACAAAGGTGACATCGTCGCACTGATCGATCCCGCGTTGTTCAAAGGAGCCGTCTTGCAGGCCGATGCGGATCTGCAAAACGCCAAAGCGAATTTGGTTGCCGCGCGCGCCAACTTGGACAAAGCCAAAGCCACCCTCGTCCAGACCAAAGCAGATTACGATCGCACCGCCGAGCTAGCTAAAGAAGGCGTCATGAGCCAGCAGCAGCTCGATTTAGCGAAAGCGAACTACGATTCCGCAAACGCGGCGGTCGGCGGCGCGGACGCTAACGTGACCCAAGCGGATGCGCAAGTCACCCTGAAACAGGCGGCCCTGGAGGTCACGAAGACCAACCTCAACTACACCGTGATTCGTTCCCCGATTGACGGAACCGTTGTAGCGCGCAACGTGGACGTTGGCCAGACCGTGGCTGCATCTTTGCAAGCGCCCACCATTTTCACCATCGCGCAGGACTTGAAGAAGATGCAAGTCTATGCCAAGACCGACGAATCGGACGTAGGCAACATCAAGGTGGGCAAGCAGGTCAGCTTCAAGGTCGATGCGTTCCCCAAAGATACATTTCAAGGCGTCGTCAGCCAGGTGCGCATGAACGCCACCACTATCCAGAACGTCGTGACTTACGACACGATCATCGATTTCGACAATCCGGAACTGAAGCTGTTTCCGGGCATGACCGCGTACGTCACCATCCCCGTTGCCACCGTGCAAAACGTGATGAAGCTGCCTAACACGGCATTGCGCTACAAACCGCCAATGCCCCAGGAGGAGATTCTCGCCCTCTACAAGCAATACGGCATCGAAGGCGGCCAGCGGAAACTCGGAAGCAATGAAGTTGCGGCAGCGGAAAAGGTCTCAGCCTCTGGGCCAAACGCCATTCAGCCGCGCACGCCCCGCGCCGACAACGCGGTTGTCTGGAAACTCCATGCCGATAAAACCATGGAGCCGGTGAAAGTCGCGCTGGGGATCACCGACCACGCCTACACGGAAGTGACTTCCGTCCTTCACGGGGAACTAAAGGAAGGAGATGAACTCGTCGTTCGCACCGTGATGCCGAAGTCGTCCGCTCCGGGAGGGCCCTGAGGCGCACGGTCGGCTCTCGTTGCAAGGAGAATTGCACGATGTCCGCATTGGAATCCATGCCGGCTATCAACCAATCTACAGTAGCGCCGATGACGGCTGCGGGTCACGCCGTTATCCGCGTAGAAGAAGTCCACAAGTATTACGAGTTGGGCGAAACGCGCGTGCACGCACTCCGTGGCGTGAGCTTGGAAATTCAGTCCGGCGAATTCGTCGCGGTGATGGGCGCGAGCGGCAGTGGAAAATCAACGTTCATGAATATTCTCGGCTGCCTCGACAAGCCTAGCTCCGGGTGCTATTTGCTCGAGGGCGTTGACGTTTCACAGCACGACAAACGAGCCTTGGCGCACATTCGCAATCAGAAGATTGGTTTCGTTTTTCAGGGATTCAATTTGCTCGCGCGAACGACCGCGCTGGAAAACACGGAACTTCCCACGCTATATGCCAAAATTGACAAAAATGAGCGCCGGAAGCGTGCCGAAGAAGCGCTAGCCAAGGTTGGTCTGGCGGACCGCGCGCAGCATTTTCCTTCACAAATGTCCGGCGGGCAGCAACAGCGCGTGGCCGTCGCTCGCGCTCTCGTGAACAAGCCTTCCATTTTGCTGGCCGATGAGCCTACCGGAAATTTGGACAGCCGCACCTCCGTCGAAATTATGGAAGTATTCCAGGATCTGAACGATCGTGGACTGACGCTCGTGATGGTGACGCACGAGCACGACATCGCGGAGTTCGCCAAGCGTGTCATCGTCTTCCGCGACGGAAAAATTCGCAAGGACGACCCAGTCGCGAATCGTCCCAGAGCCGCCGAAGTCCTGAAAACTCTTCCAACTCTTGAAGATTGATTCTGCTCTCAGCCCTTTGCCGTCCAGTCTTGCAGGATAGATCAAAGCGGCGGACTGAGCACGATTGGCCGAGCTTGCTGGAGCAGTCTCAAACCAGCGAAATGCGAATCACGAAAACTAAGAGAGCTCGCTCAACAAGGCTTCCATCTCGGAGCGAGCGTGCTGGTTGCCGGCCCTGCTAGCAGCGGCAATGCCAGCCACGAGAACTTTGCGAGCTTCTTCGTTGCGTTCTTCGCGGGCTAGAAACTGGCCATACATTTGGAAACCAGGGATGTAATCGGGGTTACGCTCGACCAGCTGCCGAAAATTTTCCTCGGCTGCGGCGGTGTCGCCGTCCCTCTCGCATTCCAGCGCGAGGCCGTAACGCGAAAAAGCATCGTCTGGCTTCTGCGCCACAATTTCTTCCAGAAGCTGGCGTCTTGACTTCTTCGCCGCAGGCGTTTGTTCGGTCATAGACGGTCTCGTATTATACGAGGGCAGAAACGCGCCGCCAAACGTGGCGAGCTACGAGGTTCTCGATGACAGCCAAGCGCGGTGAAGAGCAGCAGGCCGAACCAAAACTGCGGGGCAAGCCAGTGAGTGCCTCAAGATCGGAAATGACAGAAATCGTCCTGCCAGCGCAGACGAATCCTTTGGGAAAGCTCCTCGGCGGTCACGTGATGCATCTCGTCGATATGGCCGCGGCAATGGCCGCGCACCGTCATTCCAACTGTTACGTCGTCACGGCGTCGGTCGACTATATCGATTTTCGCAATCCCGTAAACCTGGGCGAGTTGGTGATTTTGAAGTCGCAAGTGAATCGCGTGTTTCACACGTCGCTGGAAGTTGGCGTGGAAGTTTTTTCGGAAAATGTGCTCACCGGCGAGAGCAAGCACACGACGACGGCCTATGTGACGTTCGTCGCCATCGACGAATGCACGCGAAAGCCCAAGCCCGTCGCTCCCCTAATTGTGAAAACTGCAGAAGAGCGCCGGCGTTTTCGCGAAGCGGGCGAGCGCCGCAAGGTGCGCCTTGCCCTCAGGTATGGGAAGCAGCGCTAGAAGCAGTACCCTGGCGCGCGCTTGATCGGAAACCCAAGAAATCAGCAGTCTTAGCGAGGGCCTGGTTGTAGAACTCTGTGCTACAAACCACTTTGCCGCAAAAATAACATTTTAATACAATTTACATTGCGGCTTTGCCAGGATGCCCATCAATATTTCGTCGATTTCCTTAACTCATTGATTTCAATTGGTTTACGCCGATCCCGCCCGGTCCGCTGCCAGAACTTCATCAGCAACAGAAAGTGCTTGTTCGACGCAAGATCCGATGGCCGGGCCCCGCAAGTAGTTGCCTGCCAGGAAAAGACCCGGGAAGCGAGTAAGATTTTTCGCGATGGAAGCGAGCCGGTCGCCGTGGCCGAGGTTGTATTGCGGAAGAGCGCGCGGCCAAATGGTGACGTTGCAGAAGGTGGGAGCCGATTTGACCGACAGCAGCGGAGCGATCTCGCGGTGAACGAGCGTGGAGAGTTCCTCGTGCGTTAATTTCGCAGCGCCGAGATCCGTCGCGCCTCCGACAAACGTGGTGAGGAGTGCTTGGCCGTCGGGCGCACGGCCAGGGAAGAGCGAGGAGTTCCACACGGTTCCCAGGATGCGAACGCCCGCGGAGCGGGGGACAAGGAACCCGAACCCGTCGAGAGAATGGCCGACTTCACTTTTGTGATAACCAAGCGAAACGACAGCGACGGCGGCATATTCGACTGGTCCCAAAAGTGACTCAAACGATGCATCGAGTTGCGCCAGCAAACTTCCCGTGATGTTTGTGGGAGTCGCCAAAATCAACGATTCCGCGACAATAGCGTCGCTATTGCTCTTGGTTTCGAGTCTTACTTCAAACGCGCCGTTGCTTTGCTTGCCGATCCTTATGACGCTAGTCCCCGTTCGAACTGCCGAACCGAGTTTGTTCGAAAGAGCGTGGACGAGCGTTTCGTTGCCCTCTAGGAACGTGTTCAGTGTCGGCCGTTCCCGCGGGCCTTTTTTGTTTTTCGCCACTCGAAACATCCCGCGCACGATGCTGCCTGACGCTTTTTCGGCTTCATACAGCATGGGGAACGCGCTGCGTATACTCAGTTTGTCCGGATCGCCTGCATACACACCCGAAACAAACGGGCCCACTAGCCGGTCGAGCAGTTGATCCGAAAACTTTCTGCGAACAAACGCGGCGACGGATTCATCTCCGTCCGGCGGTGTACTCTTGCCAAAAATGTCGCGCGCCAGCGCCCATTTCGTGGAGCCATTGATGAGCTTGCTCATAAAAAATGCAGGCGGGCTCATCGGCACTGGCTCCAGCGTGCCGCCAATTAGAACGTAACGCGGGGCTTTGGCTGGAGCTTCCAGAAGCTGGTCCGCGATGCCAAGTTCCTCACACAGTCCGCGCAACTGTAAAGTCCCAGCAAAGCTTTGGGGGCCAAGTTCGAGAAGGAAGCCGTCGCGAGCAAGAGAATTGATCACGCCACCGACCCGCGGCGAAGTCTCGACGAGCAGAACATCGACGCCCGCCTTCTGAAGCGCGTATGCACACACCAGGCCGGAGATTCCTCCGCCAACTACCAGTGTTTGAACGTGACGGGTCACAGGAGGGTTCGCATGTCAGCAGGATCAGAGCGTCTTCGAAAACAGCGGCTTGGCCGCGAGTTGCTGCTTTTCGAGATATGGATCGAAGACCATCGCCAAATTGCGGATGAAGATTCGCCCAAGCCAGGTCGCGCGAATCTCGCCATTCTCCAAAAGCACCAAGCCATCTTCGCGGAACGGCTCGAACCGGCGCAACTCTTCCGCGAAATATTCATCGAAATCCACGCCGAACTCGCGCGAGATTTCATCCTTCAAGATAACCGTGTGGCAGAGCAGCCGGCTGATTACCGCGCGCCGCAGGATGTCTTCGTCGGAAAGCTGATAACCCCGCATCGTGGCGAGCCCGCGTTCCGCCACAGCTTTTTCCCAGGAAGGAATGTCGCGATGATTTTGTGCGTACGCGCGCTGAATCCCGCTAATCGCGGTTATGCCCATGCCGTAAAGGTCGGCCCCCGCTTTGGTCGTGTACCCCTGAAAATTGCGATGCAGCGTGCGGTTCTGCTGGGAAATTGCCAGCTCGTCGCCCGGCTTTGCGAAGTGATCCATGCCGATGTAAAGGTAGTCGGCCTCGATAAATTTGAGCAGGCCTGTGCGGAAAATCTCGAACTTCATCATCCCTTCAGGGAGATGCGCAACGAACGAGCCTTGCTGCTTTTTGAGCCAGGGAACATGCGCGTAACTGAACAGCGCGATGCGGTCGGGAGCAAGGCCAATAATTTGGTCGACCGTATGCGCGAAAGTCTCGCCGGTTTGATAGGGAAGCCCGTAGATCAAGTCCACGTTAATGCTATCGAAGCCAAGTTCCCGCGCGGAGAGAATTAGATCACGCGTCATCTCGTATGGCTGAATCCGATGCACCGTCTTCTGAACAAGAGGGTGAAAATCCTGTATGCCCATGCTCAAGCGGTTGAAGCCCATTCTGCGAATGGTTTCGAGATGCTGGCGGGAAGTCACGCGCGGATCGACTTCGATTCCGATTTCGCTGTCGGGAGCAAAATGAAAATGCTCCCGCGTGAAACCAAACAGGTCTTCGATTTGTTCGGGCGTCAAATAGGTCGGCGTGCCGCCGCCCCAGTGAAATTGCACGACTGGGCGGCTCTTCGACACACTGCGACTCACGCGTTCCGTCTCGCGCTTGAGCACGTCAAGATACGGTGGCGCAACGCTCTTGTTCTTCTGAATGACCACGTTGCAAGCGCAAAATAGGCACAGGCTCTCGCAAAACGGAATGTGCATGTACAGCGAAACGGGAGTTTTTGCGGCCTCGGCCTGCTCCAAAACCTTTTCATGATCCGCTGGGCCGAAGGAATCATTCCAAACGGGCGCGGTCGGATAACTTGTGTACCGCGGACCAGGCCGATTGTACCGGGCCAGAAATTCTTCTCCCACGCGAAGCTCTTCCCGCGCTTGCTGGAGTGTGGGATAGGCAAGTGTCATCGCGATGGTCTCTTACCGTGATTGTGCCATGGGCCGGGCATCCTGCAACAAAGCCTGTTGGCCGGTTTCGACGAAAAGCTGAGCGTTTTCCAACGGCGTATTCGGAAGTATGCCGTGACCGAGATTCAGAATATGGCCGCGTCCGCCGAGGGCGTTAACCGTATCCAAAGTAACTTCGCGGATTTTCGCGGGAGGCGCGAACAACACGGCGGGGTCGAGATTTCCCTGTAGCGCAATTTTCGGTGTAAGGGATTTGCGAATTTCCGCAAGGTCCACGCGCCAATCCACGCTCAACACGTTCGCGCCCGATTGCGCAATGGCCGGAAGCAGATGATGAGATGCTTTGGTGTAATAAATGACTGGCGCAAGCCCGGCGATTCCCGAAATCACTTCTTGCACCGCAGGCAGCGCATACCGGTTGTAATCGTGCAAATCGAGTTCGCCGCACCAGGTATCAAATAATTGAATCGCGGCAGCGCCGGCCGCAATTTGCGCTTTCAGATACGGAATCGTCGCAAGGGCAATGCGGTGCAGCAACTCGCGAAACGTCTTCGGCTCCTTATAGAGAAAGCCCTTGACCGTCGCGAACCCCTCTTTCGTCTTGCCCTCCACCATGTAGCACGCCAGCGTCCACGGCGCTGCCGCAAAGCCCAGCACCGGAACTTCTGGGCCGACGGACTTCACGATCCGCCGGATCGCCTCCATCAAAAACCCCGTTTGGGCTTCCGGGTCGAATAATTTGAGCTTCTCGACCTCTGTTTTTGAGCGCACAGGGTTAGGCAGATTAGGCCCAGCGTCTCCGAGTTCGAGCTCCAGTCCCATGGCTTCGGCGGGGATCAAAATATCGGAAAACACGATGACCACATCAACGCCCAGGCGGCGAAAGGGCTGGAGAGAGACCTCCACGGCAAGCTGGGGGGTCTTGCAAACCTCTAAGAATCCATGCTTTGCGCGGATTTCCCGGTATTCCGGCAGGTAGCGACCCGCCTGGCGCATCATCCAGACCGGAACTCGAGGAACGGCTTCCCCGCGGCAGGCGCGGAGAAACAGGTCCTTACGGTTGAGCGCAGCGGGTTGGACGGTCATCTGTTCTCCGGCAATCGCCATCGGGTAGATCAAGAATAACAAATCATATCAGCTCTTGCCGGTACGGGAACTGTGACATAGATCACGCAGTATGGGCCTCCCACGGTGTAAGTTATACTCGAAGCGTTTAGACCAAGTGGAGTGCTGTTGCAGGACACGCCACGCGTCGCGTGTAATTCCCGCGGCGAGCAGCCGGCAGGTGCCGAGAGTGACTCAAGTTCTTCTCATATCGACGGTTGCAGCGTACACGGTCAGTTTTGCGCTGTACGTCTTCTTCCTGAACACCGGCAAAGTGCTCACCGGCAGGCTAGCGACAGTATTCTTGGCCGCTGGCCTAGTGACCCATTATTTTGCCTTGCTCCAGCGTGCGCGTGCCGCGCACACGGTTCCGTACCACGATTTGTACGGCGCGATGTCGCTTTTCGGCTGGCTGCTGGCGCTCACCTACTTGGGACTCGAGACCTATCACCGCCAACGGTCTGTGGGCGCACTGATTCTGCCGTTCATTCTCGTGTTTTTTCTTGCGGCGCATCTCGCGCCCGCCGATAAGTTTTCGCCTCCTCCTGCGCAGGGGCCAAGCTTTGCGTTTCACGTGACGTTGAACATCCTGGCCTACTCGGCGTTCGCCCTTTCCTTTGTATTGAGCCTGATCTTTCTCATCGAAGAGCGCTTCTTGCGCAGCCACAAACTGGGCGACGTGGTGTGGCGCCTCCCGCCACTGGAATTACTCGAACGCATGAGCCAGTCCAGCGTGCTGATTGGCCTGATTTCCATTGCGATCGGCACGTCGCTCGGATTCCTGTGGGTCTACCGGCTGAGCAACAAATATTCGTTTTACGATCCCAAATACGCGATCACACTGCTTGTCCTTGTTCTTTACGCGGTATATTTCCGGCTCGCGCGAACAACGGCGTGGCGTGGCGCGCGTGCTTCCAAGCTGTGCATCTTCAATTTTGTGATCGTTTTTCTTAGTTTCACGGTGGTGAATCTGTATCTTTCGCACAACCACCGATTTTTTTAGGAGCATTCGGACCGCGGCATGGAAATCGTTCTCGTCGGACTGAACCACAAGACAGCACCCGTTGAGGTGCGAGAGCGAGTGTCGTTTACCGTCGACCAGGCGCGCCGCGCCGCCGAAGAGCTGCGGATCCGGGGAATCCTCGAAGAGACGCTGGTCCTTTCGACTTGCAATCGCAGCGAAGTGTATGGCGTGCCACCCGAATCTTCTCACGAAAGCGCGAGCGGCCTTTCCAAGTTCTTGAGCGAATTTCACTCCGTCCGCATGGACCTTTTGGGAGTTTCCCTCTATCACCACTATGACCGCGAAGCCGTTCGCCATCTTTTTCGAGTGGCTGCCGGACTCGACTCCATGATGCTGGGCGAAGCGGAAATCCTAGGCCAGGTTCGCGAGGCCTACCGCATCGCGCACGAATATGGCGCGACGGGCCCGGTTCTTAATCGCTTGTTCCAGGGAGCTCTTGAAGTAGGGAAGCGCGTGCGCTCCGAAACCGAATTAGGCACGCGGCCGATGTCGGTTGCGTCTGCCGGAGTGAAACTCGCCGAGCGAATTTTCGGAAAGCTGAGCGAACGCAGCGCGCTGGTGCTTGGCGCCGGAACCATCAGCGAACAAGTCGTTTCGCAACTACGCGACCGCAGCATTGCTCATTTGTACGTGATGAATCGGTCGAGGGATCGCGCTGTGAGTCTCGCCAATGAATACGGCGGCGAAGTGTTGGATTGGGGTGAATGGGAGAAAGCGCTCCCGATTCCAGACGTGATCGTCTCGTCGGTAGCAACCGAGGAACCGGTTTTGCGGCGCGAAATGCTGGAGCAGGCCATGGGGCGGCGCGCCAATCGAGCGCTGTTCTTGATGGACCTCGGTATACCCCGAAACATCGACGCCAGCGCCGGGAAACTCTACAACGTCTATCTCTACAACATCGACGATTTGAGCGAGATTGTGCTGCAGAACCGGCAGGCGCGCCAAAACGAAGTGCCGAAAGCGGAAAGCATCGTCGAAGAACATGTCGGAAAGTTTCTTTCTTGGCAAGCGAGCGTCGAGCTTGTTGGCTTGGTCAACGCCTTGCGTACCCGGATGCGCGAAGAGCGCGCCCACTTTGTTCATTCGCGGGTGGAGTCCATTCGGAACTTAAGCGATTCAGACCGCGCGCAAGTCGAAAAGCTGATGGACGACATGCTCGAGCGTCTGGTCCTTGAGCCCGCGCAACGGTTGCGGGGCGAAAAGGATTTGCGGAGAAAAGTGCAAAACGTAGAAGCTTTGCGCGATCTCTTCCTTTCCAACCGGGAGAAATCGTGAGGACTCTGCGGATCGGCACGCGCGGCAGCCTGCTGGCCAAGTGGCAGGCGGAGTTTGTTCGCAAGAAGCTATTCGCCGCAACGGGAATGGAACCGGAAATCGTCATCATCAAAACCGCCGGCGACAAGATGCAGCAGGCGGCGCTGACACAGATTGGCGGAAAAGGAATTTTCATCAAAGAGCTGGAAGAAGCGCTTTTGGATGAAACTATCGACCTTGCGGTGCATAGCGTGAAAGATATTCCCACCGATGTGCCCTCGCGGCTGATGTTCCCCGCGGTGTGTAAACGCGACGACGTGCGCGATTGCCTCGTCGGCTCGACACTCGCGAATTTGCGCCAAGGCGCGCGTGTAGGCACAAGCAGTTTGCGGAGGCAGGCACAGTTACGTCATCTGCGCCCGGACCTCGACTTGCGCGATTTGCGCGGCAATGTCGATACGCGCCTCCGGAAAGTCGAGAGCGGCGAATACGAAGCGGTCATGCTTTCGAAGGCCGGCTTGGATCGTCTTGGTCTGAGCCAGCGGATCTCCGAAGTGCTCAGGCCGGAGGTTTGTATGCCGGCAGTCGGGCAAGGCGCAATCGCGATCGAGTGCCGGTTGCGCGATACGGAAGCAGGAGATTTGCTGGCGCCGCTGGATGATGCAGAGACGCGCTCCGCCATCATCGCAGAGCGCGCGTTGCTTTCGGCGTTGCAAGGCGGCTGCCAGGTGCCGATGGGCGCGTGGGCGCGCATCGAACGCGGCGAACTTGTGATGGACGCTTGTGTTTGCTCGGTGGATGGCGCGCAGTGCGTCAAGCAACGCGCCGCGGCGCCCGCCGAACAAGCGGCGGCGCTTGGCGAGCGCATGGCACGGCTGCTTATCGAGGCAGGCGCGCAGTCGATTCTGGAAGAAGTGGGAAGGCAGCGTGGGTGAAGCGCAGACAAGTTCGCTGGCGGGGAAGCGCATCGTGATCACGCGCGCGGCCGCACAAAGTGAGGCGCTGGCTCGTGAGTTGTCGGCGCATGGCGCAGTTCCATCAGTGCTACCGTTGGTGGCCTTCGCCGAACCGGAGGATTTCGCGCCGCTGGATCGCGCCATTGCAGACATCGAGAAGTTTGACTGGATGATTTTGACGAGCGCGCAGGCCGTGCGTGCCTTGGCGGAACGGGCAGAGAAGCTGCAACGGCCGCTGGCTCGAGTGGGAAATCAGATGCGGGTTGCTTGCGTCGGGCCCGTTACGGCAGACGCGGCCAGGAAGGAAAATCTTCCCCTGGCGCACGTCGCCACAACGCACAATGGTGTGGCGCTTGCGGAAGAATTAGGAAGCCAATTGGCAGGGGCAAAAGTCTTGCTCCCGCGGAGCGACCGGGCGAATCCAGATTTGCCTGCGGCGCTGAAACGCCACGGAGCAGAAGTTACCGAGGTGATTGCGTACCGCACGCTGCAGCCCACGGAAGCAGACTCTAGTTCTTTGAACAAAATTGCGCGGGGCGATGCGGACGCGGTTTTATTCTTCAGCCCCTCGGCGGTAAGCAACTTTACTGAGTTGCTTGGCATGGAGAAATTTTCGGCGCTTCAGGATAAGCTGGCAATTACGGCGGTCGGCCCGGTTACGGCCAAGGCGCTCCGCACGGCGGGGATCGAGCGCGTCGTGGTAGCTGAGGACACGACTGCAACATCTGTCATCGCGGCGTTGGAAAAATATTTTGCCGGTGTGCCTAAGGCGACGCCAGCAGGAGCAAGACAAGCATGAGTTTTCCGACACAACGGCCACGGCGTTTGCGGCGGACCGAGGCACTTCGCAGCCTGGTCCGCGAGACGCGCCTGACGACCGCTGGCCTGATTTATCCGATGTTTGTGTGCCCGGGAACCAACGTGCGCCAGGAAGTCAGCTCAATGCCTGGCATTTTTCAGCAGTCGGCAGACCAAATTTTGGAAGAAAGCCGTGAGGTGGAATCGCTCGGCATTCCGGGGATCATTTTGTTCGGCTTGCCGGAGACGAAAGATCCGCGCGGCGCAAGTTCGCTCAGTGCGCATGGAGTTGTTCAACGCGCGATCGAAGCAATTCGCAAAGCGAACTTGAAATTGCTTGTAATCACAGACGTTTGCTTGTGTGAATACACCGATCACGGCCACTGCGGCGTTATTGAAAACGGAGAAGTGGCAAACGATCCGACGCTGCAAATTCTGGCGCAGCAGGCGCTTTCGCACGCGCGCGCGGGTGCAGACATCGTCGCGCCATCGGACATGATGGATGGTCGCGTGGGCGCGATTCGCGAAATGCTCGACGAACACAAATTCGAAAACATCGCGATTCTTTCCTACGCCGCGAAATATTGCTCGGGATTTTATGGTCCCTTTCGCGAAGCCGCGCAGTCCGCTCCGCAATTCGGCGACCGCCGCAGCTATCAGATGGATCCTGCCAACGCTCGGGAGGCGCTCAAGGAAGTCCGGCTCGATCTCGAGGAAGGCGCGGACATGGTGATGGTCAAGCCTGCGCTCCCCTATTTGGACATTATTCGGCAGGTGCACGAGACGTTTGACGTTCCGGTGGGCGCGTATAACGTGAGTGGCGAATTCGCGATGGTGAAAGCGGCAGCGCAAAAAGGCTGGGTGGACGAAAAGCGGGTTGTATTGGAGATTTTAACGGGCATTCAACGTGCAGGCGCGGACATCACTCTAACCTACCATGCCAAGGACGTCGCCCGCTGGCTGAAGGCGTGCTAGTCTAAATTAGACTAGTCTAATTTAGACTAGTGGAGATCTAGATTGGGATCGATGAGCAAAGCGCAAACCAAACGGAAAAGTGAACGGCGGCGTTCGCGGGAAATCTTCGAACGCGCGGAAAAGGTGCTGGTGGGAGGCGTGAACAGCCCGGTGCGCGCGTTTCGCTCCGTCGGCGGCGAACCGCTCATCATCGAACGCGGAAGCGGGCAGTATCTTTACGACGCCGATGGAAATGAGTTGCTCGACTACGTGTGCTCGTGGGGCGCAGTGATCCTGGGGCACGGGAACGCAGCGATTGCGGAAGCGATTGCCGACCAGGCGCGCAAAGGCACGAGCTTCGGCGTTACTACGGAATTGGAGCTGGAACTCGCCACGTTGATTACTCGCGCGATTCCGAACATCGAAAAAATCCGTTTCGTTTCGAGCGGCACCGAGGCGACCATGAGCGCCGTGCGTCTGGCGCGTGGAGTAACCAAACGCGATCTCATTGTGAAGTTTGAAGGCTGCTACCACGGCCATGCAGACAGTTTTCTTTCCCAAGCGGGTTCGGGACTGGCGACGCTCGGAATTGCCGAGTGCCCCGGAGTTCCTCAAGCCCTGGCGGAATTGACGCTGAACGTACCGTTCAATAATCTGCACGCCGTCGAGCAGGTCTTCGCGCAACACAAAAACAAAATCGCAGCAATCATCGTTGAGCCTATTGCAGCCAACATGGGCGTGGTACCACCGGAAACGGGATTCCTGAAAGGCTTGCAGGAGATCGCGCGTCGCAACGGCTCGCTGCTGATCGTCGACGAGGTGATCACCGGATTCCGTTTGCACAACGGTTCGGCGCAAGAGCTTCTCGGAGTCGAGGCAGACTTGACGACGCTCGGAAAGATTATCGGCGGCGGAGTCCCTGTCGCGGCATACGGCGGCCGCGCGGAATTGATGAATCACGTCGCACCGCTTGGGCCGGTGTATCAGGCAGGAACGCTGGCGGGAAATCCGCTCGCGATGCGCGCAGGAATTGCTGCGTTGAAGCAACTCGATAAGCCCAAGCTATATGACCAGATAACGCAATTAGCCCGGCGGCTGGTTCTTGGCTTGCGCGCGGAGCTTGCCGATGCGGGAATCCCCGCGCAGATTAATGCCACAGGTTCGCTTTCGACGATATTTTTCACACCGGAACCGGTGCGAAATTACGCGGACGCGAAACGCTCGGACACGAAATGTTATGCGAGATTTTTCCGCGAGATGCTGGACCGCGGCATTTTTATTGCGCCATCTCAGTTTGAAGCGGCGTTCCTTTCTGCGGCACACACTTCTGCCGACGTGGACCACACGATCGCCGCGGCGCGCGAGTCCTTGCAGGCAATGGCCGCCGAAGCGGCTGCCTAATTTCAAAACAGGGAGAGAAAAGGAATGGCTGAAGGTATTGAACTACCCGAAGCGCATGAACACGGAGACAACCCGCTGGTGCTTCCGGTATCCGTCACTATTGCAATTATTGCGGTGCTGGTAGCCATCGTCACCTTGATGGGGCATCGCGCGCACACGGAAGAGCTGTCGCGCGAAACCCAAGCCGCGAGCCGTTGGGAGCAGTACCAGGCCAAGAGCATCCGGCAGCGTGTTACACAAATTGGATCGGATATAGTCAGCGTCGTAGCCCCCCTCAACAAGGAAAGGGGCGAAGCGCTGGCGGAAAAATACCAGAAGGAAGTGGAGCACTACGCTTCCGACAAAGAGGACGCGAGCAAAATAGCGGAGGAATTTGAAGCTAAACGCGACCAAGCCATGCATCGCGCGGACCGCTTCGATCTCGGAGAAGTGCTCCTTGAGATCGGACTGGTCATTTGTTCGCTTACGCTGCTGGCGAAAAGGAAAATTTTTTGGGTTGGCGGCGTGCTTGTAGCGGCGATCGGTCTTGGCGTTGCTTTGACGGGTTTGCTGATGCGCTGAACGGCTTCTGAAGTGGCAGCGAAGCGCAGAACGGGCCGGTCAAGCGCGCGCGGGAGGCTGCGAGCTTCGCAAGGTAGCGATCTCCCGCGCCAAAACTTCCAACTTTCCCAGCAATTCCCGGTGGCGGATATCTTCGGTGTCCGGTTTTTTGCCCAGAAAAGTGAGCGTTCCGCCAGGCTCGAGGACGCACTG
>Ga0187778_10001540_pt1 | contig 15895 bp, 7 predicted proteins | sample 1015_Q2_SP5_20_M_FD_132418 | JGI IMG/M metagenome (GOLD analysis project Ga0187778, IMG submission 132418) | Tropical peat soil microbial communities from peatlands in Department of Meta, Colombia - 1015_Q2_SP5_20_MG | ecosystem: Environmental > Terrestrial > Soil > Wetlands > Peat | place...
AACTGGCCGTTGAAGTAGTACTGCGCCAGGTTGTTGGAGTACGTGTACGTCGGATACTGCAGGTAGTCCGCGAACGCCTGGTTACCGGTCTTCGCCCACGACGCCCGGATCTTGAGGTCGTTGAGGAACGTGAGCGACCGCAGGAACGACTCCTGCGAGATACGCCAGGCCAGCGACACCGAGGGGAAGGTCCCCCACTGGTTGCCCGGCCCGAACCGCGACGACCCGTCGCGGCGTACGCTGGCCGCCACGAGGTAGCGGTCGTTGAGGTTGTAATTGAACCGGCCGAAGAACGAAATCAGCTTGTAGTCGACGATGTAGTTGCTGTTCTGGATGTTCGTGGCCACCGGCACGCCGTTGATCCCGAGCAGGTTGCTCTGCAGGCCGGTCTCCTGGAAGTACGGGGCCTCGCTGTGCGACTGCGTGTACGAGTAGCCGCCCGTGACGTCGATGTTGCCCGGCACGACCTGGAGCGGGGCCGCGTAGTTGAGGTACGCCTCTCCCACTTCGTTCGTCTGGTTGTTGTTGGCGTAGCTCAGGAACCCCTCTGTGCCGACGGCCTGGTCACGCAGGTTGTTCGGGTTGAAGATCGAGTGGTCGATCGCGGTGACGTCGTAGCCGAGGTTGACGTGCGCCCTCAGGCCATCCACCCACGGCAGCTTGTAGTCGCCTTCCACGTTGCCGACGCTGCGCCAGGTGTAGCCGACGTTGGTGGACCGGTTCAGGCTCGCCACCGGGTTGCTCGATCCCGCCGTGGTCCCCGGCCAGTCCCAATAGCCGGTCGGGTTGGTCGGATCGTAGACCGGCTGGGTCGGCGCCATGGTGACCGCGTTGCCCAGGACGTCGCCGGCCTGGAACTGGTCGTAGGTCCGCGAGCCCTTGATGTTGGCCTTGAGGCCCAGGCGGTCGCCGAACAGGTGCTGGTCGTAGTTGAAGCCCAGCGACAGGCGCTGGGTCGAGGAGCCCTGCAGGATGCCCTGCTGGTCGAGATAGCCGAGCGACACGCGGTAGAACGTGTTCTCGCCCGTGCCGGTCACGGAGAGGTTCTGCTCCTGGCCGTACCCGGTGCGGTCGATCAGGTCGAACCAGTTGGTGCTCGCGCTCCCGAGCGAGGAAGCCTTCGACGCAGCGTACTGGTCCACGGCCGCAACGAACTGGGTCGTGTTCAGCACCTGGGGCACCCGCGTCACCGAAGACGCGGAGGCGCTGGTGCTGTACTCGACGGTCGTCCCGCGATGCCCGCCCCCCGTGCCCGACTTGGTCGTGATCAGCACGACGCCGTTGGCCGCGTTCGCGCCGTAGATGGCCGCGGACGACGCGTCCTTCAGCACCGTGATGCTCTCGATGTCGTTCGGGTTCAGGAAGTTGAGGGGATCACGGCCGGACGACAGACCGCCGCCCGCGCCGGTGCTGAGGGGCATCCCGTCGATCACGTACAGTGGATCGCTCGCGGCGTTGACCGACGTCGCACCGCGGATGCGGAGCGAAAGGCCGCCGCCAGGCTGGTTGTTGTCCAGCACCTGGACGCCGGCGACCTTCGCCTCGATGAGAGCCTCGGGGCTGACGATCTGGCCGGGGTTGAAGTCCTCCACCGACAGCTGCTTCACGGCGCCGGTGATGTCTCCCGCCCGCTGCTGGCCGTAACCGACGACCACGATTTCCGACAGGCCGACGGCCTGCTGGGTCAGCGAGAAGTCGGCGGCGATCGTCACCTGCCCCGCCGTCACGGTCACGACCTGCGCGCCCGGCGCGTAGCCGAGCATCTTCGCCCGCAAGGTGTCCGTGCCGGCCGGCACGCCCGTGATGATGAACGAGCCGTCGGCCAGGGTCTGCACCCCACGGGCACCGTAGGATACGGTGGCTCCCTGGAGCGGTTGTTTGGTCGCGTCATCCACGACGCGGCCGCGGATCCTGCCGGCCTCCTGCGCGGCGAGCGGCGCCGCGAGGAGCACTGCCAGGAGCGCACCGATGCTGAACCGGAGTCTTGTCATTACGCGTCTCCTCTAGGCTGTTGGACAAACAAAACGCCCCGGGCCGATGACTGGTCCGGGGCGAACAGAAGACGCTGCCGGCTCGGAGGAATTCGAGCCGGGGCGTCCGTTGAAGCCGATGATCGGCAGGACCCACCCGGACATCAGCCGGGTGGCCCGCGATGCGAGGCCGTGCATGCCGCCGTACCGCTGCGTCAAATGTGTTCCCGCTAGTGGACTTGGATGCCGTGGACTCGGGTCCAGCTAACGCCATTCAGGTAACGCCCGGCCACATTTCTGTCAACATCACGTCACGTGGGGGGTCTGCAAGGACTGTGCTTGTCACACGATCACCGCGCGCGCTCGCCCACCGGCGGTGACAGTGCGGGTTCCGCGCTCGGCTCCTCGGGCGCTTTCGCGGCGGGCCTCGGCCTGCGGCTACTCCCATATCATGCAACCAGTTACGGCATCGGCGCGGCGCAGCTGGCGGCTTCTCCGGAGAAGCTCGCCGTAGGCTACCAGTTGGCTCGGGTTTGGCCTCCAGGAAGGCCGAGCACGTCCGCGTCATCGTCCGGCCCGCAATGCCCCGATCGAGAGCGCCGCGTGGCCCGCTCGAGCCAGGACGATCGGCGAGCACGCGGCCAGCACTCGGGCGACCAGGCCGAGGCCCAAAACGAGACCTTTGGCCGCTCCACCAAGGCCATCAATGGGACTAGATGAGTCTGATTTGGCCCGCCCCGCCCACGTCAGGACGTCGTCAACCACGCGGCTGCCATCGACCCGCGATCAGAGCCGGACGCTTACGCCTCCGGTGACGGATCGCGAGGTGGGGTAGCCACCGCCGTCGATGCCGGTCAGCCCAGCGGCCGCGGGATCGCCGCCCCGGTAGCCCGTGAACGTGACCGCGTTCTGCACGGTCGCGAACACGCGCCAGCGCTGGCCCGCCACGGTGAACGAGTAGCCGAGCGTGATGTCGTCCACGCGCAGGAAGGAAGCGTCACGCACGTAGTAATCGGACAGAAGCTGTGCGGTGACGAACCCCGATCGCAGCACGTCCGCACTCAGGTTGAACGGTGCCCCCGTGCCGAGCGCGCTGTAGTTCCCCATGCTCGACGCGACGTTGTCGTAGACGTAGTTGCCCGTCCAGGCGCGGAGAGTCACGGCGAGATCCAGTCCGGCCCAGGTGACCGTCGACGTGTGGCCGAGGATCCACCGTGGCGCGGGATCGTGATAGGCGCGGAGGTTGGCGGCGGTGCAACCCTGCACGACGCCGCCCCCGGCCACGGCGACGTAGCCGTTCTCCACCGGCTTCCCGCCCTGGTACGCCTGCTGGCAGACGAAGAACGCGTTCACCGGCTGCCCGGGCTGGAGGACCTGGATCGTCGTCCCGATGCCGCCGGCGATCGCCCCCGTCGGCACCGCCTGCTGGCCGGGCGCGAGGTCGAGCAGCTCGTTCGCGTTGTGGGCGGCGGTGAACTCCGCCGTCCAATGCAGGTTCCGGGACGCCCCGTGGAGGACCTCGGCGGTCAGGCTCAGCTCGAGGCCGCGGTTCCGCACGCTTCCGACGTTGGTGGCGATGTAGTTCGCGAAGTTCACGCCCGCGGCGACCGGAACGACCGCGATCAGGTCGTCCGTCCGCCGCGTGTACCAGTCCACCGTGCCCCGGATCGTCTGGCGAAAGAGCCCGAAGTCGATCCCGGCGCCCCATGACGTCGTGCTCTCCCACCTCAGGTTCGGATCCACGGCCGGGGCCTGGAGCGGCGAGCCCGGCAGGGCTCCGAGCGATTGGTTGCCCGTCCTGCCCCACGACGCCCGCAGCGCGAGGTCGGCCAGCGGCGTCACGAAGGCCAGGAACGGCTCACGCGAGATGCGCCACGCAAGCCCCACGGCGGGGAAGGTCCCGCTTCCACGCCCGGGCGCGAAGATGGAGGAGTGGTCGCGCCGGAGGCTCAGGGTGGCACCGTAGCGGTCGGCCAGGTCGTACTGCACGCGCCCGAACCAGGAAACGAGGTGGCTCGACTGCAGGCCCAGCACGTTCAGGACGGTCGTGGCGGGTGGAAGACCGTTGGTGCCGAGCAGGTTCGTGCTCAGCCCGCTGAGGCTCACCGCGGGATAGCGGGTATTCAGCTCCCAGTTGGAGTAGCCCGCGGTCAGGTCCACGCTCCCTGGCCCGAAGCCGAGCGCCGCCGCGTAGTCCAGCCAGGCCTCCAGCACCGAGCTGCTCTGGCGCGGGGTGGCGAGGTACTCCGTACCCTGAGCCCCCTGGACCTGCGAGTGCAACGTGCTCGGGTAGAAGGACGTCTGACTGTCCCTGGTGATGTCGTAGCCGAGGTTGACGTGCGCGCTCAGCGCGTCGAGGAAGGGCAGGCGGTAATCCGCCTGGATGTTGCCCAGGGCGCGCCAGGTGGTGGCGTCCGCCTCGGCCAGTCTCTGGATCTCCACCGGGTTGCTCGTGGACGGCCCGGTGACCGGCCAGTTCCAGTATCCGGTGGCGGCGGTCGGATCGAGGACGGGTTGGGTGGGCGCCATGGCGGCCGCGTTGCTGAGAACGCCGTCCGGCGTGAACCGGTCGTAGAGGCGCGCGCCACGAACGTTGGCCCGTACGTCCAGGTGGTCCGCGAACAGGCGCTGGTCGAAACCGATCCCCAGCGTCAAGCGCTGGACCGCCGAGGCCTGGAGCACGCCGCCCTGGTCCAGGTACCCGATCGATAGACGGTAGGCCCCGCCCTGCCAGGCATTCGATACGGCGAGATCGTGGGCCTGGCCGAACGCACTGTGGGAGACCTGGTCGAACCAGTCCGTGGTCGCGCTCCCGAGCTGCGCCAGGCTCTGGGGAGCGTACTGCTGGACGGCCACGCGGAACTCGGTCGCGTTGAGCACCGGCGAAAAGCGCGCAGCATCCGAGGAGGACATGCTCGCGTCGTACTCGATCCGGGGTTCACCCCGGCCGGACCTCGTCGTGATCAACACCACGCCGTTGGTGGCGTCGACGCCGTAGATGGCGCCGGCCGCCGCGTCCCTCAGCACCGTGATGCTCTCGATGTCGGCCGGATTCAGCACGTTCAACGGATCGCGCCCCGCGCCGAGCTCGGCACCCGCCGCGACGCTCACCGGCATCCCGTCGACGACGTACAGCGGATCGCCCGCCGCGTAGATCGAAGTGCCACCTCGAATCCGGACGGCGAGACTGCCGCCGGGCTCGCCGTTGTCCACCACCTGCACGCCGGCGACACCCCGCAGCAGCTGCTCGGGGCTGACGACGCTGCCGCGGCCGGAGCTCGGCGCCTCCAGCCTGGTGACGGCGCCGGTGACGTCGGCGGCGCGGCGCTGTCCGTAGCCGATGCTCACGCTGTCCGGCCGCACGGAAACCGCCGGCGTCGTGTCGGCGGGCGCCTGCGCGCGCAGCGGGAGGGAGCAGGCGCCGGCCGCGAGGATGATGGCGAGACGCTGTCCGCTTCGAACCGTGCAAAGGCCGATGCTCATCTTCGTCTCCCCGGCGGATTCCGCTGGTGCCAGTGTCATATGCGCGGAATCGGGCCGGTCAGCAACCTGGCGGAGCACCGTCACTCCTGCGTCACTCGCCTCGCGCGGGCGCCTGCGCGAGGGGTCGCGAAGCCCCTGTCGGCCGAGTGGAAAGAAAGGGGCCACCGACGTCGCGACCCCGTCCCCCTTCCCGTCAGGCCGGGGCCTTCGTCTGGCGGCGTGCCCGGGACGCTGTGCCGCCGCTGGCGCACGCCGGGACGGCGAGCGCCTGGCCGCCGGGGGCGAGCGTCGTGAGCGCGTGGCCCGCGAGCAGCGTGTTCAAGCCGGCGAGGCCCCGATCGATGATGCCGTTCCAGTCCGTGACGGCGTTCCTGAGGTCCCGGCAGGCGGCGGCGTAATCGCCGAGCATCGCGGCCGTGGGAGCGGCGTCCGCCAGGTCCTGAGCGTTCAGCTGCCGGCCGAGCGAGCCGTTGACCGCGACGAAGCTCGGGGGCGCCGTGGGACCCCCGCGCCGGAAGAACGCACCGCCTCGGGGCGCCGGGTTGCCCGCGACCGTGTCGAGCCGAGCGTCGAGCCCCCGGGCCGCCGCGACGACGTCGGCCGGCGCACTCGAGCCCGTGTCGACCGCGAGCGCCGCGCGCAGGGCGGTCGCCCGTCGGTAGCCTTCCGACGCCTCGCCCATCCCCCGGTCGATGCGCATCTGCAGGTCGTGCTGGGCCGCGAGCGCCGCGGGCGTCGCCGGCGAGCGCGGGTCGTTCGTGACCTTGAGGCTCCGGCTGTAAGTGTTCCCGTCGACCGTGAGCCGGATGGTGTAGGTACCGGGCAGGGCCATCGGACCTTCCGGCGAGGCCGGCGTGAGGCCGGGATTGGCGTTGATCTCGAAGCTGTGCGAGAACGCCGGCGGCGCGTCGTACCGCAGGTCCCAGTTGGTGCGGTTGAGGCCGGCGGCCGCCGGCAGCGACTGCGGCGTCGCGACCCAGAAGCCCGGCTCCGGCGGCCGCGCGGCCTCGGCGACCGGCGGCGTCGCGATGCTCGAGAGGTGCCGCACGACGGCGCCCGAGCCGTCGAGGACGTCGAGCGTCACCTCGCCCGCGGGCTTCTGCTTCAGCCAGTAGTAGACGATGGTGCCCTCGGGCGGATTCGGGGCGTGCGGCACCTCGGGCGGGAAGGGGGTGTCCTGGTTCACGTTGCGGTGCACGCGGATCGCGTCGCCGGGCGTGAACAGGTGGACGGCCTCGGCCGCGAGCGCCGGCGTCATCTGCCGGAGCGGCGAGATGTCGTCGAGGATCCAGATCCCCCGACCGTAGGTGCCGACCACCAGGTCGTTGCCCGCGATGACGGCGTCGCGATACGAGGTGTTCGGAAGGTCGAGCTGCAGCGACTGCCAGCGGTCGCCGTCGTCGAACGAGACGAACATGCCGCTCGCCGTGCCGGCGAAGAGCAGGCCGGCCCTCCTGGTGTCGGCGCGGATCACCTGCGCGAAGCTGCCGCTCGCCTGGCCGGTCGGGAGCCCGGTCACGATCCTGCTCCAGGTCCTGCCGAAGTCGCGCGTCCGGTAGAAGAGCGGGGAGTAGTCGCCGGTGGCGTGCCCGTCCATCGCGGCGTAGGCCTCGGCGGGATCGTGATGGGAGGCCTCGATGGCCGTGACGTCGGACTGGTCGGAGTCGGGCAGGTCGGGGATGGTGGCGTCCTGCCACGTCCGCCCCTCGTCCCTCGTCACCTTGATCAGGCCGTTGTTCGTGCCGACCCAGATGACGCCGCGCCGCGCGCTGGACGCCGCCATGGATTCGATCGCTCCGCCTCGCGGCTCGCCCGGACGCGCCGCCAGGCTCTCGGCCGGCGGCGTGACGCCATTCGCGTAACCGAGGTCCGGACTCAGCTTCCGCCAGTGCGCGCCGCCGTCCGAGGTCGCCATCACGTATTGGAAGCCGGCCAGGAGCTCGCGCGGGTTCCACGGCGCCCAGACCAGCGGCTGGGAGCGCGTCACTCGCAGGTACGATTTCGGGTCGGCATTCGGGCTGACGTTGATGATCTGCTCGCTCGGCCACCGGACCTTCAGGATGCCGGAGCCCGAGCCGTAGACGATGTCGGGGTTCCGCGGATCGGCCACCACCGTGCCCCATTCCCACGTGCCCACGGGGCTCCAGTCCATCGGCGTGATCGCGCCGTAGTTGCCGCGGCTGCGGGTACGGATCGCACCCGCGTCCTGCTGGCTCGCGTAGATCCAGTAGGGCCACGAGCGGTCGACCGAGACGTGGTAGACCTGCTCGGTGGACTGGTTGTACCACGGACTCCACGTCCGCCCGCCGTCCAGCGTCACGGTCGCGCCCTGGTCCATGCCGAGCAGCATGCGCTGACCGTCGGTGGGGTCGATCCACAGCTGCTGCGGATCGTCGCCGCCCGGCGCGCCCTTGAAGCCGGTGAACGTGTTGCCGCCGTCGGTGGAGACGTAGCTCGACGTGTTCACCGTGTAGACGACGTCCGGATTGCGGCTGCTGACGTACACGCCGCAGTTGTAGCCGCCCTGGCCGTTGCCGACGCGCCGGTCGTCCGGATCCATCTGCCGCCACGTGGAGCCGCCGTCGTCGGAGCGCCACAGGCCGAAGTTGCCGATCAGGAACACGCGCTGCGCGTTGGTGTGCATCGCCACCGCCAGCGACGTGCGCCCCGCGAGGCGCGGCAGGCCGCCGCCGGTGATCTCGTGCCAGGTGAGCCCCTGGTCCGTGGACTTGTAGAGGGCCGTGCCCGTCGGCCCGTTCCCGGCCCCGGCGCCGGCAAAGCCGCCGCGGCCCGCCGCCGTCGGCGGCGTGTAGTGACGGTCGGTCGTGGCGAACACCACGCCCGGCTGGTCGTAGGCCCACGCCAGCTTCTGGATGCCGGTCTCGTCGTCGACGAACAGGGTCCGGGTCCAGGTGCGGCCGCCGTCCGCGCTCCGGTAGACGCCGCGCTGGCCGCCCCTGGCGTGGAAGTCTCCCTGCGCCGCGACCAGGACGAGGTTCGGGTCCCTGGGGTCCACGAGGATCGACGGGATCTGCTTCGTCGAGTCGAGACCCAGGTGCCGCCAGGTGCGCCCCGCGTCGTCCGAGCGGTACACGCCGTCGCCTTCGTCGATGTTGCCGCCGGTGGGCATGTCGCCCGCGCCCACGTAGATCACGCTCGTGTCGGACGGGGCGACTTCGATCGCACCGACGGCCGAGGTGGTCGTGATCGAGTCGAAGATCGGCTCCCAGGTCGCGCCGGCGTTGGTGGTCTTCCAGACGCCGCCGGTGGGGAAGCCGGCGTAGAACACGCCCGGCTCGCCGATGGCGCCGGTCGTGGCGGATACGCGCCCCGCGCGGAACGGGCCGACGTTGCGCCAGACGAAGCCGCTCAGGTCCTGGGCGCCGAGCGGCGCCGCGACCAGCGCGAGCAGCACGAGGGGCGCCGACAGCCGGGTGCGGACCGACGACAGTTTGCGGGAACCGTTCATGACAGGCATCTCCAGATGGCGCCCGGGAGGCTACAGATGCTCTAGGGGATCGATCGGTAATAGAAAGCTACGAGCGGGTGCCCGGCAAAGTTGCGCGCAACACTGGCCGGCGGACGGCGCGGTCCGACGTCGGGCCGGCGCGTGATGGCCACCAGGGAGGAGGCATGAGATGAGGGCGTTCTCGCGGGTTCTCCTCGTCGCGTCGGTCGTGACGGGCCTGGCTGCCGGGTGGGCGGCGACCCCCGCTGCCGCGCGGCGGGCCGGAGCGCTCGCCGCCGATTCGTGCCCGTGGGTGCGCTCGACGCTCCCCTTGGCCGCGCGCGTGGCGCAGCTGGTGTCGGCCATGACCCTCGACGAGAAGATCCGGCTGGTGCACGGCGCGGGCGGGACGGCTTACGCCGGCTACGTGCCGGCCATCCCGCGGGTGTGCATTCCGGCGCTGAAGCTGCACGACGGCCCCGGCGGCGTCGCGGACGGATTGACCGGCGTGACCCAGCTGCCCGCCCCGGTGGCGGTGGCGGCGAGCTGGGACACCTCGCTCGCCCGGGGATACGGCGAGGTCATCGGCGAGGAGGAGTGGGGCAAGGGCGCGAACGTCAACCTCGGCCCCACGATCAACATCGTGCGCGACCCCCGCTGGGGCCGCGCGTTCGAGGCCTTCGGCGAGGATCCGTACCTGGCCGGGCAGATGGCGGCGGCGGAGATCCGGGGCGTGCAGGGGCGCGGCGTCCTGTCGCAGGTCAAGCACTGGGTGGTTTACAACCAGGAGACGTTCCGCAACACGCCGGCGGACGACGTGACGATTGACCGGCGCGCCCTGCGGGAGATCTACATGCCGCAGTTCGAAGCGGCGGTCCGGCAGGGCGGTGCGTCGTCGGTGATGTGCGCCTACAGCACGATCAACGGCACCTGGGCGTGCGAGAGCGCCTACACGCTGGACACGGTGCTGAAGGGCGAGTGGCGCTTCCCCGGCTTCGTCACGTCGGACTGGGGCGCGACGCACTCGACCGTGGCGGCGGCTGGGAACGGGCTCGACATGCAGATGCCGGACACCACGTACTTCGCCTCGGCGCTGGCCTCGGCCGTGACCGCGGGCCGGGTGCCCGCGGCGCGGCTCGACGACATGGTCGCCCGGATCCTGACCCAGATGTTCCGGTTCCACCTCTTCGACCGTGCGCAGACCGGCACGCCGTCGAGCGTCGTCACGGGCGAGGGGCACGCCGCCCTGGCGCGGAGCGTCGCGGAGCGGGGCACCGTGCTGCTGCGGAACGCCGGCAACCTGCTCCCGCTGGATCCCGTGGCAATCAAGTCCATCGCGGTGATCGGCCCCGGCGGCGGCCAGGACGCGCTGTCGGGGGGCGGCGGCAGCGCCGCCGTGGTCGCGCCCTCCGTCGTCACGCCGTTCGCCGCGCTCGCGCGCCGGGCCGGCGGCGGCGTCCATGTGCGCTACGCACCGGGCCCGCTCCCGCCGAGCGGCCGCCTCCCCCCGGTGCCGCCCGAGGCGCTCGCGCCCTCGTCGGGCGGCGGACACGGCCTCACGGTTCAGTTCTACGACAACATGACGCTGTCCGGCGATCCGGTCGCGACCCGCCTCGATTCGGCGGTGGGCGCCGACTGGCACGACCAGCCGCCGGCGCCCGGGGTGAACGCCGAGAAGTGGTCGGCGCGGTGGACCGGGACCCTCACGGCGCCGGTCGCAGGCGAGTACGTGTTCGCGCTGACCAGCGACGATGGCAGCCGGCTGCTGCTCGACGGCGTTCGGGTGATCGACAACTGGCGGGACCAGGCCCCGACGACGGAGACCGCGAAGGTGGCGCTGGCGGCGGGCCAGGCCGTGCGGATCGAGATCGACTTCTACCAGAACGCCGGCGGCGACTCCATCGGCTTCGGGTGGCGGGTGCCCAGCGGCACGTCGCTCATGGACGAGGCGACGGCGCTCGCCAGGTCCTCCGATGTCGCGGTGGTGTTCGCCGGCGCCTTCGAGACCGAGGGGGCCGACCTCCCGGACATCGAGCTGCCGGGCGAGCAGAACCGGCTGATCGGCGCCGTAGCGGCGGTGAACCCGCGCACCATCGTCGTCCTCAACACCGGCTCGGCCGTCACGATGCCGTGGGTGGACTCCGTGGCGGCGGTGGTGGAGGCGTGGTACCCCGGCCAGGAGGACGGCGACGCCCTGGCGGCGGTCCTGTTCGGCGACGTCGATCCGGCGGGCCGGCTGCCGGTGTCGTTCCCGAGACGCCTGGCCGACGTCCCGGCCGCGGGCCCGGCGCAGTGGCCGGGCGTGGAGGGCCGGGTGCGGTACTCGGAAGGTCTCGACGTGGGCTATCGCTGGTACGCCGCGAAGGGGATCGCGCCGCTCTACCCGTTCGGCTTCGGCCTCTCGTACACCACGTTCCGGTTCTCGCATCTCAGCGTCGCGCGCCGGCACGGGTCGTCGGTGCGGGTGACCGCGACGATCACCAACACGGGGCGGCGCGCGGGCGCCGAGGTGGTGCAGCTGTACGTGGGCAATCCCGCGACCGACGGCGAGCCGCCGTGGCTGCTGAAGGCCTTCCGCGAGGTCCGGCTCGCGCCGGGAGCTGCGAGGAAGGTGACCTTCTCGCTCGGTCCGGAGGCGTTCGCGCACTGGGACAGCGCGACCGGCGGCTGGGTGGTCAGCGCGGGGCGCTACCGGATCGGCGTGGGCGACTCGTCGGCAAACCTGCCGCTCCGCACCGGGGTCGCCCTGCGTGCGGCACGGCCGGGACCAGGCGCAGACCGCTGGAGATAGAGACCGCCGGTTCGGGCTCGGGCGGCGCGGTGCCGGGCGCCGGTCGGGGTCACGCGGTGACGCGCTACAGCGACACCACCGCCGCCGCCCACTCCGCCGGGTTCTTGTCCTGCTGGAAGAACTTCGAGACGTCCACGATCAGGTTCGTGCCGTCGCGCCGCAGCGCGAAGCGGTCCATGCCGCGGGTCGCGCGGCCCGAGACGAACACACCGTCCGGCTGGTAGCGGGAGTGGTGCTTGGGACACTGGAACTGCGCGTCCTCCGGTTGCCAGTGGAGCGCCGTATTCTGGTGCGGGCAGGCGAGGTTGAAGGCGTACGCCTTCTGCTGCCAGCGCACGACGATCACCTCGTTGGCGTGGTCGATCTGCGCGCCGTCCTCGGCGGGGACGGGATAGGTCAGCTCGGAGCCGTGCCGTGCGAGCGCGCGTGCGAACGTCACGCGGAGCGCGGCCGCCGTGCCCGGCGCTGCCCCCAGCGCGGCGACGGCGGACGCGAGGAGAATGCCGGCGTCCCGCAGGAACGCCCGCCGTTCCAGTTGCTCACAGCCGGGGCAAGGGGCGGGGGCCGATCCGGGCTCTGCGCTGCGATCTCGTGTCATGGGTCAGGAGACAGTGGTGAGGAACGCGCCGGCGAGGAGCACGGTGAACCACAGCACCAGGCTGACGCCCGAGGTGAGGCGAAAGCGCCTCCAGCTGGCGGCGTCGCCGGCCTGCAGGTGCCGCTCGATCCGCAGCCGCACCCAGCCGTTGAACAGGAGCAGCGCGATGAGGGCCATCTTCGCCCAGAACAGCACCGACGTCAGATAGGTGTGCAGGTCGGAGAACAACTGGAGCCCGCCGCTCGCCACCGTGACGGCCAGTCCGCCGAGGACCCACGCGTGCACGCCCCGCCCGCGCTCGAGCTCGCGCAGCAGGTCGTTCCCGCCGTCAGGGGCGAGTAGCAGCGACGCGCGGTCGGTGACGATGGCGAAGCCGCCGGCGATGAGGATGCCGGCCAGGTGAACGAACATGACGCCCGCACTGAGCGCCTTCGAGTCGGCGTACTGGTGCGCCCACCACGCGACCAGTCCCGGCGAAGCGGCGGCGACCACCGTCAGTTCTTCCACAGCAGCATCATGACGTACGACGCAAGGGCGGTGCTCATCGAGCCGATCGCCAGCGCGCGGTGCGTGGTGGCGGCCGTGGAGCCGGTCGTGCGGAAGCGCCGGCCCCCGGGCGCCGCAGCCGCGGTCGCGACGAAGCCGGCGTCCGCCGCGATCATCAGCGCCGCGTGGAGGTAGCGCCTGGCGCGGCCCGCCGGGTCCTTGCGGCTGTCCCACAGGTTCCACACGCCGGTGACCGTGTTCACCGCGAACAGGCCGCCGATGCCGAGGGCGACCAGTTGGTGCGCGCTGCGCGTCGAGGAAGAGGCCGTCGGATCGCCGATGAGCTTCTGGCCGAGAAAATACTCCGTGACGAACAGCGGCGCCGTGGCCAGGCTCGCGATCTTGTGGATCTCCAGGCGCGTGTAGTAGAAGTCGCTGTGCTCGATCGCGCGCGGACGCTGCGGCGCCTCGCTCACCGCGAGCGAACCGGGCCGCAGGCCGCCGGCGTCGTCGGGCGCCAGCAGGGCCAGGCCTGCGTTCGCCCGCGTCGCCATGACAGTCACGGTGGGCGTCGCGGGGAGGGGCTGCACCGCGGGCAGGTGCTGGACGGCGGTCCGCAGGGCAAGAAGCAGTACGTAGTCCAATCAGCACTCCTGTCCGACGGGAATCGGCTCACTACCCGGGAGCCTTCTTCAGGGTCCGCGCTCCGTGCGCATAATTGCGACTGTCCTGGTGGTAATTCGGTGCCCTTCTCGCGCGCCGCGAGGCGGATCTACATTACCCAAGAGCGCGACCTCGGCATTGGCAGCGGGCCGGGACCGACCCGCGGGACGAGCCTGGGTCGCAGATGACTCCTCCCACCTGAGCAGGGCACCGGACGATGAAGGTCGTCCTGATCTACCCGGAGTTTCCCGATACGTTCTGGAGCTTCAAGCACGCCCTGAAGTTCGTCCGCAAGAAGGCATCGTATCCCCCCCTCGGTCTGCTCACCGTGGCGGCCATGCTTCCCGCAGACTGGGAGCTGCGCCTCGTAGATGCCAACGTGCGGGCGGTCAGGGACCGGGATCTGGCTTGGGCCGACTGCGCGTTCCTCAGCGCGATGGGGGCGCAGCGGGAGTCGGCGGAGAAGATCATCGCGCGATGCCGCGTCAGGGGGCTCCGCGTCGTGGCAGGCGGGCCGCTGTTCAGCGCGGAACGCGAGCGGTACGCGTACGTGGATCACCTCGTCCTGAACGAGGCGGAGCTCACCCTCCCGGCGTTTCTGCGCGACTTGGCGGCTGGCGAAGCGCAGCACCTCTACACCACGCGGGAGTTCGCCGATCTCCGGGAGACGCCGATTCCGCGGTGGGATCTGATCCGCATGCGGTCGTACGCCTCGATGCCGGTGCAGTTCTCGCGCGGCTGCCCGTTCGACTGCGAGTTCTGTGACGTCACGGCGCAGCTGGGCCGCCGCCCGCGTACCAAGAGTCCCGACCAGATCGTGAGGGAACTGGATCGCCTCTGCGAGCTCGGATGGCAGGACGGCGTGTTCTTCGTGGACGACAACCTCATCGGCAACAAGAAGTGCTTCAAGCGGGACCTCCTGCCCGTGTTGCTGGAGTGGCGGAAGCGGCACCGGGGCATGCCGTTCAACGGCCAGGCGTCCATCAATCTGGCCGACGACGAGCCGCTCGTGCACCGGATGGTCCGGGCGGGGTTCGACTCCGTGTTCGTCGGCATCGAGACGCCCGACGAGGAAGCGCTGACCGAGTGCGGCAAGCGCCAGAACCTGTGCCGCGACCTCGTCGCCGACGTCCGGGGCCTGCAGCGCGCCGGCCTGCAGGTCCAGGGCGGGTTCATCCTCGGCTTCGACAGCGACTCGGCGTCGACTCCCCGGCGCCTGCTCGAGTTCGTTCAGAAGAGCGGGATCACCACGGCGATGGTGGGTCTGTTGCAGGCGCTTCCCGGCACGCGGCTCTACCAGCGGATGAAGGCCGCCGGCCGCTTGCTCGAGGCGGGATCGGGCGACAACGTGGACGGCACGACGAACATCGTTCCCCTGGAGGGGGCCGGCGGACTTCCGGGCGTCTACAAGGAGCTGCTTCGCCGGCTGTACACCCCGCGCGCGTACTACCAGCGCGTACGGGCGATGCTACGGGACTACCACCCGCCGAGGATCAAGGCGCGGCTGAGCCTCGGTTTCGTGCGCCGGCAGGGGATGGCGTTCGCGCGGTCGGTCGTGCGGCTCGGCATCATCGGCAGGGAGCGGCTCGAGTACTGGAAGCTGCTGGTCTGGACGCTGGCCCGGAGACCGAGGGCATTTGCGCACGCCGTCACGCTCGCGATTTACGGCCATCACTTCCGCGTGATCAGCGAGCGGCACATCGCCTGAGCCTCGTCGGGTCACGCGCAACGCTCGTGGGGCCGCCGACTCGGCGGCCCCACGTCGTTGCGGCGGATGGTCGCGAAGTGCGCCAGACAGGAGTCGAACCTGTGGCCTTCAGCTCCGGAGGCTGACGCTCTATCCAGCTGAGCTACTGGCGCAACAGTCGGGGCGAGAGGATTTGAACCTCCGACCTCCTGGTCCCGAACCAGGCGCGCTAACCGGTCTGCGCCACGCCCCGAACTACCAGACTACAGTTGCCAGACGCCAAGTTGCCAGTGGTTGCCAGCTGCAGGATGCCGGCGATCGGCCCGCCCCGATACCGACCGGGTGTTCTTCCCGTTTCTGCCACGTTGCCGCCTGGAGCCACTGGCAACTTGGCGTCTGCCACCTGGCAACCAGTCTTCAGAGTGCGCCCAGGAGGAGTTGAACCCCCAACCTCCTGATCCGTAGTCAGGCGCTCTATCCAGTTGAGCTATGGGCGCGATGGGCGGTACAAGATTCGAACTTGTGACCTCTACGATGTCAACGTAGCGCTCTAACCAACTGAGCTAACCGCCCGTGATCGTCCCCGGGCGCCCGAAACCGGGGCGCCGCCGGTGCGTAGGAGCGGGAAACGGGACTCGAACCCGCGACCCCAACCTTGGCAAGGTTGTGCTCTACCAACTGAGCTATTCCCGCAGGTGGAGGCGAGGGGGATCGAACCCCTGACCTCGTGAATGCCATTCACGCGCTCTCCCAACTGAGCTACGCCCCC
>Ga0187778_10001541_pt1 | contig 15886 bp, 10 predicted proteins | sample 1015_Q2_SP5_20_M_FD_132418 | JGI IMG/M metagenome (GOLD analysis project Ga0187778, IMG submission 132418) | Tropical peat soil microbial communities from peatlands in Department of Meta, Colombia - 1015_Q2_SP5_20_MG | ecosystem: Environmental > Terrestrial > Soil > Wetlands > Peat | place...
CGCGCCGGGGCCGGAGAAGGGCTGGGGGCGCGTGGGACCGACGGGCGCGGGGCACTACGTGAAAATGGTCCACAACGGAATCGAGTACGCAATCATGCAGGCATATGCCGAAGGGCTCGATTTGTTCCGACACAAGACGGAGTTCGGGCTCGACCTGCTGCAGATTACGAAAATCTGGCAATACGGAAGCGTAGTCCGCTCGTGGCTGCTCGATCTGACGGTGGACGCACTGTCGAAGAATCCGACGCTGGATGGCATTGAGGCGTTTGTCACCGATTCGGGCGAAGGACGCTGGACGGCGATGGAGGGCATCGAGCACGGAGTGCCGTTGCCGGCGCTGACGGGCGCGCTGGATGCGCGCTTCCGCTCGCAGGATCCGCAGCCGTTTGCAAACAAGCTGCTCGCGATGATGCGGCACGAATTCGGCGGGCACGCTGTGAAGACGGCGAAGAAATAATTGCGACGAAGCGGCGACGGTCCAAGAGTTCCCAATCGATGAGAGATCCGATGCAGCGCTAATCGCGTTTTTCCCAACTGCAAATGAAAATGGACATCCGAGGATTTCCCGATATCGACGCGCTCAACCGCGCGGCGCTCGACGGGCTGCTGCGAATTATGGGCGACGCCGTCCGCGAACGTGGCCGGTTTGCGATCGCACTATCCGGGGGACGCACGCCGGAGAAGTTGTATCGGCTATGGGCCGACAGCGGCGCGCAAAATGCGCGGACGCCGTGGGACAAAGTGCATCTGTTCTGGGGCGACGAGCGATACGTTGCGAAGGATGATGCACTCAGCAACTATCGGATGACGCGGGAAGCGCTGATCGCGCGTGTAGCGATTCCCGCTACCAATGTGCATCGTGTCCCCGGGCCAGCGGATGCGGCCACGCCGCAAGCGGCGGCGGAGGCGTACGAAGTAGAGCTGCGGAAATTCTTCGGTTCAGCAGTGCCCGCTTTCGATTTGCAACTTCTGGGGCTTGGAGTCGAGGGACACACGGCGTCGCTCTTTCCCGGATCGCCGGCTCTGAATGAGAACAATCGCTGGGTAATGGCGGTTGAGGCGCCAGCCAAGCCTCCGCAGAGGCTGACGCTGACGCCGGTGGTGCTGAACCAAGCCCGCAATACGTTTTTCTTGGTCACTGGAGAGGATAAGCGAGAAATCGTCCGCGCTTTGCGTTCTGAGCCGGATGGGACACCGAGCCAATACCCGGCAGGGAGGATTCGTCCTGCCAGTGGAGTAGTTTGGTATCTCGACAAGGCCGCAATGGGCTGAAAAGTCAGAGTTTGTCTGAAACTTGATTAGAACCTCCTGCGTCTACAATAGTGAGCAGGAAAGTGGCAACGCGGCCCTCCAGGTAAGCAGCCAATAGGAACCAAAAGGGTCCGAAGACGCGGTATGATATTCTCTTCCGCTTTCGGGTCTGCGTCAGCTATTGCAGATTTGCCCGCAGTGGTCATTTCCGTGCGACAACAGAGGGAAGAATTGGGGATGCGTCGATCGATGAACAGGAATCTTAGTCAGTTAGGGCTGGCCACCGCAATTCTGGCCGCCATTCTCCTCGCCAGTTGCACGACCAAAACCGCTCAGACAGCCCCGAGTTTCACGGTGCCGGTGACGGTAGCCAATGTGGTCCAGAAAACCGTGCCGATCGAGCTGACGGCAATCGGCTCGGCAGACGCTTATTCGAATGTGTCCGTCAAGGCGCAAGTGAACGCGGTGCTCGACGAAGTGCACATCAAAGAGGGGCAGTTCGTCCAAAAGGGAGATTTGCTCTTCACGCTCGACGCGCGGCCATTTCAGGCCGCACTTGCCCAGGCGCAGGCGAACCTTGCAAAAGACAAAGCGCAGGCCGAACTCAACGAGGTGCAAGCGCAGCGCTACGAGCAGCTTTATAAGGCCGGAGTCGCCGCGAAAGAGCAATACGACACGATGAAGGCAAACGCCTCCGCGCAGGAGGCGGCAGTGGCGGCCGATCAGGCGGCCGTCGAATCGGCCCGGTTGCAATTGGAATATTGCAAGATCTACGCGCCAATCAGCGGACGGACCGGTGCACTCCAAGTCTATCCGGGAAATATCGTCAAGCAGAACGACGTGCCGGTATTGATCGTCATCAATCAGGTGACGCCAATTTTCATCGACTTTTCAATTCCGGAGCAGTACCTCGGCACAGTTCAAAAATTCATGAATCAGGGAAAGCTGCGCGTAGAAGCCACTCCTTACGGCGACACACAGCCTGAGATCGGCTATCTCACGTTCGTCGACAACAACGTGGACACTACGACCGGTACGATTAAATTGAAGGCGACTTTCGAGAATTCGGATCACCGGCTGTGGCCCGGGCAGTTTTCCACCGTGTTGCTGCGCATGGCGCAGGATGAAAACGCGACGGTGGTCCCCTCGCAAGCAGTGCAAACCGGGCAGCGCGGCGACATTATCTGGGTCGTGAAATCCGATATGAGCGTGGACCAGAGAACCGTGAAGGTCGGGCGCACGGTGGGAACGGACTCCGTAATTCTAAGCGGCGTCCAACCGGGCGAGACCGTAGTGACCGACGGGCAGCTTCGCCTCATTCCGGGAATGAGGGTACAGGTCACCAACGCGGTGCCGACAAGCTAGAAAGTATTTCGATGAATATTTCAGAGCTATTCATTCGGCGGCCGATCATGACGACGCTCGTCATGGCAGCCATCCTGATTTTCGGAATTATCGCGTACCGCTCGCTTGCCGTCAGTGACCTGCCGACCATCGATTTTCCGACTATCTCGGTCGGCGCGAGCCTTCCGGGTGCAAATCCGGACACCATGGCGGCAGCTGTCGCTACGCCGCTCGAGAAGCAGTTTTCCACGATCGCCGGCATCAACTCGATGACGTCGACAAGCCAGTTGGGTGGCACGTCGATCACACTGCAGTTCGATCTCAGCCGCAATATTGACGCTGCCGCGCAGGACGTACAGGCGGCGATCGCGCGGGTGCAGGGCCAACTCCCCCCCAATATGCCGAGCCCGCCGACGTTTCAAAAAGTGAATCCGGCGGACCAACCCGTCTACTTTTTGGCGCTGAGCTCGGCGACGCTGGCGCCTCAAGTGGTCGACCAATACGCGGAAACACTGCTCGCGCAGCGAGTCTCGATGGTCAAGGGCGTGGCGCAGGTACAAGTTTTCGGTTCGCAGAAGTATGCGGTGAGGATCAAGCTAAACCCGCAGTCACTGGCGTCGCGGCAGATTGGCATCGACGAAGTTACGACGGCCGTACAGAACGCGAACGTGAATCTGCCCACCGGTACGCTTTACGGCGCGCACAAGGCATACACCGTGCAAGCAACGGGGCAGTTGATGCGCGCCTCTCTCTACCGGCCGTTGATCGTCGCGTATCGCAACGGATCGCCCGTGCGGTTGGAAGAACTGGGCAACGTCGTCGATGGCGTGCAAAACACCAAAGTCACGAATTCCTACAACGACGAGCACGCGATCATTCTGGCCGTCCAACGACAGCCGGGAACAAACACGGTGCAGGTCGTCGACGGCGTGAAACAGGTTCTGCCGCAGTTTCGAGAGATCATTCCTCCATCGGTGAACATGATCGAGGTGTATGACCGGTCGGCAGCGATTCGCCAATCCGTAAACGATGTAAAGTTTACGCTTTTCGTAGCGATCTGCATGGTCGTGCTGGTGATTTTCCTATTCCTGCGAAACCTTTCGGCAACGGTGATCCCGAGCATCGCGCTGCCGATGTCGTTGATCGGAACGTTTGCGGTGATGTATCTGCTGGACTACACCGTAGACAACCTGTCGCTGATGGCAATGACGCTATCGGTCGGATTCGTGGTTGACGACGCCATCGTAATGCTCGAAAACATCGTGCGTCACATGGAGGCGGGCGAGAACCCGCTCAATGCGGCATTGAAAGGCTCTCGGGAGATCGGCTTCACGATCCTGTCGATGACGCTATCGCTGGCGGCCGTATTTCTGCCGGTATTTTTCATGAGCGGAATCATCGGGCGGCTGCTGCACGAATTCGCAGTCGTGATCATCATGTCCGTATTGATCTCCGGATTTGTGTCGCTGACGCTGACGCCGATGTTGTGCAGCAGGTTCCTGCGGGCGCAGCACGACCGGCGGCACGGCCGGGTTTACATGGCGCTCGAGGGATTTTTCGACCGGCTGCTGAAGCGATATGACGTCTCGCTTCAGTGGGCGTTGCGCCATCGGGTTTTCGTGATGGCGACGTCGGTAGTGATCCTGTTCATTACGGCGTGGCAATTTGCCGTGATCCCGAAGGGCTTTTTGCCGGAAGTCGATGCTTCCATGCTGCAGGGCTATACGCGGGCGGTGCAGGGCATTTCCTTCGACTCTATGAAGGCTCACCAAGAAGCCCTGAATAAAATCTTCCTTGCCGATCCGAACCGGGCCGGCTTCTTCTCCACGGTCGGGTTAGTGGGCACGGGCGGTGGGAATTCGGGCTTCGTGTTCCTTCACCTAAAGACGCCTTCCCAGCGACCGGAAGTGCCCAGCGCGACGATGCTAGCCTTGGAACACAAATACGGCGGAACTCCGTTGATTGGCGGCCTTCTGCGCGCCGCGCAGCCGCTTTTCATGCATCACCCCGACATCACCGAAGTCATGCAAGAGCTGCGGGCGAAGCTCAACAGAACTCCCGGAATCATGGTGTTTTTGAGAAACCCGCCGCCGATTCAGATCGGTGGAGACGTGACGGAAAGTCCGTACCAATTCACATTGCAGAGCCCGGATACGACCGAGCTTTATCGTGTGGCTACCGATTTCGAGCAGCGCATGCAGGCCTTGCCGATGATCCAGGACGTCACGAGCGATCTGCAAATCGCAAATCCCCAGGTGGACGTGAAGATCGATCGCGACAAGGCATCGGCGCTGGCCGTCACTGCGGAGCAGGTTGAGGACGCGTTGTATACGGCTTACGGGGAGCGCCAGGTTTCGACGATCTACGCTCCCAACGACGAGTACTGGGTGATCGAGGAACTTGAGGATCAGTATCAGCGGGACCCTGCGGCTCTTTCGTCGTTGTACGTGCGTTCAGGAACCGGGAATCTAGTTCCGCTGAGCGCGGTCGCAAGTTTGGGGACGAGCCTCGGACCGCTGACGGTGAATCACTTGGGTCAACTCCCCGCCGTCACGATTTCGTTCAATCTGAAACCCGGAACGGCCATCGGACAGGCGCTTGATGCCATCAACGATCTGGCGCGATATTTGCCGCCGACAATTTCCACCCAGTATCAGGGAACGGCGCAGGCATTCGAATCGTCGCTGGCGGGCTTGGGCATCTTGCTTCTCATCGCGATACTGGTGATCTACATCGTTCTCGGAATTCTCTACGAGAGCTTCATCCACCCACTCACGATTTTGTCCGGCCTGCCTTCGGCAGCTTTCGGCGCGCTGCTGACGCTTCAGATATTCCATATGAGCCTCGATTTGTACGGTTTCGTCGGCGTGATCATGCTGATCGGCATCGTAAAGAAAAACGCGATCATGATGGTCGACTTCGCCATCTCGCGCGAACGCGAAGGCCACACTACGGCGGCGAAAGCCGTATACGAAGGCTGCCTGGTGCGTTTCCGGCCGATCATGATGACCACGATGGCCGCGTTGATGGGCACGCTGCCCATCGCGATCGGATCAGGGTCCACGTCGAATTCCCGGCGGCCTCTGGGAGTGGCGGTAGTCGGCGGGCTCGTCTTCTCACAGCTTGTGACGCTTTATCTCACGCCGGTCTTTTATGCCTACATGGACACGTTCCAGAGCTGGATGGAACGCAGGTTTGGAAGGATCGTGGGAATCGCCAAGCCGCGGCTGGCGGATAGCTCAGCGTCCGCGGACTGAAATTTCTCGCATCGTTCGCCAATTCTGCTCCTGTTTTTTCGCTTGTCCTCGCGTACAGCGAAGAGAATGCCTGCACGTACCATTGACCCGCTTCGGACGCACTCCTAGGATGACATTGGATTTGCAAGTGAAGCCGGCGAAACGCAAATCGCCGAGCAGCTAACTCCCGCGTTTCGCAACGGTTGTGGGGACACTCTCAAAAATGCCCTTCGGGGAGAACCTGCCCAAAGACATTCGCAATAGAACCAAGCGCCGCGGGCCGAGAATGAATTCCCGTGTTCCCGTAACAATCGAATGGAATGGAAGTGCAGGGCCGCTTCACTTTGAAGCGGGCTTTACTCGCGTCGTGAACAATTACGGCTGCCTGCTCGTAAGTCCTCGGGAAATCGAATTGCGAGAACGAATCCGGCTGACCAACCTTGCGACGCGACACGTTGCAGAAGGCGTTGTGGTCTGGAAGGGGGCCCAGCGGCCGGATGGATGGGATGTGGGGGTGGAACTCGTGTCCGCCGATCTGAATTTCTGGGGGTCGAGCTATGAAGATTCAAAGCCTGCACGTTCCGAAATCGAAGCAATCCGCTTATGCGGCGCCGCATGTTGGGGCGGCGCATGCGAATCCAGAACCGGTTTCGAAATCTTTGACGCCCAATTCGTCGCTTGCGGAACAGGAACGGCGCAAGACGCAGCGCGTCCTGCTGCGCGTGCGCGCCAGCATCCATGTTGCCGTGCAGGGGCATCTCGCCACGATCGATGCGGCGACCCTGAGCGTCAATCCGCACGGAGCAGTCGTGGTTATGAACCAGAGCTTACCGGCCGACACGCAGGTGGTACTGGAGCATTCCGGCACACGAGAGCGGATTGCCTGCAAGGTAGCGCGCCCGCCTCGGCAGATGGCCGAGGGATACCACGTGCCGCTGGAATTCGATTCTCCTGCGCCCGGATTTTGGAAGATCGATTTTCCTCCATCGGACTGGCGCCCGGATAACCAGTAACGCGCACCCGGCCTGCAAGACCGACAGGGTCTTCGAACTTTACCGTACGCAGTCCGCGAACATTAGAAACCTTGACTGGCCCTCCGCGTGGTGCCATCGTTTTATCACCCTTCCCGAACGACTCCGCAGAAAACATAGCCAGCATTCGCCAGGAGGAAGTCATGTCAGCCAGCGAACGCCGTGGCGCGCCACGGAAGGGATGCGCAGTGCCCCTACGCTTCCGAGTAGTAAGCGAAGAGAATAACGGCCAGGCGGAAAGTCTTGAGCCCGGATTTGCCGCGCGCCCCATGGAATCGGGAGCGAATGGAGCGGCATGCGAAGGAGAAGCCTTCAATCTTTCCGAGCGCGGCGTCTATTTTCGGGCGCGCGAAAGAGTGAACGTGGGAGAACGGCTCGAAATGTATTTTACGCTGCCCCGTGAGCTGACGGGTCGCGCGCCGGAGCAGATTCGCTGCAGCGCGCGCGTGGTTCACGTAGAGGAGAGCCCTGACCACCGGGGCACCACGGGGATCGGCGCCTTCGTCGAGCGCTTTGAGCCGCTGAAGCAGCGCCGCAACTGGTCGAATTAGTACGGCGATCGACGTGGCGGAGAAAGCGGCGCTCAGTGATTGTGCGGCGAAACTGTGAACGTGACCTTCGCGGTGGTGGCGTTGCCGAAACCATCCTCGACCTGAACTGCCAGAGTGTGCTCGCCGACCGGAAGTCCCGGGAGCTCGATGTAGTAACTTTCTTTCGGTGAATCGGAGAGCAGGCCCGTCGGAAAGATTGTTTGCCAGTCGCCGGCGTCGAGGCTGTACTGGGCACGCGCGATGGGGCCGGAGACGCTCGTTGCATCGAAGGACGCCTTCGTATTTAGCACGCCCGATCCCGCGCGAAGATTATCGATTTTTGGAGGGGTGTTGGCGATCTCCCACCGCTCGCTCGTGCGCTCCGCGCGAAGAGCCTGATCCGCTGGATTCGATGGCGAGTCGGACGCGACGATCTTCAGGTAGTACGCGCCATCCGGCATCGTGGAGGTGTCCCAGGAGTAGTAGCGCTGTGTGATTTTGTCTTTCAGCAGCCGCCAGTCCTGCTCGCCCTCACCGCGATAGTAGATCGAGAAAACGAGATCGTCGTCGTTGTCATCGTGCGCGCTCCAGAGCACGCTCTGGTAGCCCTTTTGCTCGATTCCTTGGGCGGGAAGGTCGACTCTCGCCCCTGCAGGTTGAGTCTCGCCACTCATCATCACGAGCGAACTGCTTCCCGCGGGACTATGAGGATTTCGCAGCGGGACCGGCGTGGCATTACCAGGACCAGCGGGCTGCGCCGGGAATCCCATCGCTCGAATTCCGGGATCCTGGATCACAACATCGTCAATCACTGGCGCGACGTTCTTGGGCAGGTAAGCGAGGCTGACCCAGGAGATGCTGGGGATTTCTCCCCGGTCGGCGCTGGCGTTAAGAAACTCCGCTTTCCACTGTACGAACCGCGCAGCGGGGCAAGTAACCGCCTCGCCTGTTGGATCCTTATACGGTCCTGCCCACGGGCTCCAGTTGTCTTCGGAGCTGGATGAGTTGCCGGAGCGAACGTAGAACTGGACTTTGCCCTGCATCGCGCCGTTTTCGCCCCACCAAGTCAAGCGGCCCCAGCGCGAGAAGATTTTCGCGTCCAATGTGTCGGACTCGAAAGTGCCCTTGGTCTCATAACCGGGGCCTAGAGCGAAAATCTTTCCTGGATTGGCCGTTGCGACGAAGACCTTGCCGTCGGCGCGCGAGACAAGGCTCGTGACCTGAGACGACGCCGTGCTGGCGACGCTTGAATACAGATCGTCGCCTTCGATCTCGATCAGGTTGCCCATGTTTCCCGTTCCGAGCAGCAGCTTTCCACCGGCGGAAAATCCCAGCGAGAAAACGAGATCGTCACGCGACGTCCAAAGCGTGGCCGGCGAGCCGTCAGGTCCGACCTTCACCACTTCTGCTCCGCCGGTTGTCGAGACGGATGGAAAGATGATTGGCGCAAACGGCTGCTGCACGGCCGCTGGAGTCTGCACGACAACGCCGGGCTGTGATGTGATTACCGGTGCGGTTGTCTGAGGCGCGACGCCCGGCAAGAAACGCGGAAGCGGCGGTGCATGCTGCTTCTCCCCCACCGACGCCGCGTAGATATTTCCGTCGTTGTCCTGAGTGAGCGCCGTCACTTCCGACTTGTTGGTTTCGTAGAGAACAAAAGACGCTCCCGCTTCTGGCGCGGCGCCCGGCGACTTGCGCACGACCTCCACGCGCTGTACGAGGCCATCTGGCTCAGTGCCGATCAGCAGATTTCCTTTGGAATCGAAAGCGAGAGAACGGGCGTGGCGTTCGCGGCTTTGATAGAAAAGCTTCCCCTTGCCGTCGGGCGTAACGACGAAGACCTGGCCCGCGTCGCCGGTAGCGACGAAGAGAGCGCCGTTCGAATCCACTGCCAGCGCCCAAATGTATTTTGTCTTTGGCTCAAAGAAGACCTTTTTGGTGCCATCCGGCGCGACCTGGTATACCTTTCCGTCCGGCGAAGTTCCAACGTACAAATTGTCAGCGGAATCGAATGCAATCGCCTGTGCAGCCAGCTCCGAAGAACTGAATACCGTCGTGGCTTTGCCGTCGTCGTCGAACCGCAGCACTTTCGCATCGGAACCACCAGCCGCGTAAAGGCGGCCGCGCGAATCGAGGCGCAGTGCCCACACGTAGGCGAGGTTTGGGTCCGCGAACGAATCGAATTTAGGTGCCGGTGCAAGTCTGCCGTCACTGCGGATGGCGACGCCTCTCGCCGTGCCCTTCTCAAACTGCGTGAAATCAGTCTGCTTCCAGAAGCGGGTGTGTTCCGCGCGGGTTGCCAGCGGAACCAATGCGGAAAAGGCGAGCAGGCACACTAAACTCGCTCGGCGCGTCATCGATCGGGAACTCCTTTGGGATTCGGGCTCACTTCACCGTGATCGTGAGCATGTGCTGGCCTGTGATGACCTGATGCATCGGTACTGACCATTCGCCAGCCGTGGACTCCCACAGCAATCTCGCGCCGCCCGAATTCTGCCGCTGGTTGAGCACGTTGATCGCAGAAACGGGTACGTTTGGCATTTCCTTGTCTTCTACCAGCACGGTCGGTGTCGGTTGGAGGAGGGTGGCGTATAGACGGTCGTTGTGGCGCTCGCGGTTGAGCAACCGGATGAGCTCTTCCAGACTCCCGAGCTGGCCTTGCGACGTGGCCGCGAGGGACTGCACGTTGCGGTTCAAGAATGCCGCATCGCTGATCACGAGTTGAAGCGAACCTCGCGTCGTTTGCGCGGGAATCGTGACGGGGATTTCCTGAATGAACGGCTCGCCGCGGTAGGGGCGCAGAAGAACCTTGACGGACAGCGTCTCGCCCGGACTTACAGTACTGCGCTCGATCCACGCGCCGTCAATTGCGGCGGAGCGGTGATCCTGGAGCGCCTTCACGTGCAAATCGATGCGGTCCACTTGCGGCAGCTCATATGGATTCGAATAGATCTCGGCGAAGGCCGACTGCAGCTCCGTGGCGAGATAGAAGGCGGGAGGAGTTCCCGGATCGGCAGGCGCGAACAAGTCCTCAAGCGCGACCGGCGTGTGGCCTTTCAAGTTAATCGCGCCATCCATCTGCAGCGTGGGGTCTTGAGCATAGGCCGGGCTGCCGATAATGCCGTTGTACGCCGCCGCTGCAATGAGAGTGGGGGTCAATTGCGGGCTCTCGATCACTTCGAAGTGATACTTTTTCTGTTCGGCAGGGGTGTCGAGCGTCAAGTCGACAGGGATCATCGGCGGTCCAGCGCCGAGCTTGCCCATCACCGCTGTCTCGCGGTCCTGAGTGAGAGTGCCGATTGTGGCGCCCGTCGTGATGACTTTCGTCGACGAAGCCGCGGATGCGAGCGTCATCAGCACGTGCGCGCGGGAGAGCGGCATCGCAACCGAGCCGAACCCGAACAGCGGATGCCCGCAGGCGAGCACGCGGTCGGCTACCACCGTCGTCACGGTGCAGCCGGAACTGATCGAGAGATCGCCGCGGACCAAATCCATTCCAACCATGTCGCCCGGCTTGAGATTCCCATCGTCCGGTGACGGCGGCGCTGTCCCGCCGGCCATGGCCGTCATGCCCCAAGTGGAAAAATCTTTGCCGAACCGTGCGAGCGTTTCAGGATAGAGCCCCGTTGTGATCAGCGGCGTGTCGATTGGAACGAGAAATTGCCCCGCGCCCACTGCTGCGCGCTGTGCAAATTCGTCTGGCAGAGCGACCCGCTGGGAGATCGCTGCAACAGCGGTTCCGTGCGCGGGCGAAGATTGCTCGACTTCGAACATGTCCGCGATCGGCGTAACGCCCGCGATCGCCTCGCGTGTGAACGTCCCGAGCTTCAGCGCCAGCGCGCCCGCGAGCTTTCCGTCGATGTAAACGGGGCTGCCGCTCATGCCCGCGACGACGCCGGTTTGCTGCGCCTTGTCGCCGAGAAGCCTCACCAAAATAACGTCGAGCTTCGGTCCGATGGCGTTGTGGAGCACGCCGATCACTTCAAGTTCGATTTTTTGGACCTGGTCGCCTTCGAAAATCGTGTAGGCCTCGCCCTTCATTCCAGGCTTGATATCGCTTACGGGAAGGGTCGGAGGATTATCCGCCGCTCGAACGGGTCGCGAGGCCGCCAGAAGTAGGGCCGCGAAGAGAAAGAGAAGGAGCTTCCGAAATGCGATAGGCATGGGAAACCCATCATACGCGGCTGTCCGGCAGGAGGCAAATGGCGCGGATTCCGCTCGAAACGCCGGTAAAGTCGCCATATTTATCTGCCCAGGCTCACTTCAAAGAACATCAGCGGCTTCTTATCGGAGACATTGGTCACGTCGGGGACATAGAGGCTCGAGCGTTCCGCGAGGGACATATCGTGGTTCAAGTCAAAAAAGAGGAACCCATGAAGCCTGCCCAGCGGAGGAATCACTTCTGCATCAAGCGCAAGAGGATGAAGGATGTCGGTCAACTGGTCGACCTTCTTGTCCGCACCGGTCTGCACGCCGATTGGGAAACGCGGCTGTTTTGGCGCGGCGGGCCCGTGAGGGTGCGCGATCGCTTTCGCCACTTCTTCCACAGGCAGCCAATCGACACCTTCCTGACGGCCACTGTCGTAGTGGACGGTCAACTGAATCGTTTCCATGTTGACTCGAATTGGTTGCGGCGTTTCGTTGTTGAGGAAAACTTCGACCGGCAAAATTCCGACCGGAATCGGATCGGCCTTGCCGAATTTTTCCTTTGCGCGATTCATGTCGGTGTAGGGATCGGCTGAAATCGTCAATCCCTCGTGGCGATCTTGCGGGAGAGAAGAAGCTGCGTGCGCTTCGCCGGCCGCTCGTGAATTGGCCTGTGGAAAACTCGCGCTGCAGCCGAAGAGCGCGATTGCGACCACAGCGAAAATCTTGTTCATAGGCTTTCGACTTTTGATCGGATGCCCTCGCCGCGACGCGCGTTGTGCGCGCGTTTGGGCAGCTACTATAACGCAGGTTTACGAAATGTGAATCGTGGCGAATAGTATCAGGCCGTCTGGCGTACCGCCCGGTTTGTCGCAAATTCTTCTTGACACAGGACTTGTCGCATGACAATTTCACGCGGCCAGCACCCCTCTCATACGCAGGAGATGACACGATGTCGAGCCGGAGAGAGTTCCTTCAAATGGGGGTAGCCGCGCTAGCGCTGCCAATTTCGGCGCACGCGGCGTTGTCACCCACATCCTCCATCTTGGACGGCGATCTCAACGCAATGCCCCTCTACAAAGTAGTGTTCGACGAAAGATTTTCCGCGAGCCGCGCGTTCGCCGAGGAAGCCGAGCGCTTGGGCCAGTCGGTCCATGGAATCAAGGGTGACATGACCGAGCTCTGGTATCACGATCTGCACGCGCGCTGGACAGAAGAGCCCGTGGCAATTGCGGGCCTCACCGCGCACGGCCCGATTTTTTGCCTTGAGAGGCTGGCGTGGGATCACCGCATGCGCGTGGTATTTCGCGTCGACCACCGTTATCGGCCGGACGGATCGATCGAACACGCGATTTCGGGTCCCTCGAGCATGTTGCGCCGCGCGGCGGCCCTGAGCGATGAAATCAATTGGAGCAGCGAGATGGCGAACCTCGTTACGCGCTGCCCTGCAATGCGGTCCCAGACGTCCCAGTCCAACGTGATCGGACCTACAGCGAAACGCACCGATGACCCGGAGCACCTCATTTCTTGGGTCATAGCGCCCGTCCACAGAGCCTGAAGCATCTTTTGCGGTAATTGCCGTCTTCAGCGCCAAGGCAGGAGTACTGGATGAGAGTTCCCCCCGGTGTGAGTGCGGCTGATTTCGCAGAGGCAATCAAGCAATTTGAAGCAGTGGTCGGCAAGGAGTGGGTATTTACCTCCGATGAGGATGTGGACCTCTATCGCGACGCCTATTCGCCTGTGTGGGACGAGCCCTCGGAGCCGATCCCTTCCGCAGCGGTCGCGCCGGACGGAGTCGAGCAGATTCAGGCAGTCCTCCGGATCGCAAACCAATACAGGATTCCCCTCTGGACGATTTCAACTGGCAAGAATCTTGGCTACGGCGGCTCGGCACCGCTTCTGGGCGGCAGCGTGATGTTGGACCTGAAGCGCATGAATCGCGTTCTCGAAGTGAACGACAAGAACCACTACGCTCTGGTCGAGCCGGGCGTGAGCTACTTCGATCTCTACCGCTACATTCAGGATCACAAACTCAAAGTTTGGATCGACCCGCCCGACCCGGGATGGGGCAGCCCGATGGGTAACTCGCTTGAAAGGGGCGGAGGATACACGCCCATGCACGACCATTACGACGCGGTGTGCGGAATGGAAGTCGTGCTGCCAAACGGCGAGCTGATGCGGACAGGGATGGGCGCGCTGCCCGGCGCGAAGACGTGGCAGCAATACAAGTACGGATTCGGCCCTTACGTGGCGCCGATTTTTTCGCAATCGAACTTCGGGATCGTCACGAAAATGGGAATCTGGCTCTTCCCGGAACCGGAAGCCTATCTCTTGGGAACCGTGATGGTTTGGAAGCGTGATGACTTGATGCCGCTGGTTGAAATTTTCACTGAGCTCGTAAGCTCGGGAACTATCCGAGGGTGCACGACGCTTGTGGGCCCCTGGTTTGGCCCACCCAGCCCGGAGTTAGACCCGCTCCGTTCCAGCGGATCGGTGACAGCTATGGAGGATTACGGGAGACGGAAGAACCTTCCGTTCTGGAGCCTTCCTCTTCCGTTTTACGGCCCGGCCAAAGTGGTAGCTGCGCAGTGGGAATATGTCAGGGAGAAATTCTCCTCGATTCCGGGAGTCACATTCGAGGACGGTCCGTCGTACCGCTTCCCGTTGAGCGCCGAGGACTTGGCGAAAGTAAGGGATCCCGTTCAAATAGGCATTCCCAGCCTGCAAATCTTCTCTTTGCTGCCACCGCAAAGCCATGGGCACATCGGGTTTTCCCCCATCGTTCCGATGTCGGGCGAAGCCCTGCTGGAGGCGCTGACGCTTTTCGATAGCGTTCACCGCGAGTTGGGTGCGGGCCGTGCGGTGCTTACCATCCTTTCGTCTTTCCCTCGGGCGTGGGTGATTATCGACCTTTTTCCCATCGAGCGGGACGTGGAAAAAAACCGCAAGATGCGCGAGATCTACCGTCGGCTAATCAAAGAAGCAGCAACGCGTGGCTGGGGCGAGTACCGCACGCACACGACTTTCATGAACGATATCTCCAACACTTATTCGTTCAACAACCATGCGCTGCGGCGATTTCACGAAACTGTCAAGGACGCGGTTGATCCCAACGGGATTCTTTCGCCCGGAAAATGCGGAATCTGGCCCAAGCGGATGAGAAAAGCAGAAGCATGAGAATCGCGAGAGTCGGATTGGTGAACGCGGCGGGCCTGATCTTCGCGGGCACGGCGTTTTGTTCATGCCGACTTTTCGCAAGACGGAAGTCAGCGACGCCGAGCTGGACGCCATCGTTGCGTACCTGACCCGAAACAAAAAGCCGTAGAATCGAGGCGCGCGATGAATCACTCGCGCCGTTGGATCACGAACAGCAAGGCAGGGGGTGGAATGTCATGAAAGTCCCGCCGGGTGTGAGTGCGAGCGATTTCGCAGCGGCGATCAAAGAACTCGAAGGTGCGGTCGGCAAGGAATGGGTTTTCACGTCCGACGAGGACGTCGCGCTCTATCGTGACCCCTACTCACCTTTCCTTGGCGAACCGGATGAGCGAGTAGCTTCTGCAGCCGTCGCCCCCGACGGCGTTGAGCAAGTGCAGGCAGCCGTCCGGATCGCCAACAAATACAAGATTCCGATCTATCCGGTCTCGACAGGAAAAAATCTCGGATACGGCGGAGCCGCGCCAGCTTACTCGGGGAGCGTCGTCCTCGATTTGAAGCGCATGAATCGAATTCTGGAAGTGAATGAAGAGAATGCCTACGCGCTCGTCGAGCCGGGCGTCAGCTATTTCGACCTGTATCGCTACATCCAAGAAAAGGGGTTGAAGCTTTGGGTCGATGTACCCGATCCGGGCTGGGGCAGCCCCATCGGCAATGCCATGGACCGCGGCGGTGGGTACCTGATGGCGCAATATCGCAACCACTTCGATTCACACTGCGGCATGGAAGTCGTGCTGGCCAACGGCGAAATCATTCGCACGGGCATGGGCGCGATGCCGGGTGCGAAAACGTGGCAGGAGTACAAAACCGGCTTCGGCCCGTGGATTGACGGGATTTTTTCCCAGTCAAATTTCGGCGTGGTGACCAAGATGGGCTTCTGGCTGATGCCGGAGCCCGAAGCGTATCTCTCTGGAACCGTGTACGTGCCGCGGCACGCCGACCTGATCCCGCTCGTCAAAATTTTGAATTACCTCGAAAACACGCGCGTCACCAACGGCATGCCGGACCTCGGCAGTCCTCTGCTGTACATTCCGATGATTCAGGAAATCGACGTGTGGAACGAGGGAGGAGCTCCGCCTCCACCGGACGCCGAGCTAACGCAGTTGATGGCGCAGTCCGATGCGGGGTTTTCGCC
>Ga0187778_10001542_pt1 | contig 15885 bp, 15 predicted proteins | sample 1015_Q2_SP5_20_M_FD_132418 | JGI IMG/M metagenome (GOLD analysis project Ga0187778, IMG submission 132418) | Tropical peat soil microbial communities from peatlands in Department of Meta, Colombia - 1015_Q2_SP5_20_MG | ecosystem: Environmental > Terrestrial > Soil > Wetlands > Peat | place...
ATGTCGATCCTCGTCGACCCGGTCTCGGTCGTGATGATGCTCGTCGTCTCCGGCGTCGGCGGCCTGATCGTCGGCTACTCGATCGGCTACATGGACGGCGAGGACGAGGAGCGCCGCTACTTCGCGTACATGGCGTTCTTCGTCTTCGCGATGCTGATGCTCGTCGAGGGCGGGAACCTGCTGCTGCTCCTCGTCGGCTGGGGCCTCGTCGGCCTCGCCTCGTACCTCCTGATTGGCTTCTACCACCAGCGAGCCGAGGCGGTCGCGGCCGCGAAGAAGGCGTTCGTCATGAACGCGATCGGCGACGCCACGATGGCGCTCGGCTTCTTCCTGCTGATCGCGAAGACCGGGACGCTGAGCTACGCGGGCTCGTTCGCCGCGGCGCCGCACCTCTCGCACACGACGGTGAACCTGATTGCGCTCGGCCTGCTCGGAGGGGCCGTCGCGAAGTCGGCGCAGCTCCCGCTGCAGACGTGGCTGCCGGACGCGATGGAAGGCCCGACGCCCGTGTCCGCCCTGATCCACGCGGCGACGATGGTGACCGCCGGCGTCTACCTGATCGTCCGCACCCACCCGATCTTCGAGGCTGCGCACAACGTCGAGAACCTCGCTGCAGGCCTCGGCGCCGCGACGCTCCTCCTCGCCGGGCTGATCGCCCTCGTCCAGACGGACATCAAACGGGTGATCGCCTACTCGACGATGTCCCAGATCGGCTACATGTTCCTCGGGGCGGGGCTCGGCGCGTACGCGAACGCGATGTTCCACCTCGTCACGCACGCGTTCTTCAAAGCGCTCCTCTTCCTCGCCGCAGGCGTGATCATCCACCACCTCGCCGGCGAGCAGGACATCCGCCGGATGGGCGGGCTGAAGCGCTTCATGCCGCGCACCTGGCTCGCGTTCCTCGTCGGCTCGCTCGCGCTCGTCGGCATCCCGCCGTTCGCCGGCTTCTGGTCGAAGGACTCGATCGTCGCGTCGGCGTTGGCCCGCGGCGACGCCTACGGCTGGATCCTCTTCGTCGCCGCCCTCGCCGGGGCGTTCCTGACCGGCGTCTACACCTTCCGGCTCTTCTTCCGCGTCTTCTACGGCGAGCCGAGCGACCTCGTGCTCGAGCACGCCGAGGGCCACGCCGACCACGACCACGGCGCCGAGAGCGCATCCGCCCACGCCGGGCACACGCACGGCGAGGCACCCCTCTCGATGGCGCTGCCGGTCGCCGCGCTCACCGTGCTCTCCACCGTCGGCGGCCTGCTCCAGGTCGCAGGCGCCTGGCACCCGTTCGGCCACTGGATCGCCCAGGCCGGGCCGCCGCTGGTCGAGCCCACCACGACGCAGGACTGGGTCGTGAGCGCGATCACCGTCGCGATCGGGCTCGCAGGCATCTGGGTCGCCTGGGCGGTGTACCGGGCGGAGCGGCTCGCGGTCCCCGCCGTGCCCGCGCTCCAGCGGCTGCTCGAGCACAAGTTCTACTTCGACGAGCTCTACGACGCGCTCTTCTCCCGGCCGGCGCAGCTCGTCGCAGCTCGACTCCGCGACGAAGTCGAGGCTCCGCTCGTGGAAGGGCCGCTCGTGGAGATCGGCGACGTCGGGCAGGAAGCAGGCGGGCTCGTCGCGCACGCCCAGACCGGCCTGCTGCGGCTCTACGCGCTCGCGATCGCCGCCTCGCTCGTCGTCCTCGGCGTCGTCTTCCTGGCGGTCCGCTGAGCGATGCTGACCACGCTCCTCATCGTCGTCCCGGTCGCGGCCGCGCTCTTCCTCTGGATCGTGCCGCTGCCGAGCGACTACGCCGGGCCGTTCGCGTTCCTCGCGGCGCTCGTCGAGGTCGGGCTCTGGGCGGGCGGCGCGGTCCGCTTCGACTACGCGGGCGGCCTCCAGTACTCCGCGCACCACGCCTGGTTCTCGGATCTCGGCGTCTCGTACCACGTCGGCTTCTACGGCTACTCGCTCTGGCTGACCGGCCTCGCGGTCGTCGTCGGGGCCGCGGCCGTCGGGTACGGAGCCTGGGTCCAGCGGGAGCGCGCGCGCGCCTACTTCGGCCTGATGCTCTTCCTCACCGGCTCGATCGTGGGGGTCTTCGCCTCCCAGGACCTCCTGCTCTTCTACGCGTTCTTCGAGGCGATGCTGATCCCGATCTACGTCCTCGTCGGCGTCTGGGGCGGACCGAGGAGGGTCGCGGCCTCCGTGACGTTCGTGATCTACACGATGGTCGGCTCGCTGCTGATGCTCGCGTCGATCGTCGCGTTCGGCATCTCGCAGCACACGTTCAGCCTGGTCTCCTCCGGGACGAGCTCGAACGACTGGATCTTCCTCGGCTTCGCCGTCGCGTTCGCGGTGAAGGCACCGCTCTTCCCGTTCCACGGCTGGCTCCGTCAGGCCTACACCGAGGCGCCGCCCGAGGTCGCCGCGGTCCTGTCCGGTGTCGTCTCGAAAGCCGCGGTGTTCGGGCTGATCCGGATCGTCCTCCCGCACTTCCCGAAGCCGGTCTCCGACTTCCGCTCGACGATCCTCGTCCTCTCGGCGATCGGCCTGACATACGGCTCGCTGCTCGCGTTCCGCCAGCCCGACATCCGCGGCGTCGTCGCGTACTCGTCGCTCGGCCAGATGAGCCTGATCATGCTCGGGATCTTCGCCGCCAACCCGCTCGGCCTCGACGGCGCGGTGCTCCACTCGATCAACCACGGCCTCGTGTCCGCGGCGATGTTCCTGCTCGCCGGGATGGTCGAGCGCGAATGGGGGAGCGGCGAGTTCGCCCGGCTCGGTGGAGCCGCACGCGGCCGGCCGATCCTCGCGACCATGCTGCTGACGGCCGGGGTGCTCACGCTCGCGGTGCCGGGCTCCACCAACTTCGCCGGCGAGTTCCTGATCCTGGCGGGCGTCTTCCGCCAGGGCTGGGGCTACGCGGCGGTGGGCGCGGTCGCGATCGTGCTCGCCGCCATGTACACGCTTCGCGTGCTCTCGGCCGTTCTGCACGAGCGGCGCGGTGAGGCCGTCACCGAGGGATCGCCGGATCTCCGCTTCGAGCAGCTGGTGCTCGTCGTGCCGCTCGTCGCGCTCCTGCTCGCCTTGTCCGTCTCGCCGAACACGGTCAGCGGGCACTCGTTCCCGACGACGGCGGCCGCCTACGGCACGCCCCAAGCGACTGGCGCACCGTCAGTGGCCGTGCTCCAGCTCAAGGTCACGTCAGGACATCTCACAAAGTGATCGCCGCCTCGATCCCGACCCCGCACGTCGACTGGCTCGCGCTCTCGCCCGCGCTGGCCCTGCTCGGTGCAGCGTCGGTCGCGCTGCTCGGCGCAGTCCTCGTGCCCGCCTGGGTCCGCCACGTGTTCTCGGCCGTCGTCGCCGGCTCGGGCTTCGCGACCGCAGGGGTCCTCGCGGCGGTCGTCTACCACCGGACGCCGACGGCGACCTTCCTGATCGCCGAGTCGATGAGCCGGGACCGCTGGGCCGCGGTCGCTCAGATCTTGATCGCCGGCGTCGGCCTCGCCGCCGTCCTCGTCGCCTGGGGCTCGGGACGCCGTGAGCACGTCGGCGAGTACTACGCGCTGCTCGCCGCTGCGGGCGCCGGGATGATCTTCTTCGTCCAGGCCGGGAACCTGATGACGCTCTTCCTCGGCCTCGAGTGGTTCTCGATCGCGCTCTACGTCCTGTCCGCGCTCGACACGAACCGGGAGCGCTCCCTCGAAGCCGGCCTCAAGTACCTGATCGTCGGGAGCTTCGGCTCGGCGATCCTGCTCTTCGGCGCCGCTTTGACCTACGGCTCCACAGGGCAGCTCGGCTTCGTCCCGATCGGCGACACGCCGAATGCCCACGACCCGATGTACGTCGTCGGCCTCTCGATGCTGCTCGTCGGGCTCGCGTTCAAGGCGTCGGTCGCGCCGTTCCACATGTGGACGCCGGACGTCTACGAGGGCGCGCCGACGCCGGTGACGGCGTTCATGGCAGCTGCGACGAAGGTCGCGGCGCTGACGGTCATGCTGCGGCTCCTCACCACGGCGTTCCCGCAGCAGGAACGGCTGTGGGGGATCGCGGTGGCCGTGCTCGCGTGCGCCTCGCTCGCGATCGGGAACCTCGCGGCGCTCGTGCAGAAGAACGTGAAGCGGATGCTCGCGTATTCGTCGGTCTCGCACGCCGGGTTCATGCTGATCGCGGTCGCAGCGGACAACGCGCTCGGCGGGCGCGCGCTCCTCTACTACCTCGTCCCTTACGCGGCGGCGACGATCGGCGCGTTCGCCGTCGTCACCGCGCGGGAGCGCGAGCTCACGGGCGAGGTGACGATCGACTCCATCTCCGGGATGGGCTGGGAGCGGCCGTTCCACGGCGCGGCGATGTGGGTGTTCATGCTCGGCGCGGCCGGCTTCCCGCTGACCGGCGGCATGCTCGGCAAGCTCTACGTCTTCTCGGCCGCCTACGAGCGCGGCTGGTGGTGGCTGGTCGTCGTCGGCGTCGTCGCAACCGCCGTCAGCCTCTACTACTACCTCGGCGTCGTCCGCGCCATGTACATGCGGCCGGGGTCGAGCGCCCTCCGCGTGGCGCCGGCGGGTGGGTCGCCGCCTCGCGATCCCGCGCTGTCGCTCGCCGTCGCGATCTCGCTCGGCGTCACCGTCGGGTCGTTCTTCTTCGTCTCGCCGCTGATCGGCCTCGCCCGCCACGCGGCCTCCTCGCTGCTCCTCTAGTGGCGCTGCGCGGCGTCCTGTTCGATCTCGACGACACGCTGATCGACTCGACCGCCGCCGACCTTCGCGTCTGGCTGCGGGTCGCGCAGTTGCTCGAAGCCGTCGTGCCGTCCATGGACCGCGAGCGCCTTCGCGAGCGATACGTCGGCGTCATGCCCGGTCACTACGCCGAGCTCGCCGCCGGACGCGTCGACCTCCAGACGTTCCGTCGACGCCGTCTCGACGACGCGGTCTCCCCCTGGGGTGCCGTGGACGACGACCTCTTCGAGCAGTACATGCGCGAGAAGGACAGGATCGTGGAAGAGGTGCGGACGTTTCCCGACACGCTCGACGTTCTCCGCGGCCTGCGCGCGCGGGGCGTGCGCGTCGGGCTCCTCACGAACGGGCCGTCCGACTTCCAGCGCCGGAAGCTCGAGACGACTGCGCTCGAGCAGGAGCTGGACGCAGTCGCGGTCTCGGGGGAGATCGGCTTCGCGAAGCCGGAGCGCGAGGCCTTCAGGGTCGCACTCGCCGGTCTCGGCACCGAGCCGGGCGAGACGGCGATGGTCGGCGACTCGCTCGCCGCGGACGTCGAAGGGGCGCTCGGCGCCGGCCTCGCAGCAGTCGTCTGGCTGAGCGCGGACGATGCGCCGCCGGCCGGAGCAGCGAGCGCAGACTCGCTGACCGAGGCGGTCCGACTGCTCGGGCTCGGCGGACCGCCGGCTCGGCGCTAGGCTCAACGGGATGTCGGTCTCACTCACCTGGCTCGGTCACTCCGCCTTCCGGTTCGACACCGCGAGCGGGGCACGCGTGTACGTCGACCCGTTCCTCACCGGGAACCCGAAGTGCCCCGTGGGCGAGCTTGAGCCAGAACGCGTCGACGTCATCCTGCTCACGCACGGCCACGGCGACCATGTGGGCGACACGGTGCGGCTCCACCGGCGTTTCGGCTGCCCGGTCGTGGCGCAGGTCGAGCTGCGCGGCTGGCTCGCCTCTCAGGGCGTCGAGGCCAACATGGCCCATGCTCCGAACAAGGGCGGCACGGTGTCGCTCGCCGGGATCTCCGTGACGCTCACAGACGCGAACCACTCCTCGAGCGCCGAGGACGGCACCTACACGGGTGAGTCGTGCGGCCTCGTGGCCGAGATCGGCGGTGGCCCCACCGTGTACTTCGCAGGTGACACGAACGTGTTCGGCGACATGGCCCTGATCGCCCGGATCTACCAACCGGACGTCGCGGTGCTGCCGATCGGCGACCACTTCACGATGGGACCGAGAGAGGCGGCAGTCGCGCTCGAGCTGCTCGGCGTGCGGCGCTGCGTGCCGTGCCACTACGGAACGTTTCCGCTCCTCACCGGCACGCCCGAGCGGTTGCGGGAGCTGGCTCCGTCGGGCGTCGAGATCTTCGTGCCGGCGCCCGGTGAGTCCGTGATCCTGTGACCACGATGCCCGAGCGCTGGTTCGGCGCGACAGGCCGCCGCGTCCCGGCGATCGTGCTCGAAGGCACGCTCGAGCTGGAAGGAGCGCTGGTCCTGGACTCGGTCGACGACGTCTCCCGTCTGCACGCAGCACACGGGCGGGGGACGCCGGTCGTGGTTCGAGCCGCCTCGGCCGACGCGGTCAAGGCCGCGCTCTCACGACCCGAGGTCGCGTGCGCCCTCGTCCGCGACCCGAGCCTGCTCGAGCTCGACCTGCGCGAGCTGACCTATGGCTGAGCCCGCCTCGATCCAGCCCGGGACGGCGTCGTGAGCGAGCGCTACACCGTCGTCGCGCTGGCGGACGTCGCGACGTTCGGAGCGCCCGGTCAGGCCAGCTGGCACATGATCCGCCGAGCCCTGGACGTGCAGGCATTCGGCATCAACGCCTGGCGCTCGACCGAGCCGGGACAGTGGCTGATCGCCGCGCACGACGAGCTCGGCGGCGGTGCGGCGCAACACGAGGAGCTCTATCTCGTCCTGGCCGGACGAGCTCGGTTCACCGTCGACGACGAGACCTTCGACGCACCAACGGGGACGATCGTGTTCGTTCGCGACCCGGCGGTGAAGAGAGGCGCGGTGGCGGAGGAGGCCGATACGGTCGTCCTCGCAGTCGGGGCGAAGCCGGGCGAGGCGTTCTCCGTCTCGCCGTGGGAGGCAGCAGGCGACGCCTTGCGGTTCTGGGAGACGGAGGAGTGGGACAGGGCGATCGAGGTCCTGTCGGAGCGGCACGCCGAGCTGCCGGACCAGGCGAGCGTGGTCTACAACCTCGCGTGCGCGGAGAGTCGCGCCGGTCGACTCGACGACGCGCTCGCCCATCTCGCCGACGCAGTCGCGCTCCAGCCGAGCTTTGCGACGACCGCGCAGGACGATCCGGATCTCGAGCCGATTCGCTCGAACCCGGCCTTCCCGCCGGCGCCGGCCGCGACCGACTGACCGGACTGACGCCCCGCGGCTGCGACGGCCTGCGTGCCGCAGCTTCCCGAGCCTGCGACCGAAGAGCTCGCAGTGCGGTCGCCGGAAGTCGACACGAATTCGGCACAGACAGGCCCGACAATCCGCGATACCGTGACTACAGGGATCCGGGGGATCCCCCGGGGGCGGTTACGGGGTGGTTACGGATCCCTCTCGCCGCAGCCGGAGCAGCGCCATGCCTTACGCATCGCCCGGCAGCCTCAGATCGCCGGCGAGCGCCCGGAACGCCGGCACGGGGTCAGCCTCCGGTTGTGCGACCACGAGAACCGCGCCGGGCTCCGACCCGGCCAGCGCGCCGACGAGGAGCTCGAGACCGACCGCCAGCGCGAACGCCTTGTAGCTCTGCGCTCCGCCGAACGGCACAAGCTCCTCCGGGAGCGCATCGCCGCGCAGGACATCCCCATGGGTCACGGCACCCATCGACACGTCCGCGACAAGCGGGCGCCCGTCGCTCGACGGGACGGCGATCGCGAGCGGGTTCGTCCCCGTCAACGGCTCGCCTCCACCCGGAGGCGGCAGCCGACGCGGCGAGGTCGCGGTGAGCGCAGCGACGAGCCCGCGTTCCGCGAGTCGTCTCACCCAGTAGCCGAGCGCGCCCGTCGGGAAGCACCGCCCGGCGACGACCACCCGCGCATGGTCGGGCGGCGACGCGAGCTGCGACTCGACGACCGCCTCGAGGACGAGGTAGCCCAGCGCTCCGCCGCCGTCCCAGCGCTCGAACCCCCGCACGCCGACGAGCCTGCTCGGGCGTGCAGCCGGGTCGAACTCCTGGCCCTCGAGCCACTCGACCCGCGCAAAGCCGTGGCCGAGCTTGCCGCGGCTCTCGCAGTCGGCGAAGTGGGACGTCAAGGCCGCGGCATCGGCCTTCGAGAGACCGAGCCGGCACAAGCGCACGTGCGCCTCGGCCGCATCCATGCAACGCGAGTCTAGGCGGCGAACGGCCTCCGAGCCTTCACCGAATGCTTACCCGGAGTCCCATTGGTCAACACACCTCGGGTGAACACTCGAGGAGCCATCCAGAGGAGCAGAAGGGGGATCCGGATGAGACGAATCACGATCGTCGCGGTCGCGTGCGGAGTCGCGCTGATCGCAGCAGGCATCGCCGTCGCCGTCAGGTCTGCGACGGGCACGAACCTTGTCGCCTCGACGTTCAACGCGACGACGGTGGAGCGCTACAACACTCGCACGTGCACCGGTGCCGACGGGCAGTACGACGTCGTCGACGCCGTCTTCACGGGGACGGCGGCGAGCTCGGAGCCCAGCCTCGCAGGTGCCGTTCGCATCAGGATCAGAAGCGCCTACAACACGACGAAGAACGTCGGCTGGGCTGGCGGAACGCTGTCGTTCGGGAACGCAGGACGCGTAGCGCTCGGCTTCGACGCAGCTGCCGCGAACGGGAAGCTGACCGGCTTCGTCCGAGGAGGGGCCGGTCGCCCCATGGCCACGCTGGTCGGCAGCTTCACCGCCGACTACTCGAAGAGCGGGCTCGTGAACGGACAGATCGGGGGCGGTGGGACGGCGCCGAACATCGCCGTGCTCGCCACCAAGCTCTGCAGCGGCGGCCCGCCGAGCAAGAGCGTCAAGCTCAACGTCAAGGGCGTCGTCGACTCGCTGACCGGCACCGCGATCACCGTCAAGCCGGACGACGGCTCGGCCTCCCAGACCTGCACGATCGCGTCGGGCTCGCCGAGCACGGCGCACGTCGCAAAGGGGGACCATGTCGAGATGACGTGCCAGACGATCGGCGGAACCCTGACTCTCGTCCACCTGACGAAACGCGGCTGAACCACCGTCCCCCTCCGATCGGCCGCGTGCGAGAGGCGCCAGCAGGCGCCTCTCGTCGTTCTAGGACAGGATCGTCAGTGCCTTCCGAATCGCCGCGGGCCGCGTCGCCAGGATCCGCGCGGCGAGCGCGTCGATCGCGACCGCCGCCTCCGCGTCCGCATCCACCTCGCGAAGGGGCACGCCGGCGTCTGCAGCCTCGCGCAGCGCCGGGTCGAGCGGCACCTTCCCGAGCAGCTGCGCGCCGACCTCGTCGGCGAGCTGCTGGCCGCCGCCCGAGCCGAACAGCTCCTGTCCGGTGCCGACGAGGTAGGACATGTTCTCGACGACCCCCGCGATCCGCATGCCGACCTTCTCCGCCATCTGCGCCGCGCGCACCGCCACCTGCTGGGCGGCCGGCTGGGGGGTCGTGACGACGACCACCTCGGCGCGCGGCAGAAGCTGGCCGAGCGAGATCGCCACGTCCCCTGTTCCGGGAGGCATGTCCACGAGCAACGTGTCGATGTCGCCCCAGTGGACGTCGGAGAGGAACTGCTCGAGCGCGCGATGCAGCATCGGCCCGCGCCACATCACCGGGCTGTTGTCGTCGAGGAAGAACCCGACCGACATGAGCTTCAGCTCACCGCGTACAGGCGGCACGATCATCTGGTCGACGACGACCGGGCGCTGGTGGACGCCGAGCATGTGGGGGATCGAGTGACCGTAGATGTCGGCGTCGACGACCCCGACCCGTTCGCCGCTCGCCGCGAGCGCGGCGGCGAGGTTCGCCGTCAGCGTCGACTTGCCGACACCGCCCTTCCCGGAGGCGATCGCGACCACGCGCACGCCCGGGCCGATCGAGAGCGACTTCTCCGGCCGGCCGCCGCGCAGCCGCGTCGCCAAGGCAGCCTTCTCCTCGGGGCTCATCACGTCGAAGACGAGCTCGACCGCCTCCACTCCCGGCACCGCCCCGACGAAGCGGTCGACCTGCTCCTGGAACGAGGAGCGCAGCGGGCAGCCGGCGACGGTGAGCGCGATCGTGACGGTCACGCGGCCGCCGTCGGCCTCGACGTCGCGGATCATGTCGAGCTCGGTAACCGGGCGCTTCAGCTCGGGGTCGACGACCTGCTCGAGCGCCTTCAGGATCGCGTCACGGTCCGGCGTCATCCGTTCGGCGAGCGTAGCAATATGCAGACATGACCTGGTTCGGCCTCGTCCAGAAGAACCTGTTCCGCCGCCCGGCGCGCACGCTGCTCACGGCAGCGGGCGTCTCGCTCGGTGTGGCGCTCATCGTCGCGCTGCTCTCGATCACGCAGGGAGTGCACCAGACGGCCGGCGACCTGATCCACATCGGACGCGCCGACTTCGGCGTCTTCCAGAGCGACGTCTCCGACCTGACGCGCTCCTACCTGCCGGACACGCTCCAGCCCAAGCTGCAACGCGTTCCCGGCGTCGATCAGACGGCGGCGATCAAGATCCTCGTCACGAACACGGGGCTGCTGTTCGGGCTGAGGGCGAACGAGTTCGCGCTCGAGCGCTTCGTCATGATCTCCGGTCACCGGCCGACGACGCCGACCGACGCGGTCGTCGGCGACCACTCGGGACACGTCCTCGGCAGCATCATCGTGGCGAACGGCAAGCGCTACCCGGTCGTCGGCGTCTTCCACTCGGGCGACCGCTTCCTCGACAACGCCGACGTGCTGCCGCTCGCGGCCGTCCAGGCCGCGGCGCAGCGGCCGGGGGAGGTCACGACGTTCGGGGTCACCGTGAAGCTCGGCTGGCGGCCGAAGGAGGTGGCAAAAGCGATCGAGCAGCGGTTCCAGGGCGTCACCGCGGTCACCGAGCCGGGCCAGGCGGTGAAGGTCGACACGTCGAGCAGGCTGATCATCTCGACCGGCTGGATCGTGTCGCTGCTCGCCCTCATAGTCGGCGGGATCGGCGTCACGAACACGATGGCCATGTCCGTCTTCGAGCGCACGCAGGAGATCGGCGTGCTGCGAGCCGTTGGATGGCGGACGCAGCGGATCGCCGCGATGATCGTGAGCGAGGCGATCGGGATCTGCCTGCTCGCCGCGGCGCTCGGCCTCGCGCTCGGCGTCGCCGCCGCCGAGGTGTTCATCCGGCACAGCGCGCTCTCGAGCCTCGTCCAGCCCGAGTTCAGCGCGTCCGTCTGGATCTGGGGCCTCGTCTTCGCGCTCGGCGTGGGCGTGATCGGCGCGATCTACCCCGCGCTGAGGGCGGTCAGGCTGACGCCGATCGCGGCGCTCCGTCACGAGTGACGCCGCCGGCGCGGACGGCGCCGTCCCGCATCGCGAGCATGCGATCGGCGGCCCCAGCCGCGAGATCGTCGTTCGTCACCATCAGCACCGTCATCCCGTAGCCGTCGCGGAGCCGCTTCAAGAGCTCGAGCACCTGCGTGCCCGTCTCGGAGTCGAGGGCACCGGTCGGCTCGTCGGCGAGCAGGAGCCGCGGCCTGTTCGCGAGCGCGCGCGCGATCGCGACGCGCTGCCGCTCTCCGCCCGAGAGCGTCGACTGGCGCGCTCGCTCGCGTTCGGAGAGTCCGACCTCGGAGAGCAGCGCGCGCGCCCGTTCCTCCCGCTCGCCGCGGGGGAGGCGGCGGCCCATCATCGGCACCTGGACGTTCTCGATCGCGTTCAGCGTCGGCACGAGGTTGTGGAACTGGAAGACGAAGCCGACGGTCGACGCCCGATACTCGGCAGCGTCCGCCAGGCGGTCGAGCAGCTCGCCGCCCACGGCGATCGAGCCGGAGTCCGGACGGTCGAGCAGGCCGATCAGGTTGAGCAGCGTGCTCTTCCCGCAACCGGACGGGCCGGTGAGTGCCACGAACTCGCCGGCCGCGATGCGGAAGGAGACACCGTCCAGCGCCCGGATCCGACCGTTCTCGAAAGCCTTCGAGACCCGCTCGACGACGACCTCGGCGCCTGCGTTCACGACCGCGTCCTCAGCCGCCCGGCGTCACGAGGTAGTTCAGGACCTTCTTCGCCGTCCCGAACTTCACCGTCACGCGGAACGTGAGTTGGAAGCCGCGCGACTCCGGCGGCCACGCGATCGCATCCCTGAAGACACCCTTGAACGGGATGTTCGTGACGTACTTCGTCCCCACGTAGAACTGCGACGGGTGGACGCCGCCGAGCGGGTCGACGACCGCGACGCTGATTCTCGCGCGCAGCGGGTGTCCCTTCGCGTCGACGACCTTGACCGCGTACGGCCAGCGCGTGTTGATCTTGGGATGGTGCGTCCCGGCGGTCAGCGTCACCTTGAAAGGGACGGCGCCCAGAGCGAGTGCCGATGCAGCGATTGCGAGCAGCCGCATACCCGAATCCTACGCCCGCCCTCAGGTGTCACGGCGCCGACCGCCGGCTCGGGTCAACGCCCGCGCGAGGTCCGCGCAGAGCTCGGGCGTCGCCGCCGCGACGAGCCTCGAGCGCTGACCGAGGTCGAGCGGCGCAGCACCGAACGGCGGCGCCTCGAACAGATCGACGGCGAGTCCGACCTCGCGCACGAGCAGCTGCGCCGCGGCGATGTCGATCGAGCGCGCCGCCTTGAGCGAGCACACCGCGTCGACCCTGCCTGCGGCGAGGTGACAGAGGGAGAGCGCGAGCGAGCCCATCACCCGCAGGCGCTCGGCCACCCCGACCATCGCGCCTGCCTTGTCCGCGACGGAGGCGGCGGTCGTGCCTTCGAGGCAGAGGATCTCGATCGCAGCCTTCGGCGGGACGCCGCCGAGAGGCACGCCGTTCAGCGTCGCACCGCCGCCGCGGGCGGCGACCCACTGCTCGCCCGAGCCGAAGTCGTGGACGAAGCCGAACGCGACGTCGTCCATCGTCGGCCCGTCCGCCACGGCCACGGAGAGCCCGAAGAACGGGATGCCGCGCTTCGCGTTCACCGAGCCGTCGATCGGGTCGACGACGACACGGGTCGAGCCCCCGGTGCCGAAGACGCGCTCGCCGAGCTCCTCCGAGACCAGCACGAAGGCCTCCTCGAGGGCTTCGAGCCGGCCGACGACGACAGCTTCCGCGGCCGCGTCGATCGCGGTCGTGTCGTCGCCGCCCTGGCCCGTGCGCAGGACCGGCTCCCGCTCGTTCCTCGTCGGCAGGCGGCCGAGCACATCCTCGATGTCGGCGACGCAGCCGCGGCAGAGGGCGAGCCAGTCGGTCACGGCTCGAGCGGGAGGAAGAGGAGGCCCGAGAGCAGCTTGGGATAGAAGTACGTGGTCTTCGGAGGCATCACCTCGCCGCGCCGAGCCCGCTCGAAGACATCCTCGATGCGCGTGGGCCGCAGGAGGAACGCCGCGTCCGCCTCTCCGTCGTCGACACGGCGAACCGCCTCGCCGGTGTCCGCCGTGTAGGCGATCCCGTCGTGGCCGAACCGGTCGACGAGCTCGACGTCGAGCTCGCCCCGAGCGCCGCGCAGGAGGAACACCCCGTGTTGCGTGTAGCCGACCACCACCGAGCGGTCGTATGGCGCGTCGGCCAAGATCCGCAGTGCCTCGGCGACGCTCGCGACCCGCTCCTCGTGACAGTCTGTTGCAAGGTCAACCATGTCTTGCCGGCCCGTGAACACGCGGTGGGTCGCGAAGATCTCGAGGCCCGGGTCGGAGGTGCTGACCAGCACGACGAGCTGGAGCGCGCTCTCGGGCGTCCCCGCCTCGGCGTGGTAGGCGAGCGTCGTCTCGTACCGGTGGTGACCGTCCGCGATCAGCAGCTGCCGGTCGGCGAAAAACGCCTCCACACCGTCGCCCTCGAGCCGCCAGAGCCGCGTGCCCTCGACGTCCAGGTCGGGAGCGCCCGCGGGCACCGCTACCGGCGGGTCGCCGTCGTAGAGGACGAAGATCGGCTCGAGCTGCGCCCGCGCGGCCCGCAGCAGCCGCAGACGCCCCTCCTTCGGCCCCGCGTGCGTTCGCTCGTGGGGGAGCACCGCGCCGGCCCCGTACGGCTCGGCATGGAGCGCGGCGACGAGCCCGCGTCGAACGCGCGCCACGCCGTCCGGGCCGACATACGCCTGCTCGATTGCCCAGACGCCCCGGTCCTCCCGGACGAGCACTCCCTCGTCGAGCCACGTCCGGAAGAGACGGCCGGCGTCCTCCTCCGACGGCGCGAGCGTGAGGTTGACGACATTGTGCGGATCGCGCGCCGCGAGCTCGTCCCGCTGCTCCGCCGAGATCACGTCGTACGGCGGGGCCACGACGGCCTCGGACGGGTGCGCGTAGCGAACCGCGCGAAACGGGGTGACCGCGGCCACGACCCGAGCCTAGTCGCTCGCTCCCGGACGGGGTCGTAGACTCGCTGCCGTGACCACGATCGCCGAGCTCGCCGAGGACAGGACCGTCGAGGGCGTGTTCGCCGTAGTCAGCAAGGAGCGGCGCCGAACGCGCAACGGCGCTCCGTACCTCTCGCTCGAGCTGGCCGACGCGAGCGGCCGCATCGAGGCGCGGGTCTGGGACGACGTCGAGCTGCTCGACCGGCGCTTCACCGAGGGTGACGCCGTGCGCGTGCTCGGCCGCGTCGAGCGGTTCGGCGGGCGACTCCAGCTCCAGGTGCGCTCGCTCGAGAGCGCGCCCGACGCGAACGCTTCTCTCCTCGTCCCGACGATGCGACGGGACGCCGGCGAGCTCGACGGCTTTCTCGAGTTCCTCGCGAGCGAGATCGTCAATCCGGGGCTCGCGGGAGTCGTCGGCGCGGTGCTGGAAGACAGCGAGCTCCGCGAGCTGATGCGCAGACTCCCGGCCGCCGGCGCAGACGGCCACCACGGCTACGCGGGCGGGCTCCTCGAGCACACGGTCGGCGTCGCCACCCTGTGCCGCGAGACCGCGCAGCTCCACCCCAGGCTGCGCGGCGACCTGCTCCTCGCGGCGGCGCTCCTCCACGACGTCGGCAGGACGCGGGAGCTCGAACGCGGGCCGGGGTTCCGCCAGACGGCCGAGGGGCGCCTGCTCGGCCACGTGCATCTCGGCGTCCGCCTGGTCGAGGAGCGCTCCGAGGGACTGGACCCGGAGCTGCGAGCGGAGCTCCTGCACGCGATCGCGACCCACCACGACCGCTCCGCGACGCGAACCGCCGAGGCCGCGGTGCTCTACCACGCGAACCAGCTCGATGCCCAGGCGGCGACGCGCCCCGTTGGCGAAGCCTGACACCTGGACACCCGCAGCGGTTCAGGCCTGCAGCAGCCGCCCGGCGGGTCTCCGAACCGCCGCAGCCTCACTCCGACGCGCCAGCGGGGTCAGCTCGACGGCCGACCCGACCTATCCCTCCAACCGGAACGGACCGTTCGAGCTGCGACATTCGCGTCTCGAGGGCGCCGAGGCGGCCGAGTGCCCTCGCGGTGTCGGCCGCGAGAGCAACGGACGCTTCTCCCGCATAGGCGGCATCGTCCAGCGATCCCGGTTGCGGCAACGGGTGGGATCGCGCCGGCTCCGCGACGATGGCCCTGAGGAGGTCCCTCAGGCGCGTGTCGATCGTGAGCAGTCCTTGCTCCAGGCCGAGCTGCAGCTCTCTGTCGTCTACGCAGTACGTCTCGTAGAGCCGCCGGAGACGTCGGCCGTCCAGCAGGTGACGCGCTCGAACGTCGTCTCCTCCACGGAGCGGGGCGAGGGTCTCGTCACGCGACCGGTGCTCGAGCTCGAACTGCTCGAAGCTTCGGAGTGGGAAATGCAGCACCTCGACCGGGAACCACCCTGCGAGCACGCGATCGGCGCCCGTCTCCGAGCCGGCTAGCCTGCCCACCGCGACCGCGACATCCGGCGAACCCCGGCGGATCACCTTGGAGAGAGACCGATACGGACTCGACGGATCGTTGATCGGAGCCGACGGACTCAGTCGTGCGATCATCCGCTCGAAGACCGCGCCGCACCCCGGACGGGCGACGAAGTTCCGCCGGACAGCCTGCACCTGCCCGTACCGGGCCGGTATCGCGGCAAGCACCTCTTTCAGGTTTCTGCCACGCGGCCACCAAAACTCGTCCGCGTCGGCGTTGATCACCCAGTCCGCTCCGAACTCGCTCGC